>Ga0209415_10001503_pt1 | contig 44726 bp, 41 predicted proteins | sample PeaSoiSIISIP2007_FD_187696 | JGI IMG/M metagenome (GOLD analysis project Ga0209415, IMG submission 187696) | Peat soil microbial communities from Weissenstadt, Germany - SII-SIP-2007 (SPAdes) (version 2) | ecosystem: Environmental > Terrestrial > Soil > Wetlands > Peat | place: Germany... | reverse complement strand
TGGGCCTCGCGCCGCGCACGCTGGTCGGTGAGCGGACCGATCCACGCAGCATCACGCTCGCCGCCGCGGCCGAGAAGATCGAATGGGTGCGCGCCGCGGCCGGCGACCGGTTCGACAGCCTGGAGTTCAACGTCTACCCGTCCAGCTCGCCGGTCATCATCACCGACCACGCCCGTGCGGAGGCGGCCAAGGTCCGCGACCGGCTCCTGCAGCGGACGGGCTACGAGCTGAGCGAGGAGGAGATCCTGGAGTCGCCGCACGTCTTCATCGGCTCCGTCGACGGGCTCGTGGCCAAGATCCAGGATCTGCGCGAGCGGCTCGGCATCAGCTCGTTCATGACCGGCGAGATCGACGACCTGGCGCCCGTGGTGGATCGACTCGTCGGGACGTAGGGCAGGAGGACCGAGATGGATCAGAAGAACCTCGCCGATCTGTACGGCCTCGATCCGATCCCCTGGTCGCGGGCGCTCGAGGCGCTCGAGTCGGCCCGGCCGCGAACCCAGACACCCTTCCTTGCCACGACCCGACCCGACGGCCGGCCGCACGTCGCCGCGGTCGGCGCCCTCTGGGACGAAGGCAGGCTGTACTTCACGAGTGGCGCCGGGACCCGCAAGAGCCGGAACCTCGCCCGGAACGCGAACTGTGTCATCTCGATGTCACTGACGGGCATCGACCTGGTCCTCGAGGGCAAGGCCGAACGAGTGACTGACGAGAGGACGCTCCAGCGGCTCGGGCGGCGCTATGCCGATCAGGGCTGGCCGGCCACCGTCAAGGATGGCGCGTTCACCCACGAATTCAGCGCGCCCAGCGCCGGTCCTCCGCCATGGGACCTCTACGCGGTCACGCCAACCACGGTCTTCGGGGTGCTGACGGTCGAGCCCGGGGGTGCGACCCGTTGGCGCTTCGACGCCTGACGAGCCAATGAGGTCGGCGTTGCGCTTCCAGGCGCGGCATCGGCGCCCGAACGGCCCTGACAGGTGGGTTCCGCGTGGGAGCGCGTTGGGATAGGCTCACCGCTCGATGATCTGCTCGAACTGCGGGACCGAGAATCCGGCCGGCGCCAAGTTCTGCACGGAGTGCGCCTCGCGCCTCGCGGTGGTGTGCCCGAACTGTGGCACGGCCAACGCGCCGACGGCCAAGTTCTGCGCCGAGTGCGCGAGCCCGCTCGCGGCCGGTGTGGCCGGGGCGGCCGGTGCCGCCCAGGGCGTTGCCGCGGGAACCGCCGCCGCGGCCGCGCCGGAGGCACCCGTCGCGGAACGGCGCGTCGTGTCGGTCCTCTTCGCCGATCTCGTCGGTTTCACGACGCTGGCCGAGGGCCGCGACGCGGAAGACACGCGCGAACTCCTCAGCCACTACTTCGACCTCGCGCGGGACGTCATCGCCCGCTACGGCGGCACCGTGGAGAAGTTCATCGGTGACGCGGTGATGGCCGTCTGGGGCGCACCGACCGCCCACGAGGACGACGCGGAACGCGCCGTCCGGGCCGGCCTGGAGCTGGTGGACGCGGTCCGCACGCTCGGCCCGAACATCCAGGCGCGCGCGGGTGTCCTGACCGGCGAGGCGGCGGTGACCATCGGCGCGACCAACCAGGGCATGGTCGCCGGTGACCTCGTCAACACGGCCAGCCGCCTCCAGTCCGCGGCGGCCTCCGGTACCGTCCTCGTCGGCGAGGCGACCAGACGCGCCGCGTCCAAGGCGATCGCCTTCGAGGAAGCAGGCGAGCAGTCCCTCAAGGGCAAGGCCGCCCCCGTGCCGGCCTGGCGGGCGCTGCGCATCGTGGCCGAGGTCGGTGGGCGCAACCGGGCGGAGGGGCTGGAGGCGCCGTTCGTGGGCCGGGATGACGAACTCCGGCTCCTCAAGGACCTCTTCCATGCGACCACCCGCGAGAAGCGCGCCCGGCTCGTCAGCGTCATCGGGCCGGCGGGGATCGGAAAGACGCGTCTCGCCTGGGAGTTCCTCAAGTACGTGGACGGGCTGGTGGACACCGTCTGGTGGCACGACGGCCGCAGCCCGGCCTACGGGGAGGGGATCAGCTTCTGGGCCCTCGGCGAGATGGTCCGCGGCCGGGCCGGCCTGCTGGAGACGGCCGATGAGGCCACCACGCGGGCGAAGATCGCCGAGTCGCTTGCGACCTACGTCCCCGACGCCGAGGAGCGCCGCTGGATCGAGCCGGCCCTGCTTGCGCTGCTGGGCGTGGAGACCGGGATCGGCTCGGAGCAGCTGTTCGGTGCCTGGCGGACGTTCTTCGAACGCCTGGCCTCCACCGCGCCCGTCGTGATGGTCTTCGAGGACTTCCACTTCGCCGACTCGGGGCTCATCGACTTCGTGGACCACCTCGTCGAGTGGTCCAAGAGCTTCCCCATCTACGTCGTGACCCTGGCCCGCCCCGAGCTGCTCGAGCGCCGCGCGGATTGGGGCGCGGGCAAGCGCAGCTTCACATCCCTCTACCTGGAGCCGCTCCCCGAGGCCGCGATGCGCGAGCTGCTGATCGGCCTCGTGCCGGGCCTGCCCGCCGAAGCGACCAAGGCCATCGTCGCGCGCGCGGACGGCATGCCCCTCTATGCGGTCGAGACGGTGCGCATGCTCGTCGCGGAGGGCCGGCTCGCCGTCGAGGACGGGACCTATCGACCGGTCGGTGACCTGACCGACCTGGCGGTCCCGGAGACGCTGACCGCGCTCATCGCCTCCCGGCTCGACACGCTGGACCCGGCCGACCGGGCGCTGATCCACGACGCGGCCGTCCTTGGCCAGAGCTTCACGCCGGCCGCCCTCGCATCGGTCTCGGGCGTCCCGGAGGCCGAGCTGGAGCCACGGCTGCGGGCGCTGGCCAAACGGGAGCTGCTCGCGCCCGCCACGACCGACCCGCGCAGCCCGGAACGCGGCCAGTACGCGTTCGTGCAGGCGCTCATCCGCGAGGTCGCGTACGGCACGCTGGCCAAGGCCGACCGCAAGGCCAAGCACCTGGCCGCAGCCCGTTTCTTCGAAGGCCTGGGGTCCGACGAACTGGCCGGCGCGCTGGCCGGGCATTACCTCGCCGCCTACCAGAACGCCCCCGCCGGGCCGGAGGCCGAGGCGCTGGCCGGTCAGGCGAGGCTCGCCCTGCGTGGCGCGGCGGAGCGTGCGGCGGCACTTGGCGCCAACGACCAGGCGGTGCGCTTTCTGGACCAGGCGATCTCGGTCACGTCCGACCCGGTCCAGCAGGCAGAACTGCTGGAGCGGGCCGGCGAGGTTGCCGAGTTGGCCGGACGGTATGACGGCGCCGACTCGTTCCTCCGTCGCGCGATCGAGATCCATGTCAAGGCCGGTGATCGGGCAGCCGCGGCCCGGGCGACGGCGCTCCTGGGCAAGACGATGCTCGACGGCCGGCGGAGCGAGCCGGCGCGCGACCTTCTCGAGGCGGCGGCGGCAGAGTACGTGGACATCAACGGCCAGCCCGAGTTCGTCGCCCTCGAGGGCCAGCTGGCCCGTGCGTATTTCTTCCTGGACGAGAACCGCCGCGCCATCGAGGTCGCCGATCGCGTCCTGGAGGCGGCCGAGCGGGCCGACCTGGTGTCGATCCTCGCCGATACGCTCGTGACCAGGGGCTCCGCCCTCGCCAACATGGGCCGGCTGCGAGAGGGCCTCGGGGTCATCGAGATCGGCGAGCGGTTGGCCCGGGACAGCGGCTGGACGCATACGCTGTTGCGCGCCCTCAACAACCGGGCCGTGAACGGCTACCACGTCGACCCTGCCAGGGCTCTCGCAGCGGCCGCCGAAGGCCTGACGCTCGCCCGCCGTGCGGGCGACCGCGGGTCCGCAGTGTTGTACGTCAACGGGGTCGCCTACGGTCGATTCCAGAGCGGAGAGTGGGACGAGGCGCTGGCGCTCGTGGACTCGGCCGCAGCAGACGACCTGGATGCGTCGGACCGCGCGCTGCTGCTCGACGTGCCTTTCAACATCCACGCCTCCCGCGGGCAGGATCTGGCGCCGGATCTGGCCTTGGTCGACCAGGCCCTGACGACGATGAGCGAGCACGATAGGCGCGGTGCGACCCTTGAGGTCGCGGCGATCAAGGCATACGGCCAGGGGCGCCTGGCCGACGCACGGGCGGCATGGCGCGAGCAGGTCGACCTTGACTCCGGGGATGCCAGGTGGGCGCTCCCGCAGGCCGCGCACGCTGCCATCTGGCTCGGCGATGCCCGGGCCGCGGCGGCCGACCTTGCGGCGCTCGACGCCACCGGGCTGCACAGCACGATCAGCGAGCTCAACCGGCGGACGATCCGCGCCGGTCTGGCCGCGCTCGAGGATCCCGACGGCGAGGCGCTGGCGATGTACCGAGCCGTCCTGAAAGAGTGGCACGGTCTGGGCCAGCTGTGGGAGGCGGCGCTGGTCGGCATCGACATGGCCACGCTGCTGGACCCCACGCTGCCGGAAGTCCAGGCCGTCATCGCGTGGTCCCGCGAATTCCTGACCCGGGTGGGTGCCCGGCCCTTCCTGGAGCGGCTGGAGGCTGCTGCAGCTCGACAGCTAGGCGCGCAGCTCCCAGGTCGAGCCGGCGTCGCCGTCGTGGACCTCGACGCCGGCGTCGGTCAGTCGGTCGCGGATGAGGTCGGCCGCTGACCAATCGTGGGCCGCCCGGGCCCGGGCGCGAAGCTCCAGCAACGCTTCGATGAACGGATCCACTGCTTCGCGCGGGTCGCGCACGCCGGCTTCCGCGGCGCCGGCCAGGCGCACGACCAGGGCGCGGAACGTGGCCCGCGCGCTGTCCAGGTCGGGGCTGTCCTCGCCGGCGCGCAGGCGGGCTTCGATGTCCGAGTCCAGCTCCAGCAGGGCCGCGGCCGCGGTCCGGGCGTCGTGGGCTTCGAGTGCCTGGACGAAGGTGCCCTCGCGCTGCGCGACCGTGTCGGGGAGGGAGGCTCGGGACGCTGGGATCGTGCGATCCGTCGATCCGTCGGGTGCGCTGGGCGCGCCGGGCAGCCACCCGGTCGACCGGCCGATCGTGCGGGCCGACTCGGCCAGGGCTTCGATGGTCGTTTCCGTGCCGGCAGGGAAGATGACGCTCCGACCCTTGGCACGAACGGTGACGGCGCCGAGGCCGAAGACGCTCGCGGTCCCGTGTTCCAGGTCCAGCACGAGAGCGGTGTGGCCGTCCACCCCGAGCACGAACGCCCCCGTGGGGAGCGCCGCCTCCAGCACCCGCAGGCGGCGCTCCCCGAGGTAGCAGAAGCGCGTGTCGTGCGTGCCGCCCTCGGCGTTGTCGTAGTGGGGGACGACGGCCGCCTTTAGACCGGTCGACTGACCCAGCAGGTCCAGCCCGTCGAGCCAGCGGGGGTCCTCGCCGACCTTGTAGATCTCGTACACGGGTACGGTGACGAGGCCGACCGTGAGGGCCGCGGCGCTGGCCACCGTCACGATCCCCCCGGTGGCCAGCATGTCCGACATGGCGCCGGGGATCGGGCCGTCGACCCACTGGCGGAGCGCGTAGCTGGGGCTGCCAGGCCCAGCGAGCACGTAGCGCGCCTCGCGAATCAGCGCCAGCGCGGTCGAGGCGTCGAGGGCGTCGACGTCACGCGATCGGAACGTCGCCACGCTCAGGGCGTGCCCGACGCTCTCGGCGAAGTAGGCCACGATGCGGGCCGACAGCTCGTCCGCGTTCTCCTGAAAGCCGTACGGGGTGTCGATCAGCACGGCCGGTGCCGCCGGGTCACCGAGCCGTTCGAGCAGCGACCGATGCACCCTGGCCATGGCCGGCGCTGTCTCGCCCGAGCCCATGATCGCGAGGATGCGGGGGCCGCTCACGGCACGAACCCGTCGACGGTCATCTCGTGGAGCAGCTCCGCCGCCTCGTGCGGATGCTGCGCGTGGAGGTCGTGGTCGCCGGTCATCCAGTGCGTCCGCGCGTGCGGGATGGCCGCCTGGGCCGCCTCGACCGCCGGCCGCTTGCGGTCGGACCAGTCGGACTTGCCGTCGTCGGCCGGGATGAGCAGGACCGGGACCGACAGCCCGGCGTAGAGCGCCGCCGGATGGTGTTCCCACAGGCCCTTCAGCACGACCAGGTGGCGGTCGTAGGTGAGCCACGGGGCGATCGTGCCGTCCGGCCTGATCTCGAAGTTGCCGAGCGTGCCCTGGATGCCGCTCTCGGGCCAATCGGCATGGGCCGAGCGGATCCAACCCTCCACCTCGCGGAGCAGCCGACCCGCCAGGCGGGGCGGGGCAAGCGCGGTGAGGCAGTCGGCCAACTCGGGGAAGCCTTCCGAAAGTTCGATCCAGCCGCCGTCGACCAGGGCGATCGCCCGCACCGCGGTGGGGTGTCGCGCCGCCAGCTCCAGGACAACGTTCCCGCCCCACGATTGCCCGGCGGCGATGGGCCGGTCAAGGCCCAGGTGCTCGATCAGCGTCGCCAGGTCGTCGGCGACCGTCGGCACGTCGTAGCCCTGGTCCGGCTTGGAGGATCGCCCGTGCCCCCGCAGGTCGACCGTGACCACCGCGTGGCCCATCGCCGTCAGCGCCTCGGCCACGCCATCCCACATGCGGGCGTTGGAGGCCAGACCGTGCACCAGCAGGAAGGTGGCCGCAGGCTTTTCCGCGGCCGCTGGGCCGACGGGCGAAGGCGCCCATCGATCGACCGCCAGTTCGACCCCGTCGGCCACCGGCCAATGCTCTGTCCTCATGGCCCCATGGTAGGGGAGGGTCCCGTCGGCCGCGGTTGCGCGGTCAACGACTGCTGGGTAGGCTGGGGCTATGCCGCTCCAACAGCAGGAACTCGACTGGAACGCCGACCACATCGCTCAGTTCCATGCCAACGGCGGCGCCATCGTCTCGGGCCCGCTGGCCGGGGCGAACATCCTGCTGATGTCTAGCGTCGGGGCCCGCACCGGCATCCCGCGGGTCGCGCCGATGGGCTACACCCGGGACGGGGATCGGTACGTGATCGTGGACTCGAACAGCGGCGGGCCGACCGACTCGGCCTGGCTGGCCAACGTCCGCGCCGACCCCATCGTCACCGTGGAGGTGGGCACCGAGTCGTTCCCGGCGCGCGCGACGATCACCTCAGGCGCCGAGCGCCGGCGGCTGCTGGATGCGCACCAGGCCGCCATCCCGATCTTCAAGCGCTACGAAGAGATGACCGACCGCGAGATCCCCGTGCTCATCCTGGAGCGCATCAGCTAGCGCACGGGACGCGCCCGACGGGGCGGGCCCCGAAGCTCTATCCCCATCCGCCTGAGCCTCCACCCCCGTCAGCCTGAGCCTGCTGACCTGCGAGGGTTGTAACGGACAGGGACACGGGCGCTGGCCCCCCACAAGGGTCGAATCTTGCCGTCTCGTGTCCCGGCAGGTCAGCTTCTGACGAATCCGGGCTTCAGGCCCCCCGATCGCGCTCGATACGAACCGGCCAGGTCAGAACGCGCTGACCTCCCAGGTCAATGTCGTCCTGAGGGCGGGCGCGAGCTTCAACCCAGCATCAGCCGGCGCCCGGCCCGCCCATCAGGTCGAGGCGGCCGCCTCCAAGCTAGACCGCCACTCGCGGAGCTGGTGGTATACGGCGGCCGCGCCATCGAGCGGATCCGCTGCCGGGCGCCACGCGGCAGGGCACATCAGGAACGGCTCCGTCTGCCACCCGCCGAGGCCGCCGTGCGAGCCCACGAGTTCCTCGAAGTCCACGATCAGGCCGGACGCCTGGTCGATGCTCCCAAGCAGCATCAGGTCACCGACCAGGTCGAGCGTCCCGGCCGTCGCCAGCACGTTGGCGGCGTCTGGTCCATAGGCTGCGAGGGGGTCCGGACCGGGCCCCGGCGCGGCCGACCCCGACGCGGCCGACCCCGGCCCCCCTGCGGCGGCCAGCTCCCGCTCGCCGGCCGTCCCGAGGGCGACCGTCCGGCCGTCGTCCGTCCGCACCAGGATGAGCCCGATGCCCGGGTGCCCGACGAGACCGGCGATGAGGCCTGGGAAGTCCCGTTCGATCGCCTCCCGCGTCATGCGGCCGGGCACACGCGCGAAGTAGACGTGCGCCAGGCTGCCCGAGGCGCACACCACGGCATCGGTCGTCACCGACGCGGTGCTCGCCCGTCGCCGGCCGACGCGCATGCGGTCCAGCACCTCCGGGCCGCGTCGCGCGATGAAGGGCGCCATGCCGGTGCCCCGGCCGAGTTCGGCGGCGATGGTCCGGCCGGTGCCGGTGTACTCGGTCATCTCGCCCGCGCCGATCACCGTCGGGGTGCCCGGCATGAGCGACCCCAGCATGACCTCCAGGGGTTGCCCGTACCGCTGGCGGAAGCTGCCGCCCAGGCTCTGGCCGTGGTCCGAGAGGACCACCAGGTGGTACGTGCGGACGGCCTGGCGGGCGGCCTTGACCAGCGAGCCCAGAGCGCGGTCCATGCCCTCGAGCGCGTCGATCGCCTCCTGGCGCTCGGGGCCCGCGTGATGGGCCACCGCGTCGTAGCCCGTGTAGTCGACGTAGATGATCGGCGCGCCGCTGTACATCTCCTCGATGACCAGGGCGGTCGAGATCGTGCGGAGCGCGATGTTCGTCACCGCCCGTTCCACCGCGTAGTGCCAGTCGCGGTGCATGCGGGGCTGGATGTCGCGGCCGCGCTGGCGTTCCGCCTGGTAGAGCTCCTTGATGATCTCCCCGACGGTCAGGACGAGGAGACGGACGTAGTTGATGGTGCCGACGAAGACGCCGTGGAGCTGGTGGTCGTGCGCGACCCGCTGGCGGTGGCCGATCGTGGCCATCGTCAGGTAGGTCCGCGTCGCGTCGCCCGTGAGCAGGTTGCAGATGCTGGTGCCGCCTTCGGCGAGGAGGCCCTGGCCGTCACTGATGCGGGCGATGATCGTGCTGGCGTCGGCCGGGTGGTTGGCCACCATCAGCCGCGCGGTCGCCTTCTCGTACCAGCGAAAGCCGGGGATCGCATCGGTGCGGCCGTGAAGGATGCCCGCCTGGCCGGCCGGTGTCGTCGCGGGCAGCTGTGCGCGCCACGAATGGAGGGCCGCCTCGCCGGAACGCAGCAGCCCTTCCATGTGGGGCACGTGGCCGCCTCGGAGGGCCTCCTCCAGGACGGGACGCCCGACGCCGTCGAACTGCACGATCAGGAGTCCCTCGCCGACGGCTCCGGCCGGCCGATGGCGGCGGGCGACGAGACGCCGGACCAGGACGCTGTAGTAGGAGTCGTCGTCGCTGACCGCCACGACCTCGGCGAAGAAGGCCGCCAGCACGGTCAGCAGGATCGTCGCCCACCCGGCGGTCGCCGCGTCGGCCACATGGATGCCGGGCACGACACGGCCGACCAGGACGATGGCCGCGAGCTGGGCGACCAACCCCGTCACCTGGATGACGGGGATCGGGAGGGTCACCAGGAGCCAGTGCAGGAGCAGGCGCACGCTCGCGTTCGCGGCCGCCAGGAGCGTCCCACCGAGCAAGATCGCGCCGGGCCCATCGAGCCGCAGGCCGGGCAGGATCGAGGCGGTGATGGCCAGCGCCAGGCTCGCCACGAGGACGGTCAGGATCGACCGCCGCAGGATGGCCAGGCGGGTCGGCCGCCATTCCCAGATCAACCGCGCCTGGAGCCGGTAGTCGGGCAGGCGAAGGGCGCTCATGCGTGCGCCGGCAGGGGCATGGAGGCGCCGGGGGCCAGCACGTGGACCGTGATGCCCGGCGCCACGCGCGCGACCGCCTGGGCAAAATCGGGGCCTGGGGCGTGGAAGCGGGGGCCCATGACGCCGTGCAGGCCGACCGGCGAGAGGGTGCCCCAGTGGATGGGCACGGCCACGGAGGGCCGGATGACCGCGGCGGCCTGCGCGGCCGATTCGGGGTCCAGGTGGCCCCGACCGAGACGCGGGCCCCAGCCGCCGACCGGCAGCAGCGCCACGTCCACGCGGCCCGCGAGCCCGTCCCACGCCGGCAGGACGTCCGTGTCCCCGGCGAAGTAGACGGTCGACGAGCCGATCACGAGGCAGCCCAGTGCCGCATCCGCCTCGAGGCGGGGTGAGCGCCGGCGGCCATGCGCCGCCGGCAGCATCTCGAGCTCCAGGGGCCCGACGCGGACGCGATCGCCTTCGTTGACCTCCTGCACGGTCCCCAGGCCGGCCCGCCCGGCGATGCGGCCCAGGCCGGCGGGCACGATGACGGTCGGCGTGCCGGGCAGCGCGCGGAGCGACTTGAGGTCGAGGTGGTCGAAATGGCCATGGCTGATGAACACCGCGTCCACGTCGGCCAGGTGATGGGCGGCGACGGCCGGGGCCCGTCGCCGGATCGACCACAGGACGTGACCCAGGACCGGGTCGGTCAGGAGGCGCATGCCGTCCATCTCGATCAGGACCGTCGAGTGGCCCAGGAAGGTCAGCCGATCCTCAGGCATGCGCCGAGGATACGGCCCCGCGAGACCGCGGAGCCGAGCGCCCTGGGGCCAGCTGATGCTCGCGATCACGGATCTGCCCGTCGCCCGCGCGCTGATGCGGACAGCGGCGCCTGGAACGCGCGCGGTCCCTCCGCGTGTCACCATCCTCACGATGACCGATCACGCCCGCCGCAGGGAACTCTCCGCCGCCTACCGCGAAACGCCGCGCCGGGCGGGCATCTTCCTCATCCGCAACACGACCTCGGGGCGGACGCTGGTGGCGTCGAGCCTGGACCTGGACAGCGAGCAGCACAAGCTCGAGTTCGCGAGGACGACCGGCTCCACCGGCGTCTTCCACCGCGTGATCGTGCCTGATGTCGAGCGCCTGGGCTGGGCCGCCTTCACGCTCGAGATCGTGGAGGAGCTGCCGGCCAGCCGCGAGCGGACCGCCGCGCAGACGCGCGACGACCTCGCCACGCTCGTGGCGCTCTGGCGCGAGAAGGTCGGTCCCGCGCTGCTCTATTGATCCCGAAACTGCTCAGCCAGCGGTTCCGGGAGCATGGAAGCGCGGGGCGTGGAAACCGACCGGCGCGGCCAGCCCCCACCCCGCGAGGATGACGGCGATGATGCGTCTCGCGTCTTGAAGAGCCAAGAGCCATTCGTCACGAAGCAGCCGGGAGACGCGCACCATCGCCGAGGGCGCCCTGGCCTAGCCCGCGGAGACGCTCACGGTCACCTTGTTGGCCGAGCCGCGCACATCGATGTCATACCGATCGGCGGCCGAAGCCGTCGCCCCGGCGGACGCCAGCGAGAGCTTGCCGCCGGAGCCGGCGATGATCTGCCCGTCGACCTGGACCCTGGTGGTGGCGCCCGACACACGCAGGCGCACGGGCATGCCCGCCGGTCGGCGGATGGCCACTTCGTTGAGCGATCCGGCCAGGCGGATGGGGATGACCCCCTCCGCTCGGGCCAGCTCCAGGTCGACGCGGCTGGCGCCCCTGGCCAGTTCGAAGCTCCGAAGTTCGATCTGGCGCAGGTCCGCCCGCACGCGGGACCCACCGCCGCGTAGCTCGATCGCCCAGGGGACTGCGGGATTGAGCACGAACTCCCCGCGATCGTTGCGCCAGTGGACCGACGTGTCGATCATCTGATCCCCGATGCGGGCCCGCCAGTCGAACCACGCGAACCGTGCGTAGCGCACCGTGACCGCGCCCTCGCGGACCCGAACGCGGGGGATGGGGCCCTGGAAACTGGCCCGGTAGAGGTCCTGGACGCCTGGATCGCCGCTGATCGTCATGGACGGCACCGCCGACAGGAAGATGAGGCGGCCGAGCGTGACGCCGCCCAACGGGGCCGCGAAGGCCGAGCCCTCGATCGCCTGGCCGACCGCGTGCTCACGCAGGTGCGCCGTCTCCGTCTCGACCACTTGGACCGCGTGGCCCAGGTACGCTGCGACGTCGCGTAGCTGCGCGTCCGAGTAGGCCCCGGCGGCGGCCTCGAGGCCGCCGGCGAGGGCGGCGAAGTGCCCGGCCACCTTGGCGACCCGCTCCGGGACCGGGGTGACGCGGACGAGGCGCCGGTCGGTGGGATCGGCCGTACGGCGGACGTAGCCCGCCTGCTCCAGGCGATCGATCATCCGCGTGGTCGCCCCGGCCGACAACCCCGTCAGCTCGGCCAGGCGGCCCGAGGGGGCCGCCCCCACCTCCGCCAGATACACCAGGCATTGCACGTCCGCCGGGGCAAGGCCGGATCGTTCGGCCACGCCCTGCATGAACGTCGCTGCAGCGTCTCCCAGTTGGCGCGTCTCGGCCGTTAGATCGCCCATGAGGCCCGCCCGGCCGGCCGGTGGCGCCCCTGCTGCGGGTCGCCTGGTCCCTGTTGACACGCTCTTTCTCCTAGCGTATGATTGCGCTGTGCAAAGACATTATAGCGCAACGAGACAGGAGGACAAGCGTCATGCCGACAGGATCGTACGCCAGTGCGGTGACCGGATCCGCCCCGGCGGGTAAGGACGACGGCCATGACCGCTGACCCGACCACCTCCGACCACGCCATCGAGGCCGTGGATCTCGTCAAGACGTACAAGGGTGATGTGCGGGCCCTCGACGGCGTCAGCCTGGCCGTGGCCCAGGGCACCATCTTCGGGCTGCTGGGACCCAACGGAGCCGGCAAGTCCACGACCGTCAAGATCCTGACCACGCTCTCGCGGGCGGACTCCGGGAGTGCACACGTCCTGGGCGTGGACGTGGCCCGCCAGCCGGACCGCGTACGGCATCTCATCGGCGTGGTCGGCCAGCACGGGGCCGTCGATCCGGCCGCGACCGGTCGCGAGAACATGCTGCTCCAGGGGCATCTCTACGGCATGGGCGGAGCTGAGCTGCGGCGCCGGGCGGACGAGCTCCTCGCCCGCTTCGGCCTGGGGGAGGCAGCGGACCGCATCGTCACGACCTGGTCCGGCGGGATGCGGCGCAAGCTCGACGTCGCGTGCGGCCTCATCCACCAGCCCCGCGTGCTGTTCCTGGACGAGCCAACCACCGGGCTCGACCCAGAAGCGCGGGCCGACCTGTGGGCTGAGGTCCAGCGCCTCGCCGGCGAGGGCCTGACGATCCTGCTGACCACCCACTACCTCGAGGAAGCCGACCGGCTCGCCGGCCAGGTCTCCATCATCGACCGGGGCCGGATCGTGGCCCGCGGGACGCCCGACGCGCTGAAGTCGGAACTCCACGGCGACGCCATCGTCGTCGAGCTTACCGAGACCGATCGGGGCGGCGCGGTCAGGGTGCTCAAGGGCGTCGCCGGCCTGCGTGAGCCGGTGGTCGAGGGACGCACCCTGCGGGCGCGCGCCGACGACGGCGCACGGGCTATCCCGATCGTCCTCGGGGCCCTGGACAGCGGCGGGGTGGGGGTGGCCTCGGTCACCGTCGCCCGGCCGTCACTCGATGACGTCTATCTCCGCCACACCGGTCGGGCATATCGCCCGGACTCCTCGGAGGCACCCCGATGACCGTCGTAGCTCAGACCGCCCATGTCACCGGCCGACACCTGCGAGCCTTTCTCCGCCAGCCCTGGTTCGTGGCGATGGGCCTGGTCCAGCCGGTCATCTGGCTCCTCCTGTTCGGCGCCCTTTTCAGGAGCGTCGTCGACATCCCGGGCTTCACCTCGTCGCCCAGCTACCTGGACTACCTCGTGCCCGGCGTCCTGGTCATGACCGCCCTCTTCTCCTGCGGCTGGAGCGGCATGTCGATCATCGAGGACCTGGACCGCTCGATCATGGACCGCCTGCTCGCGACGCCCATGCACCGCAGCGCGATCATCATCGGCCTGAACGCGTACGAGCTGGTCTCGCTGGGCATCCAGGCCCTCATCATGGGCGGCCTGGCGTTCCTGCTGGGGGCGCGCTTCGAAGGCGGCCTCCTGGGCTTCGCCGTGCTGGTGGTCTGCGCCATGCTCATCGGCGCGATCGCCGCCTCCTTCTCCGACGCGATGGCCCTCCTCCTGCGCCAGCGCGAATCGGTCATCGGCGTCAACACCCTCATGACCCTGCCGCTGACCTTCCTCTCGGCGGCGTTCATGCCCCTCAAGCTGGTGCCCGATTGGGTCGCCACGGTGGCCATGTTCAACCCGGTGAACTGGGCGGTGGAGGCCGGCCGTGAAGCCCTCACCGCCAACCCCGACTGGTCGCTCATCCTGCCGCGGGTCATCCTGCTGGCGGGTCTGACGGTCCTCTCGACGGCGTTCGCCACTCGGACGTTCCGCGCCTACCAGCGTTCGATCTAGGCTGAGCCCCAGAACCGTTCGGGGCCGTCGATCGTCTGGATAGGCGACAACCCATCCGCGCGGGTCTCGCTCATGAAGGGGAACGCACGAGCCACCCCGGCACCGATACCGCGGACCGCTTCCGCCGCCTGGCGGCAGGAGAGCTCGATCGCGCCTACCGGCTGGCGGGACTCATCCTTGGTGACCAACTCGAGGCGGAGGACGCGACCCAGGAGGCGCTCCTGCGCGCCTGGCGCGCCGCCGGGACGCTGCGCGATCCCGATGGCTTCCAGGCCTGGTTCGATCGGATCCTGGTCAACATCTGTCGCGACCGCCTCCGCCGCCGCGGCCGAGTGCGCTTCATCCCACTCGACACGGTCGCCGAGCCGGTCGCGGAGGCCGATCCATTCCGGAGCGTCCTGGAGCGGGACGAGGCGGTTCGGGCGATGGCGCTCCTTGATCCGGACCAGCGGGTAGTCGTCGTGCTGCACTACTTCGCCGACCTGACGCTGGCCGCTGTGGCACAACGGACCGGCTGGCCGGAGGGCACGGTCAAGTCACGGCTGCATGATGCCTTGCGCACGATGCAAGCGGCTCTCGCGGGGTCGGGGGCAGTGGCGCCGGGGGATCGGCCATGACCGACGACCTTGAGCGCCGGCTGCGGGCGAGGCTGTCCGGGACCACCCTGCCGTCGGCTCCGGATTCGCTGCACGAAGCGCTGGATCGCCTGCCCGACGAGGCCGGCCCGATCGGGACCGGGGGCCGGGGCCTGCGCCTGACCTGGGCGATGCCGGTGCTGGTCGTCATCGTGGTGCTCGCGCTCATCGCGGCGTGGCTGCCGGGTGGCATCCTCGGTCCCGCCGGGCCGACGACTTCGCCACAGGGGTCGTCGTCTCCTGTGCCGTCGAGCACCCCGAGCGCCTCGGCGGCCGCCTCCTTGCCGGTCGATCTGGCCGGCACCTTCCCGGGCGGCGGGCTGTGGGCCGTCGAGGGGTCGACCCTGCTGCTGTCCACTGATGCCGGCTCGAGCTGGCGACGAACGACGATCCCCACGTCGACCGGTGTCATCCCGACCGTCTTCGTCCTCGACTCGGAGCACGTTTGGTCCGTCACGATCGGCCCGGGGTCGACAGACAACTCAGGGTCATCGACCGACGTCACGAATCTCGTCGTCCACCGCACCGTCGATGGCGGGCAGACATGGCAGGCGAGCACGATTCCGGCCAACTTCGCCAACACGAGCCCGGAGCTGGTCTTCGGCGATGCGCTGCACGGCTACCTTGTCGGCTCAGCGCAGCGTCAGAGCGACGGCACCAGCACGGTCGTCCGCACTGACGACGGCGGGGCAACGTGGTCGGACGTGGCCACGCGCCCGTGGCTCGGCGCGATGGTCACGGCCAGCGATGCCTCGACCGTCTGGGCGGCGGGCGGGCAGCAGGAAGCCGGCGGGCAGTTTCTCCAGCCGATCCTTGATGTCAGCCGTGATGGCGGTCGGACGTGGCAGGACGCTCGCCTTCCCGGGCTCGCAGGTGACGACGAAGCGCAATGCGGCTGCTACCTAGCCGGCCCACCACTCTTCCTTGACTCCGGCACGGGGTACGTGACCGTCGTTTCGGGCGGGGCGAGCGGCAATGAGGTCACCCGCATCGACCGCACGGCCGATGGCGGCCGCACATGGACCGTGGCAACCGACCAGCCCGTCGCTGCGGACGGGGGCGTGGCCGTGCTGGATCCCTTGCACTGGCTGCTGCTGCTGGACGGCTATCCAGCTGCCGTGATCGGCACGGCTGATGGCGGCGCAAGCTGGCAGACCGTGGCGGTTGGTGGGTCCCCGAGCGACCAGTTCACGTGGATCGCCGGAGTGGACACTCATCACGCGGCTGCACTGCAGTTCCTGGGCGCAGGTTCGTACCCGCCGGTCTCCGCCCTCTATCTCACCTCCGACGGCGGTTCCACGTGGCAGCCAGCCGATTTCAGTAGCGCGGCGACTTCTACTGAACCGCCCCCGACGCCCGCACCGTCGACAAGCGGGAAGACGGTGACGGTGCCCCTCGGCGGAACGCATCAAGTGGTCGTGAGCATCGAGGACCAGTCGGGGCTGTTGACCGGCGCCCGGCCGTTGGTCCTGCCGGCGGGCACCCAGATTCCGGCGTCGTACGGGGACCTGAACATCGTGGCATGGAATCCAGGCGGCCGACCTGCCACTGAGGTGTGGCTCTACTGGGGTGGCGTCACCTGCGACGTCACGTCCGGTCTGGTGATCGGCCCGGGAGCGACATCGATGACCGTCACGGACGGGCCGCGTCCCGCCTGCGACGCGAGCAACGATGGACGTGGATTGGTCCTGACGTTCCGGCAGGCGGTCGATGCGAACTCGATCGTCGTGACGCTGGTCCCAGCCGGCCCGTCGCCTGCACCGCAGGCGAACGTGCAGGCCGCGGGTCTCCTCGATGCGAGCCACGGATGGGCCTGGACCGACCAGAAGCTAGTCGTCACGTCAGACGGTGGCTCCAGCTGGCACGACATCACGCCGCCCGGCGGCTTCGGGGGTTCAACTGGCGACCCGCAGGGGGTGACCTTCACCGACCCTCAGAACGGCTGGGTCGCGATCAACGAGTCGTTCACCACCCCGAGCGACCCCGGCTACGGTCGCATCATGATCTGGCGCACGACCGACGGCGGAGCACGCTGGGCCAAGACGGAGCTCCCGAAGGCCGTCCTCAACCCCTTCGGCGAGATCCTGCCGCAGGTCCAGTTCGACTTCCTCGATGCGACTCACGGCTTCGCCTTCCTGAGCGGCAACCTCGCGAAAGGCAAGAACGACAGCGACCTCTTCTACACAGCCGACGGCGGGCAGACCTGGTCGGCCGACCGCCCGACCGGAACCGGAAGCGTAGGCATCGAGGGCAACGTCGCCTTCGCCACGGCCAACGACGGCGTGGTCGTCAACGCCGATGTGGGCAGCGGCATCGCCGTGACTCATGACGGCGGACGGACGTGGGCCGACGCCGTGTTCGCCATGCCGTCCGGATCGGCCGGGGCCCAGCTCTTCTTCGGCCAGCCCGTGTTCGCTGACGGTCGCATCGGCGTGGTCGCCGTAGATTTCCAGAGTGACAGCGGATCGGTCACGCACGTCTACCGCACGACCGATGCCGGCTCGTCGTGGACAGATGTGGAGGCGTTCCCGGCCAGCTTCTCCTGGGTTTCGGTCCTCGACCAGCTGGACTGGGTCGCGATCAGCGATACCGCGGTCCGTCACACCGATGACGGCGGGGCGACCTGGACGCAGACCGGAGCCGCCCCACCGACGAGCCACGCAGCTGGGCCCCAGTTCGTCGATGACATGAACGGCTGGTGGCCCGCGGGGGACTACCTGGATGCGCCGCTGTACGCGACCACGGACGGGGGTGCCACGTGGCATGCCCTCGCCCCGTGAGCGCGACGAGGGCGTTCGCATGTGTCGATACTCCCTCCGGGTATTGACAAGGTCTTGACAAGCGTCTGGTTTGGGAGCACAATCTAGCCACGGGAAGCCGTGTCAAGACTTGACACGGCTCTGAGTGTGTTCGGCACCCGACGCGGGTAGGGGCCGGCACGGCACCGCGGCATCACGAGCAAACATCAAGGGGTACACCGGCACGACCGCAGGCATCGCTGCAACCGTCAAGGACAAGGTCGATCTCGTCGAGGTCATCGGCGAGACCGTCCAGCTCAAGAAGGCGGGCGCTTCCTTCAAGGGGCTCTGCCCCTTCCATGGGGAGAAGACGCCCTCCTTCGTGGTCACGCCCGCGCGCGAGACCTGGAAGTGCTTCGGCTGCGGCAAGGGCGGCGACGTCTTCAGCTTCGTCATGGAGCGCGACGGCGTCCTCTTCCCCGAGGCGCTCCGCCGCCTGGCCGCGCGTGCCGGCGTGGAGCTGGACGAGCGGACCACCCGCGAGGACGCCCAGCGCAAGCGCCTGCGCGACGTGATGGAGGCGGCGATCGCCTTCTACCACGCGGCCCTCACGGCCAGCCCGGTCGGCCAGCGCGCGCTCGACTACCTGCGCGGCCGCGGCTTTACCGACGCCACGATCCAGGCCCACCAGCTGGGCTATGCGCCCGACGCCTGGGACGGCCTCACACGAGCCCTTATCACCAAGCGCAACGTGTCGGAGGATGAGTTGGAGGCCGCCGGCCTCGTCATCCGCAGCACCCGTCGCCGCTCCGACGGTCCGGCCGTCTACGACCGCTTCCGCGGCAGGGTCATCTTCCCCATCCGCGACGCGTCCGGCGGTGCCTCGGGCCTCGGTGGCCGCATCCTCGACGAGGCGCCAGCCGCCCAAGGCACGCCCGCGCGCGACCGCGGGCCCAAGTACCTCAACTCGCCGGCCACGCTGCTCTTCGACAAGAGCCGCACGCTCTACCTCATCGATCGCGCCAAGGCGCCCGCCCGCAAGGCCGGCCAGGTCGTCATCGTCGAGGGCTACACCGACGCCTTGATGGCCCACCAGGCGGGCTTCGAGAACGTGGTCGGCGGCCTCGGCACGGCCCTGACCGCCGGCCAGGTCGAGCTGGCCACCCGCTACGCGCCGGCCATCGCCCTCGCCTACGATGTCGACCCGGCGGGGCAGGGGGCCGGGACCTTCGGGGCGACGGAGCTGTCCAGCCTGATCGGGGAGATCGAGCGCTCGCCGCATCGCGGTCGACTGACCGACGTCGGCGTCGTCCGGCTGCCAGAGGGCAAGGATCCCGACGAGGTCATCCGCGAGGATCCGGCGGTCTGGCGCGAGGCGACCGAGCACCCGATCGACGTCGTCGACTACCTCCTGGAGCACTACGCCAAGCGCTACCCGCCCACGACCCAGAGCGGCAAGGACCGCCTCGTTTCGGCCATGGCGCCGATCCTCCGTTCGCTGGTGGACCCGGTCCGCCGTGAGCTGTACGTGCGCAATCTCTCGGTCCGCAGCGGCGTGGACGATCGCTCCATCAACGAGAAGCTGCGGCAGTCTGGCGTGGCGGTCGGGCCGGGCGCGCCACGCGCGGGCTCGCTGCGGGCACGCGGCGTGGACGGCGAAGCGCACGCCGGCGCGCGCATCAACCTGGATGCGGTACTGGCCACGCCGGACGCGCTCGACCCGCAGTCCGTCACGCGCGCGCTCGATCCGGTCGAGCTGACGCTCCTGCGCATGCTGCTGATCCATCCCGAGCTCCAGCCGGCCGTGGGGGCTCGTCTGGCGCCCGACGCCCTCATCACCACCCCGGCTCGCGAGCTCTGGCGCGGCATGCTGGCCGACCGGGCCACGGACGCCGGCGGCGAGTTCCGCCGCGACCGCTTCCTGGAGGCCCTGGACCCGACGCTGGCCTCGCTCGCTCGCACGCTCTACGCGCGCAGCGACCCTGATCCCGACGGCGATGCCGCCCTGGACCAGGCGGTAGAGCAATGCCTGCTCCGCCTGGAGCAGCGGCGCCTGGCCGACCTCTTCGACTTCCGCCGGGCCGAACTTGCCGAAGCTGAAGCCGACCGTGACACGGCCGCCGCCAGCCGCCTGCGCGACGCCGTGCGTGAGCTGGACCGGACGCGCGCCGACCTGGACCACCGACTCGACGAATCATCCCTGCTGGCCCGCCACCGGGCGCACCCCGGGCGGACCGAACCCACCGCCACCATGACCACCCCCGAAGCGCGGACGACCCCCGATCCGCTCACCGACCCGCAACCCCTCGCCACCCCCGCTGGAGGACCCGCCCGATGACCAACCCCCTCGATACCCAGCTCGTCGCCGCCGTCCTCGAACGCGGCAAGCGTCGCGGCATCGACGACGACCGCGTGGCCCCCAAGGACGAGGCGGAAGAGGCCGCCCTCGGGACTCCAGGCCTGGAGGGCGTGGCCGCCGAGCTCGGCGTCGCCGTCTCGGTCGAGGAGGCCGGCCAGCAACCGTGGGAGGAGCCGCCGGCCATCCTGACCAAGGAGGACGCGGACGAGCCCACCCAGGAGGAGCTGGAGGCCATCGCCGCCGACATGATCGGCATCGATGACCCGGTCCGCATGTACCTCAAGGAGATCGGCAAGGTGCCCCTCCTGACGGCGGAAGAGGAGGTCGTCCTGGCCAAGGCGATCGAGCTCGGGGAGCAGATCGTCGAGGAGCCGTGGCGGGCCGTCCTCTCCCTGTGGGAGTGGACCAAGAACGACACCGAGCGCAAGACGCGCACCAAGCACCCGGCCCATCGGCTGCCCTTCACGGTCGAGTCCGACCAGGTCGTGCGCGCCGCGTTCGCGGCGGCCGAGCAGGACGGGCTGTTGCAACCGCCGCCCGACCTGCACCTGACGCGCGCCCAGAAGGACGCCACCGAGGCGACCCACGCCCTGCTGCGCCACGCCAAGCACCTCGTCACCGAGTACACCAAGACGCCCGACGCGGCGCACTTCACCGACCTCGCGGACTGGTCCTACATGGCCGTCCACAACGGCGACCTGGACTCGCGCGACAACGTCGGCCTACGCGCCCTCTACGACTGGACGCGGCTGGTCGGCCACGATGCGCTCTCGCGCTGGATCCTGGGCGGCCGCGACGCCGAGCTGATGCTCGAGATGGGCTGGGACCCGGACGCCGACCCGACCACCAAGCCGCGCGACCGCCGCGGGCGCCTCGTGCGCATCGGCAAGGAAGGCCGCGAGCAGCTGACCAGCGCCAACCTGCGCCTGGTCGTCTCGATCGCCAAGAAGTACATCGGCCGGGGCATGTCGTTCCTGGACCTCATCCAGGAAGGCAACATCGGCCTCATCCGGGCCGTCGAGAAGTTCGACTACGAGAAGGGCTACAAGTTCTCCACGTACGCCACGTGGTGGATCAGGCAGGCCATCACCCGCGCCATCGCCGACCAGGCCCGCACGATCCGCATCCCCGTCCACATGGTGGAGACGATCAACCGCCTCATCCGTGTCTCGCGGGGCCTGCTCCAGGAGCTGGGCCGCGAGCCGACGGTCGAGGAGATCGCCGAGGCCATGTCCAAGGGCCAGGAGATCGTGGTCACGCCCGACAAGGTCCGCGAGATCATCAAGGTCTCGCAGGAGCCGGTCTCGCTGGAGACGCCCATCGGCGAGGAAGAGGACTCGCACCTGGGTGACTTCATCGAGGACCGGGCTGCCCTTGCCCCCGCCGAGGCCGCCTCGCACCAGCTCCTCAAGGAGCAGGTGGAGGCCGTCCTGGACTCCCTGTCCGGTCGCGAGCGGCGCGTGCTGCAATTGCGCTTCGGCCTGGAGGACGGCCGCGCCCGCACCCTCGAGGAGGTGGGCAAGGAGTTCAACGTCACCCGCGAGCGCATCCGCCAGATCGAGGCCAAGGCCCTCCGCAAGCTCCGCCACCCGTCCCGCAGCCGCAAGCTCAAGGACTACCTGGAGTAGGGGCAGGGGCAGCAGCCCACCCTGGGCGCCGCTCACCGGCGCGGCGGCCCCGGGCCCTCCCGTTCGGCTGAGGCGCCGGCCCCTGTCCATCGCCACGATCGCGCTCCTTGGCGCGGTCGTGGCCCTGCTGCTCTGCGTCTGGCTGGCCGTCTACCGCCCCGCCGCTCTTGCGCTCGCGGGGGCCACGTTCATCGTCATCCTCACCTGGCTCGCCGACCGCCGCGAGCGCGCCCGCCGTGCGCGACTTCGGGCCGCCGCAGAGGCGGCGCCCGCGGCGGCACCGGAGACTCCAACCCTCCCGCACTGACCCGGGAGGTCAGTAACGGACAAGGACATGGCCGGCGGGCCCTCACATGGGTCGGATCTCGCCATCCCGTGTCTTGGCAGGTCAGCTTCTGACGAATCCGGGCTCCGGCGACTCGTATCGCGTCCGATACGAACCTGCCAGGTCAGAACTCGCTGACGTCCCAGGTCACCGGCAGTTCACTCTCACCGCCCTGTTTGCGAGCTGGCCAATCCTCCGCCAAGACCCGCGGGGCACCCTTGCCACGTGCCCTCCCGACAGCGAGCCGTGGACCATGCGACGTACGAAGCGATGCAGTCGCTCGTGCGTCTCGGCCGCGAGCTGCGTGAGGCTCGTACGAACCGCGACCTGACGCTGGACGTCGTGGCGCGGGCGGTCGGCGTCTCGGCGATCGAGGTGAGCCGGATCGAGCGCGGCCGTCGGCCGACCCTGGGCCTGGTTCGCCTCAGCCGTCTTTTCGCCGCGGTTGGGTTGGACCTGTCGGTCCGAGCCTACCCCGGTCCGAGCCCGATCCGCGACGTTGCGCAGAACGCGCTCATTGCGCGGTTCCGTGACCGACTCCCCGCCGGGACGCGTTGGGTGTCGGAGCATCCTGTCGGGCCGCCCGGCGACCAGCGGGCGTGGGATGGCACGTTCTGGCTCGCCGGGCGGCGGATCGCGGTGGAGGCGGAGACGCATCCCCGCGACCTCCAGGAGTTGGCCCGGCGTCTGGCCTTGAAGGAGCGGGACGGCGCGCCCGACCGACTGATCCTCCTGCTTCTCGACTCGCGGGCGAATCGGGCCGCGCTACGGGGACCGAACCCGCTCGTGGGCCCGCGCTTCCCGATTGGCGGGCGGGCCGCGCTGGCTGCGATCGAGGCGGGCAAGGACCCGGGCGGCAACGCCATCGTCTTGCTGTGATGCGCTCTCAGCGGTCGAAGACCGACCAGCAGATGTCGTTCCGCAGCCGCTCGTCGTCGAGGACGAGTTCGCGGATCGCGTCGGGCAGCTGGTCGCGCTGCCACCGGCACTCGAGCCGTCCTGCGGTCTCGCCCTCGCCGTCCGGCGCGGCAGCACGTACGGCCTTGATCGCATAGGCCGCCGCACCGAGCTCGTGCGCGGCGACGTGTGCGACGGCCGCGGCCTGGCCGGCAGCGTACGCGGCATGCCGTGCCGCTCCGCTCAGGTCCCTGGCCGCGCCGTTGGCATGACCGGCCGCGGTGCGCGCCTGGGTCATCTTGACCTCGCCGCGCGCCCAGGCGCGGGCCTGCTCGATCGCGTGACGCGGCCGGGGGTCCCCTGGCCGAGCCGACTCGAAGAGGTCAAGGACGTGCCCCGCGCAGTCGGCCGCCCAAAGGGCGAGCAGCTGGTGATCCGGATCGGTGAGGGTCCCACCGCGTCGGATCGTGATGAAACGAGGGTCGCGTTCCTTCGGCAGGATCACGCATCCAGTCTGCACGTTCCACGCCTGCGATCGGGCAGCGACGCCATCGTCCTGCTCTGACGCCCGGAGTCAGCCGGTTCTGACCTGGGAGGTTCGTATCGGACGTGTTCGGGAGACGCGCGCGCGATTCTGGTCGAACGCTGCCCTGGCAGGTCAGGGACTGGCCGAATCCCGGCCTTTCCGGGCCGGAATCGGCATGTCCTTGTCCGTTACTGACCCCGCGGGTTAGGGCCGACCTCCCGGGTCAGCGCCGACCCTGTCGGGTGAAACGCTGACGTCCCGGGTCAGAGGCGCCCCGCCGCCCGCGCGAACCCTACTCCGCGACCATGAGCCAGAGGCCGACGCGGACGAGGGTGCGGCCGACCGTGCGGCCGAACGGGCCGAGAGGTCGGGTAGGGGAGCGGCGCCCCCCGCCGGTGGCGCCGCGTACCAGGCTGGCGCGATGCGCGGCCAGCATCTCGCGCTCGTGTTCCATCTGGCGGACGCGCATCCAGCTCTCGGGATCGATCATCTGGGGGTCTCCCTGCGGTGCGGGCGGGGCCACCACCGCGGTCCTGAAGGCTGCTTACCTGATATCCGTGATGCTCCCAGATGTACCTGACAGTTAATGGCAACAATAGGTGTAGGATGCGGCCGTGCACGCGAGTCGACTGGTCGCGATCCTCCTGCTGCTCCAGACTCGCGGGCAGCTCACGGCGCGCGAGCTGGCGGACGAGCTGGAGGTCTCGCTGCGCACGATCTACCGCGACCTGGAGGGCCTGGCGGCGGCTGGCATCCCGGTCTATGCCGAGCGGGGCCCGAGCGGCGGGTATCGATTGGTCGATGGGTACCGCACCCGCCTGACCGGCCTGAACGCAGACGAGGCGGAGGCGCTGTTCCTCTCCGGCCTCGGCGGCGCGGCGGCCCAGCTGGGCCTGGGCACGGTCCTCGCCGCGGCCCAGCTCAAGGTCCTCGCCGCGATGCCGCCGGAGCTGCGCGGCCGGGCGTCACGGGTCCGTGAACGGTTCCTGCTCGTGGCCCCCGGCTGGTTCAAGGAGGACGAGGAACTGCCGGCACTGGCCTCGATCGCGCAGGCCGTGTGGGAGGGGCGCCGGGTCCGCATGCGGTACGCCCGTCGAGCGGAGCCCGTCGAGCGGACGGTCGAGCCGTTCGGCCTCGTTCTGAAGGCCGGCATCTGGTACCTGGTCGCGCGGCGCGACGGCAGCCTCCGCACCTACCGCGTCTCCCGGATCCTGGAGGCGGTGGCGCTGGAGGAGTCGTTCGATCGGCCGACCGACTTCGACCTGGGCGCCTATTGGGAGGCCAGCACGGAGGTCTTCGAGGCCGGCCTGCGCCAGACCGAGGTGGGCCTGCGCGTCCGCCGGGGGGCCCTGGGCACCCTCGAATACGCCATCGGCAGCGGGCGCCTTGACCTGCCCGACCCGCTACCGGACGATCCGAACGCCTGGCTCGAGGTGACCCTCCACACCGACGGCCTGGACGAGGCCCACGAGGACCTGCTGCGGCTGGGCTCGCGCCTGGAGGTGCTTCGACCGGTCGAGCTGCGCGAGCGCCTGGCCCGAACGGCCGCCGAGATGCTGGCGACCTATGCCGGCGGTGCGCCAGCCGGGCCGGCCGCCGGCACTGCCCCCGGCTCGTCCTCCGTGGCGATCGGCTGACCGGCGCGCGACCAGTCGCTGAACGAGCCGATGTAGAGGAGCGGATCAGGCAGGCCGGCGAGCCGCATGGCGAGCGCGGTCTGGCACGCGTTCGTGCCGCTGCCGCACGCCGAGACGACGGTCGGCGTCGGATCGGACGGCCGTGCCGGGATCGCCCCCAGGGCCTGGAAGCGGCGTCGCAGCTCGGTCGGCGGCAGGAAGCGGCCGTCCAGCCCCAGGTTGCCCCCGATGGGGGCCGAGATGGCGGTCGGGATGTGGCCCGCGGCCGGGTCGATCGGCTCCACGTCGCCGCGGTACCGTTCCGCCGCCCGCCCATCCAGCAACAGCACGGACGGCAGACGCGCGGCCAGGTCGCGTCGCTCGATCGTGCGGGGCCACGCGGCGCGGGTCGTCAACGTCGTGGGCGGGTAGGTGGGCGTGACGGTCGCGGTCGGGAGGCCGGCGGCCAGCCACGTCTGCCAGCCGCCGTCAAGCACGGCCACCTCGCGATGGCCCAGGGCGTCGAGCATCCACCACAGGCGGGCGGCGACCCCGGCCCCGGCGTCGTCGTAGGCCACGACGAAGCTGTCATCGCCGATGCCGACCTCGCCCATCCGGGCCGCGATTTCGGCCGGGGTGGGCAGCGGATGCCGCCCGAGGCCGCCGATGTGATCGGGTCCGGGCGGCGCGCTCAGGTCGGTGTCGAGGTCCAGGAAGATGGCGCCCGGGATGTGGCCGGCGTCGTACGCGACGCGCCCATCGCCGGGCCGGAGCAGGTACCAGCGGGTGTCGACGACCCGGAGCCGAACCTCGTGCCCGGGGTCGTCCAGGCGTCGGGCGAGGTCGCCGACGGAAATCAGGCTCACCCACCGAGTATGGCCGATGGCCGACGGCGATACCGGATGCCCGATGGCCCATGGGCGAGACCGACCGCCGAGCCCCCGCGACCGGCGATAATCGGACCCACATGCGTGTGACCTTCCTGGGCCAGGCCGGCCTGTACATCGAAACGGCGCGTGCGTCCATCCTGTGCGACCCGTGGTTCAACCCGGCGTTCTTTGCCTCCTGGTTCCCCTTCCCGCGGAACGACGGCATCGACCCCGAGGCGATCGGCCACCCCACGTACCTGTACGTGTCGCACCTGCACCATGACCACTTCGACCCGGAGTGGCTGGCGGCGCACTGCGACAAGGACGCCACCGTCATCCTGCCGGCCTACCCGCTCGACACCCTGCGCAAGGAGCTCGAGGCGCTTGGCTTCCACCGCTTCCTGGAGACCGAGAACGGCCGCCCGATCCACACCGCCGACGGCCTGACGCTCCAGGTCGAGGCGCTCGTCGCCCCCACCGACGGCCCGATCGGCGACTCGGCCCTGATCGTGGATGACGGCGAGAACCGCCTCCTCAACATGAATGACTCGCGGCCGCCGGACCCCGACCACCTGCTGGCGCTCGGCCCCATCGACATCCTCTTCCTGCAGTTCTCGGGCGCCATCTGGTACCCCATGGTGTACGACCTGCCGCCGCGCGCGAAGCAGTCCCTGGCGCACAAGAAGCGGGTCGCCCAGCTCGCTCGCGCCTATCGCTACATCGAGCTGATGGACCCGCGTGTCACGATCCCATCGGCCGGCCCGCCCTGCTTCCTCGATGACGACCTGTTCGAGTTCAACGACCTGCACGACGACCCTGACAACATCTTCCCGGCCCAGCCCGTCTTCCTCGACCACATCGCGCAGCAGGGGCGGTTCGACGCACGCCTCATGATCCCCGGCAGCGTCGGCACGCTGACGACGCGTGACTTCACGGTCACGCATCCTGTCGCGGCCGAGGAGGTCGTGGCGATCTTCAGTGACCGGGAGTCCTACCTGCGCCGGTACCAGGCCGATATGCGGCCGCGCCTGGAAGCCGAGCGCGCCTCATGGATCGGCCCCCGAGTGGACCTCGTCGCGGACATCAAGGCCTGGTTCGAGCCCCTCCTCGCCGAGGCCGACCTGATCGCCGTCGGCATCGATGACGCCGTGGTCCTGGACGTGGGCGACGAGCGCATCCGCATCGACTTCCGCACCCGGACCGTCAGCGCGCAGGCGCCCGGCGTCTACGACTTCGGCTACCGCTTCACGGTCGACCGCGACCTGCTGGAGACCTGTGTCCGTCGCCACGAACCGGACTGGGTCAACCTGCTGTTCCTGTCGATGCGCTTCCGGGCATGGCGCCGCGGCGCGTACAACGATTACGTGTACACCTGGTTCAAGGCGCTGACCGAGGAGCGGCTCCAGTACGCCGAGGGCTACTACATCGAGCGGGGGCCCGAGGCCGGCACGATCGAGATGTGTGGCTACGACGTGCAGAAGCGCTGTCCCCACATGAAGGCCGACCTGAGCCGCTTCGGCGTGTGCGAGGACGGGATCCTGACCTGCCACCAGCACGGCTGGCAGTGGGAGCTGGCCACCGGCCGCTGCCTCACCTCGGCCGGCCACGAGCTGTCCGCGACGCCCATCGCGGACCGGGATGCCGAAGCGGTCGGCGACCCGGCGCCGGCCTGACGGAGGCAGACAGCCGGAGACACCGACCGACTGGTCGCATCGCCAAGGCCCGTCCCCGCTGACCCTGGGCCAGAACCGCGCAGCGCCGGGGCATGCGTGCGCGCGCGAGGGTCGCTTGTGACATCAAAGGCCCCTTGCGGCGGTCGAAGCGCCGTCTGGGGCCGTCCGCATGGGGCTTGGTGGCCGGATGGGACACGAAAGGCCCAACCCGACCGCTGACGCACGGCGTGGTCGATCGTAACGGGCCCTTTCTGTCCCACGAGCCCGCCAACGGCGTGGCCGGTCGGCAGGCAAGGGGCGGGGGGGCCGGATGCTATCCTTCCGCCGCGCGGCCGTGACGGCCGCCGGCCGCCATGGGCGGCCCTTCGCTCCGGCGTAGCTCAGTGGTAGAGCGGGCGGCTGTTAACCGCTTGGTCGTAGGTTCGAATCCTACCGCCGGAGCCACTCTTCCCCGATCGTCAAACTACGACCTGCTCCGGCGCGACGACCCAGTCGAACCCGGCCAGCACCGTGCGGAGCGCCGCATCCGCGGTCACCAGCTGCACCCCGCGTCGCTGGGCAAGGGCGACGTAGGCCATGTCGTAGACCGGGTGGTTGTCATACCGGCGCGCGAGATCCCAGGCCCGGTCGAGATCGCGGGGCTCGTTGGCGTACCGGACCGGCAGATCACGCAGCAGGGCCTGTGCGGCGTCGGCCGCAGCGCCGCTCCAGCGGCCGCGGCGCACCCCTGTCAGGAGCGCGTTTGACACCTCCTCCATGAGCAGGCGGGGGGCCAGGATCTCCACCTCGTCGGCAGCCAATCGGGCGAGCAGGGCGATCGATGGCAGCCCCGGGTCGACCCCGGGGGCGATCCAGTCGACGACCACGCTGGCGTCAACGACCGGCATGCGTGTCCATCGCCCGCGAGCGCTCCCGGCGATCTTCGATCACCAAGTCGGCGGCGCTCCGGCCCGAGACTTCCTGGCCCCACCGATCGCGCGTCGTGGCGACGCGAGCGGCCCATTCGGCCAGGGTCGGCACGAGCGCCCCCTGCCGGACAAGGGCTTCGATGTCCGCTCGGGCCACCAGCAGCCGACGTCCCGATCGGCGGGCTGGGAGGCGGCCCGACCAGACCCAACGGCGGACCGTCTCAGGGTTCCGGCCGACGAGCGCGGCGGCCCCTCGCACGTCGAGCAGCGCTTCCTCGCCTTCCGCCTGTCGAATGGGTGCCATGGCGAGATACTACACCTGCATGAGCAAATGTAGTAGGTTACTACCTCGAGGACGTCCTCACCGTCGCCGGCGCCATGATGTGGACACATCGGTGTGGTAATGTATCCACATGGCCGATGTGGGGATCCGGGAGTTGAAACAGCGCCTGTCGGAGTACCTGGACCGGGCGGAACGGGGGGAGATCCTTCGGGTCACCGACCGCGGCCGGCCGAAGGCGCTGCTCGGTCCGGTACCGGGTCGCGCACGGATCGAAGACGGGATCCGTGCCGGTTGGATCACGCCGGGCACGGGTTCGCCGCTTGGTCCGGTGCACCGGTCGAAGTCGTCCAGGCGGGTGCTGGACGTGTTGGCCGAGGATCGCGGCGAGTGAGCACGTATGTCGACTCGAGCGCCCTGCTCAAGCGCTACGTGGAGGAGGCTGATTCGGCTGCCGCCGACGCGTTGCTGCGTGCCGACAGTGAGCTCCTGACGGCCCGCCACACGATCGTGGAGGTTCGCCGCAACCTCGTTCGCCTGCTCTCGGGACGCGAGCTTGTGGCCGCGCGCCTCGCGTTCGCCGACGATCTGCGTTCCGTCTCCATCATCGAGCTCGACGAAGCGACCTGCGAGTCGGCGGCCATGATCGCGGAGACCGTGAGCGTGCGAACGCTCGATGCCCTCCATCTGGCGGCCGCGCAGCGCGTCTCCGCGCCCGGGGCGGCCTTCCTGACGTTCGACCTGCGTCAGGCGCAAGCGGCCCGCGCACTCGGCCTGACCGTGGTGACGGCCTGACCGAGAGGACCGCCGTGGACGAGATACGGCGCGACGTGGCGCGCTACGGCAGCACCGTGAAGCGACCGCCGGTCAGCGGACGCAGGAGGTCGAAGTGCCGGTGATCGAGGGTGACGATCGGGGTGTTCGGTCCGAGCGCGGCAACGCGGCCGGGGCTATCGTCGCGACGCGGCTGTTCTGCAGCACCGCGATGCCGCGGCCCGACGAGATCGACGAGCTACTGGCGAGGCCAGAGTGAAGGAGGCACGGACATGATCGCCCGTAGCGGATCGACCGAGCCGGTCATCCACGCTGCCAAGCTCCCGTCCCGCCTGCCGCCTGAGATGCTCCACATCCGGCCGGGGGCCGACGGCGTCGTGGCGACGGACCCGCGCCGCTCGGGCTGGCGATACCTCTCCTTCCGCGCCTTCGGGCTGCGCGAGGGCGAGACGCTCATCCTGGACCGGCCGGACGAGGAGGCGGCGATCGTCACGATCTCCGGCGGGGGCGTCGCCGTCACGGTCGACGACGGTCCCGCGCTGGAGCTCCGCGGCCGACGGTCGGTCTTCGAGGGCATGCCCTGGAGCGGCTACATCCCGGCCGGATCGACCACGCGGCTGACGGGTCGCCCGATGCCCGGCATGCAGGCGGCGGTCGTCGCGGTCGCCCAGGCACCGCTGACCGGCCGCCCCGGCGTTTCGGGCAAGCCGATCGTCGTCGGGCCGACGGATGTGGAGATCGAGCTGCGCGGCGCCGGCAACGCGACCCGCCAGGTCAACAACATCATGATGCCGGGGTTCCCGGCCGACCGGCTCCTCATCTGCGAAGTGTTCACGCCGGCGGGGAACTGGTCCGGGTGGCCGCCGCACAAGCATGACGTGGACGACCCGCCGCGGGAGGCCGTCCTCGAGGAGACGTACTTCTACCAGTTCGCCCGCCCAGAGGGCTGGGCCATCCAGCGCATCTACCACCGGGACGGATCGCGCGACCTGATGCTTGCCGTCCGACACGGCGACCTGGTGATGGTGGACCAGGGGTATCACCCGTTCGCCTCGACGCAGGGCTATGACGCGTATTTCCTCAATGCCCTCGCCGGCGACCGCCGGACGATGGCCAACAGCGACGACCCCGACCTCGCCTGGGTCCGCACGCTCTGGCCGTCGATGGCGCTGGATCCTCGTCTCCCGCTCGTGCACCCGTGACGGTCGGCGCACCGGCTACGACGGCTCGGCTCTCCGGAAGACGACGCTGAGTGAGACGCCAGACGTGATCAGTGCGATCCAGTTGATGGAGAGCACGCTGACCTCCAAGGCGACGAGGTCGTGGCCTACGACCCAGCAGCCGACGAACGCCGCGAGGGCCAGAACGAAGTCCGCGATGAACAGCCAGCGGATCCCGCGCTCGATCCGGCCGCCGGCGAAGACCGGCGCAGCGAAGACGAGCGCGAGGCTCATCGCCAGGTAACCGAGCGCCTCGCCGGCGATGAACAGGCCGTGCGGGTTGTACTGGGTGAACAGCGACAGGCCCTCGGTCTCGCCGCTCTGGAGGCTCGGCATGACGACCGCGAACTGGACGAAGTAGTCGACGCCGATGACGACCGCGTAGGCCGCCGCGAACGCGAGGGCGATGCGGCTGAAGACCCTGGTCGACCCCGCCGCCCGGGCGTGGATGGCGGCCACGAGCACGACGAAGCTCGGCACGAGCAGGAGGCCCGGGATCAGCCAGAAGTAGTCGCCCGGGATGAACCGGGCGACGTCGGTGTAGGGCGACGGGATGCAGCCCCACGTCGCGCAGAAGGGACCGCTGCGGGCCGGCGTCGCGACTCCCACGACCGCGAACGTCGCCGTCACGAGGACGGTGACCATGGCCGCCCCGAGCCCGACCCGGCTCTCGGTCGTCTGGGAGGTGCCGAGTCGTCGGCCGCCGGACGTGGACGCTGGCGTGGCCCCTCGCTCTTCTTCCCCGACCTGGTGGCCTCCGCCGAGTCGTGGGCGCGAATCCGGGGCGGCCATGAGTCGCTTCGTCGTCATCGTCAGGCCTGCGCCGCGACCGATCCAGCGTGCTGCGCGCTGGACTCAGCCCCAAGGTGACGGCCAGCTCCGCGGGCATAGAGGAGGAGGGGCGCCCACGAAACCGCGCCGAAGACGAGCAGTCCGATGACCGTGGCACCGTCGATCGGCGCACCGGTCAGTACGGGTTGGAGAGCGATCACGGCTGCGATCACGACCGAGGTCAGGCCGAACGACCACAGCAACCCAGCCGCGGCCACAAACCCGAGGGCCACCCGCCGCCAGAGCAGGCCGCCGACCAGCAGCATGGCGGGAACGCCCAGCGTGAGGTCGGCAGTCCACACCCCGCGCGCCGCAGGGTCGATCGGCCCGCCACCCGCGAGCGCCGTGGCCACGGCACCGCCGGCGTCCTGGCCGATGGTCAGGAGGGCCAATCCGACGACGACACCGCCGACGATCCTCGGCGGTACGGCGCCGGCAAGTCGCCGGCGAGCGGCGTCGCCGTCGATACCTCCGACCAGGTAGAGCGTCGTGTATGCGCTGAGGACGACGATCGCGACGTACCCGATAAACAACCCGCTGAACGGTGCACCGATGAGGTAGTGGGTGTACGTGTACAGGACGTTGAAGAGCACGCCCGGCCACAGCAGCAGGCCGATCAGCGAGCCGCGTCGGGCCAGCCACACCGTCCACGTGAGGATCGGCAGCACGACGACCAGGTTGGATAGATCCTGGGCCATGAACCCTGGCACCAGCACGCCCGCGGTGGAGGCGCCGACCGCGAGGGCCAGGTTCGGGTCGACGCCATAGAGGCCCATCGATCCCCCGGCCAGACCTGCGGCCGACACAACGGCCGTCAGCAAGGCGATGACGAGCGAGGCCCGGTAGCCGACTGTGAGATCACGCTTGACTGGGAGCTGTGACGCGCGAGCTTCAATCGATGGCATCGGAAGCCTCCTTTGATGCTGCGAGCTGCATGCCCCCGCGCGGGGCCTCGGCCGGGGGACGCGCACGCTCGGCGCTCAGGAGCTCGAGGCCTGCGTCCCGCAGCCGTGCCAGCAGGCCATACAGCGCCGCCTGGTCAGCGGCGGCGAAGGTCAGAAGGGAGTCACCGCTTGGAAGGAGCCGAAGTCCGTCGCACCCGAGGGCCTGCGCCCTGCGCCGGGAGAGGTGGCCGGTGACCCGGATCTCGTAGAGGTCCATGCCCGCTCACCTGCCGAACGTCGCGTGGGGCGGCCAATGCAGCCCGAGCAGGGCGACGAGCACGGCGATGTCTACCGCCATGGCCGCAAGGGTATTGAACATCGGCCAGGTGCCGAAGAAGAGGACGATGCCACCCATCGAGACCAGCGCCGAGGCGACGGCCAGCGGCCGCCAGGCCTCGCCCGGTAGCCCGATGCCCCAGAAGGCGAGAGCCGCTGCCACAAAGCCGATCAGCGACACGATCCACAACGCGCCGGCCAAGGTGGTGGCTGTCCCCGCCGGCAGCCCGACGGCCAGCCATGAGCGGGCGGCATGCCAGGCGCCGGTGTCGGTGCCGGGCCGCGCACCGATCCAGATCAGTGCTCCCAGCGCTCCGCCGTGGCCGAGGCCGTGCAGGGCGAGAGCGGCGGTGATGACGAGGCGGGTCAGCGGATCAGGCATGGCTGTGCTCCCTGCTGGGTGAAGGTGCGTTTCATGGCCCGATGTTCGGCGCGGTGCGCGAGGATCGCGCCCGGCGAAAGGCGGGGTTCACGGTCTGGTCGGACCCGGCCGAAAGGAGGGCGGTCGCGGCCGCCCGGTCGACCCGCCCGCGTGCGGGGTCAGACCAGGCCGAGCCCCTGGGCGCGGACGAGCGCCTGTGTGCGATTCGTTGCGTCGAGCTTGGCGAGCACGTGACCCACGTGCCACTTGGCCGTGCCGAGCGACACGCTCAGGCCGGACGCGATCGCCGCATTGCTCGCCCCAGCGGCCATCAGGCGCAGCACCTCGAGCTCGCGCGCGGTGAGGGTTTCGAGGAGCTCGCCTTGCGGGCTCTCCCACAGGGACGGTCCATGTGTCTTCCGCGGCTGCGAGGGCACGACGGCGGGCTCGGCGACGAGGGCGGCGATCAGCACGTCGACGAAGTCGGGTGCCCCCTTGCGCACCAGGGGCAGCAGGTGGGACACCCCGCGGCCGTCGTCGACGAAGCGGCGCACGTACCCGCCTGGCGCCGCCAGCCGGACGGCCGATCCGAGGGCGGTCAGCGCCTCGGACCGCGAGCCGCCGGAGTCCGCCGCGGCCGCGCCGAGGATGTCCGCTGTGATCAAGTCTGCGACTGCGTTCCACGCCTCGAAGCTGGCGCGCGCCCGGGCCAGGAGGACACGCGCCTCCGCGGGTTTGCCCTGGGCCAGGCGTACCCGGGCGAGCGAGACTTCGAGCGAGCTCCGCACGATCTCGACCAGCGTGGACGCCTGCGGCACCACTGGTATGGCACGGTCCGCCCAGGCCACGGCGGCCGCCACGTCCCCCTGGCGCAGCCGGACGCGCGCCTCGGTCTCGCCGGCGAGGCTGGGGAGGTCCATCCCGGTGACTCGTGCATCCCGCTCGGAGATGCGCAGCGCCTCGAGGGCCGCCTCGGGCTCACCGCTGGCAAGTCGGGCGAGCGCCAGGTAGGCGACCGCCCAGCCGAGCGTCGGGCGCCCGATGCCCAGGCCCGCAGCGGCGGCGAAGCCCGCCTCCAGTTCTCGCCGCGCCTCGACAACGTCGTTCGCCTCGTAGCGGGCGATCCCGAGCACGACGCGGGCCGACCAAGCGATCGGAGGCGGCCGTCCCTCCGGATCGGCGTACTGGGCCAGCACCTGCCGGCAGAGCCCCTCGGCCGCACCCCGCTCGCCGGTCAAGACCAGGGCGTGGCCGAGTGGGTTGACCGCCGGCAGGACGGCCATCGGATGGCCCACCTGTCGCGCCAGTCCAAGCGCCTGGCGCATGGTCCCGACTGCCGTCCGGTAGTCACCGCGGGCCAGGGCAGCGTAGCCGGCGGCCTCGACGGCGAGGGAGCGGAAGTACGTGTCGCCGCCGACGAGCTCGAGAGCCTCATGCGCCAACTCTTCGGCGTCGGGCCGGGTGACCGTCGCCAGGAGCGCCAGCAGCACGAGGAGACGTCCCTCAGCCGGGCCTCGTGGTGCGGCCGTCGCGAGATGGCTCTCAGCCATCGCCACCGCGGCCGCCAGTCGCCCGGTCTCGAACAGCGCCCAGGCCCGGAGCCAGACGAGCTCTCGGCTGGCCGAGACGCTATCGGGTGGCAACGCATCGAGCCAGCGCATCAGCGTGGTGAGTTCACCGGCCTCGAAGGCGGCGCGCCCTTCGCGCTCGATGAGGCGGACGGCCCGGTCGATCGAGCCGGCGGACAGCGCGTGCTCGATGGCCTCCGCTCCATGCCCATACCGCTCGAAGTAGTCGGCCGCGCGCTCGTGGAGCTCGCGTCGCTCGTCCGACGTCAGCAGGCTGCGAAGGTAGTCGGCGAACAGGTGGTGGTAGCGATACCAGCGTCGCTCGGCGTCGAGCGCGACGAGGAACAGGTTCGTCATCTCCGCCCGAGCGATGAGCGCCTCGGCATCTTCGCGGCCGGTCAGCTGGCGGCACAGCTCGGCCGTGAAGCGCTCGGCGACAGACGTCTGGATCAGGAACGTGCGAAGCTCGTCGTCGACCAGCCCCAGCACTTCGTCCGCGAGGTAGTCGAGGACGAAGCGCTGGCTGCCACCGAAGGCCTCGATCACCGCCGCTGGATCGGCCCGGTCGCGGAGCGAGATGGTGGCCAGCTGGAGACCGGCGATCCAGCCCTCGGTGCGCTCGACGAGGCGTCCGACCAGCTGGGGCTCGAGCCGCAGCTCGGCGTCGGCGAGATAGGCCCCAGCTTCCTCGGTCGTGTAGCGCAGGTCGTCGGCCCGCAGCTCGACCAGCTGGCGATGTGCCCGAAGGCGGGCGAGCGGCAGGAGTGGGTCCTCGCGGGTCAGCAGGATCGGGTGGACGAACGGCGGCCCGCGCTCGATCAGGACGCGCACCAGCTTCTGGATCGGCTCGGAGCTGATGGCGTGGTAGTCGTCCAGGACGAGCGCGAACGGATCGTCGCGGGCGGCCATCGCCTCGAGGAGCGTGGCGCCCACCAGGTCGGGGCTCGGACTCGTCCCCGGTCCGAAGAGGCCGGTCATCACCTCGGCGGCGCCCGCCCGGACCGGCCGCAGCGCGGCGGCAAGGTAGCGCGTGAAGCGAGCCAGATCGTCGTCGGCCGGATCGAGCGACAGCCAGGCATGCGCCAGCCCACGCGACGCCAGCCAGCCCGTGACCGCCACGGTCTTGCCGTATCCGGGTGGCGCGGAGAGAAGCGTCAAGAGCGTCCGGTCCTCGAGCGCCGCGTCGAGTCGGGCGCTGACTCGGGGGCGCTCCCGGGATCCAGCGGCCGAAGCTGGGGACCGGAGCTTGGTGTCGACCAGGGGACCGGGGACCTGCGACTCAGGTGCTGCAGACGACGCCGGCGTCACCGTCGCAGGCGCTCCAGCCCGTCCAGGATCACGTCCAGGGAGAAGCTGAACTCCACGTCCGTGTCGCAGCCGCCGAGTCCGCCCTCGTGGGTCGCCCGGAGCGCCATCTCCGCCACGTAGGGCAGCGTCGGGCGCAGGCGCGCGGCCAGGGCCGTCGTGGCCTCAGGCGGCAGATCGGGGGAGTCGTCGAAGAGGTCCTGGGTGAAGCCCAGCAGACGGCTGCCGAGCAGGTGCAACGCGTGGTGCGCCAGCTCGAGCGAGAAGCCACCCCGGCGCAGGATGCCCATCACCGCGTCGTAGTGGGCGAGCATCAGCGGCCCTGGTTCGGTGCGGGTCTCGATGACCGCGGGGGCCCATGGATGCCGCACCAGCACCTCGCGCGAGCCCAGGATCGTGCCGCGCAACGTCGACTGCCAGTCGTCGCTCTCCGCGGGGCGGGGGAACGCCTCCATGACGCACTCGACCATGCCGTCCAGCAGGTCCTCCTTGCTGCGGACGTGCGTGTAGAGCGACATCGCCTCCACGCCGAGCTCCTGCCCGAGGCGCCGCATGCTGACCGCTCCGATGCCATGGGCATCCGCCAGAGCGACGGCCGCCTCCATCACGTGATGGCGGGTGAGCGTCCTGCGAACCTCGTCGATCGTCATCGGCCCCGACCCTTGACATCCTTACGCCGTACGGATATCGTGCGCCCCTAAGGACGCCCGTACACCGTAAGGATGATAGCACCAGCGTGATGGGGCGCGAGGACTCGATGGAGGAGAGGGAATGCCGACCTATCGAATGAATGCCGTGGCTGCCGGCGTGCTGTTCATCATCGCGACCCTTGGGGGCGTGGCCAGCACGGCGGTCCTGGCACCGGTCCTGAGCGCGACGGACTACCTGGCGAGGATCTCGACGACCCAGAACCAGGTCCTGGTCGGAGGGCTCCTTCAGTTCGTCGCGGCTGCTGCGTGTCCTGGGATCGCCCTGGCGCTGTACCCGGTCTTGCGCCGACACCATGAGGGTCTGGCCCTTGGATCGGTCGGGTTTCGGCTCATCGAGGGAGCGCTCTACGTCGGGGTCGTCATCTGCCTGCTGTCGCTGGTCACGTTGAGCCAGGCGTCGGTGAGCGTCGGAGCTCAAGCGCCAGCGGCCTCTCAGGTCGCGGGCGTGCTGCTCATGGCCGCCCGTGATTGGCTCGGCCCGGTCGCGGCCGTGCTCACCTTCGGCCTCGGGGCTTCCATGTACTACTGGGCCTTCTACCGATCGCGGCTCGTGCCTCGATGGCTGTCCGGTTGGGGGTTGCTGGGCACCACGCTGGTCACGATCTCGGGCCTGCTGGTGCTGCTCCATGTGGCAGCCCCGCTGGGGACGACCCAGACGCTCCTGGCCCTGCCCATCGCCGTGCAGGAGATGGTCCTGGCCGGGTGGCTGATCGCAAAGGGATTCAACCCCTCGGCGATCGCGTCTGAGCCCACCGGTCAGATAGGGAGGTGGCAGGCTTCCGACCCGGGCATCGTTTCGGCGACCTAGGCCGAGGTCTCCGGCGCCGGATTCACTGGGGCCCGACGCTTGGGAACGGGGCGACCAGCTCCTTCCCCGACGGGCATCGTCAGTGGCCCTCGCCTGCGGTGGACCGGTGGCAGGGAGACCACCCCGCCGATCATGTGCCGTGGTCGAAAGGGGGGCACGGACCAGGCGGGATGCAGCTGGCGCCACGTGGTCGTCCCGACGCGCCGGGGGAGCACGAGGCGATCGCGCCAGCCGGCCCGCCCCGCCCCGTCCGGTACGAATGCCACGAGCAGCAGCGTGGTGAACAGCACGAACGGCACGCACCCGGCGAGGAACAGCATGAACAGCCAGGCCCCCAGCGGCAGGCTCGCCAACCAGTCGGCCATCCCGAGATCCCAAGCGCTTCAGGCCGTGAAAGGTCGCCCGCGTGTACCCCGTCACGGACAGCCTTCGCTATCGACTGGTGCCGATCGTGAGCATGCCGTGTGAGATGGTCATGAATGGCACCATGGAACCTGGAGGTCGAGATGTCGATCCGCCTGTTCTACGGCATGTGGCCGCAGTACGACCGACGGCTGCGCGAGGTCATCGGCGCGATGACCGACGAGCAGTTGGCGATCCGCCCCACGCCCGAGCGCTGGCCGATCTGGGCGACCGTCGGTCACACGGTCGGGACCCGCGTCTACTGGCTGTGCACCGTCCTGGGTGAGCCCGGCGCCGAGGCGACGCCTTTCGCCGGCACCGACGATGGGTGGGAGGACGACCTCGACCACCCGCGCTCGGCGGCCGAGCTGGTCATGGCCCTCGAGACGACCTGGCCGATCATCGATCGCTGCCTCGATCGGTGGACGCCGGCGCTGTTCGAGGAGCGGGTCGAGCGGATGTACGGCGACGAGCGGCAGGTCCACACACGCGCGTCGATCCTGCAGCGCCTCTTCAGCCACGAGGCGTACCACTGTGGTGAGTTGTCGCAGACGCTGGGGATCGCCGGGCTGCCCCAGATCGACCTCTGGCGCCCCGACTAGTCGACCCGGCCGAGTCCTTGACAGGATAGTGTATCGCGATATATCGTGACACCACGCGATAGGACGGTGCCAGTGGTTGGCCCGCGATCGCGACCCAGCCGATCGAAAGGCATATCCAATGGACGATCCCCACAGCCCATCCAATCCCCACGAGTTCGACCCCCGCGTCTGGCACCGCCCCCGGCGAGCGCACCGCCGCGATGGCGAGCCGGGAGCGGACCCGCGGCTCCATCACGCCCGGGGCGGACCGCACCCGTTCGGGCCGGGACGAGGCTGGTTCCGCGGTGTCCCGCTCCCTGGCGGCCTGCGGGCCCGCCGCGGTGACGTGCGCAGCGCGATCCTGGGCCTCCTGGCCGAGGATCCGATGCACGGCTACCAGATCATCTCCGAGCTCGAGCGGCGCAGTGATGGCCGCTGGCGCCCGAGCGCCGGCTCGGTCTATCCCACCCTCCAGCAGCTGGAGGACGAGGGCCTCGTGCGGGCCGTCGAACGCGACGGCCGACGGGTGTTCGAGCTGACCGAGGCCGGGCGAACGGCAGCCGTCGAGACGGCCGGCCGGGGGCACCCGGGCGCTCCCTGGGCGCTGGCGGGCGATCCCGCGGCCGTCCAGCTGCGAGACCTCCTCCACCAGGTCATGGCTGCGACGATGCAGATGGCCCAGGTGGGCAGCCCTGCCCTGAACGCCGAGGCCCGCAAGCTGCTGACCGAGACCCGCCGCGGCCTCTATCGCCTCCTGGCGGAGGACGAGACACCCGCCGGCGATACCTCGGCGCAGGAGACGCCGTCGACCGGGGCCTGAACCGCCTTGGCGGGGCCGCACGCGCCGCCAGCCCAGCCGGCTGGCGGGTAGTGGCCCCGCCTACCGCCTCCATTGATGGTCTGAGCACAAGGGAGAGGCTCAAGCCGCCGGCGCGCAAGCTTCGAACCAGCTTGTGACGCGCGCGACCCCCCATGCATCGAACGCCGGCGGATCAAGCCTAAGCACACGCACCCGCGACCCACCCTGCCCCGGCGAGGCGCTTGGCGCCTCACCTTGGGCTGGGACGAACGATGGGGCTGGTAGCACCTGGCCTAAGGCCGCGGCCGCCCGTGCCGCCCGTGCCGCCCGTGCCGCCCGGTACTAATGGGCAATGCCGCGCACGGCGTTGCGCGTGTACAACGAAACGATCGATCACCGCCCGGCGCGTCGTCTGTAGGGCTCAGGGAGGGCGCGACCAGCCAGGGGAGCTGTGCATACGCCACCCGGCATGAAGCACCGTCTGGGCCTTTCCGCCCGTGGCATCGTCGTCACGTATGCCGTGGTCGCCGCCGCGTGGATCGCCCTCAGCGATGGCGTGGCCCATGCGCTGGCCCCCAGCCAGGACGCTCTCGCGGCCATCTCGACGCTCAAGGGCTGGGGCTTCGTCCTCGTCACGAGCGCGTTGCTCGCGGTCCTGCTGGCCCGGTACGACGCTGAGCGAACGCGCCGGCAGCGCGAGCTTGAGGTGCAGGCCACCGAGCTCGAACGCGCTGATGCCCACCTGGCGCGGCTCAACCACGTGCTGCACGCGGTGGCTCTGGCGAACCAGGCGCTGATCCGCACCTCCGACGAGACGGCCCTCCTCCAGGCCTTCTGTTCCATCATCACCGAGCAGGGCGCGTTCCTGGCCGCCTGGGTGGGCTACCGGGAGGATCGCCCGCCCGGTCTCATCAGGGCGGTCGCCTCGGCGGGTCCACTCGAGCCCTACCTGGACCGGATCGAGCTGAGCTGGAACGACCTCGAACGCGGCAGCCTGGGGCCGGCGGGGACGTCCATCCGGGAAGGCCGAACGGTCGTTGTCGCGAACGTCGCCGCCGAGGCAACGCTCGTGTGGCGTGCCGAGATGCTCGAGCGGGGTTTCCGGTCGATGGTCGCGCTCCCGCTTCGGGACGCTGACGTCGCCCTCGGCACCCTTGTGATCTACGCTGGCGAGCCGGGTGCCTTTGGGGGCGATGAGGTCGCCCTTCTCGAGGAACTTGCCTCGAATCTCGCCAACGGGGTCATGACGCTGCGCGGTCGGGCCGCGGCTGCACGCGGCGAGACCGAACGACGACGTCTGGTGACCGCCATCGAGCAGTCCGCGGAGGCGGTCGTGATCACGGACACGTTCGGGGCCATCGAGTACGTGAACCCGGCATTCGAGCGGGTCACCGGCTACGGGGCCGACGAGGTGCTCGGCAGGAACCCGCGCATCCTCAAGAGCGGCGTCCAGGGGCCCGGGTTCTATGCCGCGATGTGGGCAGCGCTGACGAACGGGCAATCGTTCGTCGGCGACCTGACCAACCGGCGCAAGGACGGCAGCCTCTTCCAGGAAGAAGCCGTCATCTCACCTATCCACGACGAGACCGGGGCCGTCACGAGCTACGTGGCGGTCAAGCGCGACGTGACCCGGGAGCGCGCGCTCGAGGTCAGCCACGATCGGGCGACGCGGGAGCGGGCCATGATCGCGGGGACCCTCGCCGACCTGCGGGTCCTTAGCTCGGCGCCGGCCACTGCGGAGGCGATCTGCCGGCAGGTCGTGGGCCTGTCCGGGGTCGCCAGTGCGTCCCTGCTCTACTTCACCCTGCAAGGCCCGGCCATGCCGCTGGCCTTCCTGCGAGCCGACGGTGTGCCCGTCAGGCTGCGCCAGCTGCCGTTCCAGCGCAGTCGGATCCTCCGCGAGCGGTCGGAAGGCGGGCCCTGGGTGGAGACGCGGGTCCACCGGCCATGGCACCCCTACGACCGGTTGCACCAGGAGCTGGGCACCAAGGCCACGGCCTATGCGCCGGTACGCCACGGCGGCAGGCTGATCGGGCTCCTGACGGCCGCGTCGTCGGATGCGGATGCGGTCGAGCACCTCACCGAGTCGCTGCCGGCCCTGCTCGAGTTCGCGGGCTTTGCCGGCGAGCTCGTAGGCCCGGCCGTCGTCGATCTCACCGAGGCCGGCAGCATTCGCGAGCGGATCACCGAGGTCATCCGGACGGCCGCCTTCCAGCCCGTCTTCCAGCCGGTCGTCGACCTGGCGAGCGGCGTCCGGGTCGGCTACGAGGCCTTGACCCGCTTCTCCGACGGCACGGCCCCGGAGCTCGTCTTCGCCGACGCGAGGGTCGCCGGGCTGGAGACCGACCTTGAGCTGGCGACCCTCGGAGCCGCGATCGCCGCCTCGGTGGACCTGCCGGTGGGCGCCTGGGTCAGCCTCAACGTCTCGCCGAGTCTCGTGGTCGGGGACCGGCGGCTGGCCGGCGTGCTCCGCCGGGCCGAGCGTCCGATCGTGCTCGAAGTGACGGAGCACGCGGCGGTCGAGGACTACGCTGCCCTCCGCACCGCGATCGGCCGACTCCGCCCCGAGGTGCGCGTCGCGGTCGACGACGCGGGGGCGGGTGTCGCGAACTTCAACCACATCGTCGAGCTTCGTCCGGCCTTCGTGAAGCTCGACCTGCAGTTCGTTCGCGGCATCGAGGCGGATCGGACACGACAGGCGCTTGTCCTTGGGCTGCTGCACTTCGCGAGCGCGTCAGCCAGCCAGACCATCGCGGAGGGCGTCGAGACGGAGGAAGAACTGGCGACGTTGCGCGAGCTGGGGGTTCCGCTCGCCCAGGGCTACCTGCTGGGCCGTCCGGCTTCCGTCGCAGCGTGGCAGGCGCAGACGAGTTCGAAGACGGTGCCCACCCGGAGGTCGCGCCGTCCTCGACGGGATGCGGCTGTGAGAGGAGTCCGTCCTCAGCTGCTGAGGTAGTGGTCGGCTGCGGGGCGGTAGGCAGCCCTTGGTTCCGCGGGGGTCAGAAGGTGACCGCCGCCCACGTGTGGCCGCCGTCGCGGGTCATCAGCAACCGGCTGGTCGTGCCACTCGTGGTGATCATGACGCCCTGCGTCTGGGTGGTGAAGCCCAGGTCGTTGAAGGTCACCTGGCCCGGCTTAAGCACGGTCGTCCAGGTGTGCCCACCGTCGAAAGAGGCGATGACCACCGGGGTGCTGGCGCCGTGGGCATCGAGCGGGCTGTCGCCGGCGACCACGATGGTCGACGCGTTCGGGGTGGCGACCTCGTCCGCGCCGGTCAGCGGTACGGCCGGGCTTAGTTCAGCGAACGAGGCCCCGCCGTTCGTGGAGCGGTACAGATGCTCACCAGCCGGGGTTGACCAGACGCCCAGGTCGCAGTCGGCGATCACGCCGGTGCTGTTCCAGGCAGCGAGGACCGCTGGGCCTGCCGAGTCGCTGCACGGTGGCGTCCAGGTGTGCCAGATGCCACCGCTGAGGCGCGCCCCGTTGATCACTTCGCGATCAACCTGGATGAGCCAACCCGCGGTCCCCTGGATCACGAGCTGGACATGGGGCACCGGCCCGGCTCCTACCGCGAGGAAGACAGGCGCTGGCTTCCAGGTGTCACGGGAAACCGGGGTCGAAGCGATATCGAAGCCCTCGGACTTGGATGAGATAGCGACGAGGTAAGCCGTGCCCGCGGCGGCCTGCAGGTCCCATACATCGACTTGACCGATGGAGACCGCGGCAAGGTCCACCGTGTGCCAGGTCGCGCCCCCGTCGTGCGTCGCCCAGAGGTCGGGTCCGTAGGCCCACCCATCCAGGCGGTCGGCGAAGCGCAACGTACTGACGCCGCCAGAGGTTGCCAGCCGCGCGTCCGCGTCCACCGTCGTGGCCGGAGCGTTGATGCGACTCCAGGTCCGCCCCGCATCGAGAGTGTGCGCGATGACGGCACATCGCCCTGAGGCGCAGGCGGTGCTCCCCAGGACCCAACCCTCCGTCGGTGACACGAACGTCACCGAGCGCGGCTGGAAGTCCGCTGGGAGCGCCACGTTTGGCACGGCGGTCGGGTGGGCGGTGATGGTGGGCGTGGCCGACGGCGGCACGGCCGACGGCACCTGGGTCGGCGGAGCGGTGCTCGACAGAGCCGTCCCGGGCAGCCCGGTCGGCGGTGGCGACGCGACGGGGCCCGAGCTCGTGCCGCGCAGCAGGAGCACGCCGGCGACCAGGATGACGGCGAGGACCGCGGCCAGCGCGGTCGTCCACCGGAGGCCGGAGCCGGCCAGGCTGACCCGGGCCGAGACCAGGCTCGGTGATCGGGCGGGGATGTCGTTGACCCGTGCGACGAGCCGCGGCGGCACCGGGTCGCGTGTGAGCTGCCGCAGCGCATCGCGCACGTCGTCTTCGAACCGGGGGTCGTCGGTCATCGCTCGGGTCCTCCCGCTGCCTCGGCGTCGGTCGCCGCACGCAGGGCTTGCAGGGCGTAGTGAAGGCGGGACTTGACCGTCCCCGGGCGCGCGCCCGTGCGCGCCGCGATCTGGTCGACGGTCAGGTCCAGGTAGAAGCGCAGGACGATCACCTCGCGCTGGTCATGGCTCAGGCCGCGGATGGCGCGGGCCATCGCGTCGCGCCGGCCGAGGTCCTCCACGGGGTCCGGCCCCGGCGCCGGGCGATCCTGGAGAGCGACCTCTCCCTCGAGGCTGGTGACCGCCCGGCGCCGCACCCGGCGGCGGTCGCGGCAGACGTTGACGAGGATGCGCCCGAACCACGCGTCGAAGCGGGCAGGGTCCCGCAGCTCGGCGAACCGGCGCCAGGCCGCCAGCGCGGCGTCGTGGGTCGCATCCTCCGCCGCCTCGCGGTCGCCCAGCATCAGCGTCGCGTAGTGGTAGGCCCGGTCGAGGGCCGGGCCGTTGACGAGATCCGCGAACGCCGCCGTCCGCGCTCCGTCAGCCGATCTGTCCACGCGTCGTATCACCGGCTCGAGGTGTGCCTCCGCATCGTGCATGACCACCTGACGTGGCAGGGGCGCAAAACGTTCGATCGTCGTGCCGGGCCCATCCCTCGGCCCGGTTCGTCGCTACGATCGCGGCGAGGCCGGAGAAGCGGCCCGTCGCACTGCGCTGGAGGTCTGAGGATGATCGACACGGTCATGGTCGTGACCACGGTAGCGGTCACCGACCTGGACGTCGCCCGGGAGTTCTACGAGACCCGGCTCGGCCTGACCCTCCTGGACGCCGCGCCATTCGCCCTGCGCTTCGGCGTGGCCGACAGCCAGATATCGGTCCGGCGCGGCCAGCCGAACGTGGGCCAGACGGTCGCCCATTTCGAGGTCACCGACCTCGACGCGGTCATGCGCGACCTGGGCGGGCGCGGCGTCACGTTCGAGGAGTACGAGAGCCCCAGGACGGTGAACAGCGTGGCGCAGATCGGCCCGGCGCGTGGCGCCTGGTTCAAGGACCCCGACGGGAACGTCTTCGGCGTGCGCGAGGGGCCCGTCCCCACTGCCGCCTAGCCCCTCAGCCGCTAACCCAGCGGCGTCGCCGGTGGCCATCCGGTAGCATCGGCACGATGCACACGGTGGGCGGGCGCAGGTCCCTCGCGCGGAGCGGCGCATGATCGTCGTGGTC
>Ga0209415_10001502_pt1 | contig 44766 bp, 39 predicted proteins | sample PeaSoiSIISIP2007_FD_187696 | JGI IMG/M metagenome (GOLD analysis project Ga0209415, IMG submission 187696) | Peat soil microbial communities from Weissenstadt, Germany - SII-SIP-2007 (SPAdes) (version 2) | ecosystem: Environmental > Terrestrial > Soil > Wetlands > Peat | place: Germany... | reverse complement strand
CACACGTTGAACGCACTTGGATACCAGGACCATCAATATATGGTTGTCGCGCACGACGACAAGAAGCACTTCCACATTCACATCATGGTGAACAAGGTTCATCCCGAAACCTTCAAAGCGCATACACCTTATCGGAACTGGTTGACGCTTGATGCCGCAATGCGCGTCCTCGAAGCGAAACATGGCTGGACACATACGGCGGGTCCAACGCGATGGGATGAGGAATCGAAACAGCCAGTACGCTCGTCATATTCGGAACGTGATGCGCTTCGTACTGCTCAACAACAACCGACAGGTGTAGCGGCAAAGTTTGAACATTACCACGATGAAGAATCCTTGCAAGCTTACGTGCGTCGTGAAGTTGCTCCGCTTGTACAAACGCTGCTAACTCGCCAGAGCGCCTCTTGGGGAGCCCTTCATACACTGCTTGCAAAATTTCATCTGCGCATGGAGAAGGGCGAAGCGGGCGGATATACCATCCTTGCTGCTGACCACAACATTCGCGTGAAAGCATCCAACGTATTCCGCAACAACTTCGCCGGGAGAGTCAATCGTCAGACCACAGAGTCCGCCCTTGGCCCGTGGACACCAGCCTCAACATTCATTCAACATTCTGCACCACATTTGGCACAACATGGCGAACGTAATGCCGCACAGAGAGAAGAACGTAAATCACAACGACGGGCTGACCGTTCCGCTCTGATGAATGAATATAACCAGTATCGTAACCGGCAACGGGAGGTATGCAAGTCCTTCACTAAAGACGGCAGGGAGTGCACGCAATACCTCCGTGACGTTCTGAGGCAACAGAAGAAGGAGATTCGCGCATCCGCTCTGTCATGTCCGGACAAGAAAATCCTGCTCTCCCAGGCTGCGGCACAATCCGTTCTCGAAGTTCGCGGTTTGAAGCTGAACATTCAACAGCGGCGGAAAGAAGCATTTCCGAAGAATCTCCGCACCTGGGTAGCGGACAGGGCCAGCGAGGGAGATGCGCGGGCTGCCGCCCAACTTCGAGGATGGCGATATGCGGATCAACGCATTCAGCGGCAACTCGATGCAACCCTGGAGCCAAGCGCACTGCAATTCGGTCCGCCGCCCGACTGTGATAGCGGCACCGACTGGACCGACTTCGAGCAACAACGGCTTGCAAGCCAACAGAAAGAGCAGGCGCTTGTCAATCAGATCGCCGCGACACGCATTTGGAAAATTGACCGCAAGACCGGCGATGTTTCGTACACGTTGAACGGGCAGGTCTCTGTCATTGACCGTGGGCGCGTCGTCACCGTGCTCAACCAGGATAAAGCCGCCGTCCTATTTGGATTGGAGATGGCCATCCAGAAATATGGATCGCGCATCGCGTGCGCTGGCACCGTGGAGTGGAAGCGGATGGTCACAAAGACTGCGGCGCAACACGGGATCTCCGTCCAATTCACGGACCCGGAGATGCAACACGCCCTGCACTTTCTACAACGTCTGGCGAATCCACGCCAACGCTCGCAGGAAAGAGGTGGCAGGTAGCTCACCCTTGCCTACGTTTGCTCTCTACTCCCAATCCGTACGGAGCATATAACCGCATCATTCCGAACAACATACAAAATATTTAACCAAATGAAGCGCTAGGTTCAGGTTCTTCGTGTATATTGCATTCCCGTGAGGATCAGATTCAAGGGACTTGGACAGGCGGAAACATTGTGCGCCGACTGGTGGTCTTTTCATGGATCAGCAACATCCCAAACCCGTTCGGAAGCCGATACGCGCGGCGCAATATGTGCGGATGTCAACGGAGCATCAGCAGTATTCCACTGAGAATCAGTCGGATGCCATCGCCCGCTACGCGGAGCAGCACGGCATGGAGATTGTGGTAACACATGCCGATTCCGGCAAAAGTGGACTCACGCTGGCCGGAAGAGAAGAACTTCAGAAACTGCTCGAAGAGGCAGAATCCGGAAACGCCGACTTCAGCGCCGTACTGGTCTACGACGTTAGCCGCTGGGGCCGGTTTCAAGATGTTGACGAGAGTGCTTACCACGAGTACATCTGCCGGAGAGCGGGAGTAAATGTTCACTACTGCGCAGAGCAGTTTGAGAACGACGGCAGTCCGATCTCGAATCTTATCAAAAGTGTCAAGCGAACGATGGCTGGAGAATACAGCCGAGAACTGTCAGTGAAGGTTTTTGCCGGACAGTGCCGTTTGATTGAGTTGGGATACCGGCAGGGTGGTCCGGCTGGATACGGTTTGCGGCGGCAAATGGTAGCCATGGACGGAACTCCCAAGGAAGTACTTTCTCGTGGTCAGCAGAAAAGCATCCAGACAGATCGAGTCATTCTTGTCCCCGGCCCAGCCGATGAACTTCAGATAGTCAGAGAGATATTCGAAGCCTTTACGCGTGAGGAACGAACCGAAGCACAGATTGCACAATCGCTCAATGATCGCGGCCTGCGGACTGACCTGTCGAGGCAATGGACACGTGGCACTGTCCACCAGTTGCTGACCAACCCAAAGTATGCGGGCATGAACGTATACAATCGCAAGTCATTCAAGCTGAAGAAAAGGCGCATCGCAAATCCACCCGGAATGTGGATTCGCAAGGACGCTGCGTTTGAGGCTGTTATCGCCCCTGAAGTGTTCAGCCGCGCACAGCAGATCATCCAGGCGCGATCAAAGCACTACACGGATGACGAAATGCTGGAACAATTGCGAAACCTGTTCACACTCTACGGCACTCTGTCAGGTGTTTTGATCGACGAGTCGGAAGGAATGCCGTCAAGCAGCGCATATCGGTCTCGATTCAGTTCACTGGCGCGAGCGTACACGCTCGTGGGCTTTACGCCAGAACGGGATTTCGCCTTCATTGAGATCAACAGAAAGCTGCGCGAGGCGCACGCCGCGCACTGTGAAACGCTTGTGACAAGGTTGCGAGAGATTGGCGCCTCCGTGCGACAGGACCCAATTACTGAACTATTCATCGTCAATGAAGAATTCTCGCTATCGATGATTATGGCCAGGTGCCAGCCGACTGCGAGCGGCAGTATGCGATGGAATCTGCGCTTCGATACTTCACTCCGTCCAGACGTGACGATTGCAGTTCGGCTTGAGCCTGATAATCAATCGGTTCGCGACTACTATATGTTTCCCGGCACCGACCTGTTCACGAAGCGGCTTCGACTGAGTCGGGAGAATGGCATTCTGATCGACCTCTACAGATTCGATGATTTGAAGTTCTTGGAAGGCATGGCCGAGCGCACATGGATTGAGAGGGTAGCATGACAGAAGAACAAATCCAGATGATCGAGATTTCTCAGATATTCGTTGCCAATCCACGGCCACGGAATCCGGTGACGTTCCAATCTATAGTTGCCAGCATTGACGCCGTCGGACTCAAAAGGCCAATTCTGGTGACCAAACGTGCATCAGCAGGCGGGGGATTTCAGTATGAACTGGTGTGCGGTCAGGGCAGGTTAGAAGCCTGCGCGGCGTTGGGGAAAACGTCAATTCCCGCAATCATCACGGATGTCACGCGTGAGCAGTTATATCTGATGAGCCTGGTTGAGAATATTGCCCGGAGGCCGCCATCCAACAAAGCCCTGTTGTTCGAGGTTCGCAGTTTGACCGAAAGAGGATACAAAGCCGATGAGATTTCCCAAAAACTCGGCTTGGAGAAAAGCTACGCATACGGAATTGTGCAGCTTCTGAAAAAGGGTGAGGAGGTTCTTCTCCAGGCTGTAGACGACGGGAGAATCCCGCTTCGAATTGCAATCATCATTTCTACCGGAACTAACGAGCAGGTACAGGAAGCTCTCATCGAGGCATATGAAAAGGGCGACCTTCGAGGAGCAAAATTGGCGACCGCCCGGCGCATTATCGCAATGCGATTGGCAAGGGATCGCGGATCAAGAGAAACAGGCCCAGCCAAGAAAAAGGTTTCGGCTGGAGCACTGATAGCAGAGTATGAGCAACATGTTCAGCACCAGCGTTCCGCCGTGGCTCGGTTGAATGCCGTAACTCACAGGTTGATGATCCTTTCCACCGCAATGAAGCGGCTTCTCCAGGACGAGAACTTCGTCACGCTCTTGCGCGCGGAATCAATCCAGGACATTCCAAAGCACCTTGCTGACCGCATAACATAGGAGGGACTCACCGTGACCTCATCAGCAACAATTGGCTTCGATCTCAAAATCGTACTGCTTCCGATTTCATCCATCACGCCACGGATGGTTCCAACTCAGGAAGTGCGGAAATCAAAGAAATACAAACAGATATCCGCATCGATTGCGCACGTAGGAGTGGTAGAACCGCTCGTAGTTGCTCCGGTTGCCGACGGGAAATACTTGCTTCTCGATGGTGCGCTTCGGCTGGACATATTGAAGCAGCGCAATGAACTTGAGGTCAGGTGCATCATCGCAACCGATGACGAAGGATACACCTACAATAAGCGGGTCAATCGTCTTTCCAATATCGGCGAGCACTATATGATTCTGAAGGCGTTGTCGAACGGCGTTAGCGAGCATGACATTTCAGTGTCGCTTGCAGTCGATGTCGATACCATCCGCCGAAAGAGATCCATGTTGGATGGCGTCTGTCCTGAAGTGGTTCAGCTTCTGGCGAATCGGCGTGTTTCGGTCAATACTTATGGCTTGCTCCGCAAGATGAAACCAATCGGTCAAATCCAAGCAGCCGAGCGGATGATACATGCCAACGACTACTCGGGAAAAATGGCGAAGGCGCTCCTGACAATTACAAAGCCTGAGTTGATAACGAATCCTGAGAAGGTGAGCCGATCTAGCCCCGGTGCCCAGGCTCAACTGGAGGCGCTACAGGGCGAGTCAGAGGCACTGCTCTCTGACCTGAAACAGGTTGAGGAGACCTATGCTACCCAGGCTCTCGACCTGACAATCGGTCTTGGATATATCGAACGCCTGACGACAAACGCCCGTATTGAAAAGTATCTGGCGAAGAATCATGCTGAGCTTTTGAATGAGTTCACCAAATTGCTCGGAGAGAAGGCAGAAGAAATGTCCCGCGCGATTCCCGACCCCATCAAGCCTGCACCGCGCACTCCACGCGCCGCAAAAGTGAAGGCGCAGGCCGCAACAGTGAAAGCCTGAAGCCACTCAGAGCTGCGTAATTCCCCTGCAATGAAGGGTGCAAAGACTATGCCGGCATGGAATGCGTCGGAGTTTTCAGCTTATGAACGAAGGCGAAATGGGCCACCATAACGCGAAACGTTTTGGAATTGTTCACCCCGCCGAGAATCTCCCCGCCCACTCTCTCCAGCTCGTCTGCAATATCGTGTGTCAACGGGAATACGAAGGAAGTGTCGATGCTCTGAAACGGAATGTCCAGCCACGGGCCATTATAGAAAGCCACAAGCTGCGCCTGTGCCGCCTTGGTTTTGAAATTCATGATGATGTGTTCCGCGAGGGCGTTCTTTCGCCGGATTTTGAGTACAGCAAATAGCTGGCTGAAATGGCTCTTGGTGAATTTGGAATCGACGGTGAGCCGGATTTGCGTGCGCGTCTCTGCGGGTGCAACGATCTTGCGCTTCGGTCGGGCAGCAGCCTTCTTCGTTGGGACCATATTCGTTCCCTCTTTCATGGTGTAGTATATGTCAGATATGTCACAATAGGCAATACTATAACCACCTGCATTCACAAGACTTCACGCAATATCTGCTCACGCGGGCGTCGTGGGTTCATTGCATGACGGGAAATGGTGGGAGACCGAAACCATATTTGACAGAACAAAACTAACCGTGGGGCGAGGTGGAGAAAAGAAGGCTGGCTGGATGCCCGTAATGGGTCGGTGATATAGCCTCGTCTATGTGGGTCCACCAACATATGCTAAGTGCGAACCAAATCGATAAGGCGCTTGAATTCTTCGTTCTCCATTGCGCACTTCCACATGTTAATGAACTTGCATACCACTTGAAGGTTGCCGGGTTCATAGTGCCTGGAAGAGTCAATCCGGTCCAGCGAGTAGCGGCATTGGTCGTCACCCGGCTCATCGTCCAGGAGCATCTTCAGGCCCGTCAAAGCGCACCGGCCTTCCTGCTTCTTCATCAGGTCCAGGGCATACTCCTGCGCGGCGGCATCGCTCGGAAATTTGAATTGCTTGTCCTTGGTCACCCTGATTACTTCTTTCTCGCTCTGTAATACGGTATCCTTTGCGGTCCTCACCATGCGCGCCGCAGTCTGCCGCATCCTCTGTTCTTCTTGAAGCTGGGTAATCTCCGCAGGGCTGAAGGCGCGGCCTGGAGTCCAACCGACCTGCCGCGCCTTTGTCTGCCACGCAGGGAGGTTGTACCAGCGATTGAGGTCTGAGCCTTCGATCAGCGCTTCGGCAAATGCGGGATGGTCCTTCTGGAGTTTCTGAAATGTTCCCTTTCCGGCAGAGGAGAGAAAATCACGCGCAGCAGGATGGATTTCGCTCCAACGCAAAGGGCGGCCCAGCCTGTCGTGCTTTGACCATGGTTGGCATGGCTTGAAGTAGATGGCGATCCGAGCCGCGCCAGATGAAGGCTGAGGATCATCACGAGTTTCCGGCCCGTGGGGCTGCTCTGGAGTGGAAACTGTCCACCAGAGATCGTCCTGATCGCGGTGAATCCAGAGATCCCCGGCGGTTTCATGCAGAAGGGTCATCTCGTTGTACCAGCGTGAAGCGACGATCTGCGTTGGCGGCTGTCCCTTCTTGGTGGGCACTTCGCGCATGGCTGTTTCTATGTAGCCATTGCGGTCGCGTCTCTGCCAGAAGGAATGGAGGCGCATATCATCCATTACAGTGAGTGCATCACGATCAAGACACTCATTCCATGCCCAATTCTTGGGGCCAAAGTTGGCGAGGTAGACGTTCATAGCTTCTCCTCAAGCACGCACGGCAGCATTTGCGATTGGTCCTGCCTCTGAAGCGGTCCAAAGGCTGCGCACCATCCGAAACAAATCCTTGATTAGCGGAGTACTGGTATAGCGCACATATCGAAATGTCCCCGGCCGCAATTCGTATCTTCGCAGAAATATCTTTTTGTCTTCTTCCAGAGAGATAAAGAAATCAATGTTTGGGTATTCAATTTGTCCCCATTCAATTTCTGGGATGTTTGTCAGTGTAGCTGCGTCAAAATACGTGCCGGTCTCCCCATCCAGTGTGTAACCGAACCGAGTCATGATCGTCCGCTCTTGTAGAGCTACCTTGTAGCAAACAAGGCCGCACTCTGGCGATTGATCGCCATCAAGAGCTTTGATTCTCGCTGCCTTCGATTCTGCACCCTTCAAGTCTTTGCCAGTACAGTTCCCTTTGACGTCAATCACACAGAGAGAGTCGCCCTTTTCTATAAGGCACTGTGAACCCATCCGGCGCAGATGGGGGTTAGGTCTGCACAAGACAATATCGAGCTGTCCAGCATCGGCGTTGTCGTCAGCGATAGTGCCTTTTACCAGAATTGGCTTGGGTTCTGAGCAGGACTCAAGGGTAGAGATCAAGAAATCCTCGCGCACTTCTCCCTTCATCAACTCATGACTGATTATTTCCGAAATTTCATACTGCCCCATGAGCATGTTTTCGGAGTAATGATCGAACTCGTCAAATATCCTCATGGTTGGTCCTCACCCCAGACGCGGGCAAGCGTGGCCTGAATCTTCTTCTCAAAGCGGGCGATAAGTTCCCGATTGGCATCAACCAGAGTCCGCTCTACGTCGATCTCTGCTGCAATGCCTTCTTGAATTTTGAGTGAAGGAAGTGGGACGTTGAAACTGCGAAGCGCAGTTAAGGACACCGTCTTTTGAGCTACGCCTGTAGCCGCAGCATCACCCTGTTGGAGCATGAACGGAGAAGCCAACAAAGAGTACAAAAAGCTGTTCAACACCTTCGGCCCTGTTCGGATCAACGCGATGTGACGTTGAAAACAAAACCGCGCGTTCGACTTGACCAACACAGGGATGCCATATGAGCCAGTGACCGTGTATAGGATGTCTCCGCGTCTTGGCTTTCGAGACGGATTGAGCTTTGCATAGTAAGATTCCGGGACAAAGAACGTGTTCGTAAAGTCAATCTCGCGGTCTTTGGTGATGTTCGTGATTGTCACGAACGGGACTCCCTCGGCAGCTTTTGGCGGCGGTAGGTGATCGCCGTCAGTGATTGTTTCGCAAACGTCTGAAAGCCGTACTATCGGCCAGCCGGGCTGAATGGGGATGTGGGGGCGGTAGTTATCGAGGACGGCTCTGGCACCGTCGATTACTTTCTGGTAACCATCGATCTCCGCCACAATCTCCTTCTGCACATCCAGCGGTGGCAGTGGGATTTCAAAGTTCTCAACGTAAGCGCGAGGCACTCGCTGCAATCCCCCCGTACCAGTCATCTGCGCAACCGCAGCATCTCTGAAAAGTGGATGCATGACGCAGAAGTAAACCCATTCAGACAGGACTTGCGCGCTGCTCCTGAGCACGTAGAATTCACTGGACCCGAAGCCAACTCCGTTCAGAAGGCTGCGAGCGATTCCGGCTTTCCCGTTTTCAAAGCAGGGCGTCACTTTGGCAAGAAGCACATCGTTGTTTTCAAAATAGGTATAGCTTGCTGAAACCTCTGAAAGTAGCTTCTCTTCGCTTGGCCGAAAATCAATACGATGCTCGTTCAGATCAGCCATTGGAACAAACGAGACCCGTGTATCTGGGGTGAGGTTGGCAACTTGGCTTTTGCGCGGATTCACTGTGCATACATCACCAATTCGTACTATGGGAAACGTGTTGGTTCTCGCTTCAGCGCTCCGATACCGCTCCCCGCTCAGGTTGTAATCGCCATTCTCCGGACCAGCAACCATTTCCTTGGGCACGATCAGCCCGCAGTTAAAGCTCAACTCATCGGTAATTTGATTGCTGCGCAGTGCCTCCAGATATGCGCGAAGTTCTGCCTGTACTTGTGGCAGATCATTCTTTGCGATTTCGCGGCGCTGCGCACCGAGGCCGTAGCCGTCATTCTCCACCTTGAAGAAGCCGATGGTGTCGCTTTGCCGGGCAAGGGACTTGTCCAGTATGAGGATGGATGTTTTGACGCCGGAGTAGGGATTGAAGACACCAGCCGGAAGCGAGATGACCGCGACGAGCGAGTTCTCGATCAGCAGCTTGCGCAGTTCTTTGTATGCGCCCTGACTCTGGAAGATGATGCCTTCGGGAACGATGATGCCCGCGCGCCCATTGGCATTGAGATGTTCGGCCATATAATCGACAAACAGCACTTCGCTGCGCTTGGACTGCACGGAAAAGCGCGTATGCGGCTTGATGCCGCCCTTCGGCGACATGAACGGCGGATTGGCCAGAATCACATCGGCGGTTTCATTCCAACGTTCCTGCGAGGTGAGCGAGTCGTACTCGGCGATGTGCGGATCGGTGAAGCCGTGGAGGTAAAGGTTCACCAAAGACAGGCGCACCATATCCGGCGAAATGTCGTAACCCCGGATGCCCTGGGCGAGTTTGGCGCGTTCATCCGGGGTGAGGGTGCAGACACCGTCTGCGCCGGTATTGGCCTGGAGGATGTGCTTGTAGGCCGAGATAAGGAAGCCCGCCGTGCCGCAGGCCGGGTCGAGGATGGTTTCGTCCTTCCTGGGGTCAACAACCGCAACGATGAAGTCGATGATGTGGCGCGGAGTGCGAAACTGGCCCGCGTCGCCCTGCGATCCCAAAACACTGAGCAGATACTCGAAGGCGTCGCCCAGCCGCTCGGAGTGGTCGTAGCTGAACTCGTCAATGACCTTGAGGAAGCTGCGCAAGGTCTCCGGGTCACGATAGGGCAGGAAGGCGTTCTTGAAGATCTCGCGGAAGAGCAGCGGAATGCCAGGGTTTTCCGGCATACGCGCGATGGCCTCGGCGTAGAGGTTGAGGGTTTCGTGGCCTCCAAGGCCGGAACGCATCAGCTTGGCCCAGCCGTAGCGAGCGAAGTCGCCGGTGAAAAACTTGCGCTGGCCGCCCAGCTCCTCGCTCTCGGCATCCATGTCGTCCATGAACTTGTAAATGAGGGCAATGGTGATCTGCTCGACCTGGGATTTGGGGTCGGGTACTTTGCCCACCAGAATGTCACGGGCCGTGTCGATGCGGCGTTTGGTATTGCTGTCCAGCATTGATTTCCTTTTATGGGGCGAATTGGTTCAGTGAAACGTAGTCCTTGACGTACTCCGGGATGAGGGCGCGGTAAGGTTCCGGCACAGCCCGGAAGTCAAGGGTTGAAAAGGCTGGACTGGTGGCCAGATCGGTGTAATGCCGCGAATCAATGATCTGGCGAATTTGCCCGTTGGAAACATACGCCTTGAAGTAGTTGCGCAGAGCGGGAATGGCCTCGTCCTCCGGCGGCTTGCGGTCGGCAACAAACTTGGCGAACTCCTCGTCAAGCAGCTCGTCCTTGGTCTTGAAGCGGGTGATAAGGCCGAAGGTCTTTTCAAGGATTTCGCGCAGGCTCAGGCGACGGTCTGCGGCTGCGGCGCGCCGTAGCTTTTCCAGGGTGAAGAACTCTTCCGGCTTGTCGAGGACTTCGTGGGCAACGTAGTCCACGGCTTGCTGCCACTCGCCCGCATTGACTTTGGCGGCAATGACGGGATTCTGGCGCACAACATCTTCAAAGCGCACGAAGAACTCGCGATCAATGCGCATCCCCTCGGGGCCAATGGTCTGCACTTGAAGCGTGGCGAGAATGTCATCGCCAGTGTGGACGTATGCGCCGTCGGGCACAAAGGGGCCGGGGACTGGCTGCGGACCGGGATGGGGTGTGCCAGGGCCTCCAGGCAATGGCAGCGGAATGACCTGATCGTAGTCGAACTCTTCCTCGAAGTACTCGCAGGTAGCAAAGAAGTCGAAGAGCTTGTAGGCCGACTTTTGCTGCGGGCCATATTGGCTGCGCAGTGTATCGTCCCGCACCTCATCGGTGAAGTTGTGCCCGCGTGTGCCGCGCCCCTTCATCTGGATAAAGTCAGTGGGTGAAAAGATGGGGCGCATGAGAGCCAGGTTGAGGATGTCCGGGCAGTCGTAGCCGGTGGTCATCATGCCCACGGTGACGCAAATGCGGGCCTTGCTTGTCTTATAGGCCGGAAGAAAATTGCCGTTACCGAGCAGGTTGTTGTTGGCGAAGTTGACCGCCATCTGCTGAGCACTGTCAACTAGCGATGTAACCTGAACGGCAAAGTCGGAATGATACCTGCCCGGAAACATGCGGTCGGCCATCTGGTTGAGAATTTGCGCCAGCTTGGACGCATGGTTCTGGCTGACGGCAAAGACAATGGACTTGCCAACCTCACCGGTGATTGGATCGCGCAGAGCATTCTCAAGGAATGTCTTGCAGAAAAGCGCATTGGTGGCGTCGGCAAAGAATTTGCGCTCGAAGTCCGATTCGCCGTAGTTGGCTTCTTCCTCCGCAGTGGGGTTGAGCGCCGGGTCAACGGTGAAGCCCTCTTCGGAAAGCAGTTGGGTTGTGATTCCGGTACGCGCATCAACTACGGTGGGGTTGATAAGGAACCCTTCGCGCACCCCGTCCAGCAACGTGTACCGGAAGGTTGGTTCGCTCTGCTCGCATCCAAACGTGCGGTAAGTATCAAGCAACAGGCGGCGCTCGTATTCGCGGGGATCGCGGCTTGTAGATACCTCACGGTCAAATCGCTTGAGGTAGTCCCGTGGAGTTGCTGTCAGGCCAAGCTTGTACCCTACAAAATAGTCAAAGACAGCGCGCGCATTGCCGCCAATTGAGCGGTGTGCCTCGTCAGAAATCACGAGGTCAAAATCAGTAGGCGAAAAGAGCTTCTAGTACTTGTTGTTGAAGAGCAGGGACTGAACGGTGCTGACGACAATTTCAGCGTGATGCCAGTCATCGCGGTTCTCTTTGAAAATGACGGTTTTGAAGTCGGCGGCAAGCAGGGCGACAAATGCCTTCTTGGCCTGGTCCTCTAATTCAAGCCGGTCAACCAGGAACAGAACCCTGCTGGCGTTTTGCGAGCGCAGGAATAGCTTGATAACGGCGGCGGCGGTCAGCGTTTTGCCGGTGCCAGTGGCCATTTCAAAGAGGAAGCGGTCCTTGCCCTCCTGCACGGCCTTTTGCACGGCCTGAACTGCCTTGAGTTGATACTCACGCAGGAAGCGGAGACGGTTGGCCTCCACGAAGCCGGGCCGCTCGGTCTCATTGATCCAGGCGGCTTCACTCTTGTAGTTGGGGCGCTGAGTCAGCGCGATGTAATCCTGACCCACTGGCTCTTCCACCAGTCGGCTTGGGTTTGGCTCGACTTGTTGGTAGCTGCCGACCGATTCCGGGCTAGGGAATGCAGTGAGGATGTAGGGGTTGCCGCGCTCCAAATCCCAGAAATAATGCAGATTGCCGTTCGAGAGGATTACGAATCGGCAGTTTTGCGAGCGGGCATACTTGCGTGCCTGCTCTTTGCCGACAAGCGGGTTCTTGTCCTCCGACTTCGCTTCGAGAACTATGAAGGGGAAGCCCTTCTCGTTCAATAAGAGGAAGTCGATGTAGCCCTTAGATGTCTTTTCAAAATCCTCGCCCAGGCAATCCAGGTGGTCGGCTGTGAGCGTTGTTGTGTGCTCCAGCTTGATGTTGGCTGGCCTGCCGAGTTCGGGAAAAAAGCGCCAGCCCGCAGCCTCAAGGAGCTTATTGATCTTGATGCGCGCCGTCGCTTCCTTCATATTTCTTGCCTCTGTCTCTGCCTTCCAGCATGATCGACACACCAGTGGCGCGTCAATCCCTCCCGGCACCGTTATCCGAAAGAGGAGAAAGTACCTTAAGAAATGCTATTCAGACATCAACTCCGGGATGTTGAAATGAGCGAGAAAAGCGAGGGAAAGCCCAGAGGCTGGCGACGCATCATTGGCAGAAGTTGCAAACCGGTAGCCTGGTTCCAATCTACCAGTGCCCGGAGATTTGGTATCCCCGGAACACGCCCACGAACTGGAGCGGATTCGGGCCTTATCTGGTGCAAAGGGCCCTAAGCTCTGCTCGCCAGGGGGTATATTTGGGGGTATTTTCTTCGGGTAAGAAATCAATATATTGATTCTAGGTGTGTTACGTAACAATGTGAATCCCTCTCCCCCAGCAGAAAGGTTTGCCCTTTCAAAACTGGGCTTTTACCACGCGATGCTACGGTCTCCCACCCTTGCGACAAGGAAAATACATCGCAAGGATGGGGTACCCGCCGAGCATGAAAATTGCGCGGCTACTGCGTGACGGTATTAGAAACCGGCTGCGTAAGTTCGAAGGTCACAATCTCATGGGAGTTGATCAGGAGCGGCTTGTTGCCAGTGAAGGCCGCGCCGGCGGTCCCTGCGCCGCCGCCGATCAATCCACCAAACAGCGCGCCCTTGCGACCACCAGCCAGACCGCCGATCAAAGCGCCTCCGCCAGCGCCGCCGCCGATCAGGGCCGCCGTGCGCTTGCCCTTGCCTTTCTTGCTGACCACAAACTCGGTGGCTTTAACGGGGTGGCCGCCGACTTCCCTGACTTCAATGGCCAAAACGCCAGCGCCTGCAAAGCGTCCCTGCCCTTTGGCCGAGACTACTGTACCGGAGACCTCTGTGCCCTGGGCAAAGACCGTCTCGCCGGTTCGCGTGGTGAGCGCGGAAGACAGTTGGCCGGTGAACGGATCGCCCACGTTGGCCGTTTTGGCGTTGATGGTTTCGTTGATGCGAGCGTGAATCTCCTTGCCCGGCTCAGCGGTCAGCGTTACCTGTGTGGGAGCCGCGGAGCTTGCCTGAGATGCCGCGCCAGAACCCGTTTGAGCGGGTGCACCGGAACCGGCGGGTTGGTTGGTGGTGGAAGCATCGGGAGTCGGCGTCGAACTTTTGCATCCTGAAGAAAAAACGGACAGTGTGAGCGCCAGTACCGCAGGAAGAATGGGGGAGGTACGAACCAAATTTCTCATCCCCGCATTGTAAATGACCCAAGGTGTTTTTTGGGGGCCACGCGGGACGCGGCGCTTGGCTGCAAAAATGCCGCGAGTAAAGCGCCAGCCAGAGACGATACAATCGGCTTTGGGATGCCTCATGAAAACAGGGGCGGACTAAAGGAGTGGGTTCATTATGGGCTATCAGGTTCTGGCCAGAAAATACCGTCCGCAGCGCTTCGCCGACGTTGCCGGTCAGGATCACGTGACGCGGACGCTGATGAATGCGCTGACGCAGAATCGCATTGCGCACGGCTACATTTTTTCTGGCCATCGCGGCATCGGCAAGACGACGATTGCGCGCATTGTGGCCCAGGCGCTGAACTGCCAGCACACGATTGGCACAGCGGAGCGACCGACGGCCGAGCCGTGCGGCATCTGCGACGCCTGCGTGGAAGTGCGGCAGGGCAATGCGGTGGACGTGATCGAGATCGACGCGGCTACAAATCGTGGCATTGACGAGATTCGCGAACTGCGCGACGCGGCCCGCTATGCGCCGCAGCGCGACCGCTTCAAGATTTACATCCTGGACGAAGCGCACCAGATTACGGACGCGGCCTTCAATGCGCTGCTGAAGACGCTGGAAGAGCCGCCGGCGCATGTGATCTTCATGATGGCCACAACGGAGCCGGAGAATATTCCGCAGACGATTCGCTCGCGCTGCCAGCACTTCAGCTTTCATGCCGTGAAGTTCGACGACATTCTGGGGCAATTGAAGATGATCGCGGGGCAGGAAGAGGTGGTGGCCGAAGATGCCGCGCTCGCACTGCTGGCCGAGGCGGGCGACGGGTCGATGAGGGACGCGCTGTCGATCATGGATCAGGCGATTGCGTCCGCGCCGCTGGAAGAGGGCAAGGCGGTGCTGTCGGCGGCGCAGATTCGCGAGCTGATGGGATCGGTTCCAAATGCGGTCTTCGAGCGTCTACTGGAGGCTGTGGCGGCGGGCAAGAGCGCGGAACTGATGGAGCAGTTGAACCTGCTGGTGAACGCGGGGCACAGTCCGTCATCTCTGGCGCGGCAGATGGTGCGCTACCTGCGCAATGCTCTGATGGCCAAGCTGGACGGCGAACAAACAGAGCTGCTGCAGATCAGCGGCGACGAACGCGCGCGGGCGGCGCGGACCGCGATGCTGTTTACGGAAGAAGAGCTGACGCGCAATTTGCAGATTGTGCTGCGCACCTTCGACGATTTGAATTACCGCCAGGAGCAGCGCTTTCATCTGGAATTGGGGCTGCTGAAGCTGATTCACGCGCAACGGCTACTGCCGCTGGAAGAGTTGCTGAGCGGAGTAAGCGCGGCGGGGGGGAGCTTGCGGTCTTCGGGACCAGCTGCACCTGCTCCTCGTCCGGCAGCGGCACCTGCGCGGCCTGCTGCTGCGCCAGCGCCGCGACCTGCTCCGGCTGCGCCCGCGCCGACGCTCTCTCCGTTTGGACCAACGGGGGGAAGCTGGGGCTCAGGGTCCAAGATGGATGCGGGCAGCAAGCCAGTCAGCGCTTCCGCAACGCCGATCGCGACCATGGAGCGGCCGACTGCGCCAGTAGCTGAATCCGCACCTGCACCGCTACCGGCGATCAGCAGCCCGTTTGCTGGCAGCACACCGTTTCCGGCTGCGGCCAGCCCGATGACGGGGTTCGCTTCGACGCTGACCGAGGGGGCGCTGGCCCGAGCACCAGAGATTTCCGCGCCGGAAGTGGCGGCGGTTCCCGCTGCGGCCGTGGGCGCGCCGAACATGGAGGCGGTGCGGCACGCGGTGGGGGTTGCGCTGGTCGAGGGAGGCCATAACTCGGCTGCGGTGCTGCTGGGCGCGGGCAACTGGAATGTGGATGGAGCGACGCTGCGCATTGAAGTAGCGACGATGGGAAAAAAGATGCTGGCATTAACCGTGAATGCCGCAGCGGAGAAGATCATTCGCACGGAGTTGCAACGGTTGGGCGCACCGACGCGTTTTTTGATTCTTCCCGGCGCGGGCGGCGGTTCGTCGTCGGCTCCATCGGCAGCTCCAGCCGCAGTAGGCAGCATTGAAGAAGCCGCGCGTAATCATCCGCTGGTACAGAAGGCGCAGGAGATCTTCCATGCGCATGTGCTGAGCGTGGTGGATTTGCGCCTGAAGTAGCAGAGATGGGGGCCCCTGATGCCTCGCATTTGGGCACATGGGAAAGCACAAATCCTGACCGTCCGTTTTCGCTTTTACAGTCTTGAATAGGAGCCTTTGATGATCAATCCGCTTAAAATTCCCGAGATGCTGGCGCAGGCCAGCCAGATGCAGGAAGAGATGCAGCGGCAACTGGGGCAGACCACTGTGGAAGGGGCCAGCGGCGGTGGTGCCGTGACCGCCTCGATGAATGGAAAGAAACAGCTTCTCAAGGTGAGGATTGACCCTTCTGCGGTGGTGGGGCTGTTGAACAGCCAGCCGGACGTGGAGATGCTGGAAGACTTGATTGTGGCTGCGGTCAACGATGCGGGGCGCAAGGCGGACGAGGCGATTCAGTCGAACGTGAAGGGAATGCTGGGCGGACTGAATCTGCCAGGACTGGGCTAGGAAGTCTCTTAGCCGCTGACTTTTTGGTTTTGTGTTTTCCCCGGTCCCAAAATCGGGACCGGGGGTACCCAGCACCACTTCAAGCCCTACTTTAACTGCGGGCCGTAAATCAAAGGAGGAGAAGCCTGATGATCGAAGCAATGAATCGCAGAAGCTTTCTGGGACTGGCGGCGGCGGCGGGAGCGGCAGGACTGGCTCCGCGCTGGATGCGTGCGGCAGAAGCACCGGACTTGTACGACAGCATGATTGCGGCGGGCAACGGGATGATCGCCAAGGCGCGCACGGGAGCATTGACTACGCCGATTCAGACCACCAAACTCTACGACAATCTTTATTTGTTGCAGGGCGCGGGCGGCAATCTGGCGTTGCAAACCGGAGCGGAGGGCAACGTGCTGATCGACGCGAGCTTTGCGACCGCCGCGCCGAAGATTCGCGAGGCCATCGGCGCGGTCAGCAAGGATGCGCCCTTCGCGCTCATCAATACGCATTGGCACTTTGACCACACCGACGGCAACGAGGCATTGCACGCGGCAGGGTTCACGATCTTTGCGCATCAGAAGACGCGGGAACGTCTCTCGACACAGCAGGCGATGAAGGCCTTCCATGTGACCATGCCTGCGGCTCCTGTTGGCGGCTGGCCAGTGGTCACCTTCGATCACAATATGCATCTGTGGCACAACGGCGACTCGCTGGATATGGTTCACGTGGAGCCTGCGCACACCGATACCGACGTTTATATCCACTTTCACAACGCCGATGTGCTGCACCTGGGCGATCTGTGGTTCAACGGCTTCTATCCCTTCATCGACGAGGGGACCGGCGGCTCGATCAGCGGCATGATCCGCGCGGGAGAAAAGGTGCTAGCGGTGGCCGGGGCAAATACCAAGCTGATTCCAGGGCATGGACCGTTGGGGACGAAAGCGGAGTTTCAGAAGTTCAACGAGATGCTGCAGACGGTGCGCGACAAAGTAGCCGTGCTGAAAAAGGCTGGAGCCAGCGAGCAGGAGGCTATTGCCAAGAAGCCGACTGCGGAGTTGGATGCGGCCTGGGGCAAGGGCATGATGAACGGCGATCAGTTTACAGGGATTGTCTATCGGACGCTGTAACTGATCTAGCCCTCGAAAGCGTTGTGTTTTCCCACTGTTTTACTGATCCCTGACCACTGATCCCTGCTTTAAGGAGGCACATCTCGTGAGCCGCTACGCCGAGCCAATGGCCCGGCTGATTGAAGAGTTGAAGAAACTGCCGGGCGTGGGGACCAAGAGTGCGCAGCGCTTTGCCTTCCATATTCTGCGCTCCACCGACGAGGATGCGGCGGCGCTGGCCGAGGCGGTGCGCGGGCTGAAGGCGAATCTGCGCCTGTGCTCGGTCTGCAACAACGTGACCGACGTTGATCCTTGCGCCTACTGCGCGAATGGCGCGCGCAACCATCGGTTGGTCTGCGTGGTCGAGGAGCCAACCAATATTGCTGCGGTGGAGCGGACGCGCGGCTATCAAGGGGTCTATCACGTGCTGCATGGAACGCTTTCTCCGCTGCACGGGGTGGGGCCAGACCAGTTGCGGACCGGGACGCTGGCAGCACGGGTGGAGCGGGGCGAGGTGGACGAGGTGATTCTTGCAACCAGTCCCACGCTGGAAGGCGAGGCTACGGCCAACTGGCTGGCCAGCCTGTTGCGTGGCTTTCCCGTGCGGGTGACGCGCATTGCCACGGGTGTTCCCGCCGGAAGCGACATTGAATACGCCGACGAGGTGACCATGGCTAGGGCGATGGAAGGTCGCCGCGAATTATAAGCTGTAGAAAATAGGTTCAAGAGGCTGATTTACTCTGACGGGCAGAATCCCCCGGAGCGACTACCGGATAAGCTCCAGTTATTGAATACTTAACTCAATCGTTTGAGTCGTTTGTCGGCAGCTTTGCGTAGACTTATCGCAACCCTCCCCGTTCCTTCCGATGCAACCTTGATGAATTTTTCTTAACAATAAATTGCCACCACTGACTTTATTGATGTATTTTTGTTGACGGCGCAACTTCCCTGCCAAAAATCGCTTGGAAATCAAATGGTATCAGCATGATTGCACGTCCACTTCTCGCTCCCTTGGTTTCTCGTCTGCGCGACCGCCGCCGTTTCATCCAGATTCTGGTTGGTCCCCGACAGGTTGGCAAGTCCACATTAGCCCGCCAGGCAATGCTGGCCTTCGGCAAGCGCTCGACCTACGTGAGCGCCGATAACTCCTCGCCCGACGACAATCTATGGATCGAGCACCAGTGGGAATCGGCGCGCATCAATTGCCGCCAAAGCGGCAAATGGTTGCTGGTTCTGGACGAGGTGCAGAAGGTTCCGCGCTGGTCGGAGATCGTGAAGAAGCTCTGGGATGAAGACTCCTCGGAGGATTTGGACCTGCGCGTCATGCTGCTGGGCGCTTCTCCGTTGCTGACCCTGACTGGTCCTTCGGATACTCTGGCCGGGCGCTTCGAGCTGTCTCGCGTGGGCCACTGGAGCTACTCGGAGATGCGCGATGCCTTCGGCTGGAATATCGATCAGTACATCTATTTCGGCGGCTATCCAGGCGCGGCCGATCTGATCGATGACGAGAACCGTTGGCGGCGCTATATGCTCGATTCGCTGATCGAGACCACCGAAACCGCGCTGGCCCGCGATATTGTACTCATGGCTCACATCGAAAGACCGGCGCTGCTGCGCTCACTCTTCCGGCTGGGCTGCGAGTATTCCGGGCACATCTACTCCTACCAGAAGATCGCCAGCCAACTGCACGATTCCCCCAACGCAATCACGCTGGCCAACTATCTGGACCTTTTGGGCGGCGCGGGAATGCTGCGCGGAATCTCCAAATATCCGCCCCAGGCTACGCGCCAGCGCGGATCGTTCATCAAGTTACAGGTCTTCAATACCGCTCTGACCACGGCTCCCTCGCCAACCACCTTCGCCCGTGCCCGCCAACTTCCAGACCAGTGGATCAAACTGGTTGAACTGGCCGTGGGAGCGCATCTGTCTGGAGCGGCCCTCTCCGGTGAGATCGACGACATCTACTATTGGCGTGATCGCTCCAAAGAGGTCGATTTCATCCTGCGTCTAGGGACCAAAATCGTCGCCATCGAGGTCAAGAACCATCGCCGTAAGGAACCCGGCTCTGCGCTGGCAGTCTTTGACAAGGCTTTCCTTCCCGCCAAGACGTACATTGTGGGCGGCGATGAATTTCCGCTGGAGAAGTTCTTCGAGACTCCACCACGTGAGCTGTTCTTGTAAGTTTTAGCCCTGAAGACTTCTGCACCTTTTCCGCCTCCAGCCCGTCCAATCATTAACGGGCTGGAGGCATTCGTCACTCCTCTGCCTGAAATCGACCTTGTTTCTGCCCCCGTTCATCCGTCCGCAATCTAAAAATCATATACTTGCAATAAGCACTGGCCGCGGCTCCTGGCCGTCGGACCCCCCACCCGGAGGATCAACATGCAGGAAGCCGCATCCACACTTGAAACCCCCACCCCGGCCGAGAGCACGGAAGCGATCATCCGCGCCCATCAAATTGAGAAGTATTACGCCCAGCCCAGCCAGAACCGCATTCAGGTGATCTCGGCGACCGATTTGGAGATTGTTCCCGGCGAGATCGTGGCGCTGCTTGGCCCATCCGGCTCGGGAAAATCCACTATGCTGCGTATGTTGACGGGGCTATCCACGCCCTCGGCGGGTCAGGTTTACTGGCACGGCAAGCCCATCAGCGAGACCGAAATCAACGTCTCGATCGTCTTTCAGAGCTTTGCGCTCTTCCCCTGGCTGACGGTGCTGGAGAACGTGGAAGCGCCGTTGCAGGCGCGTGGCATCGACCCAAAAGAACGCCGCGACCGCAGCATGAAGATGCTGGACACAGTGGGTCTGGACGGCTTCGAGGCCGCTTATCCCAAGGAACTTTCCGGCGGCATGAAACAGCGCGTGGGCTTTGCGCGGGCGCTGGTGGTAGAGCCGGAAGTGCTGTTCATGGACGAGCCGTTCTCCGCGCTGGACGTGCTGACGGCCGAGAACCTGCGCAGTGAATTGTTGGAGCTTTGGGCCAAAAAGACCATGCCCACCAAGGCGGTCTTCATTGTGACCCACAACATTGAGGAAGCCGTTCTGCTGGCGGACAGAATCATCGTATTGGGGCGCAATCCGGGGCACATTCGCACCGATTTCAAGGTGCAACTGACGCAGCCCCGTGACCGCAAATCAGAACCCTTCACGCAATTGGTCGATTACATTTACACCGTGCTGACCAAACCGGACATTGCGCCGGCCGAAGCGCCCGAGCAGCAGACCGGGCCGAAGATTCGCGATCAGCGACAGATGCACTATCAGATGCTGCCGCACGCGCGCCCCGGCGGCATGGCCGGTTTGCTCGAACTCCTGCTGGACAAGGGCGGTCGCGACGATATTTACCGCCTTGCCGACGATCTAGCCTTCGAGATCGACGATCTGCTGCCCATCGTGGATGCCGCGCAATTGCTGTGCTTCCTCAAGATCGACGAGGGCGATGCGGCCATCACCGAAAGCGGCGCGGAGTTTGCCAATTCCGAGATTCTGCGGCAGAAGGAACTCTTCCGCGACGCGGCCGTGGCCAACGTGCTGCTACTGCGGCAGATTCGCCGCGCGCTGGTCTCCAAGAGCGACCACACCGTCTCCGAGGAGTTTTTCCTGGATATGCTGGACGAGCAGTTCAGCGAGGAAGAGTGCCTGCGGCAGATGGAAACTGCCGTGGCCTGGGGCCGTTATGCGGAGCTGTTCGACTTCGATGCCGGCCGTCGCCGCTTTGTTCTGCCCGATGTGATGGACGGAGAAATCATTGCCCCTGAGGATGCCCGATGACGACACAAAACACGCTGGCCCGCCCTCAGATCTCCGTGCGCACCTGGCCGTTCCTCATCGATCTGGCCGTGATTCTCTGCTGCCTGGCGCTGTTCTTCGGCCTCATCGAACTTGGCACATACTGGATGGCGCGGCCCATGCCAGCCGTGGTAATTTCGCACTCCGTAAGCGCGCTGCCGCTCTACGCGTTCTATTCCATTGGGCGCATGGGACTCGCCTACCTGCTCAGCCTCACCTTCGCGGTCTCCTACGGCTATATCGCGGCCTACAATCCGCGCGTCGAGGCCTGGATGGTCGCGGTGCTGGATATTCTGCAGTCGATCCCGGTGCTGAGCTTTCTGCCCAGCGTCATGCTGGCCATGATGGCGCTGATTCCCGGCCATCAACTGGGCATCGAACTGGGATCGATCATTCTGATCTTCACCGGCCAAGTCTGGAATATGGCCTTCAGCTTCTACTCGTCGCTGAAAAGCATTCCCAAGGAGATGATCGAGGCCTCGCGCATCTATCGCTACTCGGCCTGGCAGCGCTTCTGGCAACTTGAGATGCCCTTTGCGGCCATCGGGTTGATCTGGAATTCCATCGTCTCGGTTGCGGGGGGCTGGTTCTTCCTGATTGTGTGCGAAATGTTCGTTCTCAAGGGAACCAACTTCCGCCTGCCCGGCCTGGGTAGTTACTTGCAAACCGCCGCCGACACGCTGGATATGCACGCGCTGTTCTGGGGATTGGCCGTGCTGGTGCTGATTATTGTCGCCACCGATCAATTGATCTGGCGGCCACTGATCGCCTGGAGCGACAAGTTCAAATTCGAGCAGGTCGAGTCCACCGAGCGCGTGACCTCGCCGATTCTCTCTCTGCTGCAACGGCCCAGCACGTTGACGCGGTTGCCCGCGCGCGTCTGGGGCGGCATGGAAGAGCGCATGTACAGTCGGCTCTCGCAAACCCGTGAGTGCAAAGTAGTGCAGCCCATCGACGATGAGGCCGCCAAAGGCAGCAGAATGTTCCAGCTTCTGCTGGGAACCTTTGTGGCCTTGGCGATCATCTGGGGCAGTTCGCAGGCCTTCAAGATGCTGCACCAAACCACCTGGGCCGATATTCGGCTGCTGCTGTTGAGCGCCGGGGCGACCTATCTGCGCGTCAATGCCGCGCTGGCCATCGCGGCGCTGTGGACGATTCCGGTAGGCGTGGCCATCGGCTCGAATCCCAAGCTGGCGCGCATTTTGCAGCCGATCACGCAGATCGTGGCGTCCGTACCGGCGACCGCGCTGTTTCCCGTGGTGCTGCTGGGCTTGATCCGCATGGGCGGCGGGTTGGGCATCGGCTCCATTGCGCTGATGCTGCTGGGAACCCAGTGGTACATTTTGTTCAACGTGATCGCCGGGGCCATCGCCATCCCCTCGGATTTGAAAGAGGCCGCCACAGTCTACCGCTTCACGCGCTGGCAGCGCTGGACGCGGCTGATCCTGCCCGGAATCTTTCCCTATCTGATTACCGGCATGATCACCGCATCGGGCGGCGCGTGGAACGCCTCGATTGTCTCCGAATATTTCCATATTGGCGACAAGACCCTGCAAACCCTGGGCCTGGGCGCACAGATCAGCGCGGCGATGGATCACGACAAACTCTCGACGCTGCTGCTGGCCACCATCATCATGGCCACTATCGTGGTGACCACCAACAGGCTGGTCTGGCGGCGGTTGTATCACCTGGCGGAGACGCGCTACAAACTGGAAGGGTGAAGCGGTGCTCTTCCAGCCTCGCGTTATTCATTCGACCTGTAAATACAGGTGACTGGGTGCCCATCGTGGCCTGAGACCTGCGAACCTCTTGCAAAATCCCATCGACGATACTCATTTGCGGCATCTTGCACAGTATTACCGCAGCAACGCGCAGAATGAAGAGATGAGGGAAATCCCTCTGGATCGCCCAATCCGACCTGGATTTGAGCGTACCCCCACCCCCTCCCCCTGTGGAAATCGCATTCCGCCCCCTAAGAAATCCAATAAAACACAATGAATCAACTACTTGTGAATTTCATATGGTTACTGATCAGTAAACAGAGAGCCCTATTTTCAGCCCTTTTTGACCCCAAAAACCACGATTTTGCCCTCAAAATCGCCCTTTTGGACTCGGTTTTCTAGACTTAAAACGCTCTACGAAGTCAATCCTAATGAATTCCGTAAGAGGCTCATTATTGCAAGATTTCTGGTCAGGACAGAAGACGCTCTGAGATCACTCAGCCGACTAAGCGTTACATCAGTCTGCGGCGGACCAGATCGAGAGCCTGCTGGGCGGTCCACAGGCGGATGCGGTCGCGGTCGCCGTGGAAGGTGCACTCGATGGAGTCGGTTTGCTGGGAGTCGGAGAGGGCGATATAGACGCGGCCAACAGGCTTGGCATCGCTTCCGCCGGCGGGTCCGGCAATGCCGGTGACGGCCAGGCCTAGATGGGCGTGGGTGCGGACGCGTATGCCTTCGGCCAGGGCGCGGGAGACTTCGGCGGAGACCGCGCCGTAGCGGGTGATCAGCTCGGGCGGCACATCGGCGAAGGTGGTCTTCAGCTCATCCCAGTAGACGACCGCGCCACCGAGAAACGAGCGGGATGCGCCAGGAACCGAGGTAATGCGCTGGCTGATCAGGCCGCCGGTGCAGCTTTCCGCCACGGCAAGCGTGGCCTGATGAAGGCCAAGATAGTAGAGAACAATCTGTTCGAGGCTATCGCCGTTGTTGGAGTAGAGCCAGTCTTCGAGGGCAATCTCAAGGCGTCCGGCAAGTTCATCGACGCGTTGCTGGGCGATCTCCGCATCGGCGTTGGCGCACAGCAGATGGAGCTGAATATCGCCAGCATGGGCCAGGATGGTGGTCTCAATGTCCTGATATTCGGAGTAGATGGGAGCGAGCAGTTTGTCTGCCTGCGACTCGGGAATCATGGCTGCGCGCAGCGTGCGCTGGGCGATGTGATGCGGAGGCAGAATGGCGGTGAGGCGCGGCAGGCACTCGGCATCGAAGAGGGGACGGCACTCATTGGGTGGGCCGGGTACCATCATGAGCAGCTTGCGATAGCCGCCAAAGGTGACGTCGAGCCACTGACCGGGGGCGCTGCCATTGGGGTTGGGAAGAACATCCGCGCCATCCAGGACGCTGGCCTGCTTGAGATTGTTATCAGAGAGTGAAAGACGCCAGGAGGCGGCACGGGCGTGAAGATTGGCAACTTGAGCTGCATCGCGATGCTGGCTGATGGATAGAGCCTCGGCCACCGCCTCGCGAGTAAGATCGTCCTCGGTGGGACCAAGACCGCCGATGATTACGATCACGTCAGTGCGACCAAGCGCGGTGCGGATGGCTGTGACCAGATCCTTGAGACGGTCGCCGACGATGGTCTTGAAGGTGACGGTGACCCCGAGTTCGTTGAGCTTGCCAGTCAGATACAGCGAATTTGTATCCTGACGAACAGGGGTGAGCATCTCGGAGCCGACGGCGATGATTTCGGATTTCATAGGACAGCTCTCAGTGGTCAGGGATCGGTATCAGTGGTCAGTGGTCAGTGGTCAGTGGTCAGGGATCAGTGGTCAGGGATCAACTGTCAACTGTCCGCTAACAACTGTTCACTGTCTAGAACAGTGTAAGGCCTTCCACGCCCAAATCCACATCATAAACGGCTTCGTTGGTGGTGAGAACGGTGGTGCCGAGCGGGGAAAAGGCGAGGCCAACGATATTGACTCCGGCCAAGGCCATGATCGCTTCACCGGCTGGAGTGATGCGGACCAGACCGCGCTGGCCGTGAAGACAGGCGGCCACGTAAACGTCGCCTTCGCGGGAGAGCGCCAGACCCTGCGGGCGGCCCAGGCCGCGATACCAGACCTTGGACTGACCGTCGGAATCGACGACCCAGATGGCATCGTTGGAGCTGAGCGTGGGGCCGGTAACGAAGAGCAGGCCGGAGGCGTTGATGGCGATGTGATAGGCGGCGGGGCTGGGATCGAGCGTGGCGTAAACGAAGATACGGCGCTGCGGATCGATCTTGAAGATGGTGCCGCTGCGATCGCCGACAAAGAGATTGCCGTGAGCGTCGAAGGCCAGACCGGTAGCCACGCCCATGCCCTCGGCATAGACCGTACACTCGCCGGCTTCATCGACGCGATAGACGTTGCCCTCGGCACGAGAGGTGACGAAGAGATCGCCGTCGGGGTTGAAGGCCAGGCCGGTGGCGTTCAGAATATCGGAGACAAAGGGCGTACCGCGACCGTCGGAGCTGATGCGCACCACGGAGACGGGCATCTGCTTGCCGCGCGGGCCGGAGATGGTGGCGTAGATCATGCCGGAGCGGCTGACGGCGGGATTGGTGACGGGGTGCAGATCGCCGGAGAGCTGGCGGGCCACGCGCAGAGGCGCGGTATTGCTGGCACCTGCGGAGTTGCGGACTTCAATCAGGCCGGTGGATGCCTCATCGGGCACACGCAGAACCAGACGCGAGGGGCGGCTCATGCAGACGTGAGCGGGAAGACCATCGACCAGCACGGCGGGCGGCGCGGAGGCCGATGGGCCGAGATTTGCGCCGATCAGCTCGACTTCAGCGCCGGGCAGTGCGGCGGCGGGGAGGATGTCGTCAATGCGCGGGGCGGAATCGGGGGTGGGTCGAGGCATATTCTTTCCTGCTTGCTACGGTTGAGTGCTGCGCGGAGTTCGCAAATTCACAAATGAACTGAATTTGTATCTCAATCCGATTCTTGTTGCCAACCGATACTCATCTTGGATTCCATCGAGGCGTGATCGGCTTCAATGAATCCAGAGATGGAGCAGCGAGGCTACCCCCAAAGCATACAGCCCCGCGCCCACGTCATCGAGAACAATTCCCCATCCGGCGGGGAGTTTTTCGAGTTGGCGAACGGGAAAGGGCTTGGTGATATCGAAGAGGCGAAAGAGGGCAAGAGCGATGAGCGCGTGCCGCCAGTTGGCGTGGCTGCCGATAAGGGCGATCCACTGGCCTGAAACCTCATCGACCACGACAATCTGCGGGTCTTTGCGACCGGATTCGCGGGCGACGATGGTAGACGCCGGAATGCCGACGAGCAGCGAGAGGATGATCGCGCCGATGAGGGCAATCAGGAGCGTTTGCGGCGTGGGTTGCAGGCCGAAGGCATAGGCCGCCCAGACCAGCAGCGCGCCGACCGAACCCCACGTGCCGGGTCCGGGCTTGCCGAATCCCGCGCCAAAGAAGGTGGCCACCGTCCAGGCCCAAACGGTTCTGCGAACAGCAGGCACTGAGACTTCGCGATCAGTAGTCATCGGAATCTCCGCGTGAGCTTTGGCCAAATGCGCCCAGGTCTTCCAGGACCTCGGGGTCCAGGATGGGCGAACTGATCTTATAGACCCCCATGGCCCATTTGCCCAGGTCGATCTTGCGGCAGCGGTCGCTGCAAAAGGGAAAATCTTCGTCGGTGGGCCGCACCAGCATCGAGCAGGTGGGGCAGTGGATGAGCTTCACGGATTTTTTCTTGGGTGCCATGGAAATTGTCGCGGCCAAACAGCAGCCTGTTGATTATGGTACAGGCTGGGGGGCCGGAGCGCGGAATCAGCACGGCCGCCACGGGGCGCGGGCAAATATCAACCGTCTTTTATTCTCTTCCCTGTCCCGACTTCGGCGCTGGCCCGATAAAATGGAGGAAGTCCATCCTGAAACGGAGAGCGCTTGAAGAAGAAACAGTTGGTTATTGGTTTGGTTGCATTTGCGGTGCTGGCGGCGCTCCTGGCCTACGCCCAACACAAATACCCCTTCAATTGGGTCTCCTTTGCCGAACAGCTCCGGCAGGCCGAGTGGAGCCGCATCGGCATCGCGCTGGGCTGCATTTACTTCTGCTATATCATCCGTTCCGTGCGCTGGGCGCTGCTGCTCCGCCATCACAAGAAGGTTCCGCTGCTCTCGCTGCTGGGCACCCAGGTGATCGGATTTACCGCCGTGGCGCTACTGGGCCGCGCGGCCGATCCGGTGCGGCCTTATTTGGTAGCCAAAAAGACCGGCCTGCCGGTCAGCAACCAGATTGCGGTGTATATTCTGGAGCGGCTCTTCGATGCCGGCTCGATGGCATTGATCTTCTGTTCCATCATTCTGCTGGCACCGGCTGGATCGTTGCCACATCCGGAGATCATGAAGAAGGCCGGTTACGGCGCGCTGATTACGACAGCCTTGGGTGGCTGTTTTCTGGTTGCGGTGCGCATGGCCGGCGGCATGGTGGCCTCCACCATGGAACGAATCTTCGGCACCATCTCGAAAGGGCTGGGCCGCTCGGTCGCCGAAAAGGTTCACACCTTCCGCAACGGGTTGGATACGCTGCGCTCCTTCTCCGACTTTGGTATTGCCGCGGCGCTTTCGCTCTTGATGTGGGGCCTGATCACACTCTCTTACTTCGAGATTACCCGCGCCTTTGTGGCCAGCCCGCAACTGGCCGGAATCACGCTGGCGCAGTGCATGGTGCTGATGGCCTTCAGCATGGTGGCCAGCGGATTTCAACTGCCCGTGATCGGTTGGTTTACGCAGATTGCTGCCGTGGCGACGGGAATGTCGGCCTACTTTAGCGTGGCGGCGGAGCCGGCCACGGCCTGCGCCGCTTCGCTGCTGCTGATCAGTTTTTTGGCCATCGTGCCCATTGGCCTGATCTGGGCACAGTTCGAGCACGTGAGCTTGCGCAAGATCGCGGACGAGAGCGAGCAGGCCGAAGAAGAGATCGCCGTCGAAGGCGCTTGAGGAATTGCAACGCGCATTTTCTTCGTAGCACGGCACCGATTCGTTTCCCCGCGTTCCACGTGCCTGTTTTGGGACCGGCGCGCGGTTGCCAGATGCTGCGATGCGGATTTCGTTCCCGGCAAAGATATGATCGTTTTGTGCCGTGCTGTTTTACGCCAAGCATAGCCAACCAACGCGCCACCGCTTCAGGAGAGAACCATGCACGATTCAGCATTGAGCACCAGCGCGGAGGCGGGCCATCTGCACGCACCGAACCCAGGCGCGACGGCTACGCTGATTCACGATTGCCTGGAACTGTTCAAGGCCAAAGTGGTAGCGCTGGTGCTGGTGACTGGATGGGGCGGGTATTATCTGGGGTCAATGCAGTCGGGGGTTTCCAGCATCCAGCGCGGCCTGCTGGATGCTCTGCTGGGCATTGGGCTGGTCTCGGCGGGTGCTGGCGCGCTCAATGAAGCCATCGAACGCAGAACCGATGCGCTGATGAAGCGCACCGCGGATCGTCCCGTTGCCGCCGGGCGTTTCACCGCGATTCAGGGCTGGTTGGGCGGCTTGGGCGCGCTGGCGCTGGGCCTGACCTGGTTGTTGGCGTATAGCAACGCGCTCACCGCGCTGCTGGCGCTGCTGACGGCCTTCACTTACGTTGCGGTGTATACGCCGCTCAAGCGCGTTACTGTGCTGGCCACCTTCATTGGCGCGTTTCCAGGCGCGATGGGGCCGCTGCTGGGCTATACGGCTGCGCGCGGGCACATTGAGTGGCCAGGGCTGGCACTGTTCGCAATCCTGTTCGTATGGCAGTTTCCGCATTTCATGTCCATTGCCTGGCTGTATCGCGAGGACTATGCCCGCGCCGGTTTCCATATGCTGCCGGTAGTGCATCCCAATGGGCGTTCCACCGTAGCCCAGGCGCTTATCTTTGCCGTGGTAATGATTCCGGTGAGTCTGACTCCGTGCTGGCTGGGCATGGTGGGCGTTCTTTACGGCGTGCTGGCAACGGCGCTGGGCCTGATTTACCTGGCCTATACGATTCGCTTCATGCGCATTTTGCGCCCGATTCCAGAGGCCGAAAGCCGCATGGTGGCCCGCGACCTGCTCAAGATCAGCGTCTTGTATCTGCCCCTGTTGTTCACCACGCTGATGCTGTGCGCCACACGCTGAAAGGAAGGGAAGATGACAAACGCAGCCTCAAGCACCCGCACCGCCATTGCCGCGATTCTATTGGTCAGCGCAGTAGCCTCGGCATTTCTCTTCTGGCTGATCTATGTGCATCCTGCCAGCGATCAAGCCAGTGTGCGCTATGCGTTTCTGCCCGCGCTGAATGCGGTGCTGAACGGGCTGAGCGCCGTCGCGCTGCTGATCGGCTACGTCTGTATACGCGCCCGGCGCGTCGAAGCGCATCGCGCAGCGATGATCGCAGCCTTCGGATTTTCGACGCTGTTTTTGGTGAGTTATATCCTGCATCACGCGCTGCACGGCGATGTGCGCTACCCGGCCCACGCCGCGCTGCGCTCGGTCTATCTGCCGCTGTTGGCCAGTCACATTGTTTTAGCAACTGTCACTCTGCCCTTGCTGCTGGTTACCTTCTATTTCTCACTGACCGGGCGCATTGCGCAGCACAGAAAGATTGCGCGCTGGACCTTTCCGCTCTGGCTCTATGTTTCCATCACCGGCGTGATCACTTACGCAATGCTGCGGCTGGCACAAGGATAGAGTTTCCATTCGAGATCTCGCCCCATCCTGTCTTTCTTTGATTCTTCCCCGAAGTCAGCACACTTGTTCTACACTGATGAGTCCGAGACGGAGAGTTGAACCATGCCTGCTGCCGCCGCTTCCAAAGACCTGCAACTTCCCTCGCCTTCCCTGCGCCGCTTTGCGTGGGCCGTGCTGGCTTACTTCATCGCTGTCATTCTGTGGGGCACGCTGGTGCGCGCTACAGGCGCGGGCGCGGGCTGCGGAAACCACTGGCCGCTGTGCAACGGCACGGTAATGCAGCGCTCAGCGAGCGCCAATACACTGATTGAGTTTACTCATCGCATCACCAGCGGACTATCACTCCTCGCCGTGGTAGGACTGGCGGTCTGGAGCTTTCTGCGCACGGAACGCGGTCATCTGGCACGCGCGGCGGCGGTCACAGCCGTAGCACTGACGGTGATCGAGGCGATTCTGGGCGCGCTGCTGGTAGCGCTGGGGCTGACGGCGCAGAGCCAGTCGCCGCTGCGGCCCGCGTTTCTGGCGCTGCATCTGACCAATACTCTGCTGCTGCTGGCGGCGCTGACGCTGTCCGCGCATTTCTTGAGCCGCACCAAGGGCTATCTGTGGAAGAACGTGCGGCTGGTCGCTCCCTTCGGCGCGGTGGTCAGTGTGCTGCTGGTGATGACGGTGGGCGTGACCGGTTCGCTGGCCGCGCTGGGCGATACGCTCTTCCCCCCTTCATCGCTGGGACTGGCGCTGGCGCAGGATTTCTCGGCGACGGGCAATTGGCTGGCCCGCTGGCGGTGGACGCATCCGACCATCGCCTTCGCAGCCAGCATCCTTCTTGTCTGGCTGCTGACGCGAGCGACAAAGCACGATCAGCATTGGGACAATCGCGGGCTGTGCGCACTGCTGCTGGTGCTGCTGGCCACGATTTATACCGTAGGCTTTCTGGATGTGGTGATGCTGGCTCCGGTTTGGGCGCAGGTGGCGCATCTGCTGTGCGCGGATGTGCTGTGGGCCTCATTGGTGGTGCTTACGGCGCGGGTGACAATCGAGCCAATGGATTCTGCGGTCGAACAGGGTTGAGGTCTCCCAGGTCCGAAGATCTGGACCTGGAGCCTCCTGCGAAATCCCATAGAAATTGACTTCACAGAGCGTTTTGAAGCCGGAAAATCGAGCAAAAAAGGGCGTTTTTGAGGCCAAAATCGGGATTTTTGGGGCAAAAAACGGCCAAAAACGGGCCTCTCTGTTTACCGATCAGTAACTATGTAAAATTTACAAACAGTTGATTCCTTGGATGTTATTTGATTTTCTAGGGGGAGAAATGCGATTTCCACAGGGGGAGGGGGTGGGGGTACGGTGAAATCCAGGTCAGATTTGGTCGTTCAGAGGGAATTTCCTCATCTCTTCATTGTGCGCGTTGCGTCGAGAATAGTACGCAAGAGGCTCCTGGGGTACACAAATAATTGTGAACGCTGAATGTGCTGAATGAGAGTTGAGTCGTAAACAGCAGTTCGAACCCCGCTACCAGCTTTCCTGTCGGCGTCCTTTGAGCAGTTGCACAGTAATGGCAATTGCCGGCCCAAGAAACGCGATGGAGCCGAAGACCCACATGATGACCGCGCCCAGTACCTGATCGTCCACCAGCGAGACGCCGAAGGGGTTGGGGTGGGTGACGTAGTAGCTGTAGACCGGGCGGCCGCAGAAGGTCAAGGAGGCTGACAGCGCGGTATTCACCAGGTCCGCGCCCACCAGATAAGGAATTAGAACCCATTCCAACTGCTTTTTCTTGGCCGGCCAGGGGCGCATCAGGCACCACCAGAACAGCAAGGACGTAAACAGAAAGCAGAGATGCTCAATGTCGTGCCAGGTCTCGTTCTCCAGGGCGAAATTGTAGGCTGCGGGTACGTGCCACGCCAATAGCGCCCCATTCATCAGCAGCCATGCTGGCACTGGCCGCAGCAGGAAATTGAAGCAGCGCCTCAGCCAGCCCATGCGCATCAGCGGAGCGGGCAGCAGGCGCAGAAACCAGCGGGGCAGGCCGCGCAGCAGCGGAACCACGGGTGCGCCCAGCAGCACCAGCGGCGGCACAGCCGACATCAGCAGCAGATGCTCGACCATATGCGCGCTGAGCAGCACGTCGGCAAGGCCGTCCATGGGCGAACCGATTGCGGCCCACAGCACCAGCATTCCCAACTCAAAGCAATAAAGTCGCCACACGGGAAAGTGGCCGGGCCGGGTGCGGCGAATGCGCATCCAGCCGACCAGATAGATCACCGCAAAGGCCGCGATGCTCAGGGTCAACGGCAGCGGCAACGACCAATCTTCCAGAATCGCCTGCATGGCTGATTGACCGTTCATGGCGTCGACTGTGCTCCGGGTGCGGGTGCGGGAATAGCGGGGTGCGAGCCGTTCTCCGGTTGCAGGTTCTTCGATGCATCAATGGCCGGACGCAGCCCCGGCCCGCGCAGGGTCATCAGGAAGCGCGTGATCGCCTCGGTTTCAGCGGGGTTCAGAGCATTGCCGTACGCCGGCATATTGCCGCCGCCCTGCAGAATCTGGCGAATGATCTGGTCCTCGGTCATCTCGGCGGCGATGGAATCCAACGCCGGTCCGCGCTTGCCGCCCACGCCATCCAGCGAGTGGCAATTGCGGCACTGCTTCTCCTGAAACAGCAGCGCTCCACGGCGTTCCAGCGGTGTGCGGTGTTCCAGATAAGCCGCAGGAATCGTCTGGCTGGACCATGCATTCATCACCGGACTCCATGGAGCATGCAGTCCCAGGTGCGTAAAGACCCCGAGCGTGACGGCGATCAGCGTGACCATCAACACCGCAACGGGGCGGCGCGACCAATGCTTTTCGCCTTCGCCCGCAATGAGCGGCAGCAGCAACAATCCGCCAATAATTACCACCGGCGCGGTTAGAATGAGCGGAGTCTCAATCTCCGGCGGCAGAAAGGCCAGAGCGGCAAAGATCCAGAGGAAGGCAAAGTCGGGTTTGGGCGCGGTTTGAATGATGGTGGGGTCGGGTACGCCGGTCGGCCCGAAGGGACCGAAGAAATAAGCGCAAGCCATCACCGAAAGCATCATCACCGCGGCGAAGACCGCATCCTTCCAAGCCGCATCAGGCACAAAGGGAACGCCTGTAGATTGAGTCAGAGCCTGATAGTTGCGTTGATAGTCTTTCTTGCGGACCAGCCTTCCGGGCATGGGCCATTCGTTGATGCCCAGCCGCAATACCATCCACAGATGCAGTCCAACGAACGAGAGCAGCGCGCCGGGAATCACAAAGACGTGCAGAGTGAAAAAGCGCGACAGCGTAGCGCCGCCAATGATCGGTCCGCCGAGCAGGAAATGCACCATCGGTTTGCCAAGGACAGGAATGCCGGCATTGATAGATGCACCAATGCCCAGGCCCCAGTAGGCATCCTGATCGAAGCGCAACACCTGGCCGGTGAAGGCCATGCCCATGGTCAACAGCAGCAGGAAAACTCCGGCAATCCACGTCAGCTCGCGCGGATATTTGTAGGCACCGAACAGAAAGACCTGGGCCATGTGAATCAGCACGATGGCCACCATGAAGTCTGAACCCCATCCGTGCAGCGCGCGCAGATACCAGCCAAGCGTCAGGTTGTGATTGATGAATTCCAGGCTGGCCCAGGCATTGCCCGCCGAGGGCGAATAGACCAGCGCCAGCAGAATGCCGGTCATCACCTGCATCACCAGCAACACCATTGCCGCGCTGCCAAAGACGTACCACCAACTGGCGGAGGAGGCGGGCGTGGGGTGCTCGGCCATCTCGGTGAGAGGCTTGGCGAGGCCCATGCGGCTCTCGAACCATTCAAAGAGGTTGCGGCCCTGCTGCTTCAAATCGATCATGAGGCCCTCCCGGCATCCGCGCCCAGTTGCACCAGCGGCGGCTTGCCCGCGCAGGCTTCCGTGGACTCGGTGGGCAACTGACCGGCAAAGATGGCCAAATCATTGCCGTCGATGCGGTGCTTGTACTCGAACAAGCCGCGCATGGGCGGGCCGGAAGCGCGCGCGCCATCAGCGTAATACGCTCCACCGTGGCAGGGGCAGAGAAACAGTTTGGACTGCTCAAACCATCGCACCGGGCAGCCCAGATGCGCGCAGTTGATGGCGAAGACCTGAAACTTTCCGTCTTCCGCGTGGCGCACCCAGCAGGGAATCTTCGCTGTCTCCCCGTCGGAGGGGCCGGTGATGGGATTGATGTACTCGGCCATACGCGTCTCACCCTGCGGGAACAAATCGAGCGAGCCGAGCTTCACCCACGACTTGTACTCATCGTCCTTCTTAAGCGCAGGCCCCACCAGAAAACCCACGATGGGCGCGGCGAAAAACAGACCCACCAGACCGTTGAAGCCGACAGCGAGCTTGAAGAGAAAGCTGCGTCGCGAGGTGGCGCTGACCCGCACAGAATCCTGATCGGCGGCGTTGCCCAGCCACTCCGGGGGGACGGGCGATGCGGCATTCTCAGCGGGCAGGCGGGGATCGTTGCTCGGTTGACTCATCGCTTCTCTCCTTCTATTGTCGTAGCTGGTTTTGTCTTCGCATCGATTGCATTCAGAGGCGAGTTCTGCGAGGAATACGCTGGCCCCACCGCAGGGGGTTGATTGCTGAGCGCCCTACGCTGCGAGGCAAGCCACGCAACCAGATCTCCGACCTCCTGATCGGAAAGGGGATGCGCGGCAAAGCTGCGCCAATCGGGCATTCCATCGTCGGGACGCCCGGCAAGGATCGTCGAACGCAAACTCTGATCGCTGATGAGCGCCAGATAATTTGGGTTGGTCACCGGACCGGCCTCGTGAACCGGCAAACTGCTTGCGGCGGGTTCAGGCAATGCGGCATCGCGATGGCAGCGCACACAATAGGCAATGAAATCAGCCTTTCCCGCAACAGCGTCACCCGTTGCGGTGGCCGCGTAAGGCGGTGGAGTCTGACCCGCCAGAATTCCGGGCTTGCCCCAGCGCGCCAGGATTCCATCGGCAAGTATCGCGACCTGTTGATCGGTCAGCGCGCCACCGTATTTTTTGGCGAAGGCTGGCATCAGCGCGCCGGGAGAGCGTTTCGGGCCGCCCTTGGCGGTTGCGTCGATCAGCACATCTCGGCCCGCCAACGCCAGATAAACCGGATCGGCCAGCGAAACCGCAATACCGCGCCGTCCCTGCTCACCGTGGCAGGCCGCGCAGTTCTGCTGATAGAGCGCGTTGAACTCCAGCACCTGCTCGGGGCGCACAATCTCCGGTTCGGGTCCGGGCTTGCCGGGAGCGTGGCAACCCGCAAGCGCAAGGCAGATGAACCCGGTAAAAACAATTCCAAATCGATGCGTACTGTTCATTGCCCGCCCCCATCCGGTCCATTCTGGCCGCGCCGTCCCTCATCGGTGTGCAAGCCTGCGCGCTGTGCGAAGGGCAGCGCCTGAAACTCTTCCTTGTGGCTCTGGATGCGCAGATTCACAACGAACCCCGCGACCAACCCAAAGGCCACTTGCGAGGGTATGAACCAGTACCAATCCACGCGCCCGCTCAGGATGGGGCTGATGCTGTTCATCACCCCGTAGGCCAACCCGGACCACAGCACCGGGGCCAGCACGCCCGCAGTCAGATAGCGGCGGCGCGGGAACATGGGCAGCATCGCGCCATAGAGCAGGCCCACGAGTACGGAGACGATCAGATGAATGCCCACGGCGGCCACCAATCCCTGCAAGTGAAACTCGCCGAGGAAACTATCGCTGGCATCGTTCCATCCCACAAAGCCGCCAGCGGCCAGCAGGTTGATCGCGTACCAAAAGCTGTGAAACTTGACCCAACTGAACAACACTGCGGGAGCAGCCATCGCAGCGCCGCCCGCCAGACCACCCTCAATACCGGCGATAAAACTGTAGGTCGGAATCGGCTCAATCTGATGATGCAACGCCACACGCGCAACTGGAGCGGCAACCACAGGCTGGGCGGCCACTTGCACCTTCACCAGTTCATGGTGCTCATGCGGCAACACCTGACGAAACCAGCCCACCGCTGCCATGACAGCGAGGACCAGACCGAGGACGAAGATCACCGCGCTGGTCACCAGTCCGGCCGCACAGAGCGTAATGCCCAGCGCCAGCACCATGGGCCACGCGGTGGGCGCGGGCAGATGCACGGTCTCGGTGTGCTGCAACGGCTTCAAGGCTTTCTCTGAGACTTGCACGCGCCCTCCCTATCTTCCCAGTACATAAACGACGGTGAAAACAATGATCCAGACCGCATCGACGAAGTGCCAGTAATACGACAGCATATCCAGGCGATGGGCGTGGCTCTGATTGAGTTTTCCAGTGACGCCGAAACCCAACGCCAGACTCAGCATCAGCAGGCCCACCACCACGTGCGAGGCATGAAGCCCCACCAACGAATAGAAGGTGGTGCCGAAGAGATTGGTGCGGATGGTCAGGCCGTCCTTGTAGATCAGCTCATACCACTCCGTGCCGGTGCCGACCAGAAAGATCGCGCCCAAGAGCACTGTCGCCGCCAGCCAGAAGGTGCTGAAGCGGACCGCGCCTTTCTCCAGCGCGCTTACTGCAAAGTGTACCGTGAGGCTGCTCGACAGCAGGCAGATGGAACCAATGATCGGCAGCTTCAGCACCTCAGCGGGCGTAGGTCCGCTCAGGCTCTTGCCGATATAGAAGATGTAGGCGATGACAAAGATGATGAAGATGGCCGACTCGGCCAGGATCAGGCAAAGCATGCCCACCCGGCCCTTGTCGGGCAACCGCCATTCATCCGTGGACTCGGTCAGTACTGCTGCGTGTGCGCTCATGGTCTACTCGTAATCGGTATCTGGATCGTTAGGATGCTTGAGGTCCCACAACGGTCTGCGGCTATGCACCACAGGGTCCACGGCGAAGTTATACACGGGCGGCGGCGAGGCGGTGGTCCACTCCAGAGTCCACGCATCCCAAGGGTCGGCCCCAGCCTCTTCCCCGTTGCGATAGGAGTCGATCACGTTCCACACAAAGATCAGCAGGCCCGCGATTTGGAAGACCATGCCGATGGTCTCGATCATGTTCCATGTGCCCCAACCGCGATCCGCCTCGTAGGTGTAGATACGGCGTGGCATTCCCAGCACGCCGGGCACGTGCATGAAATCGAAGGTGATGTGAAAGCCGATGAGAAAGAGCCAGAAGTGCCACTTGCCCAGCCGCTCGCTCAGCATCTTGCCGAACATCTTCGGGTACCAGTAGTAGAAGGCCGCGAAGATCATGAACAGAATCGCGCCCACCAGCACAAAGTGGAAGTGCGCGACCACAAAATACGAGTTGCCCAGTTGCCAGTCGAAGGGCGCAATCGACAGCATGATGCCGGTCAGGCCGGCGATCAGAAATTGAAAGAGGAAGCCGATCGAAAACATCATTGGCGTGGCGAAGCGTATCTTGCCGCCCCAGATGGTGGCCAGCCAGTTGAAGATCTTGATGCCTGTCGGCACCGAGATAATCATGGTGGCCAGCACAAAGAACGTGTTACCCGCCGGTCCCAGGCCCACCGTGAACATATGGTGCGCCCACACGCCCAGGCTGATAAAGCCGATCACCACCGTCGCCGCCACCATTGCCGGATAGCCGAAGATGGCCTTGCGCGAGAAGACCGGGATGATCTCATTGGCGAAGGCAAAGGCCGGGAGCACCAGAATATAGACCTCCGGGTGCCCGAAGATCCAGAAGAAATGCATCCACAGCACCGCCGAGCCGCCGGCCTGCGCATCGAAGAAATGCGATCCCAGGAAGCGATCCAGTCCCAGCATGATCTGTGCGGCGGTCAGCGGCCCAATAGCGATGAAGACCATGCCGGAGGTCACCAGATACAGCCAAGGAAGCAACGGCAGCCGTCCCATGGTCATGCCCTTGCAGCGCATGCAGACAATGGTGACCACAATATTCAGAGCCGTGCCCACGCTGCCAATGCCGCTCAAGAAAACGCCCAGAATCCAGTAATCGGTGCTGTGGCCCGGAGAGAAGAGCGTACCGGTCAGCGGCGCGTAAGCGAACCAGCCCACATCGGGCGCGGTGCCAGCGCCGGAAAGTCCGTTGCCGCCCAGAAAGCTGAAATACAGCAGCAATCCACCGAAGGCCGAAACCCAGAAGCTGAAGGCATTCAGCCGCGGAAAGGCCATATCGCGCGCGCCAATCATCAGCGGTACCAGATAATTGCCAAAGCCGAAGAGAATCGGCATGCCCACAAAAAAGACCATCGTCGTCCCGTGCATGGTGAACATGCGATTGAAGACCTGGGGCGAGATGAAGTGATTGTTGGGCACCGAGAGCTGGATGCGCATCAGCACCGCTTCAAAGCCGGCGATCAACAGAAACACCAGCGCATAGCCGATGTACATCAAGCCGATACGCTTGTGGTCCGTGGTGCCCAGCCATGCATTCACGGTTTCCAACCAATACTCGCCCTGGTGGGCGGGCTTGCTGTCGCCGGTCGCCGTGTGGGAGATATTCATTCGCTTCTCCTTCTCGCTCTCGTGCATCTCTGTCAAACAATCCGCTCTGAAAATTCCGACCGATCCTACGAAACTGGGTGCCCCAGGTGCCTCGCGTTTGGGCACCTGGGAAACCTCGAATTCAGTAGCGCAACATCCTCACCGCAAACTCGTCATATACGCCGTAATCGCATCCAGTTCCCGATCATTCAAATGCATCTTGGGCATCAGGCACCCTGGCTTCACCGAGTCGGGATCATCAATCCATCCGCGCAGATTCTGCGAAGTATTCTTCACTGCGCCCGAGGCCAGCGTATCGCGGCTGCCAAAGTGCGTCAGGTCCGGCCCAAACTTGCCTTTGGCCGCGGTACCCGAGACCGTGTGGCAATTCACGCAAGCCGTATGCTCGAAGACTTGTTTGCCCTCGGCCACCGCCGGATCGTTCTGCGCCGGTTGCTGCTGATGGGCGATCCACTTCGCAAAGTCCGCGGGCGAATCCACATAGACGCGAATCAGCATCTTGGCGTGCTGGCAGCCGCAGTACTGCGCGCACTGGCCCAGATACACGCCGGGCTTGGGCGGGTCCATCCACATCACGTTGACCTTGTTGGGAATCAGGTCCATCTTGCCCGCCAGTTGCGGAACCCAGAAACTGTGATCCACGTCCGCCGACGACATGGTCATAAACGTCGGCGTCGGCGACTTCGGATCGCTCACCGGAATGTGCAACTCATTGGCGGTCACAATGCCCGCCTTCGGGTAGCGATACTCCCACCAGAACTGATGCGCAATCACCACCACATCCAGCGCGTTGGCCGGCTTGCGCGAGCGCTCGGAGACGTTGATGATCCGGGTCGTGGCCAGAAACAGCACCACCACAATCAGGATCGGAATCACTGTCCACAACACCTCAATCTGCTGGCTCCCGTAAACCTGCGTCGGATCGCCCGTCGAGTCCCCTTCACGATGGCGAAACTTGACCAGCGCATACGCCAGAAGCCCAGCCACCACCACGAAGATGCCCAGTGTGACCACCAGTACAAAGATCGACAAGCCGTAAATGGTGTGCGCCGGCGTGGCCTGCGGAGAGAAGATGCTGGTGGGACCACCACTCAGATAAGGGATGCGGTGAAAAGCGCGCATCAGCCAGGAATCACCGGCGGAAGTGCTCAGCGTGCTTACAGCGACGGCGAAACTCATCGAACTCTCCTGTTGACCAGTCAGCGACAGCTCATAAAAATGATAAGAAATGCTCCCTGAGACACAACCTAAAACGCCCCGAATGCGGGGAAAGGGAGTGCAAGTTCATCGCAGCGGATGCAAACCACTGCCAGACCTGGGGAAAAACGATCCGGAGGGAAAGGTTGCTTGGCGCGCGCTCTGTGAAATTCGGGGAAGAACGGACAGAACGCTTTGACTCACAAGATTATAGCTCTGAACGGCGGGCGGTCCTTTGATCTTTTCCACAGTCGTGCCTTTCACAATTTCAGGAACCTTCGCGGCGCAATTGCATCCAATCAAGTGAAGCGGAACTTCTGGTTCACTTTGAATACGTTGCTGCATTATGGATGCAACGGAAACCGAATCGGATGCAAGGGAGTTTTCTTTGCTGATTACCGCCTAGAAAAGCGGAAACCGAGGGGCTTTGATAGCCCAAAATGAAATTCTGACGTGACCGGCTTTGTGCCCAGGACTTTCGAGAGGACCCATGATCGCTTTCAATCCAATGTCTCTTGCTGCTTCGCTGGTGGGAATGGCGGCGGTACTGGTTTGGCGGGTGCGCGAGGGCCGCACGGCCGTCACGCTGCGCAAGATCGTAATCCCCCCGCTGGGCATGGCCACCGGCTTCTCGATGTTCCTGGTCCCGGCCTTCCGCGTTCCGCTGGGATGGGCCTTGTGCGCCTTTGCATTGGGTGCCGTAGTGTTGGCTTACCCGCTGCTGCGCTCCTCACGTTTGGTGCGCGAGGGTGAGGCTGTCATGATGCGGCGCTCGAATGCATTCTTCCTGGTGGTGATTGCCTTGGCCGTGGTCCGCATCGCGGCGCGCAGTTATCTGGATACTTTTTTGAGCATCAATCAGACTGCTGCGCTGTTCTTTGTATTAGCCTTCGGCATGATTGTCCGCTGGCGCGCGCAGATGCTGCTTGAATACCGGCAATTATGCTACGCGCCGGCCGAAGCGGAGTAACTCGCACTAACTCGCCTTGGCCTGCAAAGTGCCTTCATAGACCTGCTCGGCGCGGTCCAGAGCGGCCTGAATATTGGGCATGATGTTCTCCCGGCCTACGCGATCCTGAAAGCGGCTCCCATTGAGCAGTTTCGACGGTTGCTCCATTGCGCCGCACAGCAGCATGGTGCGCCCGGATTCATGCAGCCGCTTGGCAAAGTTCTCGATGGCGTGAATACCTGTCGCGTCGATGGCCGACATATTACGCAGGCGCAGAATCACCACTGGACTAAAGGCCTCAAGATCGACTGTGGCCTCCACCAGTTTTTCGGTAGTACCCCACAGAAACGGTCCATGAATGCGCAGCACCGAGATATAGGGCGGAATAATGCGCCCTTGCAGCGAATGCGAGAGACCGTCGCGAATGTACTCATCGGTCACCGGCGAGACTGTGGTCGTATCCGCGACGCGATAGATATAAAGCAGCGCGGCCAGCGTGATGCCAATGCCCACTGCTACCGTAAGATCCGCAAAGACCGTCAGGGCAAACGTCACCACCCAGACCGAAATCGCCGTGGCATCCAGGCGCAGAATCCCGCCTATCTCATGCCACTCGCCCATGTTGTAGGCCACAATAAACAGCACAGCGGCCAGCGTACACAGCGGAATATAACTGGCCAGCGGCGCGGCTACCAGCAGAATTCCCAGCAGCGTGACCGCATGAATCATGCCGGCAACAGGCGTTCGCGCGCCGGAGCGGATATTGGTGGCAGTACGCGCAATAGCCCCGGTCGCGGGAATACCGCCAAACAGTGGTGAAACCAGATTGGCCACGCCCTGCGCGCATAACTCCACGTTCGAGTTATGACGGTCGCCGGTCATGCCGTCGGCCACCACGGCCGAGAGCATACTCTCCAATGCGGCCAGCAGCGCCACAGTAAAGGCCGAGGGAATCAGCGGAATGATGTGCTCGGCATGAAAGTCGGGAAACGCGAAAGGAGGAAAGCCACGGGGAATGCCCCCGAATTTGCTGCCAATCGTCTCCACCGGCAGATGAAAAACGATGCTGACGCCAGTGCACACCAGCAAAGCCACAATCGAGGCGGGGACGCGCCGCGTGATGCGCGGCAGTATCAGCAGGATCGCCAGCGTGCCCAGGCCGAGAGCCAGCGCGGAAGGATTGAAGCTGGACGAGTGCTCCAGCAGCAGTTTGATGCGCGGCAGAAACTCGCTGGGAACGCCTCCGACGCGAATCCCGAAGAAGTCCTTGATCTGCGTCGAGGCGATCAGGATGGCAATGCCATTCGTGAATCCGATCACCACCATGCGGGGAATGAAGCGCACCGCCGCGCCCAGACCGGTAAAGCCCATCACCAGCAGAATCAGGCCGGCCATCACCGTGACCATGGCCAGGCCGCTCATGCCGAAGCGCAGCACGATGCCCGAGATGATTACCACGAAAGCGCCCGTGGGGCCGCCAATCTGAGTGCGCGAGCCACCCAGAGCGGAGATCAAAAAGCCTGCGACCACAGCCGTATACAAGCCCGCCTGCGGCGTTACGCCCGAGGCGATGCCGAAGGCCATGGCCAGCGGCAAGGCGACCAATCCGACGGTCAGGCCGGCCAGAAGATCGTGAAAGAAAATTTGAAGGGAGTATTCCCTAAGCGCCAGAATTGATTTCGGTATGTTCGGATTGCTGATAGACATCGTTCTGGACTTCATTCTACGCTTATCGGCTGGGGCAGGCCGATTCGTGACTACCGCCGGTAGACGGCGGACTAACTTTGGTGCCCCTCCGTCAGAGCCTTTGCGTAGATCAGAGCGGCGCGCCCCTGCGGATAATAATTCTCTTCCCTGCCCTGTTTCCGGTATCCATTCGCCTCATACAGACGAATCGCGCCGGAGTTCGCCTCATCCACATGAAGACCTATCTGAACGGCACCCACCGCCCGCGCCGAGCCTTCGATGCGCTCCAGCAATTGGCGGCCAACGCCGCGCCCGCGCTGCTCCGGCGCAACCTCGATGGTTTGAATGTAAGCAATCTCCTCATCCGCTTCGCCGCCCCATTCGACGATGGCAAAACCCACCATGAGGCCATCTTCCTCGACAATCCAGGTGGCGGCCTCAGGGCTGGTGACGAGTTCGCGCAGATAACCGCGGGTGAAACGAAAAGAAGGCGGAAAACAGACCTCCTCGACAGCATAGAGCCGCGCGAAATCGGACGAACTGTAGAGGCGATAGATCATCAACGGCTATCAGCAGCATAAAGCACCACGCCGTGCGGCCAGCCCACTGCAATATTCGGTAGGGCAGGTCAGAGCAACCACAGTTGTGCGCCCAGGGAACTTCTTGGAAGCTCCACGGAGATGGTCTCCGCAGAGCTTCTAGCTCGCAGATTCCAGCCGGAAAATCTCGTTTGGGAGGTCATCATGAGGCATTTTGAGGGAAAATAGAGGCTTTTCGCGGCTTTGGCTGGTGCTGAAGGGCGGACAAAGCGACCTGTGCGGCATAGAGAAGTTGATTGGCCCTCTGCTGGGGAATCGCGTCGAGCAGAATGCCGTGAGCGACACAGGCAATGAAGTCGCAGGTGCTTTCATACCCGGCGAGTGGGGGTAATGCCCCACAGTAAGCCGGTCCGGCCGCGTGGGCTGCAAAAATCTCCGCGCCCAGGCACTTGCCAATATTGTTCATTTCCGCATCAAAGGCGCGCTGCCATGCGGCCACGCAGCGCTTGATTGCGGCCTTCGCTGAATTGGAGTTGGGATTGATCGCTGGAAGTGGCACGGCTTCGACGGTAGCGATTTCAGAGGTGGATTTTGACTTCATGTCAGATTCTCCCTTTAGATAGAGTGCGCCGTTGGAAGCTATTTATCTGCAAGAAGATGGATGAGCCTGGGGACAATGAATTCCGGCCTTCACGGCAAACTCGCAGCAGCAGATGAACGCTTTTGGATGGAGTTGCGTCTTTTCGGACAGAGGGGGAAGAGGCTGCGCGTATCCCTCGGAAGCAAGACAGGATGCGCATTGAGACGATACCCTCAAAGATGAGCTTGCAGGCTGGGATCGAGGATACAGAAATGAAGATTGCTGGATGGGCAAAGTATCTGCTGTTGGCAGCGCCACTGTTGGGTGGATGCGGAAATTTCTGGCAAAAGCCAGCGACGACAACAACGACGACCAGCACCTGCACCACCAATTGCTCGACCGCGACCAGCGGCGATTTTTTCATCTTGAACCAGACGGCGACAGGCACGTCGATTGTGGGCGAGTACATCAAGGCTGGCTCCCCGGCATCATTGACGACCAGCACCACGGCGCAATCAGGCCAACCGTATGCGATGGCCATCGCTCCGAACGGAAATTTCCTTACAGTGAGTTCCTCCTACGGCGTTGTCTCGTATCCCATCACCAGCAGCGGTCTGGACACAGGCGTGGCGGTTTCCTCGACAGGTCTGGATGTTCTAGCCCTGCGCATTGATAAGTCGAGTTCCTGGCTGGTGGAGGCTTCCTCTGGATCGAACCAGGTCATCCTGACAGCTTTCCCGATCAGCACGACCACTGGAGTTGCGACCGGCAGTGGGCCGACCGCGACTTTTTCGATCTCAAACGCAGCAGCAAGACAAGTGGTATTTTCGCCGGATAACAGCAAGGTCTTTGTAGCGCTGGGATCTGGCGGCACCATCGTGGTGCCGTTCAATGCAAAAGCTGGCACAGGAGTAAACCCGTTTGGAAACGCCACTACGATTGGCGTGGCGAATGCTGGTCAGGCACTTTCCGTGGCTGTGGACCCGGCTGCTAACTTCTTTTACATTGGCGAAACGTTGGCGGCTGCTGACAAGGCTTCCGGAGGACTGCGAGTTTTCAACTACAGCACATTCAAGGAGATCACCGGTTCGCCTTTTAACAGCGGCGGATTGGCTCCCAACTTCATCTTGCCGGTATCCAGTCAGAACTATGTGTATGTGGCCAATGGAGAGGGGACAACAACAGTCGGAAACATCAAGGGATTTGCGGTGAGTTCCGGTACGCTGACGGCTGGCGCTACGGTCAACGCGGGCGAACAACCGATAGGGCTGGCGCTGGACTCGTCCGGGGCCTTCTTGCTGGCGGTGAACGAGTTCGGCAGTCCTTATCTGAGTCCGTTTACCTTCGATACCACGACGACCGGCACGCTGGACCTGCAATCGACGGCCAATACCGGGGCTTCGCCGCTGGCGGTGGTCGCAGTGCCTTAGCAGTGATCAGTTTTTTGCGATATTCACTATTCATCCAGCCCCCAACGTGGTGGACCGGTGTGTAATGCAATAAAAAACAATCGAGCCTCTTGCAAAATTGACTTTTGTTAGCCGATAAGCGTCAGGGCATGACTTCAGTCGTGCCGCTTAGG
>Ga0209415_10001500_pt1 | contig 44798 bp, 42 predicted proteins | sample PeaSoiSIISIP2007_FD_187696 | JGI IMG/M metagenome (GOLD analysis project Ga0209415, IMG submission 187696) | Peat soil microbial communities from Weissenstadt, Germany - SII-SIP-2007 (SPAdes) (version 2) | ecosystem: Environmental > Terrestrial > Soil > Wetlands > Peat | place: Germany... | reverse complement strand
CGATAGCGCCCCTCCAAGCAGGAAGAGGAGACCATCCGGAAACCAGAGTGTGAATGGAACGAGTCGCATACTCAACGGTCCGAACAGCGTGTAATACAGGATGAGCAAGCCCACCGCGAACTCGAACAGCGCGAGTCCTAAGGGTGGTTCTGACGACCCCCTTCGCCTCCACTTCAAGGGTGGCACCGGGCCTTCGGAATGGGACCCGCGTCATGAGTCCTCTGCCCGTCCAATCCGACAGAACAATAATGTCGAAAGAATTCCGAGTGCCATCGCATAGGCTACGAGGATAGCAATCTGCTGGGCGATCCACGCGGGCTCAGATCGACACAACAGATAGGTGACCAAGACCAGGACCCCGACGCCGGGTGGCAGGACAATATATCGCGTGCGTAGTGGCGAGTACCAAGGTTTATTCGACGAACCGGCTCGCCCGGCTTCGGTCGCGTAAGGCTGGAGGGCAACGGAGGTCTCCGTGACGAAGTTAGCAGAGTCCGTCCCGCCTAGTCGTCTTCCCCTTCGGGTTCCGGAGACTCTTCCTTTGCCTTTGATTTCTGAACCTCTCGTATCGACTCGTCTATCGACTCGAGCAGGGCGATCTGTTTGGCTTCGTTCGTCAAAGTCTGGTGAGAGAGACCTATCTGAAGGTACATGCCATAGAGCGTGAAGAGCAGGAGGATGAGGGCCACGATCACGGAGCCGCCTAGCAGTCCGATTGTCGGAATGTTCCCTGCCAACCCCTCCACGACCAGAATTGCGATTACCAGTAGGACAAGGAGACCAACAACAACGAGAGCCAGTTGCGACCTTGCCTTCTCCTTGTAGACTTGCTTGGCCCATGCCATTAGCGAATCGATAACCGGCGGGAGACGGCGAGCGACAATCGCTCCGAAGATCGCGCCCTCCGTCGCGGCCGCTATGGAGAGGGCAATCGAGATCGGGTCCGCCATCTAGCAGAGGCCGGAGCTCTTCGCAAGGAGCCCTACAATCGCAAGTATCCCGGCGACTCCCAGAAGGGCCACAAGCACCGTGGGATGAGTCGCAAGTCCTACGGCAGCCGCGAAGAAAGCTAGTATCACGGCGTAGACGACCAATTCCCCAGCGAGGCATCCCCCTGCCCCCAGCGTGAACACTCCGAGGAGGTTGGCAATCAGTAACGTGAACCCGATTGCTACAAACGGAGCCCAGGCTTGCCAAGGACCCGGCACAAAGTTGCCCACTGTGTCTCGCGTATATGGCGCGGTCGGCGCGTGGGAATTGTCCTCTTCGGTCGGGCTTGATAGCTTCATGACCCTTCAAGCACAGAGCCGGGCCCCGAGGGGGCCTGCCTACCGAAACGCGGTGCCCGGCAGAGGCAATCCCGAAATAGCATCCCGAGGTTCTCTCGGTGAAAGTGAATTCGGCTATTCGCGGCCTGTTTACATTCGCTTGGGAACTGGTCGTTCTACTCGTGATATTCCCCGCGCTAGAGACGATTACGTCCGGCCCCGGTGCCGGGGCGCTGTCGGTTGTCGGTGGCGTCGCGGGAGGCGCCCTGATTCTCCTACTCACTCGACAGCTGTCGCCCGCGCCCCCTCCCACCGCACCCCCAGAACGGGTCGGCATCCGACTTTCCGGCGGAGCGAACAACACCGTTTCTGACAGCGAGTTCGGCCCGGGCCTGACCACCGGAATTGACGCCGACGGGGAAAGGAATTTCAAGGCGCGGAGGAATAGATTCCGATAGTGTCCGTCAAGCGCAAGATTGAGGCCGAACTGAAACTCAAGGCCCGACGCCGCGCCCTCCGAGGGGCTCAAAAGCTGGGGGCCGCCCCAGTGAGGAGGGTTGGAACTGGGCTGTCGCCCGGAGCTGCCCGAGTCGCAGGTCCTACACTGACGGCAGTTCGTATGAATCCTGCCCGGGGCATAAAGGTTCTCGATTGCAAGATCATCAACTGCGGGACCGGAATCTGGGCCGATAACGTAGAAGGCCTCGAAGTCAGCGGTACGACCTTCATCAACAACGGCACCGATATCGTTGGCCGTAACCTCCGTGGCGCGAAGATTCATCATAACCGGCACGAGTGACAGTTTCCGAACGGGTCTTGTAGCGACGACCCCTACGCCGAGGCATGTGCGAGTATCCCCGGGCACGGGAGGAACTAGGCGCTCGCCCGGTTCCTCCGAACTTGCTGTCGAAGTGCGCAGGTCCGATTGAGGACCGGGGCGATCATGTTCTCTGCAAGTTTCACCGAGCGAAGATTCAGGCAGCAGTACAATCCCTAGGTCGTGGCGACCCCCTAACTCCTCTCGACTGACTCCCGCGTCAGCCGTTTTGAAGCGGCGAAGAGGGAGACGTCGAACCGGACGAAAAGAAGCAGAACCCTCAGGCCCTTTGGGTCGAATCCTCTCCGCGAGGCCCGGCGGAATTCCAGGGACCATATCGTCGAGGCCCCTCCTACGGGGTGAGCGTGGCCCGTGGCCTATCCGCTCTGGCCGGGGTTCTTGGTCGGGACGAGTCGGACCGCGTCGAGAACCACTCGTACCACCACGTAAACCCCAACGAACGCGGCCAGACCTGCGGCCATCGAAATTGCCAGGCCATAGGGCGCGAGAAGCACCGCGACCGTGGCGCAGAACGCGGCGAAGCTGAACAGGCCGTATTGGAGGCCCTTCAGGAACACGAACACCGGTGCCGGCCCCTGGCGCGAGTGCGTGAAGATCACTAGCGTGATCGTGAAGACCGGTATCGGGCTGAGCAGGCCGCTGAGCTGAGGACCCAGGCTCCCGGCCCCAGTGGTGATCGTCAGGACGAGCAGCGCCGCGGTCAGCATCCGCATCGGTATCTCCCATCTCGGGATGGGAGGAGCCGCGGCGGCTTCGTCGCTCTTCGGCAGGATTGCCACGACGAGGACGAGGGCGAGCGCCACGCCGGCCAGGTCGACCGGCACGAGCTCGGGCACCTTGCTGAGCAGAAGGGTGCATACCACGAATCCCGCGGTCGCGATCCCGAGGCAGACCGGCCAGCGGTAACGGAGCGCGGAGCGAGCGTATCCGAATGCGAAGGCGCAGAGCGAGATGATCCCGAGAAGTGCCCCGGCCGCGGCCGTCGCCGCGAACGCCGTCCCCTCCGTAAACGCGAGGATGACAAGGATGGAACCCGTGTTGATCGGGAGCGCAACGAGCCACCCCGCGGCTCGATGACCGTACCGCCGCGCGATGAGGCTGATGATGGCGATGAACACCGGGGCGATGGACACCTTGAGGAGGAGGAGGTCGAGGCTGACGTCCATCTCGGGCCAACCCGCGTCGTGGTAGGAGGGCGCGATTATAGCCCGACCGTCCGGTATCGCGATTCCCCACTGAAGGCCCGCCCGGGCGTCGTACCCTAAAGGTGGTCGATGGTCTCAAATCCGTGCGACCCCACGGTGCAGGGCCGTGACGGAGAACCGGCGTCCGAGAAAGGACGTTGCTGCGTTCCGAACCCTGGGCGACCTCGAGACTGAGGCATCCCGCGCGGTCGACGGGGCCGTCTGGGGGTACATTCAGGGCGGTTCCGGCGACGAGGAGACGCTGCGGGGGAATCGGGAGGCGTTCCGTCGTTGGACGCTTCGTCCGCGCATGCTCGCCGATGTTCGCGCCGTCGACCTGCGGACCACGATGCTGGGGAGCCCCGTTCGCGCCCCCTTCTTCGTGGCCCCGACTGCGTACCAGGGCGAGATCCACCCGGACGGCGAGCGAGGTTCCGCTCGGGCCGCGGGCAAGGCCGGAGTGCTCGCCGTCTTCAGCACGCTCTCCTCGGCGCCGCTCGAGGCGATCGCCCGTGTCGTCCCGGCCGGACCGCGGTGGTTCCAGCTCTATCTCCAGCGTGATTTCGCCGCCTCTGTCCGCCTCGTTCGGCGAGCGGAGAGGTCGGGATACTCCGCACTCGTCGTGACGGTCGACACCCCGGTGCTGGGGAGCCGGGACCGCCAGGTCCGAAGCGGTTTCGCCTTCTCTACCCCCGTCCCGGTCGGAAACGGGGTCGACGCCCGTTCCCCGCCACGGGCAGCCGCGCTGAACGGCGGCCGTTACCGGCTTCCTGCTCCGGCGGACCAGACGTGGGAGGTCATCGACCGCCTCGGGACCGTGACAAAGTTGCCAATCGTGGTCAAGGGGGTCCTGACCGCCGACGATGCTCGGCGTGCCGTCGACCATGGAGCGCGGGGCGTGGTCGTGTCCAACCACGGTGGGCGCCAGCTCGATCGTGCCCCCTCGGCCCTTGACGCCCTGCCCGAGGTCGTGACCGCCGTCGGCGACCGGGCCGAAGTGTACTACGACGGCGGGATTCGCCGCGGGAGTGACGTCCTCATCGCTCTGGCTTTGGGCGCCCGGGCGGTCGGGCTCGGTCGGCCCGTGCTCTGGGCCCTCGCCGTGGGTGGAGGTTCCGGTGTGGAACGGTTCTTGGCCCTTCTCGCCGCCGACGTCGCTACCTCGCTCGCTCTCGCCGGACGTCGATCGGTCGCGGAGCTGGACCGGTCCCTCCTGGGTCCGGGAACGCCCGGGCCATGAGTCCGGCCGCAGAGGACGGGCCGAGGGCGGCGCTCACGTACCGGCGCTTGCTCGGGAACCGGAACTTCCTGCGGGTCTTCACGGCCGGTCTCGGCTCGGTGGCCGGGTCCGCCATCTCGAGCGTCTGCCTCGTATGGATCGTCGCGGTCGACACCCGCTCCGCGCTCGACGTGGCGTTCCTCGCCACGGCCTGGATCGCGGCCGGGATCCTGTTCAGCGTCTTCGGCGGCGCTCTCGTGGACCGCTACGACCGGCGTCGGCTGATGATCCTCTCGGACGTGGCGAGGGCGCTCGCGATGACGTGGGTGTTCGTGGACCTCCACTTCCGCGGGTTCGATCTGCCCGGGATCCTCGTGGCCTACTTCGTGATCGGGGCGTTCACTACGGTGTTCAATCCGGCCGAACAGGCGATCATACCGGCGCTGGTCGGCCAGGCAGAGATCGCGGAGGCGAACGGCCTCGTCCGCTCGAGCCGCTCCTCGCTACAGTTCGTGGGCATCTCCGTAGCGGGGATCCTGATCGTCACGCTCGGCGCGACCGTCGGCGTGGCGGTCAACGCCCTGACGTTCGCGGTCTCCGCCGCGATCCTTTCGGGGATGCGTCTGGCCCCCCACCCGTCCGTATTGGCGACGGCGGTCCGACAAGGGGTTCGGGGCTACTTCGCGTCCTTGTCCGAAGGGTTTCGGTGGCTGCGCGATGCCACCGGATTCCTCGAGCTGACGTTCTCTGCCACATTCTTCAACTTCTGCTCGAATCTGATCGGAACGTTCCTCGTCTTCTTCGCGACGGTGGTCCTGCACGGTTCTGCGCTCGACTACGCCGCGCTCCTGGGGATGGAAGTGGCCGGCACGGCCATCGGTTCGTTGCTGGTGGGCCGTGTCAAGGCGGTCCGTTGGGCCGGTCGCGCATGGACCATCCCGTACGGCGTGGGCGCAGGATCGGTCGCGCTCGTTCTCGCCTTGTTCCCGAGCGTACCGGTGTCGATCGCGGCCCTGTTCGCGATCGGCCTCCTCAGCGGGTTCGCGGGGACAGCCTGGCTGACCGCCGCGCAGATCCTGGTCCCGACGGAGATGCAGGGCCGGTACTTCGGGATCGACGGGCTCGGCAGCATCGCCGTGTTTCCGGCGGCCCAGATCGGCGGTGCGTTCCTGATCCTGGACATCGGCGTCCAGCACGCCTACCTGGTCACGGCCCTGGTGTGGATCGCGGCGGGCGTAGCGTTCCTCTTCCCCCGGGCCCTTTGGCAGCTCGGCGTCCGGCCCGGCGCGCCGCCGGTCACCCGCCGTAGCGGCGACGGCGCATCTGGAACGCCCGGATCGCCCGAAGGAACTCGATCCGGGTGAGTCCCGGCCACATCACGTCCGAGAAGTAGAGCTCGCTGTAGGCCGACTGCCAGAGGAGGAAGTTCGAGATCCGCTCCTCGCCGCTCGTCCGGAAGACTAGGTCGGGGTCAGGGATCTCGGCCGTGTACAGATGCCGAGACACCGCGGCGGAATCGATCTCGTCCGGCTCGAGCGTCCCGGCGCGCACCTCCCGCGCGAGGGCCCGGATCGCTTCCACGATCTCGTCGCGCCCCCCGTAGCCCAGCGCGACGTTGTAGAGATAGTCCGAGTAGCCGGCGGTCGCTCGCTCGGCGATCCCGATCGCCTCCTGGACCTTCGCAGGCAGGAGCGCACGGTTGCCGATCACCCGGACCCGGATGTGGTGGCGATGCACGCGCTCGTCCTCCGCGATCTGGCGCAGGCTCCGGTCGAACAGGTCCATGAGCCCTTCGAGCTCCTCGCGCGGACGCTGGAGGTTCTCGGTCGAGAGGCCGTAGACCGTGAGGACCCGGATCCCGATTTCGAGGCACCAATCGAGGAGTTCCTCGAGCGTGTCCCGACCCGCCTCGTGGCCGTCGTTCACGCCGATCCCCCGCTGTTCGGCGAACCGTCGGTTGCCGTCCATGATGATCGCGAGGTGCCGCGGCACCGGTTCGGCCCTGACGAGTTCTAGGAGACGCTTCTCGGTGAGGTCGCGTAGTGCCTTTCCGATGATCTGGGAAACGTAGGGAAAGTCCCGACCCTTCTCGGGCCGGTCGGCACCACTCATGGAACTCCTATGGGTCGGCAGGGGATAAGCGGTAGCGGCGGCCGCCCATCGGAGAGGCGCCCTGGTCGGGAATTTCGGGACGGGGGGCACGCCCCCGTCTCCTTCGAACCCGAGTCCCAGGCTCGACAGACCTAGATCCTAGACCACTAGACTACCAGGGCAGCCCCTCAGGCGTAAACGCTCCCCTCTATGAACCTTACCCGGTCTGCTCGCGCGAGCGGAAACGACCTCCCCCGCGGGAGCCCGGACCCCTCTTGCGGGTCGAGCCGAGCGTTTTTGTATCGGGTCCCCCGGAGTCGCACGTTGCGCGGGGAGTTCGGACGATGACAGCAGCGATGGCATGGTTCGTTTCGGTCGTGGGCGTACTCGGCCTCGTGCTCACGCTCCACCAGCTCGGGGTCGACGTCAGCGCCAACCTCGGGATGGCGGTGCACGGCGCGGAACACCTTCTCGGGCAGCCCCTGCTTCCCTCCTGAAGGGCAGCGGGGCTGTTCCCCGGTTCGGGTCAGGCGTCCGCGCGGCGCGCGAGGCGTCGTGCAAGATCCTTCGGGCGCACGACTCCGTCGGGGGTCACGAACGCGGTCACGAACTTCGCCGGCGTCACGTCGAACGCCGGGTTCCTCGCCCGGCTTCCTTGGGGGGCGATCCGGTGGCCCGCGACCTCGAGAACCTCGTTCTCCCCGCGCTCCTCGACGGGGATCGCGCGACCGGTCGGACGGTGGGCATCGAACGTGCTCCAGGGGGCTGCGACGTAGAACGGAACGCCGTTCTCGCGCGCGACCACGGCCTTCTCGTACGTCCCGATCTTGTTCGCGAAATCCCCGTTCCGGGCGATGCGGTCCGCCCCGACGATCACCGCGTCGACCTCGCCGGTCGACAGGTAGTGGCCGGCGGCGTTGTCCGCGATGATCGCGTGCGGGATCCGTTCCCGGAGCAGCTCCCACGCCGTGAGGCGCGCGCCCTGGAGCCACGGCCGGGTCTCGTCCACCCAGACGAACAGCCGGGCCCCCTGCTGGCGCGCGACCCGTATGGGTGAGAGCGCCGTCCCCCACTCCACGGTCGCGAGCGCTCCCGCGTTGCAGTGCGTGAGCACCTTGCGTGCCCGCCGCAAAAGAGGGGCCCCCGCGAGGCCGATGCGATGGCATTCCTCCACGATCCGATCCCGATACGCGTCGGCGGCCGCCTGAGGGGCAGCGCCCTCCGCCCACGCGCGTCGTACCGTTTCCACGCCGACGAAGAGGTCGACAGCCGTCGGCCGGGTAGCCCGAAGCAGCCTCGCCCCCCGGTCGGGCCCCAGGCGTCCCTCTTCGGCGGCGAGCGCCATCCCGTAGGCCGCGGCGACGCCGATCGCGGGCGCGCCGCGGACGGCCATCGTCCGGATCGCCGCGGCCACCTTCGCTACGGTGTGCAGTCGCAGCACCACCAGCCGGCCGGGCAGCTTCCGCTGGTCGATCAGGTAGAGCGTCCCGCCGCGGAACCATAGGGCGCGGACCGGCATCGTCCCCTCTACGCTTCGAACGTGTGCAGGAGGTCGAGCCAGTCAGAGGATACGACCCGGGGTGGGCCGACCGCTTCGTCGAACGGGATCCCGGTGATCACGTTGCCGCTCAGTACGGCCACTTCGCCGAACCGGCCCGCCAGCGCGAGGTCGACCGCGCCGGCGCCGAGCCGGGTCGCAAGGATACGGTCGAAAAGTTCAGGTGGACCGCCTCGCTGGATGTGGCCGATCTGGGCGCTCCGGGTCTCGACGCCCGTATGCTCCTGAATACGCCGCGCGATCTCCTCGCCGACGCCGCGTTCCCGGAGCAGCTCGTGCGCGAACTCGTCGGAGGGGGCCTTCGAGCCCCTTCGCTCCCCTAGCTCGATCCCCTCGGAAACGACCACGAGCGCGTGACCGCGGGCCCGGACCGCTTCCCGGACGCGGGCCAGCAGCGCCGCCTCGTCGTACGGCTCCTCCGGCACGAGCGTCGCATCCGCCCCGCCGGCAAGGCCGGTGGCGAGCGCCACCCATCCCGCGTGTCGCCCCATCACCTCGAGCACGATCGCCCGGTGGTGGCTGCCCGCCGTGTCGCGGAGGCGCTCCAGTGCGTCCACGGCGACCGCGGTCGCGGAGTGGAATCCGAACGTCCAGTCGGTGCCCCGAACATCGTTGTCCATCGTCTTCGGCACACCGACCACCTTCACGCCACGCCGGTGGAGCTCCCGCGCAGCGGAAAGCGTATCGTCCCCGCCGATGGCGACGAGCACGTCGATCCGGAAGGAGGAAAGCTGCGCCAGAACGCGGGCCGCGTCAGTTTCCTTGGCGAACGGATTGGTGCGCGAGCTGCCGAGGATCGTGCCGCCCCGGTTCAGGATCGCCTCGACGTCCGGCCAGCTCAGGGAGCGGGTCTCGCCATCGCGAACCCCTTTCCAGCCGTCGAGGAAGCCGACCGTCTCGTGGCCGGCCTTCCCGGCGCGCCGGACGACCGCCCGAATGGCCGCATTGAGGCCGGGGCAGTCCCCGCCCCCGGTAAGGACGCCGAACCTCACGCAGCGACCTCGATGTACTGCCGGGGAGCCGTCGTAAGGAACTCGAAGCCGTTCCGGGTCACGACCACGTCGTCCTCGATCCGGACTCCGCCCTTTCCGGGAAGGTAGATCCCCGGCTCGACCGTGAACACCATCCCCTCCTCGAGGGGGTCGTCGACCTTGGGCCCGTAGTTCCAGCCGTCGTGCACAGCGAGGCCGATCGAGTGTCCAACACCGTGGATCAGCCGTCCTTTGAAGCGGGAGGCGTCGATGACGTGCTCCGCCGCGAGGTGCACCTCCTTCGCGGCGACCCCGGGGCGGATCTTATCGAACGCCGCTTTCTGGGCCGCCTCGACGGTGTCGTGGACGTCCTTCATCTCCGGGTCCCTCTTGCCGAAGTGGAACGAGCGCGTGATGTCGCTCGCATACCGACGATAGTACGCTCCGAAGTCGCAGACGATGGACGCGCCGGACTCGAGCCGCGTGGACCCAGGGCTGTAGTGGGGCTCGGCCCCGTGGGGGCCGAACGCGACGATGGTTGCGAACGAGGGGCCGTTGGCCCCGGCGCGGTTCATCCGGTACTCCATCTCCGCCGCGAGCTCCTGTTCCGTCACGCCCGTATGCAGCAGGCCGGGAATCTCGAGGCCCACCTTCGAGCCGATCTCGGCGGCCTTCCGAAGCCGCTCGATCTCGGTGGGATCCTTGGTCGACCGGGCCCGACGGATCGCCTTCGACGCGTCGACCCACTTAGTCCCTGGGCGTATCTTATCGAGCAGGCCGAAGCTGGCATGCGTCAGCTCCGAGTAGTTGAGCGCGACGGTCGACGCCCCGTTGAGGAGCTTCTTGATCGCCGGCTCGGACTCGTCGCGGCCGACGGTGTGGATGTGGACGTGGGGGTCCGACTTGGCCGCCATTTCCGCGCTCTGGGTCTCGAGGGGCGACGTGAGGACGTCCATCTCGCCGTCCGCGTGAGCGACCGCCACCGAGCCCTCGAACAGTCCGCTGGGGACGTCGAACAGGTAGAAGAAGCTCCGATCGAGGTGTGGGTCGACCGCATTCGCGAGGACGAGCGCGTCGACCGGAGCCTCGAGGTTCCCGAACACCTTCTGAACGCGAGCTTTCATCGCCCGCGGCCAGCCGCTACGGGGTTTCAACCTTTACGGCGGCGTTCCTGAGGTCCTTCCACGAGAGCCGCGGCTCGCGCGCCGCACGCACCTCGTCGATCCGGGTGACGGACAGGTTCCGGGGCGCCGCGTGTAGGTTCTCAGGCGTGTCGTGGATCGCCCGCTCGAACGCCTCGGCAAAATGGTCGAGCTCCCGCTTGCTCTCCGTCTCGGGCGGTTCCACCATCAGCGACTCCTCGACCAGCGAGGGGAAGTAGACCGTCGGTGCGTGGACCCCTTCGTCGAGCAGCCGCTTCGCGAGGTCGAGGGTCCGAACTCCGCGTTCGTGCAGCGGCGCGCCGGATAGGACGAACTCGTGCTTGACGAGCGTCCGGAACGGCCGCGGCAGGAACTTCCCGAGCTTGGCGCCGAGGTAGTTCGAGTTGAGGACGGCGCGTCGGGAGGCCTGCTTCAGGCCTTCCTCGCCATGGGAGACGGCGAACGCGTAGGCGCGGACGTCGAGACCGAAGTTGCCGTAGGCGGTCTTGATCTTGCCGATGGATTTGGGACGGTCGTAGTCGAGGCGGAAGCGTCGTCCGGTCTTCGCGACACGGGGCACGGGCAGGTACGGAGCGAGCTTCTCTCCGGCGGCCAGCACCCCGGCGCCCGGTCCTCCTCCCCCGTGGGGCGTCGCGAACGTCTTGTGGAGGTTGAGGTGGGCGACGTCGAACCCCATTCGTGCGGGGTTGGTCACGCCGAGGATGGCGTTCAGGTTCGCCCCGTCGTAGTAGAGGAGGCCCCCGGCTGCGTGGACGGTCTCGGCGATCTCGAGGATCTCCCCCTCGAACAGTCCGGCCGTGTTCGGGTTCGTGAGCATGAAGCAGGCCGTGCGCTTGCTGACCGCCGCCCGGAGGGCGGCGAGGTCCACGCACCCGTCCTTCGAGGCGATCTCCCGGGTCGTGAACCCAGCTTCGCTCGCGGACGCGGGGTTGGTGCCGTGCGCCGTGTCCGGCAGCAGGACCTCGGTGCGAAGGGGGAGCTCACCCCGGTCCCGGAAGTACGCCCGGACCATTAGGAGCGCCGCGTACTCCCCGTGCGCCCCCGCACCGGGTTGAAGCGAGATCTCGGGGAACCCAGTGACCTTCGAAAGGATCCGCTCGAGCCGGTACGTCAGCTCGAGGGCTCCCTGAACGGTCGCTTCCGGCTGGTTCGGATGGATCTCCGCAGCCCCCGGCCGCCGTGCCAGGAGCTCCGAGACCTTCGGGTTGTACTTCATCGTGCACGAACCGAGGGGGTAGAACGCCGTGTCGATCCCGAAGTTCATCTGCGAGAGCCGGGTGTAGTGCCGCACGACCTCGGGTTCGGCGAGCTCCGGCCATTGGACCGCCTTCTTCCGGCGGAACCGCTCCGGCACCGTGGTGATCCCGGGCGGCGGTGCGGTCGGCGGGGGCACCGTCATGTCCCAGATCGAGGGTTCGTCGTACCGGGCCTGCCGGAACGTCACGATCTTCCTCCCGCGCTGGACCATGCGCGCGCCGTGGTCGCGTAGCGCTGGATATCCTTCTCCGAGACCGAGTCGGTAGCCGCGACCAGGATCCTCTCGGGTTCCTTCGGGGCCGTAGGCCGCGGGTCGGCGAGCGAGTGGCCGCCGAGGATTCGCCGGCGTCGGAGGCGGTCGAGGAAGTCGGAGCTGTTGCCGCGAGTGAGCTCGATCGAGAACTCGCCGAGGTAGGGCGAATCGAACCGCGGCGCCTGGATTCCGTCGATGCCGCCGAGCGCGGTGGCGAGCGTTCGAGCCTTCTCCGCGAGCGATGTCTGGAGAGTCGCGAGGCCCCGCGGTCCGACCACGCTCGCGTACACCACGAACGCGAGCGCCATCAGCGACTGGTTCGTGCAGATGTTGGACGTCGCCCGCGAGCGGCGGATGTGCTGCTCCCGGGTCTGGAGCGTGAGGGTGTACGCGGGTCGGCCTTCCGAATCCACCGTGGCGCCGACGATCCTCCCCGGGGCCTGGCGGAGATGCTCCTTTCGACAGGCGAACAGGCCAAGCAGGGGTCCGCCGAACGACGGGGAGATCCCGAATCCTTGGCCCTCGCCCACGACCACGTCCGCCCCGTACTCGCCCGGAGGCTCGAGGACCGACAGCGACAGGGGGTCCGCAGCGACGACGAGGGGCACGTCCCCGATGATCGACTTGAGGTCGAGGACCCCTTCGTCGAGATGACCGAATCCGTTGGGCACGTCGGCCAGCACCCCGAAGACCTCCTTGGAGGCGACCGCCTTGCGGATGAAGTCGAGGTCCAGCCGGCCGGTGCGCGCGTCGAACGGGATCTCCTCGACCCTGAGTCCCGGCCCGCTGGCGTAGTTCGCGAGGACGCTCTTCTCCTCCCAGGGGAGGCTCGCGGGGATCAGGAACCGGTTCCCCTCGTGGATCCGGCGGCAGAGCAGGAGGGCCTCGCCCGCCGCGGTCGCGCCGTCGTAGAGCGAGGCGTTGGCCACGTCGAGGCCGGTGAGTTCGACCCAGAGGCTCTGGAACTCGAAAAGCGCCCGGAGCATCCCCTGGCTGGCCTCGGCCTGGTACGGAGTGTACGACGTGTAGAACTCGCTGCGCGAGACGATCGCGTCCACGGCCGCCGGAGCGTACCGGTAGGCGATCCGTCCACCCAGGAACGTCGCAAAATGAGAGAGCGGGCGATTTCGATCGAGGAGCTTGTCGACGTCGTGGACGACCTCCGGTTCCTCGCGCCCGGCGCCGAGGCCCATCCGGCCTACCCGGGCTTTCTTCGGAACGTCGGCGAACAGCGCGTCGACCGACGGAATCCCGAGCGCTTCGAGGAGAGCGGCCTCTTCCCCCGGCTCGTCGGAGATCCAGCGAGGCATGTTCGCAGACCCCTGGCCCTCGGACCCGCGAGTTCCATAAAGGCGTTGGGACCGTGTCTGGGCTACACACGCGTTCCGGGCCGGGATCCAGTGGCGCCGCCTCCTTGCGGCCCTCCGGCCAGAACTGCGCCCGTCGGGGAGGCAAGCCTATTCGCCCGACCGCACATCCATCGCCTCCCCCGAACATGCCTCAATCCCCTTCGATCCGCCGGATCAGGACCGCTCGCGGCCCCGTGCGGCCTCCGCCGTCGATCAAGATCCTCGACATCGCGTTCCGACGAGGCTCTCTCGTCACGCCGCGCGGCAAGACCAAGCCCGAACGCGACCGGCTCCGCGCGGAGCTGAAGGTAGTGCGGAGCTCGGCCACGGTGCTGCGTCACCTCCGGCTCGAGTCTCGCCCCGTGCGGGATGCCATGTCCCTTGACTTTGAACGCGCGCTGGTCGCGAAGACCTTCGGCAGGGGTACCTGCGAGCGGGCCCTCACCCGGCTCGAGAGGGCCGAGGAGCGTATCCGCGGGATCACGCGGGACTCGGTCCGAGAGACCCATCGTGCCGCCGATCACGACGCGCTCGGGAGCGCGGTGCGTGCCTTTTACGGTCGGCTTTCGAGCTTCGTGCGCGAGATCGACCCCGACATCGAGCGTCTGAGAGAGATCGCCCGGTACCTGGACGCCCGTCCGCAGCTGATTCCGGGGACCCTCACTCTCGTGGTCGCGGGGTTCCCGAACGTCGGCAAGTCCTCGCTCGTCGCGCGACTCTCGAGCGCGCGGCCGAAGGTCGCCGATTATCCGTTCACCACCCTCTCGATCGCCCTGGGCCACGCCGACCTCGGGTTCGACCGCCTTCAGGTAGTCGACACGCCAGGGGTCCTGGGTCGTTCCGGCAGGGCCAACCCCGCGGAGGCCGAAGCGGAGACCGCCGTGGAGAAGGCGGCTACCGTGGTGCTGTTCGTTCTCGACCCGACCGACTCCTCAGGGTACACGCTCGAGGAGCAGGAGTTGCTTCTTGAACGGTGGCGGGAGACGTACCCGACGCTCCCGATCATCCCTGTCGAGACCAAGTCGGACCTTTTGCGACGAACCGTGGACCGGTTGCGGGTCTCCGCGGTCACGGGCGACGGAGTGGACGAGCTGTGGAAGGAGATCCGCTCCCGATTGCCGACGCAGGTGGACACCGCCGAGCCCTCGGCCCCACGTGTACGGAACGAGGAATACGACCCCCTCGCTGCCGAGGGGTCGACTACGTCGGAGGGCGACGAAGTCGGGGCGCCGCCCGACCGTCCGACGGGAGTCCGCCGGAAGAAGTCGCGATGACGTGGGTCAGGACCGGGGTCGCGGTCGCGACCCTCCCCGAATCGAGGCCCCAAGAGCTTGTGGTCGGCGCCCGGACGCTTGTGCTGGTCCGCTCGTCGGATCGCCTTCAGGCCCTCGACGGGATATGCCCGCACCTGGGCGGGCTGCTCGCGGAAGGGACCGTGGAAGGGGACCGGCTCGCCTGCCCGCTCCACGGTGCCGTGTTCTCCGTTTCCTCCGGCGCCGTCGTCGCCGACCCGTTCGGCCTGGAACCGCCCGAGGGTGGGGTAGACCCGCTACGGACGTTCCCGACTCGCGTCGAGGCGGGGATGGTCGAGGTCGATCTGCCCGATGAGGCTCCGCCTACAGCGTGAACGCCTTCCCGTTCGTCGGGAGGACGACATCGCAGGTCGGCTCAAGGGAATCCCGGAGCAGCTCTCGGTTGTCTCCGTGCATCAGCACGACCGTCTTCGCCCGCGACTCTTGGGCGAGGCGCACCAGGTCGGAGTGGCCCGCGTGAGCGGAGAAGTCGAACTTGAGGACCTCGCACGACGGCCGGATCGTCGTTCCGTCGACGGTGATCGTCCCCTCATCGAGGAGCTGACGGCCGTTCGATCCGTCCACCTGGAAGCCCGTAAGGAGAATGGACGAGTTCGCGTCCCGATAGAGCTCCCCGATGTAGAAGAGGACCGGGCCGCCGTCCAGCATCCCGCCGGTCGTCACGATCACGTCGGCCTCGCGCATCGCCTTGCGCCGGTCGCCCGGGTGTTCCACCACGTTGACGCCGTCGAGAGCGTGTCGGAACCGGCCCGCGTCCGCGAGGTACTCCGGAGCGGCCTGGTAGATCGTGTTCACGGCCCGGGCCATCCCGTCGAGGTAGACTTCGAACCCGGAATGGGCGAGCGTCATCAGGACCTCCTGGGCACGCCCGACCGCGAAGGCGGGGACGATGACCTTTCCCCCCCGTTCGACCGTCTCCGCGATCTTGTCGCGGAACTTGCGTTCGGTCTCGCGACGGTCCGGGTGTTCCCGCCCCGCGTACGTCGACTCCATGACCAGGATGTCGCACTCCACGGGCTCCGCGGCGCCCACGAGATGGGTCGGGATCATCTGGAGGTCGCCGGTGAACAGCACCTCCTTCTCGCCCTTGTATAGGAGCATGGTCGCCCCGGGGATGTGCCCGGCGGGGGTCAGCTCGACCTCGATACCGCGGTGGCGGAACGTCTCGTGTCGGCCGACGGCGGTGAACCGCGAGCGGAGCGCGTGGATGTCCGCGGGAGTGTACGGCGCGAGGTACCCCTCGAGCCGGGCGATCTTGAGGGAATCCTTCGTGAGGAGGTCGGCCACCGCGATCGTGACCGGCGTCGCGACCAGGCGCGCCTTCGGCAGACGGCTCAGGATGGGCATCATCCCCGAGTGGTCGAGGTGCGAATGCGAGAGGAAGGCGACGTCTATGTTCGTGGGCGCCGGCCTAGGGTAGCTCGGCGGGTCGGTCGGGGTCAGCCCGTAGTCGAAGAGGAGCGTGCGGCCCTGGTCGTGGACGACCAGCCCCAGCGAGCCGACCTCGGTCGCGCCGCCGAGGAAGCGGAGTTCCATCGCGCAGCGGAGGAGGAGCTTCAGATAACGGTGCCCTTACGCGGCCGGGACCGGACCGCGGTGAAAGGAATGATTAGCCCGACCCGGGTGCCAGCCCTCGTGAGCGCTCCCGACCCGGCCGAACTTGGGACGCTGTACCGCATCGGCCTCGCCGTGCAGCAGGTCGTTCGCGACTCGGCGGGGTCCCCGCATCGCGCGGACGTCGTGGCGATGGGCGCGGACGGGTCGCCCACCGAGCAGCTCGACCGCCAGGCGGAAGCGGCGATCCTCCGTGCGATGGACGCGGAAGGGGTCGACTGGAACCTGGTCTCCGAGGAAATAGGTCGGGTGGAACGGGGCGGGTCGAGGACCCTCGTGGTCGACCCGATCGACGGAACGTCGAACGCGATCCGTCGGCTTCCGTTCTCTACGGTGTCGCTCGCGCTGGGCGACCGAGACCTCTCGGGCGTGGACATCGGGCTCGTTCGCGACCTCTCGCGAGGCAGGACGTACTGGGGTATCCGGGGCCGCGGTGCGTTCCTCGACGGCCGCCGTATCCGAACGCGCCGTTGGAGGCCGAAGGGAGAGGTCGCTTTCCTCAACCTCGGGTCGAACGCGACCGAGCGGGTCGTGCGCCTGGCCGGCAGGGCCCGACGGGTGCGATCGCTCGGATGCGCCTCCCTCGAGATCGCGATGGTCGCAGAGGGCGGAGGAGATGCCTACCTGTTCGAGAACGTGGACGAAGGCCGGAACCTGCGCGCGACCGACATCGCGGCGGCGTACCGGATCCTCCTCGAGGCGGGCGGAGGGATGACCGACGCTGCGGGGGGTTCGCTCGAACCGTTCCCGCTGGGCGTGGAGAAGCGGACCTCCGTCGTAGCCTGGGGCGATCCCGAACTGGGGAAGGCGCTCGCCCGGGACGGCTCGCTGTGAAGATCGGACTTACCTCGAACCCCAACAAGCCGGTGGCGCTTGCGATCGCGCAGCGGGCCATCGCCACGTTGAAGGGCCGGGCCGACATAGTGCTCAGCGACCAGTCCCGCGGTGTCGCCCCGGAACTGCCGCACGCGCCGCTCGAGGAGCTCGCGGCCGACGTCCTGATCGCGATCGGCGGGGACGGAACGTTCCTCTACACCCTGCGGCGGTCGTCGGTGCCCCTGTTGCCGGTCAACGCCGGGACCGTGGGCGTCCTTGCCGAGGTCGACGGGAAGGCCCCGAAGGGGCTCGAGGCCGCGCTCGACCGGATCTTGGACGGCACGTACTTCCTGGAGGAGAGGATGAAGCTCGCCGCCCACGTCGGCCCCGAGGCGCTCCCCGACGTGGCGAACGAATACGTCATCCATTCCGGCCGCGTCGGCCGGATGGGATTCTTCGAGATCTCCCTCGACGGCCGGGCCGCGGGCCGGGTACGGGCCGACGGCCTGATCGTCGCCACGCCGACCGGGTCCACCGCCTACGCGCTGAGCTCGCTCGGGCCGATCGTCGACCCATCGGTCGAGGGGATCGTGGTCACCGCGATCGCCCCGTTCCGGGTCGAGGCCCGCGCCCTGGTGATCGACCCGCTCCGGCGGATCGGCGTCCGCCCGCTGGAACCCGACGAACCGTCGGTCGTCATCCCGGACGGCCAGGAGGAGCACGCGCTGCCGTTCGACCGGTCGATCACGATCCACCGAGCCCCTCGTCAGGCGACGTTCGTGCGATTCGGCTCGCCGTTCTTCGAGAGCCTCCGCGGCAAGCGGATACTGCCATGGAGCGAGATCGGTCCTGAGGAGGGGAGTGCCGTTGCCGATGTTCCGCCCCGCGCGTAAGCGCGACCCGGGTGGCCCCCGACTCGGGGCGACCCCCCGGGCGATCACCCGACGGGTCCTCGACAGCGTGCTCGCGAGCGGTCGCTCCTCCTACCCGAACGAGTTCGGCGGGGTCCTGCGTTCCGACCCGCCCGGCGTCATCAGCGAACTTCTCCTCCTTCCCGGCACGACCGTCGGGCGGCGCCACGCGAACTTCCAGCTCTACATGCTTCCCGCCGACCTCACCACCGCGGGGACGGTGCATTCGCATCCGTCCGGCGCGCTCCACCCGTCAGAAGCCGACCTGCGCCTATTCCGGAGCTGGGGGCGTCGCCACCTGATCGTCGGCTCCCCGTTCACCCAAGGAGCCTGGCGGGCGTACGACGGCAACGGCCAGGAAACGCGGCTCGAGGTCGTGGAGGGCCGGGCCTCGTATCTCGGCGATTCGCCCCTCGTGGAGTACCGGGCGCGGCCGGTGCGACGGCCCGCGGAAGTGCCTCCCGACGAGTTCCCTATCGACGAGCCCTGAGGGCTCGGGCCTACTCCCGCATCGGGATCGTCGGGATCGGAAGCCGGTCGGGGGCGCGGTTGGGGTCGATGATCGCCCGCGGCGGCCGTCGGGACGGGCTATCGAGCCCGTGCATCTTCGATAGGAGCTCGAGGAAGGCGATGAACCCCCGGAACCCGGACCGGTACATCCGGGTGTGGTTCCCCTCCCAGTCGAAGAACTCCGAGAGCAGGCTCTTCGATTGACGGATGCCGTGCGTTAGGGCGCGCTTCAGGAGCTCCTGCTGGAGCGGCGAGAGTCGGTCCCGGCTGAACCAGTCCTTCGACTTGAGGTGTCCGAGAGGGACGAAGAACATCGGGACCAGGAGCGCCTTGAAGTCCCAGAGGTCATCGATCAGGTCGATGGTCTTGAGGACGTCGTCCTCCGTCTCCTGCGGAAGTCCCACGATGAACGTGCAGGCCGGATAGACGTGGTTGTCGTTCATCAGTCCCGCGGCCTGGACGACCAGCTCGGGCCACTGTGACGCCTTGAACGGAGCGACCTTCCCCGGCATCGCGGCGGTGATGATGCGGGGGGAGCCGGTTTCGACGCCGACCTCCACGCCCCACCAGCTCTGCTTCTCGTCGATCAGGACCTCGGCGCACTTCGCGAGGAGCTTCGGCTTGGTCATGAGCGAGGCGATCGCGACGTGGCTCCAGCCGACCTGCGGGTAGTACTGCTTCGCGAGCTTGAGGAGCGGGATCAGCTTCTCCTCGTGCGGCATGACGTTCGGGCTGCCGTAGAAGTAGACGTCGTCCGAGTGCAGGAGACCCTTCTTGATGCCGAGAGCCGCGTTGACCTTCAGCTCCTCCTCGATCTTCGAGAGGGGGTACCATCGCGTCGGCCGGGTCGTGACCGAGCAGAAGGAGCAGCCGCGGCAACAGCCGCGGCCGATCTCGATGAGCCCGTTCACGCTGGGGAACCGGATGGAGGAGATCTGTTCGACCTTCGGAGCCTCCTTCGCCCCCAGAACGACGTGGGGCGGGAGGAACTCGTCGCGGAGGGCCTTGCCGACGATCTCTCGGACGTAGACGTCGCTCTCCCCCTCGACGACCGAGTCGATGCCGCCGAACGAGTCGACGAACTCCTGGATCCAGGGGAGCTTCGCGCGGGTCGCGGGGGACAGCTGCCACGCGCAGGGGCCGCCCGCGATGATCTTCATGCCACGGCGGCGCGCCTCGACGACGGCCGGCTGCGTCATCATGCGCTTGAAATTGACGCAATTGAGCGTCTCCTTCTTCATCAAACCGCTGAACGTCGAGCTCGGCGGGTTCAGGCCGAAGTAGTCGTGGCCCGAGATCAGCAGCACCTTTGCCTGCCCGGGCATGTACTTGGAAAGGTGCGCCGGGTGCACGATCCGGCAGTCGATGCCGGCGTCCATGAGGGATGCCTCGATTTTCCGCATCCCGTAGGGGGCCTGGACAGGGTAGCCGTTCTCGTCGACGGGCATCTCGGGGAAGAACAGGCGTCGGTAGAACGCCTCGGGGAGGATGTACGCAGGGGTCGTCGTTCCAAACCCCAGGAATTCCTTCCCGTGGTGGTTGCTCATCAGCGTCCAATCGCAGGTGAGTACAACTTCTGGCATCGAACGATTCCTCCTTCAGTCCGGCCGAACTTGGATTGGCACGAGAGTCCCCCTCATATGGGTTGCCCTCGGCTCGAGAAGGCGCAGAACACCTGCCCAGCGCGGCGGTCCGGCCCTGGGGGTGGCCCCGCCCCTAGTCGAAGTCGGAATCCTCGTCGTCCCGGGGCAGGACGCCGTCCAGAGAGTCCCCAGCGTCCTCGTTCGACTCCTCGCTATCTCCGGACTCCCGGAACGCGGGGTCCCGCTGCAGAAGATGGATCCGGACGCAGTCACGGTGCGCCGGGTTTCCGTTCCAGGAGCTCGTCTCGGCAGGATTGCCGAGCGGTTCCTTGCAGAGCGTGCAGACCTCGGGCGGAGGGCTGATCCACGCTATCCGACGGGGGGGCGCGGCCATCGGGTTCTGGACCGGTAGAACGCTAGGGATGTCCTTTACCCTTCGCCCTGCGGGGCACGGGCCCTAAACCGGGGGTCGATGGCCCTCCTACGGCCTGGTCGGGACGAACCGGCCACCCTCCGGCGGGTCAGCTCTGCACCGTCGTTCGGAAGTGCCTTTAGGCGCCGGGAGCGTCGGTCTCCCGTGGACACGCTCACGGGGCTGAGGCGCCGACGGATCGCCCTGGGGATCCCTCTGCGTGAGCTGGCCCGCGCCGTGGGACGCAGCGACGCGACCCTTTCCCGCGTGGAGCGCGGACAGATCCGACCGTCGTACGACCTGGTGGAGAAGATCGATGCCTATCTCGAGAGCCGGGAAGGTCTCGCCACTCCACGCCTCACCGTCGCCGACGTGATGAACCGCGCGCTCGTCACCGTCGAGCCGTCCGCACCGCTCGCGACCGCGGCGCAGCGGATGGAGGCCGGAGGGTTTTCCCAGCTACCGGTCGTGGAGGAAGGCCGCGTGATCGGTTCCGTCTCGGAGACCGCGGTGCTCCGGGCTCTCGCGCTGCCGACGGCGCGGCGCGCCCGCGTGAGAGATGCCCTGGAGAAGGCCTACCCCGTAGTGGACGAGGGATTCCCCGCCGACCTCCTGCCCCCCATTCTGGGCCGCTACCCGGCGATCCTGGTCTCTCACCGCGGCGATCTCAAGGGGATCGTAACGAAGGCCGACCTGATCCGGGGCCTTCGCGGGATCCCGTTCCGCCGACCGACCGCTACGTAGACCGGGGATTCGCGGCTCGGACCGCGGAGAGCACGGCCTCGATCGCGCTATCGGCGGCCAGCGTGCCGACACGGTCGGCCAGGGCGCCAGGCCACTTCTCGGGCGGCTTCTGTACCGGCGAGCCGGTCGCTACGGCGAACACGGCGTCGCCGTCCGAGGACGTCTGGTAGGGAACGATGACCCTCGACAGCCCCGCGTGCACGATGCTCGCAACCCGCGCGAGCGCTGGCCGCCCCAGAGCGAGGTCGGTCGCGACGAGGGCTAGGGTCGTTCCTCGAGCCGGTTCGCCGGGCGGCACGGCGGCGCCCGGCGCGACGATCCGCCCCCTCGGACCCCGCGATCCGGCGACCCAGCCGGCGCTCGCCGGGTCGCGCACGGCCCCGACGGAGTTGATCGCCACGATCGCCCCGACCGTTCCCGAGGGCGGCAGCCGCCGGGCAGCGCTCCCGACGCCCCCATGCATCGCACGCTCGCGTCCTCGGTACTTGCCCACGGTCGCGCCTGCGCCCGCCCCGACCCGTCCCGGCGCGACGGGTCCTCGGTCCGCCCTCCGAGTGGCCTCGTAGCCGAGCGGCGTGTAGTCGGGAACAGTTCCCTCCGAGATCGGAAGATCGAACAGGGCCGCCCCCGATATCGGGACGACCCGGTTCGGGTTGCGGAACGCAGAGTGGCCTCCCCGCGTCTCGAGGATGCGGGTCCGGATGCCCCGGGCCGCGTCAAGACCGAACAGGCTGCCGCCGGAGAAGAAGACCGCCCAGCGCCGTCCGAACGTCGAATCTAGCGAGAGAGAGGCGGTGTCGTACGTGGCCGACGCGCCCCCCCGGACATCCACCACCGTGGGGACCGCCGAATCGAAACGGACGACCGTCACCCCGGATCGACCGTCCGGCGTCTCCGCCTGCCCGACGGATACTCCGGCGACGGACGCGACGTCGCGAACAATGCGGGGCACGATGACCGTACTGGCCCCGACCGAAAAGTCCTACGGTGAGCCCGGTTCGCCCGGCCGCTTTATGTCGGGACGCGCTTGAGGCGGTGGGCATGTCGAATTCTCCGGGGGTGGCGGCGCGAAAACGTCCCGCCACGTCGGCGATTCCCCGCCCGTCGGAAGGATTCCGGGTCGAGCGGAAGTTGCCGGTCGGACGTCATCCGCTGCTGGCGGCGTTCCCCGGCCTCGACAAGCTTCCGCCCGCGCTTCGCATCGAGGCCGACGCGACGCGGCGGTCGAAGCTGTTCGGCGAGACGTTCGTGGAGATCGTCGACGAGGACATGTGGATGTACGTCGCCCCGCGCGAGCTGCCCAAGATGCCCCCTGCGGTGCGTCGTCGCTGGAAACCGGTGCTCTCGCCGGGTCAGGACTGCATCGTGGTCGGCGCTGGCCACCTTCGCGAAAGCTCGGAGCTGGTCCTCTTCCTCGACATCTACCACGAGCTCTGCCACATCCTCCAACGCTGGGGCGGCGCCAACCTGTGGGAGCCCGGCGTGAGCTACACCCAGCGCCGGACCGAGATCGAGGCGTATCGGTTCGTCGTCGAGGAGGGCCGCTCGCTCGGAGTGCCGGATGCCTTCCTCCGGGAGTACCTTCGGGTCGAGTGGATCTCCGATGAGGAGCACCTCGAGCTGCTGAAGGCGGTCGGGGTCCCTTCCGGCTAGTGCGGGCGATTGGCGGGCCCCCGGGCGCCGACGTTCGCCTCCTCACCTGCCAGAAGAACCGATTCTTTATCCCCCGCTTCCCGGCATTCGACACCGCAACCGGGGGGCGGGGTCCGTGTCGATCGACATCAAGACTCCGGTAGTGCTTCGCCCGTCGTCGAGCGACCTCTGGTTCCTCGCCTACCTTCCGCTCGCGATCTCGGACGGCATCGCGACCCCGCTGATCCCGCTGCTCGCCCTCCAACACTTCGGAGCGGGCGCCTTCGCCGTGACGATCATCATCGCGGCGAGCGCGATGAGCCAGGTGCCGTTCACGATCCTGTGGGGGAATCTCTCCGACCGGGTCGCTCACCGGAAGTACTTCCTGGTCGGTTCGTTCCTGGCCACGGGGTTCAGCATCATCCTGATCGCGCTCGCCCAGAACCTGTTCACATACTTCTGGCTCAACGTGGTCGAGGGCCTCGCGTCCGCGGCCAGCGCCCCGATCGGGACGATGCTCCTCCTCGAGACGCGGCACAAGCGCTGGTGGCCCCAGGACATCGGCTTCTTCGGGCTCATCTCGGGCCTCGGCACCACCGTCGGTCTCGCCATCGGGTTCGTGTGGCTGTTCGTGATCGGCTACCACGCCCAGGCAATCCAGGTGATGACCGGGCTCCTGATCCTCTCGGGCGTCCTCGCCCTCCTCTCCGCGGTGGTCGCGTGGGCGTGGATCGAAGAGCCCTCCACCCGCCTCGGGCGCTGGACTATCGCCGAACTCCTCCACCTGCATCGCGGGATCGTCGAGCGGGCACGGCTCGCTCGCGCTCGGGTCGCGGGAGTGATCGACCTAACGCGTGGCCCGCCGGAGCGATTGCCGCCGAGGGAGTACCTGTTCCTGGTCGCGCTGGGCGTGATGAGCATCGGCTTCGAGATCTTCTACGGTCCGTTCCCCGTCTTCCTCTGGCAGGGGGCCCACTTCACGGACGCCGGGGTCTTCATCGTCTACCTCGGCTCCGCCGCCGCCTCGACGGCGCTCTTCTTCCACTCCGGAAAGGCCGTGGAGCGTCACTCGCCGAAGTCGCTGTTCCTCGGGTCGCTGGCCGGCCGTGTGGGTCTGATGCTGCTCTTCCTGTGGGGCCCGGTCTACGTCCTCCTTGGCCTCGGGTCTCCCGCACTGCTCGCCTGGCTCGCCCTCCTCAACGCCCTGCTGGGCGTCACCTGGGCGTTCATCAGCACGGCGAGCACGCTGTTCCTCGTCCGGCTGGTCGGCCGTTCCGCCCGCGGAAGGGCGCTCGGCCTCTACAACGCGGTCGCGGGCGCCGGCGGACTGTTCGGAACCTTGGCCGGTGGCTGGCTCTATGCGAACTTCGGCGTTCACATCGCCTACTCGGTCGCAGCCCTGACCGTGATCGCCGGAGCGGCGTTGCTCCTCCCGATCCCGTACCACGTCTTCCTGGTCCCGCAGCGGGCGGCCCGTCGCAACCCGCTCGCGCGGAGCATGCGCGGGGCCACGCCCCGGCCCCCTTCGAAGCCCTGGCTCCCGCCGCGCTAGCCGAACATCTCCCAGGTGAGAGTCCGGATGACGTACCCGAGGGCGAGGTATCCGAGGAACGTCTCGAGCGACGGCGGATAGTCCCGGATCACGCACGACCGGAAGCCCAGCTGACCGGTGGCCACTACGGTCGTGCCGTCCAGGATCGCGAACCGGCCCGTCAGGCGCTCGTTGATCGTGTAGGCCGCGCCGCCGTAGTCGATCGTCAGCGGCCCGAACGTGGTCGACTTCGTCTTCCACGACTCGTCGCCCACCTGGATCCGCATCTCGTCGCTCTTCGCGCGGTAGGAGATCGTGGCGGCGACCGTCCCGGGCTCCTCCGGACGGTAGAGGTGGTACTCTGTGGAGAAGAGCGCGCGGACGCGCGATCCGAGGCCCTGCTGCTCGGCCTCGACCGGCCGGCCGAGCCACGCCGAGTCGCCGACCCGGATCTCGATGACATTCTTCAGGACTCGGGCTGTCGCCTGAATCATCCGTCGTCCGGTCCGAATCCGGCCTCGATGTAATAACACCCGTCCTGGTCGCGCTGTCGTGGGCTCTCCCGAGGAAACGCCCCCCGCGCCCGAGCGCGCGATCGGTCTCGGGTTCTACCTCTCGACGGCTCCGGGCGTCGCCGGCCGCATCAAGTCCTCCGACGAATCGTTCCGGGTCAACGAGATCTCGAGCTATCCGATGCCCGACCCGGACGGGCTCTTCACCGTCCTTCGGGTCGAGAGCCGGGGCTGGGAGCAGCACGAGCTCGCGAGCGCCATCGCCCGTCGGTTGGGCCTCTCGGCCCGGTCGGTGCGCTGGTCCGGGACGAAGGACCGGCGCGCGGTCGCCGAACGTCTCCTGTCGTACCAAGGGCGGCCGCCGACGACCGACCTTGGCCTTACCAACGCGACGATCCTCGAGGCGTATCGAGCCCGCGACGGCCTCGTGCTCGGCCACCACTACGGGAACGCCTTCGAGGTGCGCGTCACCGAGCTCGGGTCCCCTCCGGCCGAAGCGGTCCGCGCCTACCGTCGTACCGAGGCGGACCTTCGCCGCGCGGGAGGATTCCCCAATTTCTTCGGCCCCCAACGGTTCGGGGAGGTCCGGCCCGTGACCCACGAGGTCGGACGGGCCCTCGTCCGGGGCGACCTCGCGGGCGCGGTCGAGTGCTACCTCATCGCCCGGCCCGTCGGGGGAAGCGAGGGGGTCGGCGACCTCGCCCGCGCGGCCTACGCCTTGCACCGGGACCCGGCGAAGGCCTTGAGGGAGTTCCCTCCCGAGTACCGGTTCGAAAGGTCGCTCCTCGAGCGTCTCGCGCAAGGGGCCTCGCCGGAGCGGGCGATGCGCGCGCTCCCCTACGAGCTGCGCCGGTTGTTCGTGCACGCCTTCCAGGCGTACCTGTTCAATCGGTGGATGACCCTGCGGCACGAAGCCTGTGTCCCGTTCGACCGGCCCGAGGCCGGGGACCGTATCGTCCGCGTGGGTCGCGACGGGACGATCCGAAGCCAGGATTCGGTCGAGGTCGCCGAGGAGAACTTGCCCGAATGCACGGACCTCGTGTCGCGTGGGCGGGCGTTCGTCGCGGGTCCGCTGGTCGGCTCCGAGACCGCGGTCGGCCCCGGCACCGGAGGAGCGCGGCTCGCGGGCCTCCTGAAGGAGGAGAAAGTCGAGCCGTCCGACTTCAATGTTCGGGTCTCTCCCGAGCTCGCGAGCCGAGGAGCATGGCGCCCTGCCCTGCTCTCGGTCCCCCCCCTCGGCCTGGTGGAAGAAGGAGAATCCGTCTGGTTCCGCTTCTCGCTGCCGAAGGGGGCGTACGCCACCGTCCTGCTCCGCGAGTTCCTGAAGATGGGGGCCGGAAGTTGACCCTTGCCCGCCTATCGAGCCGAGCCTTCTAATACCCGACACCCGAGTCGGACACCGCCGGGGCGCCCTTTCGATGGCGATCGAGTCACTGCGTCCGTTCGTTCCGCCGACGTTCTCGTCCGCGCTGAAGGCACCCGACCTTGCGGGCCAGCCCCCCCGGATCCCGACCGGGGTCCCGGATTTCGACTACCTCACCGGGGGAGTCCCCTCCGGGTCCGTCATACTCCTCTTGGGCGAGGCCGGCGCGGGCCACCAGGAGTTCGCGCTCACTTCGGCGGTGCATCTCATGCTGCGCTACGACGACCCGGCGCTCCACCGGTTCTACCTCGGGAGCGCGAAGGGGCCGTTCGTCTACCCCGAGGGCGTGGCGTACATCAGCACGAGCCGCTCCCGCGAGCAAGTGCTGAACGAGGTCCGGGGGTCGTTCGCGGGGATCTACCCCGAGATCCTGGTCCGTCACCTCACGTTCCACGACCTCTCGCCCGCCTACTTCCGGGACACCGTCGTCCCGACGGCGTGGTCGTCGCTGCCTCCGAGCCCCCTGCTGGGGGATGCGACCGGGCCGCGCCAGACCGGTGACGGGCCGCTCGGGGCCGCCGCCGAATCGATCGACACGAGCGGCCCGAACAACCTGGTCGTGGTCGATTCCCTCACGGACCTGCTCGTCCGCCGCGGCGTGGAAGCGAACGACGTGCTCACGCTCCTCAAGGGCCTTCGCCGACGGGCGAAGGAGTGGAACGGCCTGGTCTACCTGCTGCTGACGCAGGGGGTCGCCTCTCCGGCCACGGAGCAGGCCGTGATGGACTCTGTCGACGGGGTTCTCCACTTCCGCTGGACGACCGGCCCGAGCAGCTCCCACCGCCAGCGGTCGATGATAATCCCGAAGTTCATGCCCGTGCTCTCGCGGATCCCGGCGGAGTACCAGGGACGGTTCGTGATCCGGGTGAACGCGTTGAACGGGCTCGTGACCACACAGTATGAGCGGATCTGAACCGAAGGGTGCGAAGGTCCCGACCGGCGTCGCCGGCCTCGACGAAATGCTCGGCGGCGGGTTCCCCGCGGGCCACGTGGTCCTGGTCACGGGGCTCCCCGGAACCGGCAAGACGTGCTTCGCGCTCCAGTTCCTGCTCGACGGGGTCGCCCGCGGCGAGAAGGGAGTGTTCCTCTCGCTCGAGGAGGATGTTCCCCAGCTGCTCGAGACGGCTCGGCAGTTCCGCTGGCCGGTCGACGCGGCCGTGGAGAAGGGGACGCTCAAGATCGTTCGGCTCGACCCGAAGGACGCACGCCAGAGCCTGCACCGCATCCAAGGGGAGCTCGGCCGGGAGCTCGCTACCCTCGGCGCCAAGCGGATCGCGCTCGACTCCGTCTCTCTCCTCAACATGCTGAGCGACGACGAACCCAACCGACGGGCCACGCTCTTCGCCCTGGCCGCGGCGTGCCGGGACTCGGGCGCTACCACCGTCCTCACCGCCGAGGCCGACCCTATCCACCCCGAGGTCAGCCGGGACGGCCTCTCCGAGTACGTCGCCGACGGCGTCCTGGTCCTGGGCTACAGCCGCGGGCCCGACGGGCACCGAATCGGGCTCTCCCTGCGCGTCCTCAAGATGCGGCGGACCGCCCACGCCCGCACGGTCCAGCCGTACGCGATCGGGCCGGCCGGTCTCACGGTAGACTCGAAGGCCGTCGACTTCGGGAGCTACTGACCCCGTCGTCCTCGGGACGACCCGCCGTTCCCTCGGCGTCCACGTCGTATGGAAGGACGAACGCCGCCTCGGCGAACCGCCCCGCGCCCCCTTCCGGGGACCGGGCCCCCTCCTCCGCCGTCCACGTCGTGGATCCTCTATGTCGACCTCGACGCGTACTACGTGGCGTGCGAGCTGCGCGACCGGCCGGACCTCAAGGGGCGGACCGTGATCGTCGGACCCCCGCCCTCCGAGCACCCCGGTCGGGGCGTGGTCCTCTCCGCGAGCTACGAGGCGCGGGCGTTCGGCGTGAAGAGCGCGCAGCCGGTCCGGACCGCGGCCCGGCTCTGTCCCCAAGCGGTCTGGATAGCCCCCGATTTCGAGAAGTACGAGCGCATCGCGCACGAGGTTCGCGAGCTCCTTCGCCACCATTCGAACCATGTGGTCCCCTACAGCATCGACGAGGCGGTGGTCCTGGCCGAGGTCGGGTCGGCCGCGGAGGCCCGCGAGCGGGCCCTGGCGATCCAGGTAGACCTCCGCACCTCCCTCGGTCTTAGCGCCTCTATCGGGGTCGCGAACACGCGCGTCGTGGCCAAGATCGCCAGCGACCGGGCGAAGCCGGGCGGCATCCTGGTCGTTCCCCGCGCCGAGGTAGCCTCCTTCGTCGCGCCGCTCGCCGTCCGGGCGATCCCCGGTGTCGGCCCGCGGACCGAGGAGATCCTCGCGCGGCACGAGATCCGGACGATCGGCGATCTCGCCACGCGCCAGCCCCACGAACTCCTGCGCGACCTTGGAGGGTTCGCTAGGGAGCTGATCGCGCTGGCGCAGGGAGAGCCGACCGAGACCCCGGAGGAGCCTTCGGGGCCCCGGTCCCGGTCCGCGGACCGCACCTTCGACAGCGACCAGGAAGACCTCGAGCCGCTCCTGGGCGCGGTCCGTTTTCTGGCGAGCGAGCTCGGGGCCTCTCTGGACCGAGAGGGGCTCCGGTACGGGAGCGTGGGCGTCGCGTTTCGATGGAGCGACTTCGACCGGACCGAGCGGCGCCGTTCGATGGTCGGGGCCCGGGAAGGGCCGGCGTCGCTGGTCGAAGAGGCGGTGCGCCTCGCCCAGGGTCTCTGGACGGCCGAACGGGCCGGCCGAGGACGTGCGGTGCGCACGGTGTCGGTGCGGGCCGAGCGGCTCGCCGAGCGAACCCAGCGCCAGGCGTCCCTGGACGACTACCGCCCGACGCACAGGCCCCCCGAAACGTGAGGATCGCCCTGCCCGGGCCGGGATATACGGCCACCGGGAAATCCTAAGGGCTCGCGGTCCGTCGGTCGGCCCGTGCCGGGGCTCCGAGAGCCTATTGTCTCGCTGCTGGGTCATGTCGACCACGGCAAGACGACGCTCCTAGACCGGATCGCCGGGAGCGTGCGTGCCCCGCACGAGGCCGGAGGGATCACGCAGCACATCGGTGCGATCGAGGTCCCCGGCGAGGCGATCCGGCGCCTGTGCGGCCCGATCCTGAAGGCCGAGCAGCTGGTCGTCCCGGGTCTCCTCTTCGTGGACACGCCGGGACACCGCTCCTTCGAGACGATGCGGCGGCGCGGCGGGGCGCTCGCGGACCTCGCCATCCTGGTGGTCGACGTCCGGGAGGGGTCTATGCCCCAGACCCGCGAATCGATCGAGATCCTCCGCAAGGAGAAGACGCCGTTCGCGATCGCGCTGACGAAGATCGACCTTCTCTCGGGGTGGCGGAAGCCGTCCGGCGTAGTGGGGTTGCTCGACCAGCTGGAGCGGTGCGGGCCCGAGTTCGTCCGATTGCTGGATTCCCGGCTGTACGCCGTGGCGGAGGAGCTGGTCGACCTCGGGTTCAGCACGGAACGGTACGACCGGGTCAGCGATTTCACGCACAACGTGGGGATCGTGCCGGTCTCGGCGAAGGCTGGCATCGGCGTCCCGGAACTGATCGCGCTCCTGATCGGGCTGGCCCAGCGGTTCCTGGGGAGCGAACTGCAGCTAAGCCACGAGGGGGGCGAGGCGACGATCCTCGAACGGAGCGACCAGAAGGGAGTGGGGCCCGTCGGGAACGTGATCGTCTACAGCGGGGCGCTGAAGGTCGGGGACGATATCGTCGTCACCGGCCGCACCGAACCGTTTGCGACGCGCATCCGGGGAATCTACCGTCCGGTGCAGCTGAAGGCCGGCCGATCCTCGAAGCAGGTCCGACTGGATTCCCTTTCCGAGGTCTCGGCGGCGGCGGGGGTTTACCTGGCCGCGCCGGGGATCGAGGAAGCGATGCCCGGCGGGTTGCTCCGGGTCGTTCATACCCCAGCCGAGGAACAGGCGGTGCGGATCGAGCTCGCGCGCGAAGCCCAGCCGGTCGCAGAGCTGGCGGAGAGCGGCGTCGCGATCTTCGCGGACACACTGGGCGGGCTCGAGGCGCTCGCCTTCGAGTGCGCGGGACATTCGATCCCCGTCCACGAGGCGGGCGTCGGCCCGGTCGGCCACGCTACCGTCATGCGGATGGCGACCGTGCACGACCCCACGCACCGCGCGGTGATCGCGTTCGCCGTGCCCATCCTCCCGGACGCGGTCGCGGCTGGGGAGTCGGCGGTCCGGATCTTCCGCGCGGACGTGATGTACCGGGCGATCGAGGAGTACGAGACCTGGAAGGGCGCGCGGGCCCGGGAGCTCGCGGCCGCCCTCCGCGCGGAGACGATCCATCCCGCGAAGATCGAGGTGCTCCGCGGGTTCGTCTTCCACGCCTCGAAGCCGGCGATCGTGGGGATCAAGGTCCTCGGGGGCACGCTGCGCCCCGGCGTGCGCCTCATGCATCTCGACGGGACGGAGGTCGGGCTCCTACGCAGCCTCCAGAAGGAGAACGAATCCCTGAAGGAGGCCGCGGAGTCGGCCGAGCTCGCCGCGTCGATCGACGGAGCGATCGTGGGCCGAAACCTCAGCGAGGGGGACATCCTTCTCGTGGCGTTGCCGGAGTCCGCGGCCCGCGCGCTCAAGGACCAGACGCTGACCCCACACGAGCGGGAGATCCTGGACGAGGTCATCCGACTACGCCGGGCGACGCACCCGTTCTGGGGTCAGTGAGCGATCCGTACGGTCAGCGGGGCGGCGGGAATCGATAGTCCGGGTCCGGATCCCGCGGGACCGCGGCAGGCGTCGAGTAGATGCCCGCGGGAAGGAACGCCCCAAGGTAGACCGCCATGCCTCCCACACCCAGGAGGAGGCTGCCGCCGGCCATCGTCCAGAGGAACGGGACGAGCGGAAGCCGGTGGATCGCAGTAGGGTACGATTCGACGAACGACGCGGTGATGTTGACGGAATGGTCCGCCTTGTCCACGACGTAGAGGCAGTAGAGGCTGGCCACGTTGCCCTGCCACGACCACTCGCCTCCCATGATCCCGGACCAGTTGGCCAGCGCCCCTCCCTCGAAGCACCAGCCGGGCGGCGGGCTGCACGGCGCCTCGGCGTACCAATAGACTTCGGCCGGCGCGGACGCGTTCCACGCGAGATTGGCCAAACCATCGCCGGTCGCCACGGCGGGGAGGAGGATCGTGGCGTTTGTAGCGGGCGCGAGCTGCTCGAGCGAAGCTTCCCCCGTGCGGGTCGCGGACGGCCCCTGCTCCGTGAGGGCCATGGCGGCGATCACGCCCGCCCCCACGATCGCGAAGGCGGCTCCGACGGCGATAAGGCCAATTCTCACGGTTCCCTCGTATACTTGCACCCCACTTATCCTTGCGTTAGTACCGAGCAAGGCTCGGAGCGGCTTCCGGGGGACCGGAGGGGGGTTCCTCCCGCCCAGACCGTTCCAACCCGTTAGACGCATGTTAATATCCCTTCAGGACCACCTACCCCCCATGCCAGAGCCGGGGTCCGGGTCCGGCCAGCCCGAAGGCGTAGCGCCTTGCCCGATGTGCCATAGCACGCACCGGGTGATGGACCCGATGCGGTCCGAGGTCTCCTGTGCGGAGTGCGGCCTCGTGTTCGACGACACTACTCTTCTCGCGACCGCCCCCGCCCCTCCCCAGGTGGAGCAGTCGGACGGCAGCGGCCGCGGCATAGGCCCGTTCGTCCGCCCCGGAGGGACGCGGCGATCGCTCGGGTCCACGCTGTCGCTCGCCCGGGACGGCCAGGGAAAGCGCCTCGACTGGCGCCGCCGCTACGAATTCCAGCATCTCCGACGGGTCATGCAACGTCAGACGGCCCGCGTCGCCGACGGGCCGCTCGACCGCTCCCCGGCCCGTGGGGAGATCATCCTCCTGGCCGACAAGATGGGACTCCCGGCGATCGTCGTGACGGAGGCCGAGCGGATCTTCCGCGAGGCGCGCGACAAGGGACTGTTCCGGGGCCGGGCGCTGCCCGCCTGCGTCGGCGCGGCGGTCTACGCGGCGTGCCGCCGGTTCACGATCCCGCGTACTCTCGGCGAGGTCTCCACGGCCCTGGGGACCCGACGGTCCGAGGTGGGACGGACCTTCAAGATGATCCAGCGGGGCGCGAGGCTCTCGATCCCTGGCGTCGGAACGAAGGCATTCCTGGGGCGGTTCGCCCAGGAGCTGGCCCTCTCGCCGCGTGTTCGATCCACGGTCGAGGCGATGCTCGACACCGCGCGCGAGGACCCCCAGCTCTCCGGGCTCAGCCCCCACGGATTGGTCGCGGCGCTCATCTACATCGCCGCGGAAAGCAACGGCGAGCACCGCTCGCGCGCGCAGGTCGCCCGGGTCAGCACCGTCACGGAGGTCACGCTACGATCCACCTGCCGCCTCGTGGAGAAGGTGGGGCTCGTCCCGCCGCCCGTCCGGCGGCCGGGGCACGGCGTTACTTAGTCAGGTAGTAGCCGGCGGCCTTCTCGCGCACCTTGCGACGAGCCCAGCCCTTCGCGAGGAGTTCCTGCAGTGCGTTGAGAACCATGTTCTTCGGCAGCTTGGTCGTCTGCGTGATGCGCTCGGCCGTGCCCATCTTGTCCTCGCTGACGAAGCCGAGGTCCTTCATCGACTTGTAGACCTTGACCCCGTTGCCCGAAAGCTCGTCCTCGATCGCCATCCCGCACGCTCGGATAGCGCGGATTCGACTGCGCTCATAATGGTGGCGGTCGAACCCGCTGGCGACCCCTCCCGACCCGCGGCAGGGGCTCGACGACGCAGGATAGGAGCAAACCGCCTTCGTCCGAGGGCCGGCGAGCTTGGTTGGTTCGGAGCGGGGCCGGCCCCCTCTTGGGGGATGGCGCACCGTCATAATCGGGGCGGGAATCTCTAACCCATGGTGTTTCAGGCGAAGGACATCATGGACTCGAACCTGCTCACGGTCGACGAGGGAACGGACGCACTCTCCTGCGCACGCCAGATGGTCGCGGCCCGAAAGGGCTACGCGGTCATGACGCGCGCAGGGACCGCAGGGGTCGTCGGGATCGCGACCGAGTGGGATTTCCTCGAGAAGATCGTCGCTCGGGGGCTCGACGCATCCAAGGTGCGGATGAAGGAGATCGCTTCCCCGGAGCTGCGCTCGTGCGCCCCCGACACACCGACCGACGAGATCGCCACGACGATGGCCGATCTCGGCCTCCGCCGGATGCTGGTCCGTTCGGGCGACCAGGTCGTCGGTCTCATCACGTCGCGCAACCTGCTGGCCATCTTCCGGCAGTACATCGACCGTCTCTCGGCGGAGATCGCAGGATTCCAGGCCCAGGCTCGGCCGCTCGGGTAACGTCGCGAACGGACCGGACCTCTCGCGACGGACCAGCCCCTGCATGACGAGCCCGCCTTCTACCCAGTCTCGGGTCGACGGCGCGAGCTCGGTTCCGAGGGACGGCTGACCGTGCAGTACAAGTGGCTCGTCCTCTCGAACACGACGGTCGCCACGCTGATGGCGGCCATCGACACGAACATCGTCCTGATCTCGCTCCCGACGATCGGGCGGGAGCTCGCGGGGACCTCCGCCACGCTGCTGCTGTGGGTTCTGCTCGGCTACTCGCTGCTCACGGCCGTCGTGCTCCTGAACTTCGGCCGCCTGTCCGACATGTTCGGCCGTGTCCGGCTGTACATCCTCGGGTTCGCGATCTTCACGGTAGGCTCGGCCCTGTGCGGGTTCTCCCAGACCGGCCTCGAGCTGGTCGGGTTCCGTCTGGTTCAGGCGGTGGGCGCCGGGTTCCTCTTCTCCAACTCGGCCGCGATCATCACGGACGCCTTTCCCCCGAACGAGCGCGGACGAGCTCTAGGGGTCAACCAGGTCTCCATCGTGGTCGGAGCCGTCTCGGGGCTCGTCCTGGGCGGCCTCATCACCTCGACCATCGGCTGGCGGTGGATCTTCTTCGTGAACGTCCCGATCGGCATCGTCGCCACGGTGAGGGCCCGCATCGACCTTCGAGAGCTCGCCCGCCCCGAGAGGGCGGCGCGCATCGACTGGGGCGGCAACATCGTGTTCGCCTCCGGTCTGACGCTCGTCCTGGTCGCGATCACCCTGGGAGCGCTGGGACAGATCCCCGACCCTGAGGCCATCGTCGGTGGCATCGTGGGCGTCGCGCTGCTCGTCCTGTTCATCTGGATCGAGCACCGCGAGCGGTCGCCGATGCTCGATCTGGGGCTGTTCCGGAACCGTCAGTTCGCGGCCTCCGCGTCCGCGATGTTCCTCAACTCCCTTGCCAGAGGCGCCTTCACTTTCATTCTCGTGTTCTATCTGCAGGGGCCGCCCCGGTTCCTCAATCCGTTCGCGGCAGGCCTCTTTCTGATCCCGCTCTCCGCCTCTCTCGCCGCCCTGGGGCCCGTGAGCGGCTGGCTGTCCGACCGCTTCGGCCCGAGACCGTTCCTGGTGGCAGGCCTGCTGGTCTCCGCCGCGGGTTTCCTGTGGCTCACCACGATCGGCCCCGACGACTCCTTCCTAGCGCTCACGCCGCCGCTCATCCTGGTGGGCGCGGGCATGGGCCTGTTCGCGGCCCCCAACCGGGCGGCGATGATGTCGGCGGTCCCGCCGACGCGTCGGGGCGTCGCCTCCGGGGTCGGAACGACGCTCATCAACACCGGGTCGACGATCAGCTTGGGCGTGACCCTGCTCGTGATGAGCTCCGTCCTTTCCCGGGCGAGCATCCAGGCGATATTCCTCGGGACCGCCACCTCCGCCGAAGGGTTCACGGCCGGAGCCGGGTTCCTCGAAGCGATCCACCTCATCTTCCTCGTTTCAGCCGTCCTGCTCCTCGTCTCCCTTGTCCCGTCCATCCTCCGCGGGAGGACCCCGCCGGCGCCGCCCGTGCCGCAGGAGGACGTCGACTGATCTGTCCCGCGCGATCAGCGGCGCTTCTTTCGAAGCGGGGCCTTCTCCAGCGGGTGCGCTGCCAGGAAGCCGTCGAGGATCTTCCCGAGCCGGCCCTCGGGATCGGCGTAGTTGTAGCGGACGTTCACGATGGGCTGGGGTACCTTCACGAGGCGGCTGAGGTCGACCGGGCTTCCGTCCAGAACGACCTCCGCGTCGGAGGCCCGTATGGTCGCCTCGAGGTCGTGGATCTGTTCCGAACTGTACCCCATCGCGGGCAGGACGCGGTCCAGGTGAGGGAAGTCGGCGAACACGCGGGCGATCGTCCCCACCGCCCCCTTCCTCGGGTCCACGATGATCGCCCCCCGGGCGCGGGCGAGGAGGGTCGCCGCTCCGTACGCCATCCCACCGTGCGTCAACGTCGGTCCGTCTTCCACTACGAGGACCTTCCGACCGCGCAGCGGCACCGGGTCAGCCTCCTCGATGGCGAGGGCGCCCCGGACGACCGTCGCCGTCGGGTTGGCCGCCGCGGCGTTGGTCTCCACGGTCCGGACGCCTTCCGGAGTGGCGGAATCGGTCTTGCTGACCACGATGACGTCCGCGATGCGGAAGTTCGCCTCTCCCGGATGGTACGTGAGCTCGTGGCCGGCCCGGTGCGGGTCCGCCACGACGATCTGCAGGTCGGGCGCGTAGAACGGAAGGTCGTTGTTCCCGCCGTCCCAGAGGACGATGTCCGCCTCGGACTCCGCGGCCCGCAGAATCCTTTCGTAGTCCACGCCCGCGAAGACGACGACCCCCTCGGAGATATGCGGCTCGTACTCCTCGCGCTCCTCGATCGTGCAGTGGGCCGTCTCGAGGTCCTCCATCGTGGCGAACCGCTGGACCGCCTGCGCCGCCAGGTCCCCGTACGGCATCGGGTGTCGGACGATCACGACCCGGCGTCCCTGCTCCCGGAACCGGCGCGACACGAACCGCGTCAGGGGGCTCTTGCCTGCCCCGGTCCGGACCGCGCAGATGCTCACCACGGGCTTCGACGACTTGAGCTCCGTCTCCCTGGGTCCCGGTAGGAGGAAGCTCGCCCCGGCGGCCAGCGCGATCGAGCCCTTGTGCATCACTTCGAGGTGGGGAAGGTCGGAGTACGCGAGCACGACCAGGTCGACTTCCTTCTCTCGAACGAGGGACGGGAGCTCGGCCTCGGGGACGATCGGTATCCCGTTGGGGTACAGCGATCCCGCGAGTACCGCGGGGTAGGCGCGACCGGAGATGTTCGGGATCTGGGCTGCGGTGAAGGCGACGACCTCGTATTCGGGTCGGCCCCGGTACATCATGTTGAAGTTGTGGAAGTCTCGGCCGGCTGCTCCCATGATCACCACTCGCTGCCGCGACATGGTCGCGTCGAGCCGCCGTACGACTATAGGGTAACCCTCCCCAGCAGCTCGAAGCCTCGGCGGCGTGGGCCTTGCGCCGCTCCCCCGCCCGCTTATATTCGACGGAAATCGCGCGAAAACCGGACCTGACCGGGCAATGAATCCCTACCATTCGGCCGGCGCCCCATTCGAGCCAACCGTCGCTTGGAACTGCTCAGGGGGAAGCAACGCCCGTCCTAGCCCAAACGGTGTTCCCGGACGGTCGAACCTCGCCGGCCAAGAGCTTATCGCGAGCCCCGCTTTCCGTAGTTCGAGTATAGCGGATGCAGCGCTTCGGCGCGGCAGCGGCGGTGGCGTTAGTCGGCGCCGTGCGGTCCTCGTTGGGGCCCACCCGTGGTTTGATCGGTCTCGCGAGTGTAACTGACAATTCCGCCATCCCAGGCGCGGGGATGTAGGCCGACGCTCCGGGACTTCGTGGGCCGCGTGCTTCGGCGGCGATTCGTTCGCAACGCCCCGGACCCTGGTCTGCCGAGCCCGAACGAATGCGATTGGACCATACGTCTTCGGGATACACCGAAGAGAGCGAAGTGGCGCTTCGTGCTCTGAACATCGCCCGGCGACTCCTCGGTTCTTATAGAGGAACTTCCTTGGCCCACGAGATATACGCCATGATACGCGAAACAAGAGCCTCAACAAAAGCGCTGTCGATCGCCATTCTCGCAGTCCTAGTACTTTCGTCCATGCTATCCTTCTCCGCAGCGATTCATTCCGCGTCGAACGTCTCGACAGTCGGGACCGCTCGCTCTCCCGGACTCCAGCCAGTCGCGCCGGCTACCGTCCCGACGACCACCGACACGGCTTCGCCCCTGCGGGGCGTTGGCCTGGCAAGCGGCCCTGCCTCGGTGACACCGGAGTCAGTTGCCGGCGGTGCACACGGGGTCGACTACAGCGCGTTCGCACCCTCAGGCACGGTCATTGGAAGCGCGATCGGAACCTTCCCAGCGACGTACGGGCCCGCGACTACGACCGAAACTTCCTCGGGTTCTGGTGCGAACTGCCCGGTGGGCACCTCCGACTGTTACAGTCTTCAGCTCAACTCGAATGAGTACACCTTCGTAAGTACTCCGTTCACGGGTACCTCGACCTACAACGACTCCTGGCAGCAGTTCGTCTACGAGAATTACCCCGGTGGTTCCTCCTTTGTTTACATTCAGTACGTTCTGATCAATTCCGTCCCCGCAAACGATGGTTGCACGGGTGTTCCGTCGCCGATGGACGGAATCTCATGGTCTTCCGGCGCCCCGAGCCAGCCGGGGATCTGCTACGGGTTCAGTCCGAGCGTATCCGTTCCCTCAGGGTTTGTGTCAGCCCCCCTCGGTTCGCTGGTGCTCGAGGCGTACGCAAACTATCTGGGCAGTGGGAATGATGTCGACCAGATCTGTGGTATCCCGAGCTCGGGTCTCGGCTGTGTTACCCTCACGATGCCCGACAATGTCTTGGATCTAGCTCCGAACTGGCAGGGTGCTGAATTCAACGTATTCGGTGACGCCGGCGGCTCGCAGGCGAACTTCGCGGCTGGCACGACGCTTACGGTTTCGACCTCTCTGGCGGATCAGAGCGGCAACCCGATTGCGCCGTCGTGTCAGTTCTACTCGGAGACCGGCGAAACGGACAGCTTGTTCCTTGGACCGTGCAGTGCGAACAGTACTGCAATCTCCTTCACGGAAGGGAGCCTAGGCTATTCCGTCTGTTTCCCCGGCACGTCGGGGACCTGCGATTCCCCGACCCAGTCCACCGTCACGACGGACGAAACAGTGTTGAGCGGACAAACTGCCAGTTACAACTTCGGCGTCCAGTACAATGGTGGGACTCCTGAACCGGTCACGTTGAGCCTCGATCCGATTCTTCCGGCCGGGGCCACGGCCCAGTTGACGGTTGGCGGTGTGCCCGGTCTTTCCATCCCCTACACCTTCACCCTCAGCGGCAACACGTCCGCGACGCTGACGGTCTCCACGGTCCGCAGTGGAACGAGCGTAGGTCTGGGCGACTTCGCCCTCTCCATTCAAGCCGCGTTCGGCAGCGGGCCGCCCTCCGGGCAAGTGGTCTGGACGGCAACCGCAAACCTGCATGTATACGATTTCAGCGTGGCAGTAAGCCCGCCAGATCAGACGGTTCTCCGAGCAGGGAATTCGGCCGACTACGGCCTGACTCTAACGCTTCTGTCGGGCTCCTCTACAGTAGCGGTTCCGTCTGAAGGCATGTCCGTTTCGGGGTTGCCCTCCGACGCGATCCCCGGCTACCCGGGCAGCATTCTACCCACGTTCGGTGGAAGTACCGGGACACTCGTAGTGACAACCGGTCCGTCCTCGTTGGGCGACTTTGCCTTCACCGTGGCGGGCACCGACCCGATCAGTGGTGGCTCCCGTTCCGGCTCCGCAACCCTGCATGTCTACGATTTCAGCGTTCAGGTCTTGCCGTCGGCCCTGACGGTGCTCCGAGGAGGGAACCCGGCGACGTACTATCTGGATCTGACGCTCGCGCCGTCGTCCTCAACCTTCGGAATTCCGGGAGAAGAGATTTCGGTCTCGGGATTGCCCTCAGGCACACCTCCCCCCACTCTCAGTGCGTCCGCGATCACGCCGACGCTTGCGGGTTGTTCGCCGCCGCTATGCCCAACGCTTACTGTAACCACCAGCGGTCCCCCGTCGGGTCCGTTGGGCGACTCCACCTTCACGGTGATGGGCACCGACCTGATCAATGGCGGCTCCCGTTCTAGCTCCGCCAACTTGCACATATTCGACTTTGCGGTCACCATGACACCCTCAGAATCCCTGTATCAAGGAGAGTCGATCACGGTGAAAGTGAGCCTCCCGTTGGTCTCCGGCTCGACCACGATCGGACTGCCGACCGCTTCCCTTTCGCTCACGGGGCTGCCGAGCGGCGTCGTCGCGGTGGGATTCCCGGCTTTGCTCATCGTCGGGGGCACTGCGACCTACACATTGGAAACATCCTCGGTCGGCAGCTACATCAGCTGCCCTCAGGTGTCGACCCACGGATGGCAGTACCTGCGGGGTGCAAACCTCGCGCACTGTGACCTTGCCGGATACAACCTTAGGGGAGACAATCTGCAGAACGCGAACCTCCTGGACGCCAACCTCTCGAACGCCAATCTGGCGGGCGCCAACCTGCAGAATGCCAACCTAGCGAGCGCAAACACGTCGGGGACCGATTTCCAGTACGCGAACATGCAGGGAGTCGACCTTTCCGCGGCGGGGGCTATCGGTACATTCACGCTGACGATCACTGCCACGGTCGACGGTTCGTCGCGCAGCGGCTTCTCGCTGCTGACAGTCTCCGGCGACCAGCTCTCGGGAGACAACCTCGGATTCACCAACCTCCAGGGCGCCAACCTCGCGGGCGACCTAGCGGTAGGTACGTGCTTCCAGGGAGGCAACCTCCAGGGCGTCGATCTGGCGGGAGCCGATCTTCAAGGCGCGAACCTCCCGTTCGCCAACCTCCAGGGCGCTGACCTAGCGGGCGACCTGGCGGTGGGTGCGAACTTCCTGTGGGACAACCTCATGGGAGTCGACCTGGCGGCGGCGGATCTTCAAGGTGCGAGTCTCCAATTCTCCAACCTTCAGTCCGCCAACCTCGCCGGTGTCCTAGCGGTGGGCGCGAACTTCCAGTTGGACAACCTCGGAAGCGCGAACCTGGCAGGGGCGGATCTTCAAGGCGCGAACTTCCAAGGGGCCAACCTGCAGAGGGCCGACCTCGCGGGCGCCCTGCTCACCGGTCTCGGGCCCTCGAGCAGTCAGGAGACCAACTTCAACTGGGCGAACCTGGCCCGCTCCAACCTGACCGGGGCCATCTGTGGAACACCCAACTATATCACCGCCTTCTTCACGAACACCCATGGGATTGTTGGGGTTCCGGCTAGCTGCAATCCCCCGCTGGACCCCGCGCCAGCCACGATGAGCCTGGCGCCGATGACGATCCTCTCCTTCGGGCTGCCGAACGCAGCCGGGGTGGGAGTTTCTATCGTGGTCGCTCTCGGCGCTATCCTTGGCGCCATGCGCGCGACGCGCGGGCGCCGACCGCCCGCGATCTCTCCCGCCCGCGCGGGAGCCCAGACAGGGCCCGCCACCGCTTCCGAATCGACGGCTGGCCCGTCGGGTCGAGCCAGCGCGAACCCTACCCATCTCCGCCAATTCGGGACGACCTACGAATCCGAACTCCGCGTGGAGAGAGAGACGTATCAGGAGCGATCGGGCAGCGGGATGCCCCCTTAACCGGACTAGCCCCGAACGGATTCGCTTGCTGTTACATCACGATGGGATACGCTACGGGGAAGTGACTGCCCTCCGCGCCGCACGCCTACAGACGCCGTCCGCTCGATCCTGAGGGGATTCTACTACCGCGGACACCATCGCGGGAGGCGCCAGGCAAGGAATCGCTCCGCCGCGTACGGCCCCGGAGGGGCTGGTTCCAACGTCCCGTCATGAAAAAGGGTCTCCTCTCCGGAATGGACAGCTAGTCGATTCAAGACATGCCCGTAGTTGGCGACCACCCCTCAGGACCGCTCCTCCGGGGGACGGAGCCTCCGGAACCGACCGTAGATCGCCAGATCATAGCCGATCTTTACGCATCCCGCGAGGGCAAACGGCGCGGAGATCCACGGCCCGCCTGCTGCGAGGAAGGACCCCGTTACGGGCGCACCGAACGCCTGGACACTGCGTGCCGCTGTCGTGTACCCTGCCGCCGCAGCGCGGTCCTCGGGGGGTACGATCGCCTGCATGTAGGACTGCCGGGTCGGTACGTCCATCTGAGAGAGTGTTGCCCGTGCGACCCATAGGACCGAGGCGATCAGGAAGGATGGCGCGAACACGACGAGGATGAGAAAGACGTTCGACGGTATGTGGCTGAAGACCATCGTGTTGACGAGACCGAAGCGACGGGCGAGTGGCGCGGCGAGGACGAGAGAGAGCCCGGCAGCCAGGTTGCTGAGGAAGAAGACGAACCCGAGCGTGTCGACTCCAGGGTGGAACTGGGTCGAAAAGTAGTAGACGACGAGGCTGTTCACGATGAGCCCGCCGGCAAAGGCATCGACCGAAAAGAGCGCCGACAGAGAGTAGACGATCGGTCGGCTCGGAGGGGAGAGCGGAGACGGACGCTCCTTGCCCGCGTGCCGGTCCACGTCGTTCGACAGGCTGCGATACAGGGGAACGAGTGCGAGACCCAGAAGTCCATAGAATAGGAACGCGGCGTCGTGGAGGCCCGGAAGGAATCCCGCGATGCGTGGGGCGTTCAGCCCGTATAGGGGGCCGGCGGCGAGGGCGCCTAGCGCAACTCCAACGTACCCCAGGAGGTTGTAGAGCGCGTAGGTGCGAGTTCTGTCCCGATCCGCCGTCGTTCCGGCGAGCGCGGCCTGCTCGAGAGCTCCCAGGGGGCTCACGTCCGCCCCTCCCGCCACGATCCCCCCCAACATCAGGGCCGCAAGCAGAACCGCCGGATTCGAGATGTCGACCCAGAGGAGGACGCCGCCCAACGCAAGGGCGGCCGCCGACAGCAGGAACACCGACCGACGACGCCAGTGCAACTCCACCCTGGGCACCGCGATGGCCCAGACCGCCGCTCCTCCCAGAGCGAGTCCGAGAATTGTACCGATCGCGAGCGAGGAGTACCCTACCCCGGTGAGGTCGAGGGCGATGACAATCGATAGAGCGCCGGCGCCGAACCCACGCGCGGTCCGCGTACCCATCAGCAGGAGTCGATCGCGTCGCGCCAGTGGCGCGCTCGAGGGTGACGACATTTCGGGTGTCATCCCAACTCCCTCCAACCTCGAGATGCCGATGGTTGAGGAGGAGCGTCGGCCGCCGAATGACTTCGGCACCACGCGCGGCCACTACCTCGGTACGCCGCCGGTGTGTTCGAGCCTTCCTCCCCGCTCGATCTTCCACTTGCAGTAGGCGTACAGCGCGTCATAGAGAGGGAACTGGAGACGTTGGTTCTCGAGGTCGTCAACTGCCAGAATTTGGAATCCGGTCGCGGCGGCCTCCAAGCCTGCCGCTTCGGCTTCTCGTCCAGAACCCCCATCGGCTACGCGCACGATCCTCGCGAGCTCCAGCAGTGCCGGGTCCGTCAACTTGTACTTGCGTATGATGGCATCAAAGCTCACGCACTGCCTCCCTGCCTCCTCGTAGTGGTGAAGTTCTGCCCCGGGTGTGTCGAACGGGATAGCTCCCTCGTTCTTGGCCACCTCCATTACCTTCTCTTTGGGGACATAGAGGAACTCTGCTTTCGGGTCGATGAACTTCCGGATGAGCCACGGGCAGGCGATCCGGTCGACTCGCGCTTTCTCCCGAGTTACCCACTTCACGACCCCTCCGCGGCGAATCCCACCACGACGCGGTTCATGAGGCTAGCACTGGCGGTCATGTCTCACAGCACCCTCTCCGGATCGGGCAAAACGCGCAGCACTTGCAGCAAGCGGAACAGTCGCAACATGCGCAGAATACCTGCAGCGGCCATGTTGAAGGAAGAGTGCGGGAGTAGAATGGCCAGCCGGAAAGGGACCCGATGTCTACGCTTCCGGCGAATGTCGCCTCGGCTTCACGAAGGCCGCCCGTTGTTCGCCGCTTCACGGCGTGCTCTCCAATCCGAGGGCTCGAGAGGAGGGCTCCAAAGCAGTTTACTTACCGATGGGCTGTGAGGTCGGACAGCCGCATGACGCGAGGCCCCGAGTTTCCCGGATATGACTCGGAGGCCGAGTTCTACGACCTTTGCTGGTCGTCGTTAGCCGAAGACATCGAGTTCTACAAGAAGCGGATCGGGGGCCCTGGTCGCCTTCTTGACTTGATGTGCGGGACCGGAAGGGTAACTTTGGCCTTCGCCCGAGCTGGCTGGACGGTCGTCGGAATCGACGAATCAGAGGGAATGCTGAGGCTCGCGCGCTCGAAGTTGGGAGCCGCTCCCGAGCAAGTCCGTAGGAGGGTGCGGTTTCTCCAAAGCGACCTGACGGGATTCCGAGCACCCGGTCTGTTCGGTGCTGCGCTGATCCCCGTCAATTCCTTTCCATTGATTCTAAGCCGGCGCGCGCGCCTCCAATCCCTCAGGAATGTGCATCGTCACCTGGCCCGTTCAGGGAAGCTCTTGATGCAAGTTGACACTCCCCGTTCGTACGAGTCTGCGCGGGTAGGGGCCCCGTTGGTCAGCGTTCATCGCCTAGACCGGGGTAGGCGATGGTACGTCCGATCCCTCTCGGAGCGCTTCATCCGGTCCGACATCGTGAGGGGAATCACCAAACACCTCATAGTCGATCGTTTCGGACGGGTGCAGCGGGGAGCCACTACGGAAACGCGAACCCGTGTGCTCCCGCTTGCGGAAGTCGTTCGTGAGCTCAGAGAAGCTGGATTCTCCGACAGCCCTCCATTCGGAGACTATTCAGGGCGACGGCTGAGGAGTAACTCGAGCTTCGCGGTAATCGAGGCGGCGGCCTGATTTGGCCCACTCGCGTCAGATCGAGAGGGCCCGCCGCCCTGTCCGGCCCGAAGGTGCGGCTATGCCACTCCATTGGGGAGGCGCGCAGTCGCTATCCTCGAACGCACCGCCACTCCTGGCCCCCCGAAGTCTGCCTCCACCGGCTGATTAAGATTCGAACGCGCAACGCCCGAGATCCCTCAGGACCCCGAGAGGGCGGGGCCGTTCGGGTCTTGGTCACCCCCCATGTTGAAGCCGGCGGAATCGATGGGTGGTGGATTGATTGCCCCTAGGCACCCCGCCCTGCCTCGTGTCGATCAAGTTTCAAGATTTCGAGGTCGGCAGACCAAAGGAAACTCTGGAGCCGCTACCCGATAGACCTTGAGCACACGGTCCGTCAAGCGGACTTGACGCGTCTGGAATGTACTGCGCCCCCGGTTCGTGTTTGACGAGGGGGAACCATGACATCCACCAACGTCTTGTTGTTCAAGTCGCACCGCAAGGCCCGGATCAGCTGGGGCGTGGTCTCAGCTGCCATCATGTTCTGTCTAGCAATGGTGTCCACGGGGGGAATCGGGCTGACTTCGGCCTCTCCGGGCCAGAATTCGCCGTCTGGCCCCGAATTCATTCCCGGGGATTACGTCTCACTCACCTGCCAGCACAGTAACATCTCCCTAAACGGAACTTTATACTGTAATCACGCTTCGGGTGTCCAGTGGAACCTAGGGGGTGGCTATCACAGCTACACGATGGTCGCCACGACGGATGCGGGGTACGCGACGATGGGCTGGACCACCTCCGGTGAGGCGTGTCTCGGAGTGAGCCCTTCATGCGGCAATTCGAGTGGCCCGAGTACGGTGCCCTTCTGGGAGAATTGCGGTACAGGTCTGAGATGCACGGGCACGGTGATTCTGCACACCTACCTCATGGGCCCCCAGACCATCACTGCCAGAATATTCAACG
>Ga0209415_10001499_pt1 | contig 44826 bp, 39 predicted proteins | sample PeaSoiSIISIP2007_FD_187696 | JGI IMG/M metagenome (GOLD analysis project Ga0209415, IMG submission 187696) | Peat soil microbial communities from Weissenstadt, Germany - SII-SIP-2007 (SPAdes) (version 2) | ecosystem: Environmental > Terrestrial > Soil > Wetlands > Peat | place: Germany... | reverse complement strand
AGCCCTTGCGCGACGAAGAGCGCGAGGTCTACACGGCGATGCGCTCGATGGAGAAGAGCAGCTACGCGCGGATCAACTATTTCCAGGACAACATCGCACACGGCAAGGAGAACCACTGGCGATGCCGGGCCGGCTCGCGCTATCTGTACATCTGCGAGGACGGTCTGGTGCACTACTGCTCGCAGCAGCGCGGTTACCTCGCCAAGCCGCTGGTCGCATACACGGTGGAAGACATTCGCCGCGAATATCGCACGGTCAAGGAGTGCGCGCCGCGATGCACGGTGGCCTGCGTGCACCAGGTGTCCTATATCGATTTCTGGCGGGGGCCGCAGGACCTGCAGCCGTCGGGGAGCGTCGGGGACGGGCAGCCGCAGGGGCTGGTGCAGATTCAGTAGGGCAGCGGCGCTGGCCCAAGGCGCAGGTGGTTCAAACACAGGGGTGGGCTATATCGGGGGGCCTGCGGACGGCCGTTCGGAACCGTTATGCTGGTACCAGTGAACGGGTATGCACCTTGACGGCGGCGATGTAGCCAGGCTGAACAATCATCAGCTTCGGGCGGTAATGAATGCTCTGCTCACGGTGGAGGCCAATGAAAACGGCGTTCCACTGGCCGAGCTCGAACTAAACACGCGCGACACCGATCCCGATGCCGGAATCGACGCGCGCGTCCAATGGCCGGCGTCTGCGCCACATGACCCGTTGGCCGCTGGTAAGACCGCCTTACAGTATAAGTCCGGCCCGCTCACCATGGCCAAACTGGCGGTGGAGTTTGGCAAACCGGGAGTGCAGCGGACCCTTCGAGGAGGCGGAAACTATCTCCTCCTGGTTGGGCACGACCACGTAGTTCCCACCCGCGACAGGCACCGAAAAGAGATCGCACGACTTTGCAGGCAAAAGAAATTCCCGATCTCGCGGTGCAAGATCCTGTATGGAGATCAAGTAGCCCGCTGGGCGTCCCGATATCTGGCGATCCCGATCCTGCCGGAGTTTGGAAAACCTCTCGCCGGATTCATTACCGTCAACCAGTGGAAGCAGGACCCGTTGTTCCAAAATGAGTATTTTGCCGACTCCGGCCGGAAGGAAATCATCGACGCCGTTCGTAGTTTCGTCTCGTCACCAGGTGAGGAAAACACCCTGCGAATAGAAGGCCCGGCTGGGGTCGGGAAATCCCGTCTGGTCTTGGAAGCTCTCTCGGAACGCGGTGACTCGGAGTCTACGCTATACGCACGGGATGCCGAGGCCCCACAGGTGCAAAATTACCTTGCCGCAGTTCAGTCGGATGTCTCCGCCCGGGGAATCATGGTCGTCGATGAGTGTACCGCGGACCGGCAGGAAGTGCTCATGCTATTCGCGCGGCTCGCGGGCCCCAGGCTGAGGCTCATCTGTGTTGGGCCGGCCGATTTCCTTCCCTTGCGTTCGGTACTGAAAAAGACCTATCGGGTGCTTCCACTCGGCGATGGCGATATCAAAACCATCTTGCAGACGGCAGCCGATCGGTTCCCGCAGGAAATCGTGACCACCACCGTCCGGGTATGCGGCGGTTACGTCAAACTAGCCCTTTTCGTCGCGCGAATCCTCGCCAAGCAAAATGTACCTCTCGTAGAGCTGCGCCAAATCGATGATGTGCCACAGGTTCTCAAGAAGTTCGTGCCAAGGCGAACCGCGCAGACGATCGAGGCACTTTCGCTGCTCTCGCGGGTCGGTTGGGAAGACGAGGTTCGTGAAGAAGCCAAAGCGCTTGCAAAAGTCGTGGACTTGAAGTTTAGCGAAATGCAACGCAGTGTCAAAGAGCTGAAAGATCAGGGCATTGTACTCCCCCGCGGGCGGTACCTTTATGTTTCGCCCGACCTGCTGGCGATCAACGCGGCCGCCGAGCTGTGGGATGAACGGGGAGCCGATTTGATTCGCATCGTCAGCGATTTGCCGGGTGACCAACCTCGGCGCCACCTGTTGTTGCGCCTGGCGATGATGGCCGAACACCCGGAAGTTCGAAAAGCCGTGGAGCGAATGCTCGCGGATGACGGTCTCTTTAAGACCATTGAGGACCTCGACCAGGAGTTCCTGAGCGAAATCTTCAGAATTCTGAGCGCCGCCTTACCACAAGCTGCCATCGAAGCGTTGACCAGAGTACTGGCCGGTACACCCAGATCGAGGCTACTTTCTTTTAACTCGGGCCGCCGCAATATCATGTGGGCATTGGAGTCGCTGCTGCGGTGGCCCGAAACGTCTCTTGATGCGGCTCGTTGCCTTCGTGATCTCGCCCTTGCGGAAACCGAGGGCTTCTCCAACAATGCCACCGGCATCTTTTGCCAGTATCTTCAGCTCTTCCTGAGCGGAAGTCCGATACCCTTTTTTGATCGTCTGGTTCTGGCGGACGAACTTGCCCGAGCCAACGATCCAGTTGCCCGGCAGCTTGCAGTGAAGGCTGCTGCCGCCGCGTTGACCAGACATGAGAGCCGTTCCGGAGGCGACGAGGATGCAGTCTCACATCGGCCCTTTCCACGGGAGTGGCGCCCTCGCACGGTCGAGGATCTCCGAATCGCCCGCCGGGCCGCGATTCGGATCCTTGTTGGGCTGTCCACCGGCTCAGACGAGGTCTCTGACTCCGCCCGCCAGGCGTTAATCGACAGCGCCTCCGGTCTGGCGATGGATGGTCTGGTAGACGATGCTGTTGAAATTCTCGAAGCCGCTACGCCACGATCTCCCGAACAGGTTCGATCGAGGGCAGATGCCGCTGGCTGGATTCTCCAGCACGGTGGGCCCGATCTTTCCGAACTGCAGCGTGCTGCCCTGCGGCGATTGCTGAACGCCGCGTTCGGCGAGGACTTTGCGGGTCAATTGAAGCGATGGGTGGGACCTCGGTTGCACGCTGACTACGACTCGACCGGCGGCAAGGGATATGCCAACGCCGATTCGAATGTACTGAGCCTAGCGGACAGGGCTTATCATCAAGGACTGGGAGATGCAGAGCTAAAGTGGCTGAGTTCGCCAGAGGCAGTGAATGTGTGGCCGTTCGGTAAGCGCTTGGGCGAGCTTGATACTGACCGGCGCTACCTCGAGAGAATTATCGAGATCTCGCCAGATGACGTGAATTGCGTCTTTCTCGCCGCTTACATCGCGGGTCTTGCATCTTCGCAGGGTGAGTTATTGTGGGACCAGGTTTGCGGCGAGTTGGCCGGTGTCCGGCCCATATTGGCCTTCGGCGTTATGTGCCGAGGTCCTGCCACTGGAGCGGCCGGCCAGCGTATCTTGGACCTGATCGACGGCGAAAAGGTGCCTAGCCACGCCCTGCAGATCCTGATGTATGGTGGTTGGGTAGGTTCCCTACCGGTTCCCGAAAGGCGCGCCATCATAAAGAGACTGCTCGACCGGCGCGACGAGGCTCTGACGCCCGTAGCATTGTCAATCCTGCACGACTCGGTGACAAAGGAACCCCATGCAACCGACGCTTATTGCGATCTCACCTGGGATGCGCTGGAGCGGCCACTTACGGTGTCACAGTTCGGAGAGGAGTGGTATTGGGGTGAACTTGCAAAGCTTTTTGCCGGGGTAGAACCGAAGCGAGCAGCCGCGCTGGCAATTCACAAGATGGGGGAGGAATCGTCCTGGCTCCACTTTCAGGAGACAGGCCGCGCCGTTCTCGCCGCTGCGACTGCGGCTGACGCCGTGGGCGTTTTTGGCGTAGTGTCCAGCGCATTGCTCGACCGCCAGCCTGGTCGTTACCGTCTCCTTTTTGCTCTCGAACACTGGTATGGCGATCTCGTCTCCTCCAAAACCCTGGTCGAGTGGGCGCAACACTCGCCACTGGCAAGGTCAATAGTGGCAAGCCTGATTGTAGTTGACGGCGCACCAATGCCCGAGAGGCTCCGCGCGCTGTTGAAGGCTTTTCCAGATGACCGGGAACTCTTGAACTCCGTGCTCGCCAGTCTGGGGACGGGTAGCTGGTCGGGCCCCTACTCCGAACGTCTAAAAAGACAACGCGATGTCCTGCAGAACTGGGCAAACGAGGAAGATCCGTGGATACGAAAGTGGGCGCAAGACGCCGTTCGCAGGACAGAAAGGGCGATTGAACGACAACTCAAGATTGAAGAGGAAGAGGGCCTATCCGAGGTGCTTGTCACATCGACAGCCGACGCTCCCCGCAAGGCAGCACGATCCTGAAAGCGCCGCACCGTATCCGATTACCCGCGAGGAGTCGCATAGCGTCTACAATCTTCCTCCTCCGGACGATTGACTTACTCGGAAACTGTGCCTGGACGCAATCGTCGCCCGCGTCCGCCGCCACGGAATGATCGCGGGGATGATCACCAACGGCTACCTGCTGACCGCCGAACGCATCCAGCGGCTCAACCGCGCGGGGCTCGATCACCTCCAGATCTCGATCGACAACGTGATGCCCGACGAGGTGTCCAAGAAGAGCCTCAAGCTGCTCGACCGGAAACTGCAACTGCTCGCCGAATACGCCGAGTTTCACGTGAACATCAACTCCGTGGTGGGCGGCGGCATCCACCATCCGAAGGACGCATTGACGATTGGCCGGCGCGCCTTGGAACTGGGCTTCACTTCGACGGTAGGGATCATCCACGATGGCGGTGGGCAGTTGCAGCCCTTGCGCGACGAGGAGCGCGAGGTGTACACGGCGATGCGCTCGATGGAGAAGAGCAGCTACGCGCGCATCAACCATTTCCAGGACAACATCGCGCACGGCAAGGAGAACCACTGGCGCTGCCGCGCCGGCTCGCGGTACCTCTACATCTGCGAGGACGGCCTGGTGCACTACTGCTCGCAGCAGCGCGGTTACCCGGCCAAGCCGCTGGTCGAATACACGGTGGCAGACATTCGCCGGGAGTATCGCACCGTCAAGGAGTGCGCGCCGCGATGCACGGTGGCCTGTGTGCACCAGGTGTCTTATATCGATTTCTGGCGGGGGCCGCAGGACTTGCAGCCGTCCGGGAGCGTGGGGGACGGCCAGCCGCAGGGGCTGGTGCAGATTCAGTAGGGCGGATCGGAGCGCCTCAGGCCAGGGTAGATCTACTCGCACCTTAACGCCGAAACCGGGTCGATGCGTGAAGCCCGCCAGGCGGGCACAAAGGCCGCCAGCGCAGCCACCGCGGCTATCGTACCCGCCGCGCTGGCGTAGACCACAAGGTCCGCCGCCCGGATGCCAAACAACTGCGATTCCACGTAACGGCTCAGCATAAGAGCGGCCGCCAATCCGACCACGATTCCCGCGGCTACCATGCGGCCCGCGTCGAGCAGCACCATCCGCACCACACCGGCCAGCGGCGCGCCCAGCGCTATGCGCACGCCGATCTCGCCGGTGCGGCGCGCCACCGCAAAGGTGATCACGCCATAAAGTCCGATTACGGCGAGCAGCGTCGCCAGGATGCCGAACGCCGTCGATATGGCGGCGACTAGTCTGGTGGTATAATCCGCACATCCACAGGCGTGATCTCGGGCACAGGCAAGCCTCGGTCGGCTTCCCGCACCGCCCGGCGAACGGCTGCCGCAAGACGAGTTTCGTCACCGGTAGCGCGTACATAGAAAGCCAGGCGGGCCGGCTTCTCGCGTTGCGTGTAAGGGAAATAGATCCTGCCGCGCGCCGGGCTGCGCACGTTGGTTCGGACGTCGGCCGCGATGCCGACGATTTCGCGATCGAGCGCCGGTTTGGGACCCGCGATCCCAACGTGTCGCCCGAGCGGGTTCTGGCTGGCGAAATAGCGTTTGACGAACGCTTCGTTGACCACCACGGCTTTGGGCGCCGCGGCGGTATCCCGTTCATTGAACTCGCGGCCGGCGCGGAGCGGAATCCCCAGGGTATGGAAGTATCCGGGGCTGATTGCTTCCAGCGAGGAAGTGGCAAATCCCTTTCCGTCCGGATGATAGCCTTCTACGATGACGCCGCTACCCCAACCCGCACCGGCGTATGGCCCGCCATCGCCCGCGGCAACGCCGCCCTGCTCCGGAAGCGCGGAGAGACGTTCCAGCAGATCGTGGTAAAAAGCCGTGGCCGCAACCGCGCCCGTGCGCGCGAGCGTAGCGTCCACGGAAAACATCGCCAGGTGACTGGTGCGGAAGCCGCGGTCGGCATTCACCAGGTTGGCGGCACTGACGCTGAAAAGTCCCGCGCCCACCACCAGCAGAAGAGAGAGCGCCACTTGCGCCGTTACCAGCACGCGCCGCAACTGCGCCGAATGTCCCCGGGAAAGCACGTTGGATGCCTGGTCTTTCAAGGTATTGGCTACATCTGGCCTGGTCGCCTGCAGTGCGGGCACCAGGGCGAACAGCAGCGCGCTCAATATCGACAACGCCAGCGAGTAGCCGAGCACCCGCAGGTCGAGCGAGTTCGTCACCCAGCCTCCGGCGGCGTCCCGCGGCAGAATGCGAAACAACGCGGAGGTGCTCCAATGTTTCAACAGCAGGCCGGCTACTGCCCCCGCTATGGCCAGCAGCGCGCCTTCGAGCAGCAACTGTTTCACCAGCACCCAGCGTTTCGCCCCCAACGCCAGGCGGATGGCGATTTCCCGCTGCCGCGCTGTGGCGCGCGCCACCAACAGGCCGGCGACGTTGGCACAGGCGACCAGAAGCACCAGCCCCACCATGATCATCAGCACGGTGAGCGGCTTTTCCCATTTCTCCCGTAATTCCGTGATGCCGCGGGCGGCGGGGCGCAATTCGAGGCGGCTCTTGAGCGCCGCCTCGCGCGCTTTCTCGTCGTAAGGAGCGCCGCTCTGTTTCAAGTCGGCCTCGCGGATGGCGTGATACACCACGTCCGTCGCCGCCTGCGCTTTGGCCATGCTTTCGCCCGCTTTGAGGCGCGCGAAAAGGGTGAGCCAGCTGAAACTGCGGTCTTCGATGGCAGACATGGTCGGGATGATCGCGCTCTGCATGGCGAGAGGGACGAACAGGTCGGGGGAATCGCCCTGGACCAGGCCGTTGAAATCGGCGCTGGCCACACCGATCACCACGAATGGGTGGCCGTTGATCCCCACCGTTTGATTCACGATCGCGGGATTCGCGCCGAGATGGCTCGCCCAGAATCCGTGGCTCAGTACGGTTACCGGACTGGCCCCGGGCGCGCCGTCGTCTTCCGGCGCGATTAGCCGGCCCAGCGCCGCTCGAACTCCTAGCGTGGTGAAGTAATTGCCCGTGACGATTTCGGACTGCGCCGCCTGCGTGCTGGACTGAAACGTGACCCGCACCGGCGCAATGGCGCAGGCCAGAATGCCGGCAAACCCAGGATCGCGATCGCGCAGGTCCCGGTAAAACGGGTACGGGAAAACGGACTCGGAGTTCGTCGACCAGCTTGAAGAGCTGTTGCCTGACCCTGAGTAGCTGCCATGCAGAGCAACCAGCAGTTCGGGTTCCGCGATGGGCAGCGAGCGAAGTACGACTTGATCCAGCAGAGAAAAAATGGCGGTATTGGCGCCGATCCCTAGAGCCAGCGATAGCACGGCGGCCGTAGTGAAGACCGGACTGCGGCGCAACGCGCGCACGCCGTACAGCAGGTCCTTCCACACGACTCCAGTGTGACTCATCGGTAATGGCACTGCCACCCTGACGCGGCAAATCCTGGTGGACCACGCACGCGCCAAGCCTGCGGCGGCGGGCTTGGATAGATGAATTGCTCGAACGCTCACGTCTTTGGTAGCCTGAACGTTCCTCATGAAAGATCGGAAATCGCGGCGGCGCCGTCCTGGCGTTACTGGAATCAATGCCCCCGCGAGCGGTAAGCCACCGATGTCCCCCGAGCGCACGCCCACGGCGGGAGGGCGCATGGATCGACGATTCCACGGCTTACTGATCGGGTTGGTTCTGTGCGCGCTGACTCTGTTGGTGTACTCCAATTCGTTCGGTGCGGGGATGGTCCTCGACAACAAGGGGCTCCTGCTTCAGGATCCGCGAATCCGCGCGGCGACCAGCGAGAACGTGGCGCTAATCTTTGAGCACACGTATTGGTGGCCAGCGGGCGAGGCCGGAATTTACCGCCCGTTGACGACGCTGTCGTACCTGTTCAACTACTCCATCCTCGGGAATGAGGATCAAGCGGCGGGATATCACTGGGTGAACCTGGTTTTGCACATGGTGAACGTGCTGCTGGTGTTTGCGGTGGGCCGCAGGGTGCTGGGCCAGCTTGGGCCTTCGGCTCTGCTGGCGGCATTGTGGGCCGTACATCCGGCATCGACCGAATCAGTGACGAACATTATTGGAAGGTCGGACCTGCTGGCGGCAATGGCCACGCTCGGCGGGTTTCTGATGTACGTGAAGAGCACACAAACCGCGGGCTCGCGGCGTATCGCATGGCTGGCGGGGCTGGGGATGGTGACAGCGGCCGGCGTTGAGTCGAAGGAAAGCGCGGTGATGATCGTCGCGGTGATCGCGCTTTACGAGTTGGCATGGCCGGGTCGGCGGCGATGGTTCGATTTTCTGTTTGGTCTTGTGGCGACGGGCATACCGGTCGCCGGCATGCTGCTCCAGCGCGCTTCGGTGCTGGCCGGATCGCTGCCCGCGCAGTTTCCGTTCACGGATAATCCGATCGCGGATGCGGTCTTTTGGACCGGCCGCCTGACGGCGCTCAAGGTTATGGCGCATTACCTTGTGCAGGCGGTGTGCCCGTGGCGGCTCGCCATCGACTATTCGTACTCCCAGATTCCATTGGGGATCCGGGGCACAGGAGATTGGATATCGGTGGTGGTGACTCTGCTGGCGGCGGTGGGCCTGGTGGGATTGTGGCGATGGAACCGGACCGCGTTCTTCCTGGCCGGCTTCGCGCTGATTGTGTTCCTTCCGGCATCCAATCTGCTGTTTCCGATCGGCGCCATCCGGGCAGACCGTTTACTGTATCGGCCTGCGGCCGGGCTGCTGGGGTGCGTGGTGATAGCAGTGTACGCTTTGGGGTCGCGGATGAGATCGCCGCTGGTTGCGCCCGCGATTCTCCTGGTCATGACGGCGGCTTTTGCGGTGCGCACCTGGGCGCGGAACGCGGAGTGGCGTGACGAGCTCACACTGGCGAGCGCGGATGTCGAGACGAGCCCGCGCAGTTTCAAGCTGCACCGATTGATGGCGACGACGCTGTTTGCCGCGGACCCTTCGCATGCGAATATCGACCAAGTCGTGGAGGCGATCGATAAGAGCCTTGCGATTGTGGACCCCTTGCCGGACTTGCAGAACGCTCCCGAGACATATTACTTCGCCGGCGCGGCTTACCTCGCGAAAGGCGATCGGCTGCAAACGGCGGGCGCGGCAGGTGCGGAGACGGCTTACCGGCGGGCCCGCGAACTTCTGGAGAGGTGCATACAAATCAACAAGGCTTACGAGCGGCAGACGGAAGCGAGATACGGGAAGCCTGCGCCGGGCGTGGTGGGGCGCATCAAGCCGGACGCTTACCGGCTGCTCGCGGATGCGCATCAGCGGCTGGGAGATGTAAACGCCGCGCTTCGGGCAGCGCATGAGGCACAGCGGATGGCTCCGCGGGACCCTGTGATGTACAACCAGGTTGCGGATCTATTATTGATGCGCGAGCAGGGCAACGAAGCGGCGGTGGTGTTGACGGAAGGCATGCTGATCACGTCGGATCCGGGCTTGCGATCGAACCTGGTGCGCTTATATGGCACTTCAACGGATCCAGCGAATTGCACGCTGGTTCCCGGTCCAAACGGTCCGGCGATCAATCCGCGGTGCCAGATTGTTCGCGATCACATGTGCGCGGCGGCTCCGGATGTATTGATGGCGCTGAACGACCTGGGCAGGCGGCAGGAGGCGATGCAGAAGAAGCAGTTGTTTCTGAGCGAGTACGAGTGCGCGCCCGGGCCGCTGAATCAGGTGTTTCCATAAACGGCGGCCGGCCCGGGACCCACCGGACAGCCGAATTCGCCGCTCCGGCTTGGAAACCACTCCCTTACGGTCGTGGCTCCGATCAGAGAGCTAGCTCCTCGTCAGGATGCGGTGCACGATTTCGGCGTTCTCCCGCACCTCGTCTTTAAACTTGGGGAACATTCCTACGTACACTCCGTCGGTCGGCTTGATGCTTTCGAAGGCCGTGCGAAAAGCGTGCTCGATGCCCCCGTCCGGGATCCGTCCCGCCGCCAGAATTTTGAACGCAAAGCAGGGCTTCTTGGTCTGCCGCATCACGTGGTACATGCGCGCCGGATCGCCCTGCAGGTAGAGTTCGGCCGGCATCTCGATCAACTCCCCGTTGAGTACCTTCTTCTGTTCCTCGATGGTGCGGCGGCGGTTATAGACGCAGCCGGAGTAAAAATCCACGTCCCAGTTCTCTTCTTCGACCTTGGCGATCACTTCCGGGATGTGGGTGCCGACACCGACCAGCACGCCCAGATCGCGCGCCTTCTTGCACCACTCCTTGACCGTTTCCATCGCGCCGTGCTGCCAGGCGGTGTCCACCACCTCGCCCTGCCGCTGGAGGGCCAGTGGCTTCAGACTCTTCACCAGCATCTCGGAATCCACGCCTTCGGTCACCTGGATGATGAGGTGCATCTTGCCGCCCTCGGCCTGAAAGCGCGCCCAGTCCTGCGGCCCGCGGTCCACGTGGACATAATTGAAGGCATTGATGCCGAAGCGCGTGCTCTGGCGCATCACCTCGCAAACGCGGTCCGGAGTGTACCATTCCCGCATGGAGCTGGCGAGGTTGTTGTTGTAGTGGGCGAACCCGTAGAAGGGATTGACCCCGAGGACCACCCGGCTGATCTCGGCTTGGAAAAACTTCATCTTGGGGACCTGGATCTCGGAAGCCGGCTTGGTTTCCCTACGAGCCTGTGCCGCTGACGGGGATTTGACAGACGCGATTCCTGCCACCAGCGCGGCGGATTGCAGGAATGTTCTTCGTGTGTTGGACATGATCGGAACTGCATCTCCTTTCTCAACAACGCCGAGCGGCCAATGGGAACCGATGTCGCACGCTTGCACAGCGAGGATTCTCGCCGGCCGAACGCGATTATAGCTCAAATCAGCGCATCGACTACGGCGTCAGCCGATCAACTTTTCCAGGTACGCCTTTGACGCCAGGATGTCGGCGGTCTGCTTCTCTCCGCGGATCTCGCGCTCGATGGTCAGTGGGTTGGTGTAGCCGATCTTCTTCAGCTTCTCGATGAGCACCGGGAAATCCACTTTGCCCTGCCCGATGGGGACCTCGGCGCCGAGTTTCTTCGGGTCCGTCGGATACAGCCCGTCCTTGGCATGCACGCCCTGGATATAGGGCGCCAGGAGATCCACCGCATCCACCGGATTTGCCTTGCCGTACAGGATCACGTTAGCCACATCGAAGTTGACGCCCACGTTGTCCAAGCCCACGTCGCGAATGGCGCGCACCAGGGTGATGGGCGTCTCCTGCCCGGTTTCGCAGCGAAAATTCTGGCCGTTGCTCTTGCAGTACGCCGCCACCGTGCGGATGGCCTCTACGGTTTCCGTGTAGAGCGGGTCGTTGGGGTTCTCGGGGATGAAGCCACAGTGCCTTTGCACCGCCGGAATGCCGGCTTTCTTCGCAAAGTCCGACACCTGCTTCACGTTGGCGATGCGGGCCTCCCGATACTGGCGCGGCACCAGCCCGATGGTGAGCGGGCCCTGATAAAAATCGTAGACTTCGGGGCCCGGCCCGCCGGCGACAGCGGAAGTCGCCTCCACTCCATATTGGTCCAGGGCCTTGCGCAGGCTGGCGGCAGTGGCGTCGTCGATGTTGCGGACGCTCACCTGGCAGGTGGGGAAGCCGAGCTCCCGCACGCGCCGAATGGCAGCGTCGGGATCGGGAGAAATGCCGAGAATAATTCCCAGCCGCATTTTCTTGGCGGAGGGAGTTTGCGCGGCCGCCGGCAACGCGAGAGTAGCTGCCGCGGCCTGGAAGAATCGACGCCGGTCATAAGTAAGCATTTGGGATGATTTTACCGTACTCCCATTCATTCGGTTTCCCGGACACGCCGAAGCCGGGATCGGAGCTCCTCGTCCAGTTTCTTTTCGACTTCCGGGGTAATCAGCCCGGCTCGATCCATCACTTGAATGTGAACCTGATCTTTGATGCGGAACGAGGTCAGTTTCATCCGTACCAGGTCACTGACCGGAATCACCATGACTTCCTTGCCCTGAATCCGCTTCTTCTCCGGCGCGATAGGCCCGGCGCTGACAATGAGACGGACGAGATTTTTCGCGCTGTCCGTGCCGCCGTAGAGAAGCATATCGACCCCGGCCGCGCGGCGAAAGCGGAAGCCGTTCCTGGCGGCGGCATATTTGATACGGTCGAGGTCGGCACGCCGGACCATAAGATCGATGTCGCGCGTGAGCATGGCATGAGCGGGATCGGCTTCCTCCACATGAACGAGGACCGCCAGGCCGCCGATCAATTCGTGCGGGATGTCCGCTTGGGCAAGCGCATCGCTGATCTTGTGCAGGACTCCGGCGAGATCGAACAACCGTTCTTCAAACAAGGTATTGACGGCCTCCCCTTTCGCTGCGGCGTCGCTCAGGAACTGCTCAAAGGTCACCAAGACGATTCTACCTGAGCCCGTTGTCGTGTAGCCTGAAAGAGCGGCCACACGAGAATGCTCGAAAAACTCCTCACCGAACAGCAGAATCCGGCTTCGGCCGGGATCGACGCGCTGCCCGTCGAAGAAGCGCTGCGCATCATCAACGCCGAGGATCGCAAGGTGGCGGAGGCCGTGGAGCGCGAAATCCCCGCGATCGCGCGGGCGGTGGATGCCATTGTGGCGGCGCTCGAACGCGGCGGACGGCTGTTCTATCTCGGGGCGGGGACCAGCGGGCGGCTGGGCGTGCTGGACGCTTCGGAATGCCCGCCGACGTTCAGCGTACCGCCCGAGATGGTGCAGGGGATCATGGCGGGCGGCGAGGCGGCCCTCAGCCGCGCGACGGAAACCACCGAGGACGATCCGGCCATCGGGGTCCGCGATCTTGATGCGCGCGGTTTTACGGAGCGCGACGTGCTGGTGGGAATCACCGCGAGCGGGAGGACGCCGTATGTGCTGGGAGCGGTTGCGGAAGCCAGGTGCCTGGGAGCGGTCACGGTGGGAATCAGTTGCACGCCCGATTCGGAATTGGCGCGTGCCGTCGCGTTTCCGATCACACCGGTTACCGGGCCCGAGATCGTGGCCGGCTCCACGCGGCTGAAGGCGGGGACGGCGCAGAAACTGGTATTGAACATGCTCTCTACAGAGGTGTTCGTGCGGCTGGGATATGTTTACGGCAACCTGATGGTGAACGTCCAACCCAAGAACGTGAAGCTGGTGGACCGCGCGCGCCGCATCGTCGCGCAATCGGCCGGAGTGTCGTACGAGCGCGCGGGTGAGCTGCTGGCCGCGTCCGGCAACAGCGTGCGCGCGGCCATCGTAATGGGGAAGACGGGCATGGGCCGCGAAGAGGCGGAGCGCCGCCTGGCGGCGGCCGGCGGAAGGATAGCGAAGGCTCTCAATGGATAAGTTCGTGATCGCGGGCGGAACGGCCCTCAAGGGAGAGATCCCGACCAACGGATCGAAGAACTCGGCGCTGCCCGCACTGGCGGCGGCGCTGCTGACCGAGGAGCCCGTGACCCTGAAACGGATTCCCCGCGTGCGCGACATTCGCACCATGCAGCGTTTGCTGGTGGATATCGGGGCGAAGGCCGAAGTGGACGGGCAGACGGTGAGACTGACGGCGGAGAAGATCGTCTGTCCGGAGGCGCCGTACGAGCTGGTGAAGACCATGCGCGCATCGAGCCTGGTGCTGGGACCGTTGGTGGCGCGATGCGGGCGCGCGCGGGTTTCGCTGCCGGGCGGCTGTGCCATCGGGGCGCGGCCCATCAACCTGCACATCTTCGGCCTGGAGCAACTGGGGGCGCGCATCCACCAGGCGCACGGGTACATCGAAGCCGAAGCGCCGGGCGGACTGCGCGGCGCGGTGGTGCACTTCGACCGCATCACGGTGACGGGCACGGAAGACCTCATGATGGCCGCGGTGCTGGCGAGGGGCGAGACGCTGCTGCGCAACGCCGCGCGCGAGCCCGAAGTGGTGGACCTAGCCGAGTTGCTGATCCGGATGGGGGCGCGCATCGAGGGCGCGGGCAGCTCCACCATCCGCATTCAGGGTGTGGAGCGTCTGCACGGCGCGGAGCACGCCATCATTGCGGACCGCATCGAAGCGGGGACATTCCTGGTGGCGGCGGCGATCACCGGGGGCGATGTCGCGGTGACTGGCTGCAATCCCGAGCACGTGGGCGCGCTCGTGTCCAAGCTGCAACAGGCCGGGGTGGAAGTGACACAGCCGGACGCGGCCACGCTGCGGGTTCGGGGCGGGGGCAGGATCCGCTCGGTGGATATGACGACCGAGGAGTATCCGGGGTTCGCGACCGATTTGCAGGCGCAGTACATGGCGCTAATGACGCAGGCTGAAGGGATCGCGATCATCGTGGAGACGATCTTCGAGAACCGCTTCATGCACGCCCAGGAACTGGCGCGCATGGGCGCCAACATCCGGCTCGACGGCAAACAGGCGATCGTGGCGGGGCCGCGGGAACTGACCGGCGCGGGGGTCATCGCGTCGGATTTGCGGGCCAGCGCGTCGCTGGTGCTGGGAGCGCTGGTGGCCAAGGGCGAAACGGTGATCGACCGGGTTTACCACATCGACCGCGGCTATGAGAAAATCGAGACGAAACTGGCGCGGGTGGGCGCGAAGATTCGGCGAGTGGAGTGAGCGAAGGCATGGTGCACAGTCCCGGATTCCTGAAGCTGGTGGATGACGCCAAGTCGAGGGTGAAGCAGATCGACATTACCGGCTACAAGAAGATGGTGGAGGCGGGCGATCCGCACTTGCTGGTGGACACCCGTGAGGAGAGCGAGTGGGCCAATGGGCGCGTATCGGGCGCGGTCCACATGAGCAAGGGGATCATCGAGCGCGATATCGAGACCAAGGTGCCGGACAAGGCGGCCGTACTGGTATTGTATTGCGGCGGGGGGTTCCGCTCGGCGCTGGTGGCGGACAATCTCCGGAAGATGGGGTACGGCAACGCCATCTCGCTGGACGGAGGGTGGCGGGCCCTCAAGGAGTCGGGGCTGCCGCTGGAGAAGTAGATTTCAAAGTAACCTAGCCGTTTTTGCTCTGGCGTTAGATGCAGTGCCTTTCCCTGATGCGCATTGATGATCGGACTGATGCTAAACTGTATCAATGAAGCGAAATGAGCATCGATCCAAGGATACAAAGCGCCGCACGACCCTGACGCTTCCAGCTCGCGACTTGCTGCATGCGGAGCGAATCGCGCGGTCCCGCAAGGTGAATCTGAGCACCGTGGTTGCGGAAGCGCTGGCCGAGGGTCTGCGGGTGCAGGCGGCCACAGAGCGAAGCGAAGAAGTGCTGAATTCGTATCGGCAGGCGTTTGGCGGCTTTTCCGACCGGGACGTGATGCTGCTGGATGGAATCGTCCTGGATCCGCCGGAGCGCCGGCGATGATCGATCCCGCCTCGGGACCGTTGCTGTTCGATGCGAGCGCGGAGAGTTGGCTGGCGCGGTCGCGCGAGCCGGCGGTCCACGATTGGCTGGCGCGATACCTGCGGCACCACCAGGTGAACGTCTCGGTGGTGACGATCGTCCAGAGAATTCGCGGGTATGCGCTGTTGTGGCAACGAGCGGCGGAAGACCGGCGCGCCGCAGTTGAGGCTGCGCGGGTAGCATACCTACAGCAACTGGGACGAGTGCGGGGCTTGGACGCCGGCACGGCGGTAGTGGCGGGTGAGTTGATGGCGTTGCTGCCGCATCCGCCGACGCCTCCGCGGCGCGCGCATCAGCTTGTGGAATCCCGTGAAGAACGGCTGGCGCGTTGGCGTTTCGACCTTCTGATTGCCGCGACGGCCCTGGTGACGCGGATGCGGCTGATTCACAACAACGCGGAGGATTTCGAAGCCATCCGCGGCGCCATCGAGCGCTCGCCGCAACGCTTTCCGGGGATGGGACCTCTGGAACTGGTAAGGTGCACTCTGGTGGTCTGAGGTCCTCTTTCGTGAGATGATGCCACCCAGGAGGTGACGGCGTGAACGTCCTTCGTCTCGCCTTGTTGCCGACGCTCGTAGTGGCAGCGTGCGCGCAGAACCTGGTCAGTGTTCGGGTGCTCCTGGGCACTTCGGACACGGCCTCCACAACCTGGGACGGCTCGGTCCAGGCGGAAGGCGGCACGGTGGTGTCGCTCGAACCCTGGAGGTTCGAGGGCGCCGACACGATCGCGGGCTTCGGCTGGAAGATCTCGACGCACCCCATCCGGCTGTTTGGCGCGGCGGCGAATCGCCCGGTGGTGGCGAATGGCGTGATCGTCCACCTTTCCACGCGGTCGGAAGACGCCGCGATTCGCGTGAGCACAGCGCAGGGGAACTTCGAGGTGCGGCTGAACGAGATCCCCTACGGGACTGGCGTCACGCGGATGGATGGACGCGTGTTTGTGGATCGCGTGCCACCGCCGAAGAGGATCACGGAAACGCCTGACGAGGAGGATTTCCCGTCGTCGGCGGCGGACCACAACGGCAACGTGTGGCTGGCGTACGCGGTGTTCCGGCACCATCCCGATCACGACCGGCTGCGCGCGCCGCTGCGCGAGACGCCTACGGACTTCGCGCAATTGAAGGCTGCGACCGGCGGCGACCAGGTCTTCGTGCGGCGTTACGCGCAAGGCGCCTGGGGGCCGGCGATCGCGGTGACGCCGGGCGGCGGAGATCTGTATCGCACGGCGATCGCCATCGATGGAGGCGGCACGCCGTGGGTGTTCTGGTCGCAGAACATGGGGGGCAACTTCGAGGTTTTCGGCAGCACCATTGTTTTGGACAGCACGAACGGCGGGGGCAAAGCGGGACGGCCTGTGCGCATCTCGAACGCACCGGGATCGGACGTGGATGCGGTGGCGGCGACGGACTCCACGGGGAAGGTGTGGGTGGCCTGGCAGGGATGGCGCAACGGGCGCGCGGCGATCTTTGCGGCGTCCCAGCGGGGTTCCGGTTTTACGGCGCCGGCACAGATTTCGCAGTCGGCCGCGAACGAGTGGAATCCGGCCATCGCGGCGGACCGGAGTGGGCGCGTGACGGTGGCATGGGACTCGTACCGCAACGGTAACTACGACGTCTACCTGCGGACGGCCGCGGGGACGTGGGGTTCGGAGACGGCGGTGGCGGCCAGCGCGCGGTACGAGGCGTATCCTTCGATTGCCTACGACGGCGCGGGGCGGCTGTGGGTGGCATACGAAGAAGGCGGCAGCGGATGGGGCAAGGACTTCGGCGCGTACCGGACGGACGGCGTGGCGCTCTACCAGGGGCGCGCGATCCGCATTCGCGGATTTGAAGCGGATGGCCGCGCCATCGAACCGGCGAGCGACGTGGGAGCGGTGCTGCCGGGAATTCCGCGGAATAAGCCGGAGATCATGGGGCTGCAGACCCGCGGCGAAGCGCTCGATCCCGAACCGGATCGCGCGAAGGACCGGGGCGCGAACCAGGCGGCGGGAAATCTGCCGAATCCGAGGAACACTTCGCCGCGCCTCGCCGTGGACAGGTCGGGAAGGATGTGGCTGGCGTTTCGCAGCCCGCACCCGATCTGGTGGAACACGATCGGCACGGTATGGACGGAATACGTGGTTTCGCTGGCCGGCGCGCAGTGGACACGGCCGATCTTCCTGACTCATACGGACAACCTGCTGGACAACCGGCCGGCGCTGGTATCGACAGGTCCGGGCCAGTTGCTGGCCATCGGCTCGGCGGATAACCGGCGGCAGTTCCACTTGAGCGAACGCGGCGGCGCCACAACGAACAATGAGCCGGCGCCGCCGGTGGACCCGTTCAACAACGATCTGTACGCGAACGAAATACAGCTTGGCGCCGCCACGCAGGCGGTGGCCGTGAAGCCCTCGACGGCAAGCGGCGGGCCGGCGGCCGCGGCGCCGGTTGAAGCACAGGCGATCCAACTGTTGCGCGCTTACCGGAGCGCGGGCGCGGCGCCGTATCGCATCGTGCGCGGCGAATTTCACAGGCACAGCGAGATCTCGATGGATGGCGGTCAGGACGGGTCGATCTACGACCAGTGGCGCTATATCATCGACGCGGGCGGGCTGGATTGGGTGGGTTGCTGCGATCACGACAACGGCGGAGGGCGCGAGTACACGTGGTGGTTGATCCAGAAGCTCACCGACATTTACTACACGCCGGGATACTTTTCGCCGATGTTCAATTACGAGCGGAGCGTGGCCTATCCGGAGGGGCATCGCAACGTGATCTTCACCCAGCGGGGCATCCGCCCGCTGCCGCGGCTGCCCAAGGTAAACGAGAACGCGCCGGGCAACGCGCCGGATACGCAAATGCTGTACGCCTATCTGAAATTCTTCGGCGGGATTGTGGCCTCGCACACCAGCGCCACCAACATGGGGACGGACTGGCGGGACAACGATCCGCAGTTGGAACCGGTGGTCGAGATCTACCAGGGCGACCGGCAGAATTACGAAATGCCGGACGCGCCGCGGGGGATCTCGGGAGGCGATGCCATCGGGGGCTGGCGTCCCAAGGGGCTGGTCAACCTGGCGCTGGAGAAGGGATATGTGCTGGGGTTCGAGTCGAGCTCCGACCACGTGTCGACGCATCTCAGCTACACCAACATCCTGGCGAAGGAGTTGACGCGGGAGGGAGTGATCGACGGACTGCGGAAGCGCCACGTGTATGGGGCCACGGACAACATACTGGCGGAGTTCCGCAGCGGCGGCCACATGATGGGAGACGTGTTCACGACGGCCACGCGGCCGGTGTTCCAGGTGAGTCTGACGGGCACCTCGGCGTTCGCCAAGGTGTACATCGTGAAGGACAATCAGTACGTGTATACTTCGGCGCCGAAGACGGCGAAGGTGTCGTTTTCGTGGACCGATAATACGGTAGCGGCGGGGAAGAGGAGTTACTACTACGTGCGCGGCGAGCAGGATGACGGGGAGATCGTGTGGGTGTCGCCGATGTGGATCACGTATACGGGAGGGCGGTAGGGGACGGGATTAGAGCAAGTCGGGGCGATATGGCGGATGAGCAGCAGATCGTGACGCAGCGGCTGCGCCAGCGCGCGAACCAACTGAGAGAAAAAGGCGATCTTCTTTCCGAGCAGAAGCTCGCAGAGTTCTTGGGAATTTTGCCGAGCGCTTTGGCCCGCGTCAACTGCAATCTCTCGTACGATCTTGCCTGGGCACACAAGTACCTCAGCGCGCTCTACCCGAGCCGGCTTGACGACTCTCACATGGAGGCCTATTAGCGCTTTCATCTCATCCGGGCCTTACAATTGCCACCTCAGGGAACCGGGCGGTACATTTGAGCGGGGCGATTCGTAAAGCTGGCGCGGTCGGTCGGCCTGCCCATCAACCCGCTCACTTTCGCGATGTACAGGGATGGCCGTACCACTACTGGCGGATCGGCACACGGGACGGGGCTGATGGACCCAGCGTGTGGCCGGAGATGAGCAACGGACGTTATGTCTCGGTGGGTTGGAGCGAGCTTGGAAACTTGAGCTGGCTGCTCAATGAAGATCCGCACCAATGGACTGACAGCTCCGTCCTGCTTCGGCGAGGGGTTGGAAAGGAAGGGAAGCACCGCGACGATTCTCAACGGCGATATGTGCTCTCATCGCGCAGGGCACAGGCTTTGAGATAGACTGTCTGCCCTTCGATGTCGTAGCGAAGCCGAAAGCGCCCGGACCGGATGCGAAACTGACCTTTTCCGGCCGGAACGCCTTCAAGTTTCTTGATGGGATGTACGCGGCTCAGGTTGTAAGGGTCAGTCTGGAGGATCACCACGACGCGGCTGTAGTGCTCAGGCAACTCCGGGTGGCGGGCCGCGAGCTTCTTGTACTCCCGAGCGAAGTGGCTGTTGACGAAAACCGAAAATGCCGACGCCGTCATTGCTGGGGACGCCGGCTGGCTCTGGGCTTGGCACCCCGCGGCTTGGGGCGGGACGCGGGGAAAAGCGTGGAAGCCGGTTGGACGCGGCCATCCCGAATGTCGGCATTGCTCTGTTCGATCTGCCGGTTGATTTTCGGGTTTCGGAGTTCCAGGTAGTCTTCCAGCTCATCGGCGTCCATGATGCCGATAACCGGAATACCGCCCTTCTCCAGGATGAAGTATTCTCCCCCGACGTGCGCCCGCCTGGCCACTTGGCCGAGATTGACGCGGGCACGACTGATCGGCAAGCGGTTGACCAGGACAGAGCTTTGTTTTCTCAAGGATTGTCTACTCCCTTGATTCATCTTAATCGATATTGATGCACATTTTACCGGGCGAGCAGGACAACGGGGAGATTGTGTGGGTCTCGCCGATGTGGATAACGTATATGGGAGGCGGGCGGTAGGGGGGCAGATTCCCTAAGTGATCGATTCCGGGCTCCGATTTCGCCCGAATGGGTGAGACGGGAAGTTTCAGAAAGGAATCGAACATGAAAAGATTGAGATTGACGTTACTGGCGGCTGGGATGGCGCTTTGAGCGGTCTCCGGACTCGCCGCGGCCGACGGCGGGAATTCGGCGTCTTTATTCGAGCGGCTGGGCGGGATGCCCGCCATTCAGGCGGTGACCGGCAAGCTCTGGGACCGCATTGTGGCTGACGAGCGAATCAACACGTGGTTCGCACGTGCGGCTGCCGATCCCGAGCGCGCGCGAGAGTACAAATCCAAGCTCGCCGACTTGATCTGCCAAGGTACGGGCGGGCCGTGCAAATACGCGGGAGCGGACATGGCCACGGTGCACCAGGGCCGGGGCTTGACCGAGGCTGCCTTCAACGCCATGGTGGAGGACATAGCGGCGACGCTCGATGAGTTGAAGGTGCCGGAAAAGGAGAAGGGGCAGTTGCTCGGCCTGTTGGCGCCCATGAAGGCTGCGATCGTTGAGAAGAAGTAGCGATCATCCGCGATGCGCGAGCAGAGCAGGCAGATACGCCACGCTCGGCAGGATGTGGGTGTGCGGCTCGCGGCGAAGTTGCTCGGCGGTGGAAGCCCCCGACAGCACTCCGACCACGCCGCGCAGAGCGGCATTGCTGCCTGCCTGGAGGTCCAGAGGAGTATCGCCTACGGCAATGACTTCGGCCACGTTCGAGACGCGCGCGGATTCCATGGCGTGAAAGAGCATGAAGGGAGACGGCCTTCCCAGAACCACATCGTCGCTCGTGATGGTTGCCACGAAGTACCGCTCCCACCCCAGGCGGCGAAAGATCTGGGAGGTGATCTCGCGATCGAAGCCCGTGGTGGTCGCCAGAAGGTAGCCATTCTGGCCGAGTTTGCGAATGGCCTCTTCCACGCCGGCGATGGGCGGCACGGTGCGATAGGCCTCGCTCAGTTGCGTACTGAATTCCCGGTAAATGGCGGCGGCGAGCCGGTCGCGATCGGCATCGTGCGGTCCTTTTTGTTCTACGAAACGGCGGACAACCTCCCGTTTGGAAGCGCCCCTCCATTGACCGATTTCGGCGGGAGTAACATCGATCCCGTGATGCGCCAGGGCGCTACGCAGCAATGCGGGCACATCTCCGCGATCTTCGATGATGGTTCCGCCCACGTCGAGAACCACCAGCCGGATGGCGGGAGCCGCATGCAGATGCGAACTTCGGGCTGGGAATGCCGCGGCCGCCGTCAAGGTCATCAGCGACTGTCTCCGGGAAAGTCTCAATTCAGCCTCCGGCCTGCGTGGCAGCAGCCTTGCCTTCGACCACGGTAATCACCTGGTTCGCCTCGACACTCAAACGATCCACCGTCCCGCTGGGCCACATGACTTCTAACTTCGCCTTGGTGTAACGACCCAGACCAAAATGAACGCGGAGATCGCTTTGTGAGATGTAGCTGCCGCCGCTCCGCACTTCGTCCATCTGTCGATGTCCGTCCTCGGTGAGGCAGTAAATCCGCGCGCCAATGCCGGAACGATTCGACTTCACCCCAACCGTCTTGACCTTGACCCAGTTGGTTTTCGAGGATTGGTCGCACCGCAGCAACTGCGGCACGTCATTGATGCAATTCACCAGCACATCGACGTCGCCGTCATTGTCGAAGTCGCCGAATGCGCAGCCGCGCCCGGGCACTTTTTCGAGCACTCCGGGTCCGGCCTGCGTGGACACGTCGGCGAATTTGCGGTTGCCGAGATTCCGATAAAGCACCTTGCGCTCGCGATACCCGGATTCCACTTCGGTTTCGCCTACCTCGGGATAGACGTGGCCGTTGCAAACGAAGATGTCAGCCCAACCGTCGTTGTCAAAGTCCACGAAGCCCACGCCCCAGCCGAGGAACCGGGTGTTCTTGCCGAGGCCCGCCTGGAAGGTTTGATCGTCAAAGTTCATTTTTCCCATGTTCCGGTAGAGGCTGGACGTATCGCCGGCGAAGTTGGTCTTCAGGATGTCGAGATTACCGTCGCAATCGTAATCGATCGCGGAGACGCCCATGCCCGCCTGTGGCTTGCCATCGGGACTGTAGGCAACGCCCGCTTCGGTGGCCACATCGGTGAATGTGCCGTCGTGGTTGTTCTGGTAAAGCGCCGCGGAGGTCGAGTCGTTGGCGACGTAGATATCGGGCCAGCCGTCGTTGTCGAAATCGGAGACCAGCACTCCCAGGCCGTAGGTGCCGGGCGTTTTCAGGATACCGGCCTTCTCGGAAACATCGGCGAAGGTGCCGTCTCCGGTGTTGTGAAACAGGATATTCCTGCCGCCTTGGAGACCGGGCGGGCCGCAGGCCACCACCAGGCCCTTATAGAGACAGGGAACTGACTCCGGCAATGGGGCGGTCTTCGGCTCGAAATCGATGTAGTTGGCTACGAACAAGTCGAGCAGGCCGTCTTTATCGTAATCCAGGAAGGCGCAACCGGTGTTCCAGCGGCGTGTTCCATCGCCGCGATCGGTGGTGACGCCGGCCTTCTTCGCGACATCCGTAAACTTCCCGTTGCCGTCGTTGTGCCAGAGAGCGCAGTCGCCCCAGTAAGTGACAAACAGGTCCACCCAGCCGTCGTTGTCGTAATCTCCGGCGCAGACGCCCTGGCCCCAGCCGGTGCGCGCCACGCCGGCCTCGAACGTGACATCCGTAAATGTGCCGTCGCGGTTGTTCTTGTAGAGCCGGCTGACCGGGGCCTCGCCGGGCGCCCATTTCGCATCGAAGCGCGTGCCGTTGACCAGGAAAATATCCAGCCAGCCGTCGTTGTCGTAATCGATGAAGGCGCAGCCGCACCCGGTGGTCTCGAGCAGGAATTTGTTTTTGCGCTCGCTCCCGAAGACGGTCTTCGCGCGCAGACCGGCTTCCCGCGCCACGTTGACAAACTCCATGCCGAGGGGAAGAGCGGAAACCAGTTGATCGAACGAGAAAACCGGAACCGCGGCGCACAGCGAGCGCACGAAGGCGCGCCGGGACGTGGGTCGCCGCAGCGAAGACGGATGACGCATGGGATTAGAATTTACCCGGCGGAAGCCTGCCGACGCCCTGACTATTTCCCCCCTGAAGCATTTTACCCAATTCCGCTTCCTTCTTCTGCTTGGCGCGGGCGCCTTCCGCGAAAGCCTGGCGACTGCCTTCCGCGTCCCCCTTCTGGCGCAGGACCTGGCCGAGGGTATTGTAAGGACCGGGGTTGCCAGGATCGAAGCGGATGGCGGCGCGCAAAGCCGATTCGGCCCCCTCCAGGTCGCCATTCTGTTTCAGCGCGGTGCCCAGCATGAAGTACGCATCCCCGTAATCCGGCCGGATGGCGATGGCGGCCTGCAATTCCTTGGCGGCTTCGGCGAAATCCCCGTTCTGCCAGTGGATGATGCCAAGCGTGTAATGCGCATCCGACAAGGCCGGATCGAGCCCCAGCGCACGCCCCAGCTCGGTTTTGGCGGCATCAAGCTGGTCCCTCTGTTTCAGCGCCACGGCCAGATCGTAGTGCGCGATGGCCGAGCTCGGATCGCGCCGGATCACCTCGCGGAAGTCCTGCTCGGCCTGCTCGAGCTCGGCTTTCTGCAGATGAGCGAATCCGATGTTGACGCGCGCCATATTGTTGGCGGGATCGGCCCTGAGGATCGCCCGGAACTGGGCGACGCCTTCTTCGGCGCGGCCGGTGTTGACGAGCATGAAGCCAAGGTTATTGCGGGCGTCCAGATTGGAAGGATCGAGAGTCACGGCGTGCTGATAGGCTTCGACCGAGTCCGCTGCGTCGCCTGTATTCTGCCGTGCCAGCCCAAGCTGATTCCACGCCTCCGAATGCCTGGCATTCAGCGCGGTGGCCGCTTGGAGCTGCGGCAGAGCCTCCGCGAAATGCGAGGTCGCATTCAGGGCGTGGCCCAGATGGAAACGATAATCGAAGTTCTGGGGATCGAGCGCCACAGCCGACTGGAGCTGCGGAATGCTACGGCTGGGATCCTGCTCGATCCAGTACGCGACCCCGAGATGGTACCGGGCGAGTGCCAATCGCGGATCGAGATCGATGGCGCGCTCGAAGGATTGGATGGCCTCCTGGCGCCGGTTCAACACCGCCAGCAGAAATCCGATCTCGTCCTGGATGCGGGCCGATTTGGGATCGAGAGCGGCCGCCTTCTGCCAGGCCGCCAGCGAGCCGGCGGCATCTCCCCGCGCCTCCATCTCGCGAGCGCGGGCTTCCAGTTGCGTCAACGTCTGCTGCCCATGCAGAAGAAGCGGGACCGCGGCGAGCAAGAAGCAGAACAAGAGCAACCAGCGGGAGCGCGATATTAGGCGCTTGCGGAAGACCGCAAGCGAAACCGCCTGCGCCACCAAGGTAAGTCGTGTGCGTGTGATGGTGTGGCAGGCTGTTTCGCCTGCCAAGCGATTCATTCTCAGCTTCTCACGGTCACTGAAACACCCGGTCAGAGAACTTGCCCACATTGCTAGCCTGCCCCTCAGTGTCGCATCTTCTGCCTGGTGACTTCCAGATTGCGCCTCGCAGCCGCGTGCGAAGGATCGAGTTTCAGGGCCGCCTCGAACTGCGCCAGGGCGGAAGCCAGATCGCCAGATCGCGCCAGGAGGATGCCGAAGTTGTTGCGGAGATCGGGATTGCCAGGCTCCAACGCGACCAGCTCGCGGTAGCACTCGCCGGCTGGCTGCAGGCGTCCCGCCGACGCGGCCGAGTCGCCCAGATCTTGCAGTATTTGAGCCAGGTGCTCGTGGGCGGCACGATCTTCCGGGTGGCCGGCAAGCAGCTCGCGGAAGCCGGCGGCGGCGTCCTCAAGGCGCCCCTGCGCGGCTAGCGTGTTGGCCAGATTGTATCGGGCGCTCGTGTCGTCGGGCCGCACACGAAGCACGTGCCGGAACTGCTCGAGGGCCTCGTCGAGCTTGCCATCCGACTCCAGGGCGACGCCGTACGTATTTAGCGCGGCCGGCTGCTCCGGCTCGATGCGGAGGGCGGCGTCAAGATGGGCGATGGCCGACGGAATGTCCTTGCGGCCGAGGAAGAGCGCGCCGAGATTGAAGTGCGCCGAAAAATCGACCGGATATTTCTCCAGGCGGCGATTCATGATCGCCTCCTGTAAGATCGCGCGCTGGTCCCCCGATCCGCGAGGCAGCACTTGCAACCACAGGTGCGCCATCTCGTCGGTCGACTGGTTGCCCCCCACTATACGCTTCGGCGGCGAATTGGGATTGCGCGGATTGGCCGCCGAGTTGTCGTAGTGGAAGCGCATCGAAATTACCGTGCCCTTGGGCAGGAACAAGGGCTCCCGGTAGCGGTACACGGCTTGCCAGTTGAGGTCCCAGTCCGGGATCCGGATCAGCCAGCGGCGCGTTCCGTCGGGCAGCATCGCGAAGCCCTCCAGCAGTTTGCCGAGATAGTGCGCGTGAGGGTAGATCGCCAGCAGATCGGCATCCAGCGGCATCCGAAAGTCATCCGAGACCGGGAAATCCCGGTCGCCAGGCGGAATGTCGAGGGCGCCATCGTGCTCCAGTTGGAGCAGCATGGGGTACTTCGTCTCCGCTTCACGGACGAAATACAATCCGACGGAGGGCTGCACCAACTCCGGCTTGCCGGTGGGCCGCAAGTGCACGTTGAGGATCAAATCGTTTCCGGGATCGAGATGCCACGACATGCCGGCGGGTTCTGCCCACGGTGTGGCGCCGGGCTTCCAGAACAGGAAGTGGCTGTCGGGATCGAAGGTATCGGATGCGATTGCGATGTCCATGCCGGCGAAGCCCTCGCCGCGAACCTTCTCGCGATACCGGAGCGACCGCGAGCGGTCAATCTGCAAGTTGGCGTGATGCACGGTGCGGGCATTGCCCGGGCGAATCTCGATGGCATTCACCTGGCGCGCTTCGCGCAGAGCCGGGGAAAGGATGAAATTCCAGAAGACGTCTGGGCCGTCCGCGGGCACGGGGAATGGTTTGTCCGCCGTGATGACCAGGTCCGGTGGGCCGAGTTGCCAGCCCGGCGTGAAGACGGGAGGCGGCGGCGAGTCCGAAGGCGAGCCTTCGGGAGCGCCCTCCCGCACCCACTGTTCGATAGTTTCGATCTGCGCGTCCCTGAGCCGGCGCTCATCGGCAAAATCGCCGAAGCCCGGGGCCGGCAGCCACGGAGGCATGTAGCGTTTGCGGGTCACGGCAGCGATCTGCCTCGCATGCTTTCTGGCGTCTTCGTAGGTCAGGAGAGAGAACGGCCCAGGCTCTCCGGGACGATGACACGGCGCGCAGTACGCAAACAGGATCGGCGCAATCTGCTTGTGAAAGGTCGGCGGCGGCGCCGCACTCGCCAGGCCGATGGCAGTGGCCAGCAACGGCATGGCGAGTGCGGACTTAGAACTCGTCACGTAATAATCGTACCAACCGCTCCCTGACGGTCGCGGCTCTGAACGGAGCCGCGACCGTTGAGGGAGCGGGGTTCGAATCCCTCAGAAATTGACGCGCAGCCCAAACTGCCATTTGCGCATCTGCGTCAAGCCCTGGATGCTTGTTATCTGTCCTGCTGTGGGAGAGTCCACGGTGGCGTTGGGCTGCCCCAGATTCACGTGATTAAACGTATTGAACGACTCGACGCGGAATTGGGCGTTCACCCTCTCCGTGATCTTGAAAATCTTGGATAGAGACAGATCGGCATTGAAGAGATGCGGTCCAAAGAACGAGTCCCGCGCCACGTTTCCGAATGTCCCGGGCTGCGGGCGGCTCCAGGGACCGCGCGTACACCCGTTGGCATTCAACTCCGCCGTCGCCGTGGCGGTGGCGAGGCAACCGGTTCCGCTGGTTCCCGGTGTCGCCACGGCAAACCACTCTTGCGCGCTGGGATTGGGCAGGCTGGCGTTGCCCACAAGGTTCGCACGGCATGGGCCGGTGTCCTCATCCTTCCCGCAATCCAGGTACCCCGGCGTGAACGGGTAGCCCGATTCCCAGAGCCAGATGCCAGACAGTTGCCACCCGCCTAATGCAGCGTCCACACCGCGCGACGCGTTCTTCAGAAATTTCTTGTTCTTTCCGAAGGGAAGCTCGTAAACCTGGTTGAAGTTGAAGACAAATCTCCGGATGCCGCCCTCGCGGCCGTAATCGATCTTGGGATTCCAGAGGAAGTAGTCGTTGGCAAAGTCGAACGCGCTCGCCCACGTGAAGTTCCCCTGGAAGATCAGGCCGTTGGTGAAGCGCTTTTCGCCGCGAACCTGCAAGGAGTCGAACTTCACGGTGGAGTCGTCGGCGAAGTACTTGATGGACTGGGTCCAGCCGAATTCGTTGTAGAACAGCCGCCGTTGATTGGTGTTCAGCGTTCCGAATCCCACAATGGTCGGCTGGTTGATGTTGTAGTTGGTTCCACCGGCTGTAACGTGATAGCCATGGTTGCCCACGTAGGCGACAGACAGGACAAGGCTGCGGGTGAACTGATGCTCCACAGTAGCATTCCACGCATCGACTGTCGGCAAACGCATCGTGTTGTTGCTGGTCAACGGCAGAACATTGGGCGCGATGCCGTTGGGCAGGATCGGATTGCCATTCGGGCCCTTGGGCTGCGTCGCCAGGATGGTGGTGGGGTCCAGAGGCGTAGGGCCCTGATTCAAAGTGAAGACCGGAAGCCACGGATTGGCGGGATTGAGCGACTGATTGGCCAGCACCGGCACGTTTTGGGTAACGTTGTGTCCGAACGACACGCCGAATACGCCAACATCGTAGGATCGCCCGTAGCCGGTGCGGATCACGGTCTTCGGATCCAGTTGGTACGAGAGTCCCAAGCGAGGCGCGAAGTGGGCCATATCCGTTTTGACGTTGCCATTCATGCCGATGCCGTTTTCGCCGGTGATCATGACCTCGCCCGTGGCCAGGTTCTGGAAGCCGCCGTTGTCCTTCCCGTTCACGTATTGCGGGAAGTAAATCTCCCAGCGCAAGCCGTAATTCAAGGTCAGCTTCGGTGTGATGCGCCACGTGTCCTGAATGTAGGTGAAGAGCCGCTTCTGCCTTTCGGCGGCATTGGTCGAGTTGCTTACGTAGCGGCCGAACGATCCCACATCCCCCAGCAGGAACGAAGCCAGGCCGAGTCCGCCGCCATTGGGGCCCTCAGTGGTGGTCGCGCTGAACGTGATCTCGCCCGAGCGGTGCGAATCGCTGGGCACTCGCAGGTTCTGCTGAAAACGGAAATCCACGCCGAACTTGAGGGCGTGATTCCCGAAAGTGTGGGTGGTGTTGCTGACCCATTGGAACTCGTTCTCCTGCTCGTTGAGCGGGCAGTTGCAGGAATTCACGTTCAGCGCGTATCCGAAATTGAAGCCGCCCGTTCCTTGCAGATAAAAAGCCGGCATGCCGGAAGTGTAGAAGTTATCGACGTTCAACCCCGGAGCACCGGCGTCCTTGGCGGGCGACGTGCCCAGGCCGTTGGGGTTCACGAATACCCGGTAGCGGAAGAAACCGAAGCGGAAATCCGTCAGCCAGTTGGGACGGATCACGTAATCCACGCCGTACGACAGGCTCTGGTCGCGGAGCGAGGCCGCGCCCGAGAAGGCGGTAGTGGCGAAGGTGGGGCCGCCTGCCTCGAGTCCGAACGCTCCGGGATTCGTCTGGTTGACTCCCAGGAAGCTGTAACGTCCGAACATGTGCAGCTTCTCAGTCTGATACCGGTCGATGCGAACGTCGAAACCTTTCCAGTTCGCAATGCCGGCTCCCGATGCGGTGTAGTTCGGAGCGGCTCCGGTAACCCCCGAAATGTTCGGCAGCGGGATGAAATTAAGAAGCGCTAAGGCCTGCGGAGACAGTAGATTTGAAGGGATGATGCCACCCGCGAACTGCTGCCGCGCGGAGGGATCGATGTTGCAAGTCGTGGTATTCGGGCCGTTGCACGGGTTGAAGATCGCCGTGCCGAGATCGCTCAGGTCGCCCGACCGCTCGGCCGCGGTGGGAACGCGCGTCAGCAGCGAGCCGCCATTCTTCTGCCCGGTGCCCTGGTAATCGCCGAAGAAGAAGGTCTTGTCCTTCTGAATCGGTCCGCCGATCGAGCCGCCGAACTGATTCCACAAGGTGGGAGGAATGAACTTGCCGCCAGTCCCCACAATTGGTTGGGCCTGCGCGAATGGGTCGCGGGCGGCGCCATGCTGGTCGCGCCGGTACCAGAATGCGCCGCCATGAAGCATGTTGGTGCCGGACTTCGTCTGCGCGGAAATCACAGCCTGGCTGGCTTGCCCGAACTCGGCGTCGTAGGCGGTGGTGGTGATTTTCAATTCCGACAGCGCGTCCAGGTTCGGGGTAATGATAGGCTCGCCCAAAACGGAATCGCGGTTGTCCGTGCCATCCAACTGGAATGAAATGCCGCCCCAGTATTGCCCGCCGACCGAAGGCCGGTAGATGTCTTGCGGCTGTTCGCTGGCCGCCGTCGTGCCGGTTGCCTGGACGCCAGGTACGAGAGCGTACAACCGGCTTACGTCGCGCGAAAAGACCGGTAATTCCATGACGGCCTTTTGCGTCATCGTGTCGGAAACGTCGCTCCGCTCGGTTTTGAGCAGCGGCGCCTCGGCCGACACATTCACCACCTCGCCCACCGAGCCGGGATGCAGTTGCGCGTTCACTTGCGTGTTGGCATCCACCTCCACGTTGACGTTTTGCTGGACGTAGGCCTCAAATCCGGCAGCCTCGACGCGGACCTCATACACGCCGACGATCAGATGCGTCTGGCTGTAATTTCCCGTATCGTTCGTCGCCGTCGTGTAGGACACGCCTTTGCCGACGTCGCGAACCACAACCTTGGCACGCGGAACGGCGGCATTCGACGAATCCGTAACCGTGCCTACGATGCTCCCATAGACAGCTTGCCCGAAAGACGTTGCAGGCAGAAACGATAAAACGAGACAGCAAAATACCAATCGGCAGAGATCTCTCATGGCGCTCCCCTCACGAATGTGACAGCAGACCCGGTTCCCCAGCGCTCCGCTTCCCCGAAGCTTGCGAGGATTAGAGGATTATATGCCAGCCTCGGAGGAAATACAAGAGGTTTTGTAGCCCCGTAGCCCCGAGTAGTAGCCCCGAGTAGCCCCGAGGTTTTGTAGCCCCGCGTTCGACATACAGAGTAAGATAAAGGTATGGCTGGCACGCCATCTACGTCTCGCCCTGGGCTCTTCGGCTCCGATTAGCGCCTACCCCGCTCCTGGCAGCGCGCGCCGGGGCCTCGCGGCGCGCACGTATTCAACCTCACAACTGAATAGGAGTATGCATATGGGTAAGACCGTGGAGCAGGTTCGTGCGGATCTTCCGAGCCTGGCCGGAGCGGTGCCCGGCCCGCGCGCGCGTGCCATCATCGAGCGCGATGAGCGCGTCGTCTCGTCCTCCTACACGCGCGGCTATCCGCTGGTGGCCGAGCGCGGGGAAGGCGCCTTGGTACAGGATGTCGACGGCAACCGGTTTCTCGATTTCAACGCCGGTATCGCGGTGGTGGCGACCGGCCATTGCCATCCGCGCGTGGTGGAAGCGATCCAGCGGCAGGCGGCGCGGCTCATCCACATGTCGGGCACCGATTTCTATTACGAAGAGATGGTGGCGCTGGCTGAGGCGCTCTCGCGCATCGCGCCGGGCGATGTGGCGCGGCGCGTGTCTTTCGGCAACTCGGGCGCGGAGGCGGTGGAAGGCGCCATCAAGCTGGCGCGCTGGTCCACCGGACGCGACAAGATCATCGCTTTCTTCGGCAGCTTTCACGGCCGCACCATGGGAGCCCTGTCGCTGACCGCGCGTAAGGCCGTGCAGCGGGACGGATTCGGCCCGCTGGTGCCGGGCGTAGTGCACGCGCCGTATCCCACTTGCTACCGCTGCCCGTTCGGCAAGGAGCCGGAGGCGTGCGCCGTGGAGTGCGTGAAGCACATTGAAGACACGCTGCTCAAGACCATCGCGCCGGCGGACGAAACGGCGGCAATCGTGGTGGAACCGGTGCAGGGCGAAGGCGGATACGTGGTGCCGCCGAAGAAATTCGTCGACGAGCTGGCGCGCGTGGCCCGCCAGAACGGGATTCTGCTGGTCTTCGACGAAGTTCAGTCGGGGATGGGCCGCACGGGAAAGATGTGGGCCGCGCAGCATTTCGACGCGGTGCCGGACATTTTCGCCGTGGCCAAGGGAATCGCCAGCGGACTGCCGCTGGGAGCTACCGTGGCGCGCGCGGACCTGATGACCTGGCCGCCGGGCGCGCACGCCTCCACCTTCGGAGGCAACCCGGTGGCGTGCGCCGCGGCGCTCGAGACCATCGCGCTGCTGGAGGAAGGGCTCGTCGAAAACGCGGCGCGGATGGGTGCGCACCTGATGAACCGTCTGCGCGACTGGCCGGCGCGGTTCCCGGTGGTGGGGGATGTGCGCGGGCTGGGGCTGATGATTGGGGTCGAGCTGGTGCGCGACCAGGCCACCAAGGAAAAGGCGCCGGAGCTGCGCGACCGGGTGCTGCGGCTGGCCTTCGAGCGTGGGCTGCTGGTGCTCGGGGCGGGCGACAACACCATCCGGTTGTGCCCGCCGCTGGTCATTACGCGCGACCAGTGCGACTTCGCCATTGATACGCTGGAAGAGTGCCTCAATACCGCGATCCAAAAGGGATGACGCCGGGCGGCAGGATTCTGGACGTTGGCTGCGGGATTCACAAGCAGCCCGGCGCCATCGGGATCGACCGCAATCCCGCCAGCCGCGCCGACGTCCTGGCCGACCTGGATCGTTTTCCCTACCCGTTCTCCGATAGTTCCTTCGACCGTCTGACCGCGATTCACGTCATCGAGCACGTGGAGGACGTGATCCGCACCATGGAGGAGTTTCACCGGCTGGTGCGGCCGGGAGGCACGGTGCGCATCGAGACCCCGCACTACACGGATTTCAGCTCGTTCTGCGACCCAACCCACAAAAGCCATTTGAACAGCTTCAGCTTCCGCTATTTCGGCGAGAACCACGGCGGCTTCGGCTATTACTCGAAAGCAAGATTTCGTGAGATTTCCGTGAGGCTCAAGCTACTCGCATTCTGGAGGTGGCTGGGATTCGAATTCCTGGTCAACCGGTTTCCGCGCTACCGCCGTTTTTGGGAGTACTACCTGTGCTACGTGGTGCGCGGAAAGGTGATGGAGTTCGAGTTCGAAGTGCTGAAGTGATGGGACTGCTTTACCGCGTGGCGGACGCGCTGCGGCGCCGCTCGACGGGAAACGACCCTGGCCGGATGGGAGAAGACGTGGCCCACCGGTACCTGCGCGGCCGTGGGTGCACGGTGGTGTCGCGGAATTACCGGATGCGGTCGGGCGCGGGGGAAATCGACCTGGTGGTTTGGCACGGAACGAAGCTGGTGTTCGTGGAGGTGAAAACACGCAGCAGCGCGGAATTCGGGGAGCCGGAGCGCGCCGTGGATCCGGAGAAGCAGCAGAAGGTGGTTCGTGCGGGGCGCGACTATGCGCGCCGGGCCGGCGTGGAATGGGAAAATACGCGGTTTGACATCGTCAGCGTGGTCGTGGAGAGGCCGCGGGTTCGAATTGAATGGATACGGGATGCGTTTCGGTAGATGGGAGTTGTACGCGGTACGATGGGATTCAGGAGGATCGCTGCGATGAACCTCACACTTCCACTAACGCCAGCGGAGGAAGCCAAACTCCTGGCGAAGGCGCGGGCGGACGGCACGACCCCCGAACAGGTCGTTCGCATGGCGGTCGAGCCGATACTGGCTGCCGTCCCCGAAACGGTTCCGCCAGCCACGGCGCCGAAGCCATCGCCGTGGGGGATTTGGTCGCAGTACGGCCGCGGGCCGAGTGAAGAAGATATCGACCAAAACCGGGCGGAGATGTTCTCGACGTTTGGTCGAGACGACATCGCATGATCGTGGCTATTGCCGACACGCACACGGTGGTCTGGTACCTGTTTAGGAATCCAAAGCTCTCCGCCGGCGCTCGTCAAGCGATTGAACAGGCTTTCCGTGCGGGAGACCAGATCGGCGTATCCTCAATTTCCCTGGCCGGGATGGTTTACCTCAGCGAGAAGGGCCATATTCCGTCAACTGCTGTTTATGATCTGATCAGGCACCTGCTCGATCCGCAGTATCCGCTCCATGAGTTGCCGGTTGACGCTTCCGTAGCGTTGCAGATGCCGTCTATCGGCCGGGAAGAAGTTCCGGACATGCCGGACCGCATCATTGCGGCTACCGGCCTGCGATACGGAGTGCCTGTCATCAGCAGGGACGGGAAGATTCGAGCATCAAGGATTCAGACGATCTGGTAGTACTGTAGCCGGCCGGCCGTGGCCCCAGGGTACCCCCGCGGCGTTACTTCGTTAGTTCCTTGGCCTTGGCCTGATCGGCATCGGCGCCGGTCTTATCGCCGGACGATCGTTTGGCTGCGCTGCGATTGAGGTACGCGTTGGCGTATGACGGATTGAGCTCGATCGCGCGATCGAAATCGGAGATGGCTTCCGCATATTGCTTCAGACGGAAGTGCGCCCAGCCGCGGCCGTTGTAGGCCAGTGCGTGCGACGGATTCAGTTTCAAGGCCTCGGTGAATTGCTCGATGGCCTCCGCGTAATGCTCGTCTTGCAAGAGCTTCCGTCCCTGCGCGTGACAGTCGCTGGCAGAGGGGGGCTTGGAGGTTGTTTGCGCAAGCGCACCCTTCGGCGCCGCAGGCTTGGTTTCCGCCGTGGGCTCGGGCTTGGGGGCCACAACTTTCGGCTTGGCTGGGGCCGGTGGCGCCGGCTTCGGTTCCGGCGGGGCCGGTGCCGCAGGCTTGACTTCCGCTGTGGGCTCGGGTCTGGGCGGCTCGGGTTGGGGGGCCGTGACCTTGGGTCCGTCTGCGGCCGGTGGCGCCGGTTTCAGTTCCGGCTTCGGCGGAGTTGGCGCCGGAGGTTTGACTTCGGCCGCAGCCTCGGGCTTGGACGGCTCGGGCTTGGGCGGCTCCACTTTGACCGGCGCCTCGACGGCGCCAGGCAGGACCACCACACCGGTGTCGGACGCTTTCTCCTTGACCATCGCCCTCTGGATGAGCTCGTCGACCTTCGCCTGGGCTTGGGCGGACAAACGCTGCGTGTCCTGGTTCGAAGGATCGATGCTCAGAGCCTTTTGGAGGTCGGCCAAAGCTTCGTCGAAGCGCCCCAGCAGGAAGTAGGCATTGCCGCGCGCGGTGTATCCGAGCGCGTTCTTGGGATCGATGGAGATGGCGAGAGTGCGGTCCGCCAACCCCTTCTCATGCTCTCCGAGCAGATGGTACGAGCCCCCGCGAGCGATGTAAGCGTCGGCGCTGTAGGGATCGAGCTGCACGGCCTCGTCGCGGTCTTGCAGCGCCTCGCGGAGTTTCTTCAGGCGCGCGTAGACCGCGCCGCGCGCCAGATACAGGCGCATGTCCTTGGGGTCGCGCTGGATGGCTTCTCCGTAATCCACCAGGGCGCCATAATCGTCGCCGGCGCGCTCGCGCACCGCTCCGCGCACGCGCAGGGCGCGCAGGTCGTCCGGATTCAGCTTGAGCGCGGCGTTCAAATCCTCCAGGGCGTGCTGGAAATCGCCCAGGCTGGTGTAGGAGAGCGCGCGCTCCACCCACGCCTCTTCGGAATCGGACTTGCGGCTGAGACAGATGTCGAAATCCTCGATGGCGTCGCGGTGTTGTCCGAGCGCGGCTTTGGCCATGGCACGGCCTTTGAAAGGCTCGGCGTTGTCATTGCGCAGCTTGATGGCCCGGGTGAAGTCTTCGATCGCTTGCTGGTACTTGGCAGTGGTCAGATAGGCATTGCCCCGGCTGGTGTAAACCTCGGTGCGCTCGAGCTTGAGGCCGACCGCCGTGTCGTAGTCCTGAATGGCGCGCTCGGGTTGCTTGGTCGCGAGAAAGAAGTCGCCGCGGGCGGCGTAAGATAGGGCATCGCCGGGCTGCACTTTCACGGCCTGTTCCAGGTCCGCCACAGCTTTTTCGTTCTCACCGGCGGCCAGATAGTCCTTGCCGCGGGCCCGCCAGGCGGCGGCGTTGGACTCGTCGGCCTGGATCGCATCGGAGTACGCCGCAATAGCGTCGTCGCGCTTGCCCGCCTGGTCGGCTTTCACCCCGCGCTGATAGGCGGCCTGCGACTTCTTGGTGGACTTGCTGTCCGCGGCGTTAACCGGCAGCAGCAGCCCCCATATCCCGATCGATACTAGAATCCGCGCAAAACGGTACGCTGGACGCGACATGGGCTTCCAAAACTAGTGTACACTCGTAAGGAAGTCGAAATTCCGCTGGTGTACGGGAAGCCGGTGAAAATCCGGCACAGCCCCGCTACTGTAAACGCGGAGGGCCGATCGAAAACGCCACTGTTCCGGCGACGGGATGGGAAGGCCGATCGGTTCGAGGATGCGCAAGTCAGGAGACCGGCCGGCGTGATTCGTTCAGCTCTCGAGGGAGGAGCGTGAGAATGCGCATCTACTTGTTGGGCCCGCTAGCCTGTTGCTTTCTGTTTTCCGCCTGCCTTTCGGCCGCTCAAGTGAAGGGACAGGTAGTCGATCCCTCCGGAGCGCCGATTCCGGGCGCACAAGTTTCCCTCGTCAGCCGGGTGGGTGTGGAGGCGCAGGTTGTGTCGGCGCTGAACGGAGGGTTCGAGCTGAACGCTCCGGATCTCGCGGACATGAAACTGGTGGTCACTGCGCCGGGATTCAGCACTGCCACGGGGGCGCCGGCCTCCGTGGTTTTGGTGCGCCTCGAGATCGCGCCGCAGGTGGATGCGGTGCGGGTCGTGGGATCGGCGATAGACGTTGCGGCCAGCCAGCAGGGCGGCAGCGTGAGCATCGTTCCGGGCGACGAGATCCGGCAGCGCAATCAGCCGTTCGCGCTCGATCTGCTGCGCTACCTGCCGGGCATGGCTTTCAACCAGACGGGCGCCGCGGGCGGGGTCGCGAGCCTCTTTCTGCGCGGCGGCTATTCGGATTTCACCCTGGTTCAAATCGATGGCGTGCCGGTCAACGCGTTCGGCGGCAGCTTCGATTTCGCGCATATTCCGTCGGAGGCCCTGGACCACATCGAGGTGATTCGCGGGCCGCAATCGGCGGTCTACGGGCCTTACGCCAATAGCGGCGTCATCGATTTCGTGACGCGGAAGCCGGACAGCGGGTTGCGTCTCGATCTGCTGGCCGAGGGGGGCTCGTATGGCGAGCGGCGTTTCGGCATCGCGGGCAGCGGGACGCTGGCGGGTTTCGGAATTGCCGCGTCGGTATCGCGCATCGATAGCAACGGGATGGTGGTGAACAACGCCTACCGCAATGAGAACGTGCTGCTCAATGTCACGCGGCGCTGGCGGCGCCAGAGCCTGTCTCTCCACGGGGATTTCGATTCCAACGAGGTCGGCGAGCCCGGGCCGTGGGGGTCGGATCCCAAGGACACCTTCACCGGCATCGACACGGTAAGCCGCGAGAAGAACAACTTTTCGGATTACCTGGTCCACTACGAAGCCGATCTTTCGGACCACGTGCGGGAGGATCTGACAGGCAGCTTCTTCCTGGACAACAGCGGTTTCACCAGTCCGTACGGGTTCAGCTTTAACCAGGACATGCGGGGCCAGGGCGAATCGCGCACCATTGTGAGCGTAACGCCGCATTACACCCTCGCGTTCGGCGTCACCGCCGGGCGCGAAGAGGTCAAGAACACGTTCATCAGCGATGCCAATTTCGAGAGCTTCCCGCTGCGGCGGAACGACATTGCGGTTTACCTGGAGAACCGGTTCACGATCGGCGGCCGGCTGTTTCTGAGCGCCGGGCTGCGGGGGGAGTTCTTGCAAACGCCCTCGATTCCCACGGACGGCTTTGCGCGGCCGTTTTTTCCGGAGACCACGATTTCGCGCGCCAACCCCAAGCTCGCCGCGGCCTACGTGGTCGGCAGCGGGACGCGCTTGCACGCGTCGTTCGGCACCGGTTTCCGCCCGCCGTCGGGATTCGAGCTGGCCTTCACCAATAATCCCGAGCTCCAGCCGGAGCGCACGCGCAGCTTCGATGCGGGTGTGGAACAGAAGCTGTGGCACAACCGGCTGATGCTCGATGGCACGTACTTCTACAACCGCTATTACAATTTGATCGTGACGCTGGGCGGATCGCTGGCCACCCTGGGGCAGTATCAATCGGCGAACCTGGCCAATTCGCGCGCCGAGGGCGCGGAGTTCTCGGCCAGCCTGCGGCCGGCGCGCCAGTTCTTCGTCACGGGTTCCTACACGCTGCTGGAGACGCGCATCCTGTCGCTCGATGGCACGCTGAACCAGGCGCCTTTGCCCTTCGTGGTCGGCCAGCCGTTGACCAGGCGTCCGGAGAATTCGGGCAATGTAGCCGCCACGTTTACGCACGCGCGGCTCACCGCCGATGTCACCGGCTACTTTCGCGGGAAAACGCTTTACGAAGAGCCCACCTACGGAGCGACCGACGGACTGTTTTGGAACCCGGGATATGCCAACATCGGGGTGAACCTCAACTACGCGCTGAAGGGCGGCCTCACCGTTTACGGCAGCCTGCGCAACGCGCTCGACCAGCATTACGAGGAAGTGTTCGGTTATCCTTCCCCGCGAATCAACTTTATCGCGGGGTTCAAGTGGAGGCTGGCCCGCAACCAATAGCAGTTGTAGACAGTTTTTGAGTAGTAGATAATTACTGAAGGGAGAAATCGCATGCAGAAGAATACCGATGCCGCGAGCACCAGGCCTCTGGCGATCGCGCTGATAGTCGTGGGCGCTTTGATTCGCGTGACCCAACACTGGAACTTCGCGCCTGTAGGAGCGCTGAGTCTCTTCGCGGGCGCCCGTTTGCGGGGCTGGCAGGCTTGGATTTTGCCGCTGGCGCTGATGGCCGCCACGGATCCGTTGCTGGGCGGCTATTCGGCGGCGACACCGCTGGTGTATGCCAGCTTCCTGATCAACGTGTGGATCGGAACGCGGCTGCGCAATTCGGAGAACCCGTTGTGGATCGGTTCGGCAGCGGTGGCGGGCGGAATCCAGTTCTTTCTGCTGACCAATTTTGCGTGGCTGGCGGGGAGCACGATGTACCCGCACACACTGTCTGGAGTTTTGGCCTGCTACACCGCGGGCGTCCCGTTCTTCTGGCGGACGCTGGCATCGGATGTATTCTATTCGGGCGTGCTCTTCGGATTGCACGCGTGGCTGAGCCGCACCGTGGCGCGCTCCGAGCGGGTAGCGGCGCAGGCGGCGTGAAAACCCTGCTGGCCTGGAGCTCCGGCAAGGACAGCGCGTGGACATTGCACGTGCTTCGGGGGCAGGGTGTTGAGGTGGCCGCGCTTCTCACCACCCTGAACGCGGAAGCCGATCGCGTGGCGATGCACGGAGTTCGGTCTTCGCTGCTTGAGGCGCAGGCCGAATCGGTAGGACTGCCGGCGTGGAAGATCCCGCTGCCGTGGCCGTGCACCAACGAAGATTATGAGGCGCGCATGGGCGAGGCGTGCCGGCAGGCCGTCGCGGAAGGCTTCGAAGCGATCGCATTCGGCGACCTGTTCCTGCGCGACATCCGCCAGTACCGCGAGCGGCAGTTGGCGGGCTCGGGCTTGACGCCGCTGTTTCCGCTCTGGGAGCTTCCGACGGCTCAACTGGCGCGGGACATGGTCGGGGCTGGCCTGCGCGCGCGGATCACTTGCGTGGATCCGAAGGCGCTCGACGCGAGTTTCGCCGGCCGGGAGTTCGACGCGACGCTCTTGCGCGACCTGCCGCCGGGCGCCGATCCATGCGGCGAAAACGGCGAGTTCCACACATTTGCCTACGACGGTCCGATGTTCCGCGGCCCCATCGGCATCGAGGCCGGCGTCGTCATCGAGAGCAACGGTTTTGTCTACCGGGACTTGTGGCCTCAAGCGAAGAAGGACGTATGATGTGCGTGGGACAGACGCTTTCGTCTGTCAACCCGCCGATCTCTCCGATTTTTTCTCAGGAAGTGAAACGGCACTGACCTGCCCCCCATGCCTCGCATCGTCTCACTGATCGCCAGCGCCACCGAGATCGTCGATGCCCTCGGCCAGATCGGCAATCTCGTCGGCCGGTCGCACGAATGCGATTATCCGGAGGCCGTGAAGGATCTGCCGGTGTGTACGCGGCCGCGAGTCGCGGTGGATGGCTCCAGCCGCGAAATCGACCGCCTGGTCAAGGAGGCGGCGCGGACGTCCGTCTCCATCTACGACGTCTTCGAGGATGTGATCGGGCGCCTCGAGCCTACTCACATCGTGACCCAGATTCAGTGTGAGGTTTGCGCGGTGAGTTTGCGCGACGTGGAGCTAGCGATTGCGCGCGGCATGAAAGGCCGGCCGCGGATTGTCTCTCTCCAGCCGAATTCGCTGGCCGACATCCGGGAAGACTTCCGCCGCGTGGCGCGCGCGCTCGAGATACCGCAGCGTGGAGAGGAAGTGGTGAGCGCGTTGCAGACGCGCATGACGGCGGCGGCCGGGAAGGCGGCAAGGCCCACGGCGCCACCCCGCGTGGCCTGCATCGAATGGATCGAGCCGCTCATGGCGGCGGGCAATTGGACGCCGGAGCTGCTCTCGCTGGCCGGCGGCATCAACCTGTTCGGCGAGCCCGGCCAGCACTCCCCGTGGATGACTTGGGAGCAGTTCGTGGCGGCCGATCCCGACGTGATCGTCATCGCGCCGTGCGGATTCGACCTGGAACGTACCGGGCAGGAAATGTACTGGCTCACCGATCGCCCCGGCTGGCGCGATCTGCGCGCGGTTCGCACCCATCGCGTGTGCCTGGCGGATGGTAATCGGTACTTCAACCGGCCGGGTCCACGCGTGGTGGAGACTCTGGAAATCCTGACCGAGATTTTGTGGGGAGAACGCCGGCAAGACCGCCGGTGCGATCCGGCGTGGCGCGTTATGATGAGCATGTGACATGGCGCTGATCGCGGTTTCGGGTCATCCGGGTTGCCGATATGAAGAGGTGGCGCGAATCGGCGCGCTTCGGCTCGATTTTGAATTGCTCACGCAGGCCCGCATACGGACTCTCATGGGCGCGGAATTCGGCCCGCAGACGCCCATCCCGGACAAGGCCTATCCCAGCCTGGTCACATCCATACTGGCCCGCGTGGCCACCGAGCGCCACATCGTCTATTGCGCCGTGGGGGGCGAGGTGCAGGCGCGCCATTTCCCCGGGATGCTCCGCGTGCACGTGGTGGCGCCGGAGAATATCCGGATCGGCAATCTCATGCTGGATTCGCGTATGGACCGGCCGGCGGCGCGCCAACTCCTGCTGCAACTGGAGGCGGCCGACCGCGCCGACCGCAAAGCCAAGTTCGGGAAGACCCGTGCCACCGCCGATCTCTTCGACCTGGTGTTCAATGCCGAATCGCTCACCAGCGAGCAGATGGCCGAGCTGATCCAGACCCTGGTGGTATCGTCCGGCCTGAAGGAGCGCGGGTTCCTTTCGCTGGCGGCCGAAGCGCAGCTCCAATTTCAGATGCGACTCAGACTGGCGCGCTTCGGAATCGTGCCTCCCGACAAAATCACACTGCGCCGGAAAATGTTCGCCAACCCCAGCGAGGAGATGTTCGCCAACCTGCTGGACTTTTATCGCATCGCCTGGGAGTACGAGCCGCGTAGCTTTCCCATTCAAATGGACCAGAATGGAAATACCCTGGAGGCCTTTACGCCCGATTTCTATCTGCCGGAATTCGACCTCTACGTGGAGCTCACCACCATGAAGCAGGCGCACGTGACGCGCAAGAACCGGAAGGTGCGGCTCCTGCGCGAGCTTTATCCGAAGGTCAATATCCAGGTCTTCTACCAGAAGGATTTCGAGAACCTGATTTTCAAATACGGGCTGGCCGGGCGGCCGGTTGAGGCATGACCACCGCGGCCATCCCGGGCATCGAGCGCGTGCTCTTCACGGAAGAGCAGATCGACCAGCGCATTCGCGAATTGGCCGCCGAAATCTCGCGCGACTACCAGGGGAAAGTGGTGAAGCTGGTGGGCGTGTTGAAGGGCTCCATCTTCTTCCTCACGGCGCTGGCGCGCTCCATCGAAGTTCCCGTCAAGATCGATTTCCTGGGCATTTCCAGCTTCTCCAACAAAAGCGGCGCGCCGGGTGTGGTGCGCATCGCCAAGGACCTGGACGAAAGCATCGAGGGGGAAGACGTGCTGCTGGTCGAGGACATCGTGGACACCGGCTTCACCCTGCGCTACCTGCTGCAGACGCTCGCCGGGCGCGCGCCCAACTCGCTGGCGGTGTGCACGTTCCTCGATCGCAATTCGCGCCGCATCGTCCAGGTGGCGGTGAAATACCGCTGCTTCGAGATCCCCGACCGCTTCGTGGTGGGGTTCGGGCTCGACCATAACCAGCTCTACCGCAATTTGGGGTACGTGGCGGTGATGAAGCCCGACCGCGGCGGCGCGTAAGACCCCCAAGAGCACTCTCTGAATTATTTGGCGTAAAATCTTCTGCTCTGCCGCTACTCCAACCTGTCGCCGATTCTTCGTTGAAAGAACGCTTCCAAATCGCGAGCGCCGTGTACTACCGCAATGATCTGCACAGGACTCGTGTCCCAACGGTACACAACGATGTAGGAGTAGACATTCCAGAATCGGTGCCGCGCGTCGGCTAGGTCCTCTCGATGATGGCCGATACCGGGGTTCTGCGCCAGGCGCGAGAACGAATTGTACAACCGTGCCAAAACCAGGTCCGCATTGTCAACGCTATCCTCGGCGATGTAGTTCCAGATCTGGAGGACATCTTCTCGTGCCGCCGGAGTGAGAACAAACCTGCCGGCCGTCACTTATGTTCAGCCCGGCGGCGGGCGCTGATTTGCCGGATCTCTTCAAACACGGCTTCGCCGTCGAGAAGCTCTCCGCGGTCGGCCTGCTCGACGCCGCGACGGATCTTGGCCCGCAGCTCCTCAACCGCAGCTTCTCGTGCCTGTTCCCGTTCGGCGAGTAAACGAAGCCCCTCCCGCACTACTTCACTGGGCGTCTGATAACGGCCGGAGGCAACGCGGGACTCGACGAACTGTTCCAGCTCCGGAGTCAGGGAAATATCCAGACTGCTACGGATGGGCATGATCCATTAAATGGCACAAGCGCTCTCTTGTGTCAAATTCCGTTCAGCGGCAAGGGACCGCGCACAAAACAACTGGATCTTTGGCAGCCTTGGGGACCTGCTGCCACATCCAGGGTCGCGTTCGTCCGCTTGCTCCGCGTTCTCGAAGCCGACTGCGAAGTCGGGCCCGCCAATTCACGCGAACCGGCGGATCGGTCCGCTTATCTCCTCCACGTTGCTCGTGGCGGTCGCATGCCAGCACGGAACCTGCGGCCACGAAGAGGGAAGCCCTTGGATCCCGACTTGCGGGAGGAATACCATACCCATATGACCCTGCGCTTCTGCCTGCTTGGAGCGCTGCTCACGGCTGGTGCCGGCGCGGCGCCCACGGTGACCAAAGTGGAGCCTCCGAACTGGTGGGTCCATCACACCCGGAACCCCGTCCAGTTGCTCCTCACCGGTACCGATTTGAAAGATGCAGCGGTGACTTCGACCGCCCGGGGATTGCGGGTCGAGGTGCGGCGCACATCCGGGAATGGTCACTATCTGTTCGCGTATGTGAACATCGACCCCTCGGTAGAGCCGGGAAAGTATCGGTTCCAGGTAAAGAACGCCTCGGGTGCGGGCGAGTTCGATCTCTCTCTGGAAACGCCGCTCGATCCCAAAGGCCGATTCCAGGGTTTTTCGTCGGATGACGTGATCTACCTCCTCATGCCGGATCGCTTCGCCAACGGAGATCCCGCCAACGACAGCCCGCCCGGGCTCGGCCAGCCCGCCGACCGGAACGTCGTCGGCGCCACTCACGGAGGCGACCTCCGCGGCATCCGCGACCATCTCGGCTACCTTAAGGATCTCGGCGTTACGGGCATCTGGATGACGCCGGTCTACCGAAACTCCGTGCCTGGATATTCGGCTTATCACGGGTACCACACGGTCGATTTCTACGCCGTCGAGCCGCGCTTCGGCAGCATGCAGGATTTCCGCGACCTGGTGGATGCGACGCATCGCGTGGGCCTCAAGGTGGTCCAGGACCAGGTGGCGAATCACAGCGGGCCGCGCCATCCCTTTGTTGCCGATCCGCCCACGCCGACATGGTGGAACGGCCTGGCCCAGGTGCCCAAGCTGCGCAACAACTTCGACATCGCGGCCCTGGCCGATCCCTATGCCCGTCCCAAGCGGCGCGACCTGCCGCTCCTCGGATGGTTTGCCGGCAACCTGCCGGATTTCGACCAGGCCGATCCCCTGGTCAGCGACTACCTGATTCAGAATGCGCTGTGGTGGATCGGGATGAGCGGCATCGATGCCATTCGGCAGGACACGTATCCTTATGTGGACCGCCCCTTCTGGGAGAAATGGCAGACCGCCATCGACCGCCAGTACCCGGACCTGGTGGTGACCGGCGAGATCACCGCGCCGACACCCGCGGTTCTGTCGTTCTTCCAGGGCGGCGTGCGTCACAACGGAGTGGATACCAAGCTGAAGTCGATTCTGGACTTTCCGCTCGAAGGCGCGGTCCGCAGGGTCTTCGGAGAGGGACAGCCCATGACCTTGCTGACCGATATTCTGGCGCAGGATTCGCTCTATCAACGGCCCGAGAAGCTGGTGGTTTTCGCAGGCAATCACGACCAGCCGCGCTTCTTGACGGTGGCCGGCGGCGATATTTCGAAGCTCCTGATGGCTGAAACATTCGTGCTGGCCACCCGGCGCGTGCCCCACCTGTATTACGGCGACGAGATCGCCATGGGCGCCGGAACCGATCGGACCGATCGATCCATCCGCGCGGACTTTCCCGGCGGATTTCCAGGCGACCCCGTGAATGCCTTCCTGCCGCAGGGACGTACCGGCGATGCCGCCACCGTATTCAACTGGATGAAAGGCCTGTTGCATTTTCGCCTGGACCATCCCGCTCTGCGGCACGGCCAACTGGTACAGTTGCTGGTCAACCAGGATCGGTATGGCTGTCTGCGAAGCTCGCCGGAGGAATATGTGCTGGTGATCCTGAATCGCGCCGGGGCAGGGAAGCCGATCGAGCTGGAAGTGGACGACCTGGGGTTGCCTGACGGTCTCAGGTTCGCGCCTTTTTCCGGAGGCCAGCGTGAAACCGCTGTGTCCCAGGGGAAGATCGTCATCCCGGATCCGCGGGAGATCGGCATCTACTGGGCCAAAAGAGGACCTACGCATTAGACGACATCCGGTCTCCGCCGCTCCCGGCACGGAGCAACTCTCAACTTCGGTGGCCTTTGCACGATCCTTCCGTGGCGCATTCTGCGCCTACCTGAATGGAGGGAAATATGAAACTGATCGCGACTTTGACTACCGCGGGGATTGCCGCGAGCAGCTTGCTCGCCGCGCTCGCAACAGCACAGCCGGCGCCTCGCTATAGCATCATCGATCTCGGCACAGTGCCGGGCGGGACATCTACTGAATCTCGCATAATACAGTGACAATCTCGCAGAATATAGTGACAAAGGGCGCGAGATCGATTATCCTGGAGG
>Ga0209415_10001497_pt1 | contig 44847 bp, 35 predicted proteins | sample PeaSoiSIISIP2007_FD_187696 | JGI IMG/M metagenome (GOLD analysis project Ga0209415, IMG submission 187696) | Peat soil microbial communities from Weissenstadt, Germany - SII-SIP-2007 (SPAdes) (version 2) | ecosystem: Environmental > Terrestrial > Soil > Wetlands > Peat | place: Germany... | reverse complement strand
GCGTCGGACCGCCGTCGGTCCGTGCTCTCCTGGCGCTGCGCGGCTCGCCCGAGAGCTTCTGTCCGCCCGAAGTCCTGCTTCGCTATGAGATCGCCTTCGACCGCCAATTCAATCGCGCCCTCACGCGTCTTCTAACTCTTCAGTCCCTCCCCGGGGCCCGGCAACCCGTCCCCTACCATCCAGCAACTCCCGCCGGCCAAACCTGGAAGGACGAAAATTCTCCACCGCCAAACGAACCCAGTAAAGGATTGAAAACAAGTGATTGACGCTTGTGCTCCAGGCCCCGGCCCGTGGCGAAGGCCTATGGCCTGCGCGCTGTTTGCTTTATGCCGCGGGCCTTCAGCCCGCGAGCCTCCGTTTTGCAGCACACGCCCCTGTAAAGCGCGCCGTACTGTCCTACGTTAATGTGGTTGTGAAGGGTGGATGGTTCGCTGTGCATCCCTTCCGCGACCAGGACGATTAGGGAGGCAACATGAGCAATTTGAAATACACCAACCGCCCGGGGGACATATCGAGCGAGGATGCCCTGGCGCAATTGGCGTTGGACTTGGGTTGGTCGTGGCGCCACAGGGCAGGTACTTACTGGAAGCAACTGAACCCGGAGTTATGGGAGACGACCCGGAATCCAGTGGCGGTACTGCAAACAGTCTCGGGCGAGCGGCTGGAGAAAATCACCTCCGAGCCAGCCTTTCGGGAAACATTGGAGGAGCTCTCGCAGGAAAGAAGTGCGGAGAATGAGGCGCCGCGGTGGTTCCAGCAGGCCCATCCGAATTCGCCGCTTACCGCCGTCGCATACTTCAGCATGGAGTATATGCTGAGCGAAGCGCTGCCGATTTACTCGGGCGGACTTGGCAACGTTGCCGGCGATCAGCTCAAAGCGGCGAATGACCTGGGTGTGCCGGTCGTCGCCGTCGGGCTCCTTTACGACCAGGGCTACTTTCGTCAAGAAATCGATCGCGACGGCACGCAAACGGCGCTGTATCCGTTCAATGATCCGGGTCAACTGCCAATCCGGCCTGTCAGAGAAGAGGACGGCGATTGGCTGAGGTTTACGATTGAATTCCCGGGCGTCAAACTCTGGATTCGGACCTGGGAGGCTCAGGTAGGACGAACCAAACTCTACCTTCTCGACACCAACGATCCCGCGAACCTTCCCCAATATCGGGGGATCACAAGCGAGCTCTACGGCGGCGGTCCGGACCTGCGGCTAAGACAGGAACATGTACTCGGCATCGGGGGATGGCGGCTGCTTCGAAATCTCGGGATCAAGCCGGAAGTGTGTCATCTGAACGAGGGCCACGCGGCGTTCACGGTGCTCGAACGGGCCGCCGGCTATATGGAGGAAACCGGCCATCCATTTTCCGTGGCTCTGGCGGTCACTCGCGCTGGGAACCTGTTCACCACCCACACGCCGGTCGAGGCGGGCTTCGATCGCTTCCCTGCGGATTTGATGCGAACGCACTTCGAGCAATATTGCAGCGATCGGCTGCGGATTTCCTTTCATGAATTAATGGCCTTAGGGCGGAGAAATGTCAACGACGCCCAGGAAGCCTTCAACATGGCCTACTTCGCTCTGCGCACATGCGGCGCCGTGAATGGCGTCAGCCGGTTGCATGGAGCCGTCAGCCGCGGTCTCTTTCAGCCTCTCTTCCCCCGCTGGCCAACAAACGAGGTGCCCGTCCGCCACGTGACCAACGGAGTGCATGTACCCACTTGGGACTCGAACGAAGCCCATACGCTATGGACTGAAGTATGCGGGAAGAACTGTTGGCATGGTGGCCTTGAGCATATAGAAACCCGCATCCGCGAGGCTGAAGACGCCCCGCTTTGGCGTATGCGGACAGACGCAAGACAACAATTGGTCGAACACCTGAGGATCCGCTATTCACGCCAGGTCGCGATCCAAGGCGGATCCGCCAGTGAGGTCGCGGAGGCCGGCAAAATCTTCGATTTCACCACCCTGACCCTCGGATTTGCCAGGCGTTTCGCGACCTACAAACGCCCCAACCTGCTGCTGCGCGATCCCGCGCGGTTGCTGAGGATTCTAAGTCACCCCCAGCGTCCCGCGCAGCTCGTCATCGCGGGAAAGGCGCACCCGCAAGATGTGCCTGGGCAGGAAATGATTCGGGCGTGGATCGCGTTCATTCGGGACCGCGGCGTAGGGTCGCCTGTGATTTTCCTTAGCGACTATGACATGCGCCTGGCCGAGCGGCTGGTGGGCGGCGTCGATGTCTGGATAAACACACCCCGGAGACCGTGGGAGGCCAGTGGCACCAGCGGAATGAAGGTGCTGGTCAATGGTGGATTGAACGTCTCCGAACTGGATGGTTGGTGGGCGGAGGCGTATGAACCCGAGGTCGGGTGGGCCCTGGGGGACGGGCGGGAGCACGGCGAGGATCCCGCATGGGACGCCTCCGAGGCGGAGGCCCTGTACACGCTGCTGGAACAACATGTCGTTCCCCAATTCTACGAGCGCAACGACGCCGGGATTCCCACGAAATGGGTGGCGCTTATGCGCGAGAGCATGGCCCGCTTGACGCCGGCATATTCCGCCAATCGAACCGTGCGTGAATACACTGAGAACCATTACTTGCCTGCGGCCGCTGCGTTTGCCGCCCGCGCGGATCAACGCGGAAAACTCGGCGTCGAGGTGTCCGCATGGCAACGCAAACTTGACGATGAATGGGCAGCGGTCTCCTTTGGCCCGCTCAAAGTGGAGACCAACGATACCGGCTTTCGTTTTGAAGCGGCCGTGTATTTGGGAGGCTTAGATCCGGGCGCCGTTCGCGTGGAATTATTCGCCGATGGGCGCGATGGAGCGGAGCCGCTTCGGGTGCCTATGGAACGTGCAGGTGGTTTGCCCAACGGAGGGTACCTCTACGTCGCTTCCACCGGGAAGGAGCGCGACGCGGCTGACTTCACCGCGCGCGTCATGCCCTATCATCCCAGCGCCTCGGTGCCGCTGGAGGCGTGGCAGATTCTGTGGCAAAAATAGCGAGGATTTCCGAAGAAGGTGCGCTCGCCTTGTGGAGGCTGTGCACGTGGCGCTTTCTGGACCGATACTTATGAATATGACCCAAGCGACTCAACTGCTTCACGACAACGGCCAAAGTCTCTGGCTCGACAACATCACGCGCGACCTCTTGGATAAGGGGACGCTCAAGCGATACATCGACGAGTTGTCCGTCACGGGGCTTACCTCCAACCCGACGATCTTCGACCACGCCATCAAGAACAGCTCGGCCTATGACGCGACGATAGCCGAGAACCTCAGCCGGGGCACATCGGGGGAGGATCTCTTCTTCCAACTCGCGCTTGAGGATCTCACCCGCGCGGCCGAGTTGTTCCGGCCGGTTCATGAGCGGACCAATGGTGTGGATGGGTGGGTGTCGCTGGAAGTCTCGCCGCTGCTGGCAAACGACACGGCAAGGTCGCTGCGTGCCGCGAAAGACCTGTCTGCGCGAGCCGCGCGTCCGAACCTGTTTATCAAGATTCCCGGCACCAAGGAAGGCCTCCCCGCGATCGAGGAAGCGATCTTTGCCGGCGTCCCGATAAACGTCACGCTGCTGTTCTCCCGCGAGCAGTATCTCGCGGCGGCGGATGCGTTCATGCGCGGCATTGAGCGGCGTATTCAAGCTGGGCTCAATCCGCATGTCGGCTCGGTTGCATCGGTGTTCATCAGCCGGTGGGATGCGGCCGTGGCCGGCAAAGTGCCGGAGCCGCTTCGCAATCAACTCGGCACTGCGATTGGGAAGCGCATCTACAAGGCGTACTGCAATCTTATAAATTCGGACCGCTGGCGGCGTGCCTACAACTTCGGAGCCCGGGCGCAACGCCTGTTGTGGGCCAGCACGGGAACCAAGGATCCCAATGCGTCGCAGACTCTTTATATCGATGGCCTGGCCAGCCCGTTTACCATCAACACGATGCCGGAGGTAACCTTGAAGGCTCTGGCCGCGAAGACGCAGGTAGGCGACCTGCTGCCGGCCGACGGCGGGAACTGCGAGGAAGTTCTGGCGCGGTTCGCCAAGGCTGGCATCGAGGTTGACGCCTTGGCGGCCCAACTCCAAGAGGATGGTGCGAAGTCATTCGTCAGCTCTTGGAACGACCTGATGGACGTGATCGCATCCAAGAGCGCCGCACTCGCCGCGTCCTCTCCCAAGGCCTGAGGACCGGAACCTGCGGCCCGTACCCATTAGCCGGAAATTGGTCCGTCGCCGGCCGCTAACGCCCCCAGGAGGAGTTCCTTCGAACTCGCGGCCAACTCCACCGCGGAGTCGAGCGCGATCTTGTAGACGATCCCGCCCACAATCGCGTCCAGCGCCAGCACCCCGAAAAATGCGGCTTCGCTCGCCAGCGCGTAGCGCGCCAGGTACGCTAATCCGGCGGGCACAAACGCGATCGGGTAGACCACCAGAAGAACCGCCTGCACGCGGCCCGCTGCTCCGGAACGGAATGAGGAATCCGGATTCACTCCGCGCGCCTGCCGAATCGACATCAAATTGCCCGCGCCTAAAAGAAAGATGCTGACCACCCCCGCGACGGCGAAGGCCTCGGCAAGTTTAAGCGGATTCAGAGGCATCCCCAAAACCGCGCACACCGCCGTCACCGCCAGGATCTCGATCAGGATGAACAACAGCGCGCTCAGGTTCTTGCCCACCAGCACTTTTGAAAAAGGCACAGGCGCAAGAAAATACAGTTGCGCGGCGGAGCGGTCGAAGCCAAAGGAATTCCAGAAACACACCTCGCTCAGCAACAGCAGCGAGTAGACACTCACCACCGTGAGGTAATTATTGCCCAGGAAGGATTGCGTCGCGCCGGGGCGGCCCAAAGCCACGGGCAACCAGATCACCAGGCCGAACGTAAAACCCATCAGGAACACCAGACGGAAGCGCGGCGATCGCGCCAGGAATCGAATCTCCTTTTCGACCAAAGCTCCCAAGGGATCGCGCCACAAGACTGAGGGCAGGCGGTAAAAACGCTCGATCAGCGGGACGCCTGCGCGCGTCCGCGCGTGACTGGATCCGGCTTCTTCCGTGTCGAAAGAAAACGTTCGAGAGAACTGCCACAAGCCGAAAGCGGACCCGATCACGCACCACGCCGATAAGTACGTGAGTGATACCGTCACGTCCCTCCCCTGTGCCAGGTTGGCTGCCGCGGTCCAGGGCCAGACCTTGAGGACGTCTCCTCTGGCAACCAGGCGCAGCCCCCCGCCTAACACATCGCGAGCCAACAGGAACTGCAGCGATGCGGCGCCCAGCACCAGCGCCAGAAATGCGAATTCGCGAATCCGCTTGCGCGCCAGAAGCCGCACCACCAGGTCGCGCACGCCCACGGCGAGCAGCAGGTTGAACACCATGTAGGGAAGGATGGCCAATGCACCGAGGGCTGGGAGCCGGGGATTCAGCAGAATGCCGGCCATGGCTCCCAGCAGGATCAGGAACATCTCAATCGCGGCGGTGACGCGCAGCAGCACTTCGATGGCGAACAGTTGCCGCACCGGGATGGGATAACCTTTCAGCTTGCGCATCTCGAGCGATGCGCCGGTGGCAGCCATCAGCAGCGGGACCACCTGCCAATACAGAAAGACCAGCAGCAAGCCGCCGGGCAAGGCATTGCGGATCAGGTCCAAGTTGTCAGGAGAGGCGAGAAGGCGCGAGGTGGCGATCGCGGCCACCAGCCAGGATCCGTACCAGAGGAAGCCGATGAAAGAGGCCCAGGCGACGCCGGACCGGGGATAGAAGTTGCGGAGCGTGCGCCACTGCGCCCACAGGATCGCACGGGCCTGCTTCATATTTGGCTTACGGCGGTTTGGTTCATGCCAGCCAGTCCAGCGCTTCGAAGTCACGGCCGGCGCCCACGGCCCGCACGAACGCGTCCTCGAGCGTGGCAGCGTCGCCCCGCAGCTCCTCCATGGAGCCGTTCAGCACAATCTTGCCGTCGCGAATGATGGCGACGCGATCGCACAGCCGCTCCACTACTTCGAGGACGTGCGAAGTCAAGAAAATCGTGGCCCCATGGCGGACTTGATCGAGAAGGATGTCCTTCATGAGCCGCGCCCCCACGGCGTCAACGCCTTCGAAGGGTTCGTCCATCAGAAACAACTTGGGACGATGGATCAGCGCCGCGGCCATGGCGACGCGCTTGCGCATGCCCTTGGAATATTCGGAGATGAGCTTGTTGCGGGCGCCGTCCAGCTCGAACAGTTCCAGCAGTTCGTACGCGCGGGCGTGCGCCACGCGGCGGTCCAGCGCGTAGATCCGGCCGACGAATTCGATGAACTCGCCGCCGGTGAGATGATCGAACAGCAACGACTCGTCGGGCACCAGGCCGATCTGCTGTTTGATCTCGATAGCGCGCTCAGGCATCGGCAGACCCATCAGCGCGATGCTGCCTTCGTTGGGCGGGGCCAGACCCATCAGCATTTTTATTGTGGTGGTTTTGCCCGCGCCGTTGGGTCCCAGGAATCCAAAGAAGCAGCCGCGCGGAACAGTCAGAGTCAACCCGTCCACGGCGGCCTTGCTGCCGTAGACTTTGCGGAGATTGTGGATTTCAATGGCCGGCGACGAGTCGTCCATGCACAGTTTCTATCGTAACAACGAAGGAGCCCGGATATTCGAGCTCGGCGATTTAATGTCACCCGGGTGTCACGGCCGCAGTGTCCGATCCGTAGGAAAACGCCGCGCTTTGCCAAGCCTCGCTCAAACTGACCAGCAGAGCTTCCACTTCCTGAAGGGGAGCGTCGGCTTGGCGGGTGTTGGCTTCAATGAGGCGTCCCTGCATGTAGGAATACAGACCCGCGAGCCTCTCGCTGATCTCGCCGCCTTGTTCGCGATTGAGCGACCCAGCCAGCTCCAGGAGAATTTCCCATGCCTTGTTGATCTGGCGCGAGCGCTCCCGGATGGCGCCTTGGGCCAGATGCCGGCGCGCGGTCCGCACCGCCTCGATGCCGCCGCGATAGAGTAGCCACACCAGTTTCAAGGGGTCCGCGCCCAATACTTCCGCTTCCAGATAACGATCGTGAACGGTCCTTGCCATGCTAGTGTTCTCTTCGACTGGCCGAAGCATGGATTTGAGCGAAATGGCCACCGCTTTCTGGCGGCGCATCATTCCCTTGCGCAGAGCGCGGCGGCGATCATGGCTTTCTCGCGATAGAGCCGGGCTTGTTCGCCGCGGCCGGAACGCTCCTCGGCGCTGGCAAGGGTTTCGAGGGCCTGCGCCAGCAAGGGACCACCCCTCCGCTCCAGCGCCGGCATCGCTTGAATCAGCAACTCGCGCGCGGACGAGATGCGCCCGGTCCGAAGTTGGAGCGCGGCCAAGCGCACCTGCGCCGCGGAGGTTTCCTGGGGATTGGCTCCGACTTGACGCTCGCGTAACACCAGCATCCTCTCGAACTCCGCCGCGGCGCCATCCAGGTTGCCGGATTCTTCGAGCGAGGCAGCCAGGTGGTAGAGCGTCTCGGTGGCTTGCGGCGAAGCGCCGCCCGCCTCGCCCTTGATTCCCAGCGCTCGGTGAATCCCGAGAGCGCGGCGAAGGTACAGTTGCGCCGAATCATGGTCGCCGTGACGGCGGTGCAACAGCCCCAGCTCATGCAAATGCCCGGCGGTCTCCGCGTGTTCCTCGCCGTAGGCCTTCTCGGTGTGACTGAGAGCCTTCCGGAGGGCTTCGATGGCTTCCCCGGGCCGCTCGCTCCGCTCCAGCGCCAAGGCTAGCTTGCGCGAGCACGAGGCCAGCCGCGCATGATCCGGCTTTGTGCGCGCGGTCTCCAGCCGGATCACCTCGCGCGCCGTTTGTTCGGCATCGGCGAAGCGGTACTGATCGAGTTGCACGTTGGCCAGCGCGTCCAGCGCCAGCGCATGCATGGTTTCGTTTTCCGCCTTCACCGCGATCGCGACGGCGGAGCAGGCGGTGCGCTCCGCGTCCTCTAGTTTGGACTGGCGGCGTTGCGCCTCGGCTAGGCCTAGCATCAGCTCCAGAGAATCGGCGGTGGAATGGTGCTTCTCCTCAAGACCAATTTGGAAATGTTCCTCCGCTTCGCGCCAGTTGCCGGCTGCCAGGTGCCTTTGAGCCTCGCTGCGAGTCAAATTCCTCTCGCGGTGCCAGCTTTGGACGTGCGGAGTCGCCCATTCGGCTACACGGAGACCAATTTTAAAGATTCGTGTGACGCCGAGCATAATCCCTCATGCGTGAATCGGCGGATGCGAAACTAAACTTTAACCCGCATTTCGATGTGGCGCACGCACTCGTGCGGCGCAAAGTGCGTGCGCCACAAATCAGGCCCGCTGGTAGCGGGCGGTGAAGTGGAATGCGCTGCCCTTGCCCGGCTCGCTTTCCACCCAGATGCGGCCGCCCATCAGGCCGACCAGCTCGGAGCAAATCGCCAATCCTAAGCCGGTGCCGCCGTAACGGCGAGTGCTGGAGCCGTCGGCTTGCACGAAGGGATCGAAGATGCTGGCCTGGCGGCTCAGCGGGATGCCAATGCCGGTGTCGGTCACGGTGATGTGCAGCTCTTCCGCCGAGTCCATTCCGACATTCACGGCGACCGTTCCCTCGGCTGTGAATTTGATGGCGTTGCCGATCAGGTTGGTTAAGACTCGCCCCAGACTGCCCGGGTCGCCCACCACCGAATGCGGCACGTCGGGCCCGACGCACTGCGTCAGCTCCAGACCTTTCTGCCGGGCCGAAGGAGCCTGCGCGGCGACGGCTTCGCCGATGGCTTTGCGGACGTTGAACTCGCTGCGCTCCAGCTTCACCTTTCCGGAGTCGAGCTGGGAGAAATCCAGAATATCGTTGATCAGCGTCAGCAACGCGTCCGCGGAATCCTTGGCGATTTGCAGGAATTCGCGCTGCTCATTCGTGAGCTCCGTCTCCAGCACCAGCCCGGTCATGCCCAGCATGGCGTTCATGGGAGTGCGGATTTCATGGCTCATGTTGGCGAGGAAGGCGCTCTTGAGGCGAGCCATATCCTCGGCGCGATCCTTGGCGGCGCGCAGCTCCTCATTCGCCGATTGCAATTCCGCGGTACGCTTGGCGACCGCCTCTTCCAGGTGATCGCGATCTTGCTGGAGCTGGCGGTCATGCTCGGCGAGGCGGGCGTTTTCTTCCTCAAGCAGGCGCTTGGCGATGGCGCTGCTCATCAGCTCGCCGATCAGGGAGATCGCGGAGGTTTCCTCGGTGGAGTGGACGTGCCGGTCCAGGTGATGGACGTTGACGACGCCGACGGTGTCGCCCTTGTGGAGCAAAGGCACGCAGAGGAAGGCGTGATAGGTGTCTTCAATGAGGGCGGGAATCGCTTTGAACCGCGGATCGAGAGACGCGCCGGAGCTGAGCGCGACGGGAGTGCGGTGCTGGGCGACCCATCCGGTGATTCCCTCGCCCATCTTCAGGTGGATGTTGCCGAAGTTGCGGCGGTGCGGGAGCTGGGAGGCGCGCAGCACCAACTCGCCGGATTCGGGCTCCAGAAGATAGATGAGACAGGCGTCGCAACTCGAAATCTGCGCGGTGAGGCCAACGATCTGGCCAAGCATCTCATCGAGCGACAGCTCGGAGTTTACGATGCGCGTAACTCGTTGTAAAAAAGTTATGTAAGAGTCGTGGAGTCCGGCATTTGCAGCCACGCTTCAGCGTAAGACCGGCGCTTGCAGCGATCCAATCAAATCTTTCTATCGGATGAATTAGGTTCGCTTTCCGTGCCGTATGGCCGGGGCGGGCTATAATCGGTCGAAGCCGCACCCCCCTCCCAGTCGAAGGAAGGCGTCGACCCTGCCATGCCCATACGTGTCGCTCTTCATCACCGGACCATTTATCATTACGACCGCTTGGTGCGGCTGAGCCCGCAGGTGATTCGGCTCCGGCCCGCGCCGCATTGCCGCACGCCCGTGACGGCGTATTCGTTGAAGGTCGATCCCAAGCCGCATTTTCTGAACTGGCAACAGGACCCGCAAAGTAATTTTCTGGCTCGCGTGGTGTTTCCAGACCGCGTGCGGCATTTTTCGGTGGACGTGGATCTGGTCGCGGAGATGACCGTGATCAACCCGTTCGATTTTTTCCTGGAGCCCTACGCGGAAGAGTTCCCGTTCAGTTACGAGGAAACGCTGGCGCACGAGCTGGCGCCGTTTCTGAAGGCCTCCGCGGCGGGGCCGCTGCTGGCCGAGTATGTGAAGACCATCGACCTGAAGCCGCGCCGCTCGATGGATTTTCTGGTGGGCTTGAACCAGCGCTTGCAGGACGAGATCGGTTACCTGATCCGCATGGAGCCGGGAGTGCAAACAAGCGAAGACACGCTGACGCTCAAGACCGGGTCCTGCCGCGATTCGGCTTGGCTGGAGGTCGAGATCCTGCGCCATCTGGGGCTGGCCGCGCGGTTCGTCTCCGGCTACCTGATCCAGTTGAAGCCGGATGTCAAGCCTCTGGAAGGGGCGGCCGGCGCGTCGCAGGACTTCACGGATCTGCATGCGTGGACCGAAGTATATTTGCCGGGCGCGGGTTGGATCGGGCTGGATCCGACATCAGGGTTGCTCGCCGGGGAGGGTCACATTCCGCTATCGGCGACGCCCGAGCCGAGTTCGGCCGCTCCGGTTTCGGGCGGCGTGGACGACTGCGAAGTGACGTTCGTCCATGAGATGACGGTGACGCGGATTCACGAAGACCCACGCGTCACGCTGCCGTACACCGACGCGCAATGGCACACGATCGAGGCGCTGGGGCGGAGGGTCGACCAGGATATTTGCGCGAGCGATATTCGCCTGACCATGGGCGGCGAACCGACGTTCGTCTCCATCGACGATATGGACGGCGCAGAGTGGAACACGGCGGCGCTGGGTCCGCAAAAGCGCGTGCTGGCGGAGCGGCTGCTAGACCGCTTGCGAAGCCGCTTCGCGCCCGGCGGACTGCTGCACTACGGGCAAGGGAAATGGTATCCGGGCGAGCCTTTGCCTCGCTGGGCTCTGGCGTGTTACTGGCGCACCGACGGCATTCCGTTGTGGCACGATCGCGGGCTGCTGGCATGCGGCGAGACTGACGGCGAGGCTCATAAATTCGGGCCTTTAGATGCGCAACGTTTCGCCGAGGCGCTGGCTCGCCGGCTGGGCGTGGATCCGGATTACGTCAACCATGCTTTTGAAGACCCGCTCTACTATATGCAGCGCGAGCGGCAACTGCCGATCAACGTCGAGCCGGTGGACAGTCGTCTGGAGGATGCGCAGGAGCGGGAGCGCATTCGCAAGGTGTTCGAGCGCGGCTTGAATCAGCCGGTGGGAATGGTGCTGCCGATCGAACGCAATCCGGGGCGCAGCGGTCCGCGCTGGCAAACCGGATTGTGGATGCTGCGCGGGCAGCGTCTGATGCTGATCCCGGGCGATTCGCCGCTGGGATTGCGGCTGCCGTTGGCCAGCTTGCCATGGATGGCGGCGGAAGACGCTCCGCAAATTTTTCCCGAGGACCCGATGGTGAATCATGAGCCGTTGCCGGTGCCGCCTCGGCACGCGCCTAAAGACGGTCCAGTGCTTCAGGCGCGAACGCAAGCGGAGCGCGACAAGAAGCCCGTCATGGGAAAATCGGCTCCGTGGGTGGTGCGCACGGCACTGGGTGTCGAGCCTCGCGACGGACGGCTGTATGTGTTCATGCCGCCGCTGATGAACGCCGAGGATTACGTCGATTTATTGGCCGCCGTCGAGGACACCGCGGGGCATCTGAAGATGCCGGTTGTGATCGAGGGCTATCCACCGCCGCATGACGCGCGCCTCAAGCACATCAAGGTGACGCCCGACCCGGGCGTCATCGAAGTCAATATTCAGCCTTCAGGCACGTGGCCGGAATTGGTGGACATCATCACTTCGCTGTACGAAGACGCGCGGCAATCGCGTCTGGGGACGGAGAAGTTCATGCTCGACGGGCGGCACACGGGCACCGGCGGAGGCAATCATTTCGTGTTCGGAGGTCCCACGCCCGCCGATAGTCCGTTCCTGCGCCGGCCCGATCTGTTGCGCAGCATGCTGGGTTATTGGCTGAATCATCCGTCGCTGTCGTACGCGTTTTCAGGCGTGTTTATCGGACCCACCAGCCAGGCTCCTCGCGTGGATGAAACGCGCCAGGATAATTTATACGAGCTGGAAATCGCTTTCGGGCAGATTCCCGATCCGGAGCAGGGACCGGTCCCGTCCTGGCTGGTGGATCGCATTTTCCGCCACATTCTGGTGGATGTCACCGGCAATACGCACCGCGCCGAGTTCTGCATCGACAAGTTGTATTCTCCCGACTCTTCTACGGGCCGGTTGGGGCTGTTGGAATTGCGCGGGTTCGAAATGCCGCCGCACGCGCGCATGAGCCTGACGCAGCAACTGCTGGTGCGCGGGCTGATCGCTTGGTTCTGGAACACGCCCTATCGGGCGCAGCCGGTGCGCTGGGAAACGCGCCTGCACGACCAGTTCATGCTGCCGTTCTTCATTGCCCAGGATTTCCGCGAGGTGCTTGCCGATCTGAATCGCTTCGGGTATCCGTTTCAGCTTGAATGGTTCGCGCCGCATTTCGAATTCCGCTATCCGGTGTTCGGCCGCGCGCAGCACGTCGGTATCAGCATCGAGATCCGGCAAGCCACCGAGCCCTGGTACGTTCTGGGTGAAGAAGGAGCACCCGGTGGAACGTCGCGCTACGTGGATTCCTCGGTCGAGCGGGTGCAAGTGCGGGTGGAGGGATTGGAGAGCAGCCGGTATTCGATTACGTGCAACGGGCGCCGCGTGCCGCTGCATCCGACGGGGACGCAGGGCGAGTGGGTGGCGGGTGTGCGGTACCGGGCCTGGCAGCCTCCTTCGTGTTTGCATCCGACCATTCCGGTGCACACGCCGCTGATTTTCGACGTGGTGGATCTGTGGACCGGACGCAGCGTGGGCGGCTGCGCCTATCACGTCGCGCATCCGGGCGGGCGCAATTTCGCGGCCTTCCCGGTGAACGCCAACGAAGCCGAAGCTCGCCGAGTGGCGCGATTCTTTCCCTTCGGGCACACGCCGGGAGCGATGGCGGCTCCTGTGGCGGAAGAGAATCCCGAGTTTCCGATGACGCTGGATCTGCGGAGGCCGAGTGTGCGGAGATGAAGCAATCAGATGTGGCGCGCGCACTCCTGCGCGCCGTGTCGAGACTCATCTCGACACCGCTGATCGGGAACCCAGCGTCGGCAGAGTGCCGACGCGGCACGCAGGATGCGTGCGCCACCAATGCTTAACAATCATGTTGTGGCAAACTACAGAAATAGTCTCCCGTAGTACGCGATGAAGAGCGACACCATATCCACACCGACTCAGCCGGACCCGACGCAGCTCGACCCGGCTTGGCGCTACGAAGCCTATCCCGGCTTCTACGATGAGGTGCTCGGTTCCGGCCAGGTGCGGCCGCACTGGTTCGCGCTGACCGAGGCGCTGACGACGATGGGCCACGCGGGGCTGGCCAAGCGCTGGCAGCAGGGTCTGCGGATGATCCAGGACAACGGGATTACGTACAACGTCTATGGCGATCCGCTGACCACCGCACGCCCGTGGCCGCTGGATCCGGTTCCGCTGGTGATGGAGCAATCCGAATGGAAGGCTATCGAGGCCGCCATCGTTCAGCGCGCCTCGTTGTTCAATGCGGTGCTGTCGGATCTGTACGGACCGCAGGAGCTGCTGCGCGAGAACCGGATTCCCGCGGAGCTGGTATTTCCGAACCCGGCGTTCTTGAGGCCGTGCTGGGGCATCCAGCCTCCCGGCGGCACGTACCTGCACATGTATTCGGCGGATCTGGCGCGCTCGCCGGATGGGCAGTGGTGGGTGCTGTCGGATCGAACGCAGACGCCGTCGGGCGCGGGCTATGCGCTGGAAAATCGGCTGGTGACGACGCGGGTGCTGCCGGACGTATTTCGCAGCGCGCATGTGCGCCGCCTGGCGACGTTCTTTCAAGCTTATCGCGACGTGCTCCAGCGGCTGGTCCCGGCACAGCGCGAGAATCCACGCATCGTGCTGCTGACGCCGGGTCCGTATAACGAGACTTATTTCGAGCACGCGTTTCTGGCTCGCTATCTGGGATACACGCTGGTGGAAGGCGGCGATCTGACGGTGCGCGATTGCCGCGTGTTCCTGAAGACGCTGGGCGGGCTGCTGCCGGTGGACGTGATCGTGCGGCGGCAGGACGACCATTTCTGCGATCCTCTGGAACTGCGAGGCGATTCCATGCTGGGCGTGCCCGGATTGGTGCAGGCGGCTCGCGCGGGCAACGTGGCCATCGCCAACGCGCTGGGCTCGGGCTTGGCGGAATCGCCGGCCTATGCGGCTTTTCTCCCGGGCTTGTGCAAACATCTCCTTGATGAAGAACTGAAAATGCCTACCGTGGCGACATGGTGGTGCGGGCAGGAAGGTCCGCTCGCGTATGTCCTGGAGCATCTGGATAGCCTGGTGCTGAAGGCCACGTTTCCAGGAGATCGCATCGAGCCGATCTTCGGCGCGCGCCTGAGCGGCGAGGAAAAGAAGAAAGTGCTCGACAAGGTGCGCGCGAATCCGGGCCGCTACGTAGCACAGGAACAGGTAGCGCTTTCGACCGTGCCGGTATGGGAGGATAACCGCATCGGACCGCGCCATCTGGTGCTGCGCGTGTATGCCGTACCCTCCGGCGACAGCTATGTCGTGATGCCCGGTGGGTTGACGCGCATCTCCAATTCGCTCGACAACATGGTGGTGTCGATGCAGAGCGGAGGCGGTAGCAAGGATACCTGGGTGCTGGGCGACGCGCCCGCTCCGCCGTTCACCTTGCTTCGTCCCACGGCGCATCCGCTGGAGGTCAGCCGCGCGACTTTCGATCTGCCCAGCCGCGTAGCCGACAATTTGTTTTGGCTGGGCCGCTACACGGACCGCATGGAATCCGTGGTGCGTTTGACGCGCGCGATTCTGGCGCGGGTTCAAGAAGGCGACGCCGCGCGCACCGCAGGGCTTAACGCCAGCCTCGAGATCCTCTCCGGGATGGGCCATCTGCCGGAGCGCGAGACCGCCAAGATACAGAGCCCCACCACGCCGGAGCGCGAGGTGCTGGCCATGATCTACGATCCGGCCGCGCCCAACGGCCTGGTGAGCGGGATCCATCGGGTGCGCCGCGTCGCGTGGCTGCTGCGGGACCGCATTTCCGCGGACGCGTGGCTGATCCTCAATCAGCTCGATCAACAAATTTCCCTGGCCGCCCCGGCCGAGGCGTTCCGCGTGAGCGCCGCGCAGGATCGCCTGAATCACGTCATCATCACGCTTTCGGCATTTTCCGGCATGGTGATGGAGAGCATGACGCGCGGCGACGGCTGGCGCTTCCTGGACATCGGCCGGCGCCTGGAGCGCGCGGTGCAGGTGACCGAGATGCTGCGCCACGCCCTGCGTCCCGATTCGCCCGGCGTGGGCGTGCTGGAGGCGATTTTGGAGATCGCCGACAGCTCCATCACGTACCGGTCGCGCTATCTGACGTCGCTGCAAACCGACCTGGTGCTGGATCTGCTGCTTGCCGACGAGGCGAACCCGCGATCCATCGCGTTCCAATTGGCGCGCCTGAAGGAGCACGTGGATCGTCTCCCCAACAGCCAGGTGTCCATCCGCCGTCCCACGGAGGCTCGGCAGGCGCTGGCGCTGCTGACGGCAGTGCAACTTGCCGACGTTCGCGAGCTGGGCCGGACCGAAGATATCGCCGCGGCCGCTGCTCGCGATTCGTTGCTGGATCGGCTGGCGGCCGATCTGAGCGTGCTTTCCGAGACCATTTCGCGAGCTTATTTCACGCACGCGGCGCAATCGCGGCAACTGGCCGGTCCCTGAGCGAGACTACTCTGAGCAACCCATGAAGCTACTGGCCACTCACATCACGCGGTATTGGTACAGCGACTCTGTCTCGCTATGCCATACCGAAGTGTACCTAGCGCCGCGCGCGCGCAAAAGCCAAACCGTTCTGGAGCACGAGTTAACGGTCGTGCCAGCGCCAGAAGCGATGTATCCGCGCGAGGATTACTTCGGCAATCCAGTCACGTTCTTTTCCATTCACGAGCCGCACCGCGAGCTAATCGTCACGTCTCACAGCCTGGTGGAGCTCGCGCCGGCTCCGCCGCCCAATCTGAACCTTTCGCCGCCGTGGGAGGAAGTGCGCGAGGAGACCGCGCGGCGCGCCTCGCCCGACTCCTTCGATGCGTCCCAGTTCACTTTCGAATCGCCGCATATCCAAGTCGGTTCGGCCCTCGCCGAATATGCGGCGGAGTCCTTCGCCCCCGGGCGCCATTTTCTGGACGGCGTCAACGACCTCTCGCGGCGCATCCACTCCGGATTTGATTACGATAAGCGCGCCACCACCCTGGCCACGCCCGTCGATGAAGTGCTGGGCTCGCGGCGCGGAGTGTGCCAGGATTTCGCGCACCTTATGATCGCCTGCCTGCGCTCGCTTAGGCTGCCCGCGCGATACGTCAGCGGGTACGTGCGCACGGGCCACAAATTCGTGGGCGGGGAAGCGTCGCACGCATGGGTGTCGGCGTGGTGCCCGATGTTCGGCTGGAGGGATTTCGATCCCACCAATAACGTGATGCCGCAGGACGGGCACATCACGCTGGCCTGGGGCCGCGACTACTCCGACGTTTCGCCAGTGAAGGGCGTCGCGTTGGGCGGCGGCGAGCAGGTGATCAGCGTCCAGGTGGACGTGACGGCGCAGGGGCTGGATTCGGCGGTGTAAATAAAAGGCGACCCGCGGCCGATCCTTAATTCAAGGCGGTTTCCGCTCCGCCTTGCGGAATTCTTCGGCTATAATTTACAAGGCTCAAGAAAACCATGCAGTCAATCGCACTGCTCTTGTTCACGATTCCGTTGCTAGCACAGCAAAATCCTCCCCCGGCTTAACAGCAATACCATCTTCGAGCGGACGAAGGCTGCCACGGTTGTCGTTCTCGCGGGCGAGGGCGCTGGCCGCCTTCACTCCATCGCGACCGGTGTGATCGTCGCCGACACCGGCGTTCTTCTCACCGCCTATCACGCCATCAAAGGTGCACTTGAAGTTCAGGTCCGTACCGCGAGCGGAGAGGTATTTGACAACGTTGTCCTCACTGGGTTCGACGAACGGCGGGATGTAGCGGCGCTGAAAATCTCCGCCGGAGGGCTTCCGGCACTAAATCCCGGAAGCACCGCGAAGATCGAGCAAGGCGATCCTGTCTACGCCATAACCAACGAAAACGGACTGACTTGGTCGGCCACCGAAGGGATCGTATCCGCGATCCGTCCCGCAGACGAAATCCCAGGAGCAGGCTCGGGCTTTCGCCTCGTGGAGTTCACTGCGCCTGTAGCCGCCGGATCGAGTGGAGGCGCTTTAGTCGATCGGACCGGCGCCCTGATCGGCATCATCACGTCCGGAAAGGGATCGGCTGGCTTCGCCGTCCCGATCGAAAGTGTCATTGGCCTTCCGGATTCGGGCGTAAGGGTTGCGCTCGGTTCGGGCGCCAACCTTCAGATGCCCGCGAAGGCAGCCGACCTTCCGGCCTCGAGCGCGTCCATCGCCGGCGCAGACCCTAAGCAAATCCTCAAGGACGCGCGTACAATTTTGATACGTTCCAAGACCACCTTCCTGACCGTCGACACGCTAGAACAGGCCCTCACGCGAGAGAAGGACTGGCCCAATCTCGGCCTAACGATTGTGAAGGACCAACGCGTCGCCGATCTACTGATCGAAGTAGACCGGCCATTGTTCACCTACATCCACACCTTCGTCCTGATAGACAAGAGGACTTCCATTCTGCTTGGCTCGGGCCGGGCGACCGCCTTCGACGGCACGATCGCCTCGAACGGCCTCGCCGACGACATCGTCAAGATCCTCTTTGCGGCCCGCGTTGCGCCTCAGGACAAAAAATGAGTGAACCCAACAAATAGATGCGCGCTGACGCGGGGCTCATCAATAGCGCAAGCGGCGTCCCAATGAAGTATGATCTTCTGAGGAAGGAACTCCATGCCCAAAAAAGTCGATCCTCTGAATAAGAAAACTTACGGTGCGGTGACCGCGGCGATCACGGTCAGCGATATGAAAGCCGCGGTGAATTTCTATACCAAAGCCCTCGGCTTCGCCAAGCGCGGAATCATGAATGGGCCCGACCGCAAACCGATCCACGCCGAGCTCACGCTTCGCGGCACCACTTTGATGCTGGGGCCGGAGAGTGTGCAAATGGGCAATCGCACCGCCAAATCGCTCGGCGGCTCTCCGGTGACCTTGTATCTGACCACGGAGAGTGCAGACAAAACGGTCGCCAAAGCGGTAAAGCTGGGCGCCACCGTGAAGGCGCCGGTCGCCGACATGTTCTGGGGAGACCGTTGCGGAACGGTTGTCGACCCGGACGGAATCAGCTGGATGATCGCCACACACATGGCCGATCCCAGTCCCCAAGAAATGATGACGAAGATGAAGGCGATGTTCGCCCAAGCCCAGGCCCAAGCCGGAAGCGCGGCAAGTTCTAGCGCGAGCTCTTAACGCGGGCTCGTCATTGGAAACTCGCGCCGCTGCTACAATCTAAGCGTGCCCTATCCAGAACATTTCCTTATTCCCATGCGGGAGGATCTGACGCGCCACGGCGTCGAGGAAGCCAGAACGCCCGCCGATGTCGACCGCTTTCTGACGCCCGGCAACGGAACCGTGCTGATGGTGGTGAACTCGGTGTGCGGCTGCGCGGCGGGCAGAGCCCGGCCAGCCATCGGCATGGCATTGCAGCACTCCGTGCGGCCCGCCAAGGTGGCGACCGTGTTCGCCGGAGGCGATGAAGCGGCGGTGGCGCATCTGCGCGCGATCCTTTCCGATTATCCGCCTTCGTCGCCTTCGATGGCTCTGTTCCGCGACGGGAAACCGGTGCACATGATCCATCGCAGCGACATCGAGCGCCGGGAGCCGGAGCAGATCGCCAAGCTGCTCACCGAGGCTTTCGATCAGTATTGCGCGTAGTGGAGCAGCTCTCCGACCTGCTGGTCGCGCACGGGTCGAGGACCCGCGCCACTACTTACTTCATGCTGCTGGATGTCCCGCCCGCGGCGGGGACGTAGCATTTGAGCGCATAATCCATCACCATGCGGTCCGCGCTAAAGCGCCACCCCAGCGTCCGGATGGTCCGCTTCATGCGCTTGATCCAGCCGCGAGGCAGGCCGTCGCGGTCGCGCTCGTAAAACAGAGGGATCACTTCTTCGCGCAGCACGCGGTACAGATCCTCACCGTCGCGGCGATCGTGAACGTCCCAATCGGAATGCGTCCGGCCGGTTCCGATGGAGAAGCCGTTCAGGCCGTCATAGGCTTCCGCCCACCAGCCGTCCGCCACGGAGAGATTCAGCCCTCCGTTCAACACCACCTTCTGCCCACTGGTGCCCGACGCCTCCAAAGGCCGCCGCGGATTGTTCAGCCACACATCCACGCCCTGCACGAAATGCCGGCCGACGTTGATGTCGTAATCCTCCACAAACACGAACTTGTCGGAGAAGCGGGGGTTACGCATCAGCTCCGCGATCTCCTGCAAGACGCGCTTGCCCGGATCGTCGTGCGGGTGAGCTTTACCGGCGAAGACAAATTGCACCGGACGCTTGGGGTCGTTGACCATGGAGGCCAGTGTTTCGATATCCGCCAGAATCAGGTTGGCGCGTTTGTAGGTGGCAAAGCGGCGCGCGAAGCCGATGGTCAGCGCGTCGGGACTGAGCACGCGCCCCAAGCGTTGCAGAACCGCGGCGGATTCACCGCGTCTGCGGGCTTGTCCCACGGCGCGCCGGCGCACGAACTCCAGCAGCCGCGACTTTAGCGCCAGATGCGTCTCCCACAACTCGCCGTCCTCCACGTTCTCGATGCCGCCCCAGGTGTGCGTCTGCCCAGTATGCTCGCGCCAATCGCTGCCCAGGTGGCGGTCGTAGAGAATGGACATCTGCGGCGCGAGCCATGTCGGCACATGCACGCCGTTGGTGATGTGGCCGATGGGGACCTCCTCTTCCGGCTTGCCGGGGTAAAGGCCAGTCCACATCGCGCGCGAAACTTCGCCGTGCAGTGAAGAAACGGCGTTGGCGCGCCGCGAGAGCTTCAATCCGAGCACAGTCATGCAGAAGTCTTCGTACGGATTGTTGGGTTCCACGCGGCCCAGCGCCATCAGCTGATCGTGAGATATTCCCACAGCCTCTCGCAGCGGGCCCAAATGCTCCTCCATAAGGTCGGGGTGGAAGCGGTCGTGGCCGGCCGGCACGGGCGTGTGCGTGGTGAACACCACCTCGCGCGCCACGTGCGAAGCGGCTTGGTCGAAGTTCGACCCTTCTTCCTGCATACGCCCCCGAATCGCCTCGAGCACAGCGAATCCGGAGTGCCCTTCGTTCAAATGTAGCACGCCGGGCGTAATTCCCAACGCCTTCAGCGCGCGGAACCCGCCCACGCCCAGCAGCAGCTCCTGGCGGATGCGCACGCGCCTGTCGCCGCCATACAGCCGCGACGTGAGCTCACGATCCTCGGGCGTGTTGCCTTCCACGTCCGAATCGAGTAGCAGCAGATCGCAGCGGCCCACCTTCACGCGCCAGACCTTGGCGCGGATGGTCCCTCCGCGAGTCTCGATCTGCACCGTCACGGGACCGCCGCTTTTACCGATCGCCGGTTCACGCGCCAGCTGGTTCACGTCCGTCATCAAGTACTCTTCCTGCTGCCAGCCGTTCGAATCCAGACGCTGCCGGAAGTAGCCCTGCGCGTAAAACAGTCCCACGCCCACCAGCGGAATGCCGAGGTCGGATGCGCTCTTGATGTGATCGCCGGCCAGGACTCCCAAGCCGCCGGAATACACCGGCAGCGACTCATGCAATCCAAACTCGGCCGAGAAATATCCCACCGGACGGGGCCGCAGAACACCGGCGTTGGCCGCGCCCCAGGTGCGGTCCGCCTGAAGATACTCTTGCATGCGGCGGTAGGCGTAGTTGATGCGGCCATGCAGGACCAGTTCGCCCGCGCGCTGCTCCAGCTTGGACAGAGGCATTTCGGTCAGCAGCGATACGGGGTTGTGATTGAGCTCCCGCCAGCGCGCGGGATCCAGATCTCGGAACAGGCTGTTGGTATCGTTGTCCCAGCTCCACCATAAATTGCGCGCCAGCGCCCAGAGGCGCTCCTGCGCGGGTGCGATAAAGCGGGCCAGCGTGCGGGCTTCATTCACCACGGGTGCCACCTGCGCCGCGGCCGCCGCCAGGGTACGGATCTCCTCGGGACTGAAGGCGCGCGCATCCTTGGTTTGCACCACCAGCACACCCTGCAACACACCGCGGTCTATCAGCGGGACACCGAGGAAGGATTGAACGGCATCCTCGCCAGCCTCACGGAAATACTTGAAGCGTGGGTGATGGATCGCGTTCTCGACGGCGATGGGATGAACCTGCTCCGCCACCAGCCCGGCCAAGCCTTCGTGCAGGCCCATGCGCAGCGTGCCGATACATTCGGGGCGCAGGCCCACGGTTGCGGCCAGCACCAGGTTAGCGCGGTCCGGCTCCAGCAGATATGCGGAGCACACATCGCTCTTGAAGTGTCTGGCGATCAGCGCGACCACGTTCATCAGGGTCTCGGCCGGTTTTCCAGTTTCGGCGGCGAGCGTGCCTACCTCCTCCAGTGTGAGAACAAAACTCTCGTCGAACACGTCTGGGGCTTGGCTCATAGAAAGAATCCCTTGTCGTCTTTTCGTCTCGACTAACGACTGGGTTAGCGGTGAGGAAGCGGGAACTAATAGTTTAACTCGGCTTCCTCGGTCATGGGTCGCCATCTCGATTGCTTCGAGCGCCTCGATCCGGCCCTCCAAGGGTCCCAGTGCCGCCGAAGGACCTGATTACGGATGAATCGTCGGTAGAATGATACTCTGAACATTTAGATGATTACTCGTCTCCGAGCGCAGAATTTCAAATCGTGGAAGGAGACGGGCGATTTGCGCATCGCGCCGTTGACCGGCCTGTTTGGCACGAATAGCTCGGGCAAGACGAGCATCTTGCAGGTTCTCTTGTTACTTAAGCAGTCTGCCGAGTTCCCAGATCCTGGCCGTCTTCTAGATCTCGGCGACGAAAGGTCTGTTGTTAGTCTAGGCACCTTCGCGGACGTCATTCACGGACACGATACCACTCTTCAATTGAAATTGTCCTTGTCCTGGCAAGAAACTCCCGAGGAGGCCAGCCTGGACGCCGCTTTTGCTGAGGTCAACGATCGCATTCGCCTTTCCAGATTCGTATGTATTGCTGGCAGCGACGCACTCAGAGTCCGAGAAGGCTCTGAAGGGTTCATCTTCACGCGAAATGATGGACCTGACGTCGCAGCAACGTCCCCGTGGTTTTTCCCCGCGTCTCCACCGGACGATCCCACCTTCAGTCTCCAGCTACTCTTAGAACACGTCCACTACCTTGGACCTCTTCGACGACGTCCCCAACGCGCGCCTTACAATTGGTCAGGGAGCAACCCGTGGGATGTGGGCCCGGACGGTGGTGAATTTGTGCAGGCGCTACTCGCGGTTGGTGGTTCCGTCGGTACCCCGAGTGGACTTGTTTCCCGCGGAGAGCGCACAGTGCAGGCCGTCGCCGACTCTCTCAAGAAGATGAAGCTGATCGACGCCTTTCGAATCGAGCGCGTCGCGCCCCAGCGCCGGGACTGGGAGATTCGCTTGAAGAAGACCCAGTCGAGCGCCGAAGTGCTGTTGCCCGACGTCGGTTTCGGTGTCTCGCAGGTTCTTCCAGTCTTGGTGTTGTGTTACTACGCAGCGGAGGCTCAACGCTCATCATTGAACAGCCCGAACTCCATCTGCACCCAGCCGCGCAATCTGAACTGGCGGATGTTTTGATTGATGTCGTCAAGAACCGGAGAATGCAGGTAATTGTCGAAAGCCACAGCGAGCACCTCCTGCGACGCCTCCAACGGCGGATCGCCGAGGGAGAGTTCGAGGCGCATGACGCCGCCCTCTACTTTTGTGAAATGGACAACGGGGCCTCCAGGAGCACGCCGCTCGAAATCACCTTATCAAGAACTGGCCGAAAGATTTCTTCGGCGATGAGATGGGCGAACTTGCAGCGATCACTGCGGAAGGGATGAAGCACCGTATTCGCCAGGCGAAATGACGTTCGTCGTCGATACGAACGTGATCGTGGTAGCGAATGACCGGGAGGCGGATCACGCGACACCACAGTGCGTACTCCGATGCGTAGAACGCTTGACGGAAATCCGCAACGCCGAAAGGATCGCGCTTGACGCAGGCTATGAGATCTTTGACGAGTACCGCGGCAAGGCCAACCTATCCGGCGAACCAGGCGTCGGAGACAGATTTATGAAATGGGTCTTCGACAACCTAAGGAATGAAGAGTGCTTCGACTTAGTCGAAATCACGCCCCTTGGTGATGGCAGCTACAGTGAGTTCCCAGTAGACCCTCGGCTAGCCGGGTTCGATCTGGCGGATCGGAAGTTCGTCGCGGTTTCGATCGAGCATCCTGGAAGACCACCGATCCTAAACGCCGTCGACTCGGATTGGGACGACTTCCTCGGTCCGCTTGCCGAGAACGGCGTAAGCGTTGAGCGCCTCTGCCCATAAGGCTGGGACCGACGGCGTTTCGGTGGAGCGCCGGAAGTCGTTTCAAGCGATTACAGAGGGCGGGCGGAGAGGACATCGAACCCACTTAAGGGCTGGCTCATGTGGATGGGGATTCGATCCTTGTTTGGAGTAGAATCGTTCAAACCGTATGGCGGGCTCGAAGCTCAAGATCCATGAAATCGACAAAGTCCACGGGTTGCTTCCTTGAGCCTCCGTTTGCTTGCCGTCGATACCACGTCCGCCTCCGGCAGCCTCGCTCTCGCCGATTCAGAGCGCGTCATTGAAGAAGTCGCCCTCGACGCGCCCGCCGAGGGATTCGCGCATGTTCTCTTCGATGAGATCGCGCGATTGCTTGCCCGGCACAGTCTCAGGCTCGCCGACATCGACTGCTTCGCGTCCGCGGCCGGTCCGGGATCCTTCACCGGTGTGCGCGTGGGCTTGACCGCCGTAAAGGGTCTGGCCGAAGCCAATCAACGTACGGTCGTCGCGGTATCGAATCTCGCAGCGCTGGCGTGGTTCGGCTCGCGCCCTCTGCGGGCGCCGGTTCTGGACGCGCGCCGGGGCGAGATATACGGCGGCGTCTACGACGCCTCGCTTCGCATAGTGCGGAAGGAGGGCGTAATGCCGTTCGAGGTCTGGATTGCGGCGCTGTCCGCTGGGCTGCCGCAGGGCGACATCGAGATCGTCACCAGCGGCTTCGTGTTGCCCGCTCAGCCCTATCCCGTAATCCATGCTCCGCGAGCCCTGGCCGGGGCAATTGCCCGAATCGCGGTTCGCCGCTTCGCCGAAGGCCTTGCCCAGGACCCCGCCGAAATCGACGCCAACTACGTCCGTCGCTCCGACGCCGAACTGCTCTGGCGCGATCCGCGCGGCTAAGTGAAAGTCCCGAGCTGCTTCTCGGGAATGTACCCGAGCAGAGGCCACGGGGAAACACCCAATCAGCCGCACATTAGTGCTTAGAGGGGCTAAAGCTGTTCTCGTTCTCCCTTCGGCAACGTTCCTGAATTAAGTAAGCGGGTCGAACTGACGAAGAACAAGATATGGCGATGCGAATTCTAGCCGCCCTTGTCGCCGGCTGCCTGAGCGCGGCAACGCTCGGCGCGGCGGATATCAACGGTTCGGTGGTGATCGAGCGCAGGCTCACTCGACGCAATGTCACGGCCCCGGCTCCCGCTTACCAGAGGGGCGTCGCCGTGCCTCTGGAGTCCAAGCCGGCTGAGGATCCGCTGGCGCTGGAACGCTCCCATGTGGTCGTTTATATCGATGGGCCGGCGGCGGCTTCCTCGCACACGACCGCGGAGATCAAGCAACTTGACCGCGAATTCTCGCCGGACCTGGTGGTCGTTCCGGTGGGATCGACGGTTTCTTTCCCCAACCTCGACGCCATCTTTCACAACATCTTTTCCTTGTCGAAGCCGCGATCTTTCGATTTGGGAAACTACCCCCAGGGCGAGACCAGGACGGTCACGTTTCCGGTCCCCGGGATCGTCTACGTGTACTGCCATCTGCATCCGAACATGTCGGCGGCGATCGTGGTTAGTCCCACGCAATGGTACGTCAGGGCCAATGCGGACGGCCATTTCGTGTTGCCGGCCGTGCCTCCCGGAAAATACACCGTAGTGGCCTGGCACAAAGCGGCGGGGTTCGTCCGCAAATCCGTGACTGTGACGGAGAGCGGCGCGCCTCCGCTTACCTTCGATATTCCGCTGACCGAGTCCACCCAAAAGGCCGTCGCACACAGGTAAGAGAATGCGGCTGGCCACACGCACATTTCTTTGGTCGATCCTCCCGTTCGCCGTGCTTCTGGCGGGCAGCTTCTACGCGGTGCAGAATCGCGTGCTTCTGAAGGTTCGTGAAAACCTCCAGTCTTCGGTGAGGCAGACGCAAGAATCCCTTGCAATCATGCGTTCGCGAACGGAGCAGCGCGACAGCCGCGTACTGCGGGTGGTGACCCAGAATCCGGCGCTGAAGGCGGGGGTCCAATTGATGCTGGGAGACCGGAGCGATCCGCAGGCGCGCGCAACCGTCGAAGATCAGCTTCTGGAAATCGGCGGCGAACTCGGCTTCGATTTTCTGTTGGTTTCCGATGTCACCGGGGCGCCACTCGCGGCCGTCATGTTTCAAGAGGGCAGGCTTAAAGCCTTGGATCTCGCAAGGCAGCAGCCGCCGCGCCAGGGCTATTTTACAAGCGACGGCCGCACTTTCCAGATCACCTCCGTGCCGATTGACGAGGGTAGCGAAAACCTCGGCGCGCTGTCGGTGGGTGAGCGGTTCAATCTCTCGGCGGTTCCGGGAACAGCCGTCCTGATGCGCAACGGCAAGATCGTCGAGACCAACGCGGCAGGCCTGCCGCTGGCGGAAGCGGAATCGGGTTTGCGCGGTTGCGGCGAAAGCAGTGAGTGTGAAATCCGGCTGGGCGGCGCCACTTATGTCTCCACGCTCATGCAGGGAGAAACTGCGGCGGGCGGCTACGTGGTTCGAAGTCTGGAAAGTCTGGACGCCGCGATGGGCCCGATTCAAGCGATTCTCCGCCGCGTATTTCTGTTCGCGGGTCTGGGAGCGCTGGCGGCCGCGGTGTTGGTGAGCGGATTGTCCTCCCGTTCGATTGTCCGTCCCATCTCGGGCGTCATCGACCGGCTGCATGAGAGCGCCAAGACTGGCGAATTGCCCGTTTTCGATGGCAGCAAGGAACGGATTCAAGAAATTCGCGATCTAACGGAAAGCTTCAACCGCGCTGCTGCTTCGATCCGCGACGGCCAGGAGCGCCTTCTGCGCGCCAACGTGGAGTTCATCGAGTCGCTGGCAAGCGCACTGGACGCTCGCGATCCATATACCGCCGGCCACAGCCGGCGCGTAAGCCAGTACGCGCTGAGCGTGGCGCAAGCCATGAGGCTCTCTCCAGCTCAGACGCAGGAAATCCGCATCGGAGCGTTGCTGCACGACATCGGAAAGATCGGCATCACCGACGCAATTCTGCAAAAGCCAGACCGATTGACCCCGGAGGAAGACCGGGTCATCCGGCAACATCCGTCCATCGGGCGGCGCATCCTCGAAAGCGTGCGCGGATTTCACCCGTTCCTGGACGTGGTCGAATTGCATCACGAAAACTGGGATGGAACCGGTTATCCCCGAGGACTGCGCGCCGAAGAAACGCCGCTGGCCGCGCGCGTGGTCAAGATCGCCGACGCCTGGGACGCGATGACCTCGGATCGCCCCTACCGGCAGGGAATGAGCCGGAATCAGGCTCTGGCCGTGCTCCGCAAGGTCGCCGGCACGCAAATGGATCCGGCCATCGCGGAAGTCTTTTGCACTTTGTGGGGAGCGGACCGTCCCGAAGTCGAGCGGGAATCCGATGCTTTGGTACGGCTTTCCGCGGCGGTCGGTGAACCGGCACAACCTTTGCAACCCCAGGACGCCCAGCTGCCCGTCGAACAAAGGGACGCCTGAATGCGCACACTCGCACTACTGGGATGCTTTTGCGGTCTCATCCAGATTTGCGCGGCGCAGGAGGCGGACTCGGGCTTCGAGCTGAGGACCACGCTGAGCGCGGAGGCGGTTACCTCACAGGACTTGACCGAGGCGCCGCGCGACGGCGATCCGGTTTCCGGTGGATTCCGCGCCATGCTCTATCCAATATGGAAGTGGAGCAGCCACTGGAGCGTGGATGGGGCGTTTCAAATTTCCTCGCGTCCGTACTTCTTCGACGAATTTTACACGCAAGGCTACGGAATCAACGGCAACCTCATGCAAGCCCATCTTAATTACTCGCGCTTTTGGAAGAAGGCGTCGGTAGTGGCGCGCGTGGGGGTGCTCTCCTCCGCATTCGGATCGTTTCTGTTGCGCTATGACGACGCCGTCAATCCGCTCATCGATAAGCCGCTCTCCTACGGTTACTATTCGGGCGTGACCACGCTCGGTCTCGCCGGAGCCGAGGTGGATGCGACCTATGAAAAAATGGACTTCCGGGCGCAGTTTGTGAATTCATCGCCCCTTAATCCCCGCAGCGTCTTCGATCACGATCAATACGGCAACTGGGCCGGCGGAGCCGGATACACCATCCGGCAAGGGTTCCGCGTGGGAGCATCCATGTTTCGCGGTCCGTATCTGGACCGGCAGTATGAATACTTCTTTCCAGGGGAAGCGCCGCCCAACACGCTGCCCGGCACCGGTGTCGGGGTCGACGTGTCCTGGGGACACGGCCCTTGGAATGCGTACGGCGAGTGGCAGCGCCTTCAGATGGATTATCACGTCATTCCGACATTCAGCGAACAGTTCGCATACGGGGAGCTGCGTCGCGTGCTGGCTCCTCGCTGGTACCTGGCCGCGCGGCTCACGCAGATGACCGCAAGCGTGGGTCCCGGCCAACGGGTGTACGAGGCCGCGGTCGGCTTCCGGCCGAATGCCTTCGAGCTGGTGAAGTTGGAGTATGAAACGAACAACACGGTAGCGATTCAGTTCGTCACTACGCTTCGGCCCATCTCGATCGCCGGCAACTGAGGAGCTAGGGCCAGTAATCCGGGCGGGCGCGAATCTGCGCGCCTTTGTGCCCGCGCACCTGCACAATCAGCCGGTGCAGTCCCTTATTCGAGGTCTCCTGCGGCTGGAAACTTAGCAGATACTGGCTGTGAACCTCCGCGCTGAGACGCTGGATCGCCTCTTGCAAGCCTTCCAGGCGGGTGAAGGAGAGATGCCGTCCGCCGGTCCACTTGGCGAATTCGTCGGCGGCGTTGCGGGTGGTCAGGCGCAGCGCTTCGACGATTCCTCCGGCATAGTCGGGATCGATGGGAAGAGACGGATCGTCTTCCGGTCTCGCGGTCCACGCCGTCGCCTGCGCCGAATAGGTGAGCGGATACATGGTGATGCCGGCTCGCTGCACCGCTTCAATGGCTTGATCCAGCTTGGTCTTGCTGCCGCGGTCGCGCGATTCGCCGATGACCAGCATCATTCTCCGATAGCTTTCGGGAGTCTTTTCCAACATCTTCACTCCCTCCATCACCGCGTCGAGCATTTTTCCGCTCTTGATGGTTCGGCCTTCAATGGATTCGAATGCGCCGCTGATCTTGTAGGAATCCCGCGTGAAATCCTGAATTGTGCGGACCTCGGCGTCATATGCGAGAACCGCGGCTTCGCCCTTTTCCCCGGAAACCAAGGGTTGCAGCATGCCGCCGATTTTGTGGATTTTTTCGAGAGCCGGCTGCGAAATCCAACTGGCCTGGATCGCCACCACCAGCGCGATTGGCGCCAGCACCGTGTCGGAGCTGTCCACTTGAATCTGGTGCTGCGGAACCCCGTCGTCGTAGAGCACGAAATCCTGGGCGGTGAGACCATCGACGAATTTGCCTTTGGCGTCGGTGACGGTGACCGGCACCAGCACCAAGTGAACATTGGTGCGGATGGTGGTGTCGTTCGTGGGGCTCTGGGCCAGGAGCGTGGCGCAGGCCAGGGCGCCGCAAATCAAAGCGGCCGCCAGCAGTCGGGGCACAGTCTTGGGACGGGGACGGAGCAGATTGGGTTCCTTCGCGGAAGCTTCAAGTATCTTAATCGCGCTTTGGCGCTATACCCATATAATCGCGCTTTCGCGCTACTCTATATCTTCGTATGCTGGACCGAATGGAGGAACTTCGCCGCCGCCACGCCGCTGCGGAAGCTGGCGGAGGCGAGGAACGCCGCGCCAGGCAGCACCAGGAAGGCAAACTTTCCGCGCGGGAGCGCATCGATCTGCTGCTCGACGAGGGCACGTTCGAGGAGATGGACAAACTGGTGCGGCATCACTCCCGCGACTTCGGCATGCAGGATCAGGTGGTCGACGGCGACGGATTCGTCACCGGATGGGGCGCGATTCACGGCCGCCCCGCGTTCGTCTTCGCCCAGGATTTCACGGTGTTCGGCGGTTCTCTCTCCGAAGCCAACGCGAAAAAGATCGTCAAGATCATGGACTTGGCGCTCAAAACCGGCGCGCCCATCATCGGCTTGAACGATTCCGGGGGAGCGCGGATTCAGGAAGGCGTGCTGTCGCTGGGCGGCTACGCCGACATCTTTCTGCGCAATACGCTGGTGAGCGGCGTGATTCCGCAAATTTCCGCGATTATGGGACCTTGCGCGGGTGGCGCGGTGTATTCCCCCGCCATCACCGATTTCACGTTCATGGTGGACCGCACCAGCTACATGTTTATCACCGGTCCGGAGGTCCTCAAGACGGTGACGCACGAGGACGTCACCAAGGAGGAACTGGGCGGTGCGACGACGCACAACTCCGTCAGCGGCGTAGCGCATTTTCTGGCAGCGGACGACGCGGAGTGCCTGCGAATGATCCGCGAGCTGCTGAGTTATCTGCCGCGAAACAATCTGGACGGGTGCCCGCGAACACCCTCGAGCGACCCTCCGGACCGTCAGGACGAGGCGCTGGACTTGCTTGTGCCCGAGGCGTCCAACATTCCTTACGACATCAAGGATGCGATTCGGCGCGTCGCCGACGACGGGCGGTTCTTCGAAGTGCAGGAACATTGGGCGAAGAATATCGTCATCGGGTTCGCGCGCATGGACGGACGTTCGATTGGGATCGTGGCCAACCAACCGGCGTTTCTAGCAGGCTGTCTGGATATCGATTCCTCAGTCAAGGCCGCGCGTTTCGTGCGCTTTTGCGACGCGTTTCAGATTCCGATTCTGACCTTCGTGGATGTGCCGGGCTTCCTGCCGGGAACGGCGCAGGAGTTCGGAGGCATCATCCGCCATGGGGCTAAGCTCCTGTACGCCTATGCGGAAGCCACCGTGCCGAAAATCACCGTCATCACGCGGAAAGCCTACGGCGGAGCGTATTGCGTGATGGGCTCGAAACATTTGCGCACCGACGTGAACCTGGCGTGGCCGAGTGCCGAGATCGCCGTAATGGGTCCGGAAGGCGCGGTCAATATCGTCTACCGGCGCGAAATCGCGGCGGCGAAAGCGGACGAGCAGGAAGCGGTGCGACAAGCAAAGATCGACGAGTTTCGCGAGCGCTTCGCCAGCCCGTTTATTTCGGCCGAGCACGGTTTCGTGGACGACGTGATTGAGCCGCGCCAGACCAGGCCGCGCGTGATCCAGGCCCTCCGGATGCTCGAAACCAAGGCGGATACGATGCCGCGCAAGAAGCACGGCAACATCCCCCTTTGAGAGGCTCTGACCCGTTTGCACCAGAGCCTCGCTATGCTACTCTCTGACCTGCATTCCCTTTCAGATCCGCCGCACGGAAACCTGGGACTCCTCCCTTCAACTGAGTGCAGAAAAGAGGGGTTCAGTGCCGCGCCCGCCCAACAACGTGACCGATGCCGCTCTCGCGATCACCTCCGGTCACGACAGCGGCACGCTGATGATCCAGAGCGGCGAGTGGAAGGCTCGCGAGGTTAAGTCCGGAGGCGTTTTGTAACGAAGGGTTTTACGTGAGTGGTTGTTCGATGTATTTCTCGCCCATGATGCTGTTGATGGGGAGCTTGTGTATGCTCTCGGCCCAGGAATCGTCGAATCCCCTGCCAGATCAGAGCGCGGCCGCCGATGTCGATGCTCCCCCGGCCGCTGCAACGCCGCCGAGTTCGGATCAGATTCTTTCTCAGACCGGCGTTCCCCTAACGCTGGGACAAAAATATTGGGTCACGATGGATCAGGTGGCTGGTCCCGGCGCTTTGTTCGCCGTCGGCATCCACGGCATGTACGACCACGTTTTGGATCGCCCGCACCAATGGGGACCCGGCGCGGGATCCATCGGGCCGCGCATCGCGTCCGACTTCGGGCGGCGCTTTTTGCGCCAGAATATCGCATTTGGCGTCCGCGCATTCGATCATGAGGACCCGCGCTATTTTCGGTCCGGACATGGCAACGTACTCTCGCGCGTCCGTTATGCCGCGATTCACACGTTCCTGGTGCGGGACGATAACGGATCCAGCATGCCCGCCTACAGTCTGTTTGTGTCCGCTTCCACCATGCCGTTTATCGCCCAGTCCTGGCGCCCGGAATCATTTAGCACCGACCGCGGTTTTGGCGGAGCCGGCGTCTGCATCGGCGTCGCCATGGCCACGAATATCTGGGATGAATTCTGGCCGGACATTCGCGCAGGACTTCCCAGGAAGCTCGGCGGTGGCGTAAGAACGTCCTGGTTTCCTCAGGTGGCATCGCACTGAAGAGGGTTGCTTAGGTCAGGGACCCACCCCACCTACGCCGTCAGCTTTTCGAAGAATTTCTTGATCAGCATCCTGGCGGTGGCGTCGATCAAGCGCTGTCCCACGGCCGCCATTGTTCCGCCCACCTGCACGTCGCCTTCGTAAGCGACATCGGTGGCGGCCGCGGTTCCGCTTTCGGCGGAGGGCGAAAGGTTCAGCAGACCCTCGCCCTTCATGAAGCCGATCTTGCCCGTGCCTTCCACGATCAATCTGAAGCTGGTGGGTGGATTTTGATCGGTGATTCGCACCTTGCCTTCGAACGCACCCGAGAGGCTCGCCATGGCCATCTTCATCTTCATGCGATACTCGTCCGGGCCGATCTTTTCCAGGCTCTCGCATCCGGGCATGGCTCGCGCCAGCACCTCCGGGTCCTGCATCATTTCGTAGGCGCGCTGCGGCGGAACGGCGAGCCGGGTGGTCCCGGCGATCTTCACACCGCCCTCGCCAGGGCCGTGGCCAGCGCGCGTTCCGCGTACACGCGCGCTAAGTGCGCGCGATATTCAGCGGAGGCGTGAATGTCCGCGTTGGCTTCGATATCTTTGGTCAGGAGCGCGGCGGCGGCCTGGATCTCCGCGGGATTTCCGGTGCGGCCTTCGAGGGCCCTCTCGGTGTGCGTGGCCCGATAGGCGCGGTTTGAAAGACCGGTGACGCCGATCCGCGCCATGACGATGGTCCCGCCCGCGAGGCGCACTCGCGCGGCGATGCCCACCACCGCGAATCCGCTGGCCTTCAGCGCCACTTTCTGATAGCTGGAGCCGGCTGGGTCCACCGGCAAGATCACTTCGCGAATCATTTCACCCGGCTCGATGGAGGTGGTGAAGGTGTCGACGAAAAAATCGTCAATGGCGACGGTCCGTTCGGATTTCGCGCTTTTCAACACCAGCTTGGCCTCCAGCGCCTGCAATGCCGCGGGGTAGTCCGCGGAAGGATCGGCATGCGCCACGCTGCCGCCAATCGTGCCACGATTCCGCACCTGAACGTCTCCGATGTGCGAGGCGGTTTCGGCCAGCAGAGGGCATTTAGAGCGAACCAGCGCGGAGCTTTCGACTTCGTGATGCGTTGTGGCTGCTCCAATATGCAAGGACCCCGCCTGTTCGCGAATGTAGCTCAGATCTTTGACGCGGCCCAAATCCACCAGATGATCGGGGAGCGCCAGGCGCAGCTTCATCATGGGGATCAGACTCATGCCGCCGGCCAACGGCTTAGCGCCTGAGGCGATAAGCCCCAGAGCTTCGTCGAGCGTCTTGGGAGCGGAGTAATCGAATGCCTCGGGAATCATGCGGGCCTCCCTGATTCATGCTTGGAGACAATTTGCCAGATTTTTTCGGGCGTCAAGGGCATGTCGATGTGCCGCACGCCCAAGTGCGAAAGTGCGTCCACCACGGAGTTCACCACGGCCGGCGATGCTCCGATGGTTCCGGCTTCCCCGACGCCTTTGACGCCCAGCGGATTCACGGGTGAGGGAGTCACCGTATGGCTGCTCTCGATCCACGGCATCATGGGCGCTCGCGGGACCGCATAATCCATCAATTCGCCGGTCAGGAGCTGGCCGTTATCGTCGTAAACCACGCCTTCCCACAGCGCCTGGCCAAGGCCCTGCGCGACGCCTCCATGGACCTGCCCGTCGACGATCAGCGGATTTAAGATGCGTCCGCAATCATCCACGGCGACGTAGCGTTTAATATCGATATCGCCCGTTTCGCGATCCACTTCCGTGATGACGATATGCGCGCCGAAAGGAAAAGTGAAGTTGGGCGGCTCCCAGAAATAAGTGGCAACCAGACCAGGCTCCATATTAGGCGGCACCTTCATCGCGCGGTAAGCCGCAAACGCGATCTCCTTGAAGGAGACGCTCTTGCCGCTCTTGTTGCAGGTGCACTGGCCGTCGGCCAACATCACATCCTCGGAGTCGAGCAGCAGAGCCCCCCATTTTTTAAGTTTGGTCTTCAGCTCCTGAAGGGCGAAGTAGAGAGCCGTTCCGCCTACGGCAGTGGACCGGCTGCCGAAGGTCCCGATGCCGTATTGCACGATGGAAGTATCGCCGTGCAGCACGAGGACGTCATCAAGGTCCACGCCGAGCTCGTCGGCGGCGATCTGCGAGAAGGTGGTCTCTTCGCCCTGTCCGTGCGGCGAGATGCCGGTCATGACGGTGACCTTGCCCGACGGCTCAATCTTCACCTGCGCGCTTTCCCACCCGCCGGCGGGCGTGGCGGGCGAGGGACCGAAGGCGCAAATCTCGCCGTAGGTGGACATGCCGATGCCGAGCAGCTTGCCCTTGGCGCGGCCCTCGGCTTGTTCCTTCCGCGCCGTCTTGTAATCGACGATGCCCATGGCCTTGTGGAGCGGGGCGGCGTAATCGCCCGAATCGTAGATCAAGCCGGTAGCGGTGGGGAAGGGAAACTCCTCGTTGCGCACGAAGTTCTTGAGGCGGATCTCGGCGGGGTCCATCTTCAGTTCGGCGGCGAGAATGTCAATCATGCGCTCGATGCCGTGAGTGGCTTCGGGACGGCCCGCGCCACGATAGGCGTCCGTGGCCATGCAATTGGTGAACGCTCCGACGACATCGGCGCGGATGTTCTTGGTGCGGTAAAGCCCCGGCATCATCAGCACGCTGAGCGTAGGAATGGCCGGCGTCAGCAGCGAAAGAAACGCGCCCAGGTCCTGGATGATCTTGAGCTTGATGGCGGTGATTTCGCCGTCGCGCTTGGCCGCCAGCTCGTAGTAATCCACGTGGCCGCGGCCGTGAATGGTGCACAGGAAGTTCTCGCGGCGGGTTTCGATCCATTTGACGGGCTTGTTGATCTTCATGGCCACAAACCCCATGAGGATCTCCTCGGCGTAGGTATCGATCTTGCTGCCGAAGCCGCCGCCAACCTCGGGAGCCACCACGCGCAGGCGGTTGTCATCGAGCCCGAGGCACTGCGCCACCAACGACCGCACCAGATGAGGCGCCTGGGTGGAGGTGAACAGGGTCAAGGAGCGCTCCGCCGCGCGCCAGTCCGCCACCACTCCGCGCGTTTCCATCGCCATCGGAATCAAGCGCTGACTGGTGATGCGCTGCTTCACCACGACCTCCGCATCGGCGAATGCCTTGTCAACTTCGCCGCCCTCCTGATGGAAGTTGAACGCCGTGTTATCCGGCCATTGGGGATGCACCGGCGGCGCTCCGGGCGCGAGCGCTTTTTCCGGATCGGCAACCGCCGGCAGCACTTCGTAATCGATCTCGACGGCTTCTGCGGCGTCCTGGGCGATGTACCGGTCCGTGGCTACCACCACGGCCACGGGATGGCCGACCAAATAGACGCGATCCGTAGCCAGGATGGTGTGATGCGGCACGCGCAAGCCCGGCAGCGCGGCCCCGCAAGGCACGGGTCCCACGCCCTCGATGTCCTTGCCGGTGAAGACCGCCGCGACGCCCTTGATCGCCAGCGCGGCCTTCGTATTGATGGAACGGATGTTGGCCGCCGCATGCGGACTGCGCACGACCATCGCATAATGCATGCCTGGCAGTTTGATGTCGTCGACGTAAGTGGCCGTGCCGGTGATCAGGCGTGGATCTTCCTTGCGCCGGATACGCTTGCCCGCCAGAGTCTCGCGTTTGGTGATGATCGTCGACATGCGTTATGCCCTCCCCGCCTTGGCCGCGGCTCGCACGGCGTTGACGATATGTTGATATCCGGTGCAGCGGCAGATGTTGCCTTCGATCCCGTGACGGATCTCCGCCTCCGTAGGATCCGGATTGCGGTCGAGGAGTTGCTTCGAGGTCATGATCATGCCCGGCGTACAAAAGCCGCACTGCGCGCCATGCTCATTCCAAAAGGCCTCCTGCATCGCGTGCAGCTTACCGTTGGTGGCCAGTCCTTCGATGGTGACGATGTTTGCGCCGTCGGCCTGCACCGCGAACATGGTGCAGCTCTTGACGGCTTTGCCTTCGAACTCCACCGTGCACGCTCCGCACAGTGAGGTCTCGCAGCCGATGTGCGGACCGGTGAAGCCGGCGACCTCGCGCAGGTAGTGAATGAGAAGGAGCCTCGGCTCAACTTCATGGGAGTAGGAGGTCCCGTTGATGGTCAGAGTAATGGATTGGGTCATCGTTATGTTCCAGCAAGCAAACCAGCCTATTGAAGATATCAAATCGGGAGGAGCAGGGGGATATGTCACCCTGCTAAAATCATCATGGCGTTAGGATGAGGACGACGCTGGACATCGACGATGATGGATGCGGGCTGGCTCGGAGTGGCGCGAAGGCGGGTCCGGCTTCCGTGTCGCAATGGGGATTTCACACGTTTGCGCTGAGCACACCGGCGCAGCGGTTCGGGTTGGCGGAAGTGAACGCCGCATTGGAAGCGGAAGATCGGGAGTTTCTGAAAACACCATTCGGCCGCCGATAAACGCAGATGAACGCGGATAAACCAATTGTTTTGCATCAGCGTTAATCCCCTTTGAGGCCGATGTGACTTTCGCGCCCGGCTTCCTCTTAGATGTCTTCAAGATTGTCCTAATCGACTTGACGCTGGCAGGGGATAACGCGCTGGTGATTGCGCTGGCGGTACGCTCTCTGCCCCCGCGGCAGAGGCGCATCGGATCGGCGCTGGGCGCGGTTGCGGCCGTTGCGCTGCGGGTTCTGATCACATACGCCGCGGTGAAGCTGTTGGATGTCCCGTACATTAAGCTGGTCGGCGGGGCGTTCGTACTGTACATCGCGGTGAAGGTGTTCGTGGACGCGGAGGGTCCGGAGAAAGAAGCGCCGCCGGCGGGGCATATCTGGCGAGCCGTCTGGTACATCGTCGCCGCCGACATTACCATGTCCACGGACAACGTTGTGGCGATCGCTGGAGTCGCGCACGGCAGCCTGCTTCTGATCCTGTTCGGCCTGGGTCTGAGCATTCCTTTCCTGGTGCTCTCCAGCAATCTGTTCGTGGTAATGCTGAATCGCTATCCCTGGACCCTGTATCTGGGCTCGGCGATTCTGGGCCAGGTGGGCGCGGAGATGATGCTTACCGACGGCTTTGTGACGCGGACTTTGAATCCTTCCCGAACGACGATTTATGGCGTGGAAGCGGCGGCCATCGGGGGAGTTCTGATCGTCAGCAGGTTGTGGTGCGCCAGAAAGACGGCCAGTAGAGATTAGACGGCGAGCGCCGCGCCTTCAGGCAGCGGGTCCTCTTGGGTAACACCATCGATTTGGGCAACGCCATCGATCAATCGCAGCGAGCCTTGCGCGAGCGTGCCGGTGCGCGGGCCCGGCAGAATCACGCCGGTCAGATTCATCGGATCGGTGTGAGCGATCCAGATCTCCTCACCCGATGCGGCGTTGCGCCGGACGTGGCGCAGCAGATCCAAAGCTTCAGGCCGGGCGAACTGCTCGCCCACGAATCCGGAAACGAAACGGCCTCCGCGAAGCTCGCCGCGCGCCTCCATGCGGCGATAGATGGTCAGCAAATCGCGCCACGGCGGCGCGAGCGTCTCGCGAACCAGAAGATCGCGGAAGACCACTCCCCAGCGATTCAGAAACTGCATCGCCAAGAACTCGATATTGGCGCTGAGCCCGACTCCGCCGCGGAGCAGCGCCCAGCGGCCGGCGGCGTGGCGCGGACGGGCGCTACGGCCTCTTCCTTCGCCTCGGCGGCGCTTAGGATCGATCAACGCTCGGAGGTTCTCGAATCCATCGGCGGTGACGAAGCCCGCGGCGACCAGTTCCCACAAACCGTCCTCGACCTCGCTCGCCAAGCGTCCGGTGGCCCGAAGGATCTCTTCGAAAAATAACGCTCCGCGCCCTTCTATCGCGGTCAGGATATCGCGCGCCGGGTGCGAGAGCAGGGGCATCTGCGTCGCCGGCGGCAGCAAAGTTGCGGCGTCTTCGCGCAGGAAAAAAGCCACCGGAGCCACGCGCGTCGGCCGCACGCGGCGCACCTCGCCGGTTTCCATGGCCGGATGCGGCGAGAGACGGCCCCACTGAATTTCGCCCGAGAGGCATAGCCGGTCGAGCCACTCTGGATCGTATCCCATCATGCGCGACGGAAGAACTGACGTTTCCCAAGCGGCGGCCGAAATCTCGTAGCCCTGAAGTTGCCGCAGCACTTGAAACAATCCATCTACGCCGTGGAGTTGCGAGCCGCGGCCCAAGTGCTGCCAACGGCACAGAAACTGCATGAACTGGGCTGCGGTGACAGGCTCGATCTCGCGCCGCAGGCGGCCAAGAGTCATACGGTGAATGCGCGCGAGAATGCGGCGGTGACAGAATTGGATTTCCTTCTGATCGCCTTCGTGAGGCGCAAAGTTGCCGCGGAGAATCTGCCCTTCGTTTTCGAGCTGCGCCAAGGCGGATTCGACGACATCCAACGGAAGGGCCAGTCTGCCAGCCAGCTCGCTGCCTCGCGCAGGACCGATCGAATCCATCCAACCCCTGAGGACACTCGTGGCCTCGACTCCCGCATTCTGGGCGAGTTCCACGCGCTCCGTCGCGGTCCAGAAGCTGCGGCCCGCGCGTTCGATTACTCGTGCACGCCCAGCCCGCGCCAGTTCCTGATAGAAGTCGCGCCACTCAGGGACGGGCGGAAGCACGATCAGCGTGAGCAAGGCGTCATGCAACTCATCGGCATCGCGAACCACGGGCCAGGATTCGGCAGCAACCTGCGCGATGGCCTCGGGGTCCAGCGCTCCCAGTCCGGCCGCGTCCTCGGGTCCGAGCGTCCGCCGCAATTGCACCGCGCGCGTGCGGCGCTCTTCTAGCGGCGCATCGTCGAGAAAGGCGTAGGGATTTGAGTTGAGGATCTCGTAACAGAAAGGCGAAGGCTCGCGCGTATCGATGGCGATGGTTTTGAGCGATCCTTCCCGGATCCGCTCCAGAATCTCCTTCAACCCCTCCAGATCCATGGCCTCATGCAGGCAGTTGTCGATGGTTTCGTTGACCAGAGGATGATCCGGGATGCGGATCTCGCCGGTCAGGTTCTCGGCGCACGCCACTTGGTCCGGAAACACCGCGGCCAGTAGATCGTCGGCGCGGATGCGCTGGATAGGCGGCGGGACCTTGCGTCCTCCGGCGAAGCGGGGCACGGCCAAGGCGCGCGACGCGTTCCACTTCCATCGCGCTCCGAACATCGGCGAATCGAGCATGGCCTGGGTCAGCACGTGTTCCACGGTGCCGGGGGTGAGGAAGCTGAAGACCAGCTCCAGCGGGAACGAGTGCTGATCGCTCAAAGAGAGCACCAGGCCGTTGTCCGTGGCCGCGGCCTGCAACTCAAAGTTGAATGTCCGGCAGAAACGTTTGCGCAGCGCCAGGCCCCACGCCCGGTTGATGCGCGAGCCGAAAGGCGCGTGCAGCACGAACTGCATCCCTCCGGCTTCGTCGAAGAAACGTTCCGCGATGACGGTGTCCTGGGTCGGAAGAGCACCGAGAGCGGCGCGGCCGGCGCGTACGTAGAGAGCAGCTTGCTCCGCGCCGCGGCGATCGAGCATGCATTCGCGTTCGAGCAACGCGACCGCGTTGTCGAAGTCGGCAGGTCGTAGACCTGCCCCACTCGGAGTCAGATCGGCGCCTATGATGTCTTCCCGCAGACGCGAGACTTCGAGTGAGAGCTCACGCGTTCTGCCCGGCGCTTCGCCACGCCAAAAGGGAATCGACGGCGCCGCGCCGTGGGCGTCCTCCACGCGGACTCGGCCCGGCTCCACGCGGCGAATACGCCAAGAGGTGGTGCCGAGCAGAAACACGTCGCCCACCAGGCTCTCCACCGCGAAATCCTCATCAACCGAGCCGATGACGGTTTCCTCCGGCTGGGCGATTACCTGATACTGAGCGGTGTCCGGAATCGCGCCGCCGTTGGTGATGGCCATGAGCCGGGTGCCCCGGCGCGCGCGCACACGGTGATTCACGCTATCGCGATGCAGCAGCGCTCCGCGGCGGCCCCGCGAGGTGACCATGCCTTCGGAAAGCATCGTGAGCACCTCTTCGAACACCTGCCGGCTCAGGTCGCGATACGGGTAGGCGCTGTGGACCAGCGCGAAGAGATCGTCCTCGGCGAAATCGTCGCAGGCTGTGGCGGCGGCGATTTGCTGGGCTAGAATGTCCAGAGGCGCGTGAGGAATTTCCAGGCGGTCGAGATCGGCAGCGCGAATGGCCCGAACCAGCGCCGCGCATTCGATCAAATCGTCGCGGGTGGTGGCGAAGAAGCGGCCCTTAGGAAGAGCGCCGACCCAGTGGCCGGCCCGGCCGACCCGCTGCAACCCGACGGCGATCGATCGCGGCGATGCAATCTGGCAAACGAGGTCGACGGTGCCAATGTCGATGCCCAGCTCGAGCGAAGCCGTGGCGACCACTACGCGCAACTGGCCGCTCTTGAGCTTTTCCTCTGCCTCCAGACGCAAGCGGCGCGAAAGGCTTCCGTGATGCGGCAGCACGGCGTCCTTGCCCAGGCGCTCGGCCAGATTGTGCGCGACGCGCTCAGACAGTTTGCGGGTATTGACGAATACCAGAGTGGTCCGGTGCTCCAGCGCCAGTGCGGCAATGCGATCGTAGATTTCGCCCCACATCTCCGTGCTGGCGACGACGCCCAATTCGTCGCGCGGGACTTCGACCGCGAGGTCGAGCGTGCGCTTGCGCCCCACTTGGACGATCTTGGCGCGGGGGCTCAGGAATTGGGCCACTTCCTCGATCGGACTCACTGTCGCCGAGAGGCCGATCTTCTGCAACGGGCGGCCCGTCAGGGCTTCCAGCCGGGCAATCGAGAGAGCGAGGTGCGAGCCGCGCTTATCGTCGGCCACGGCGTGGATCTCATCGACGATCAGAGTTCGCACCGAGGCCACCATTTTGCGCGGTCCCGCGGCGGTCAGCAGGATGTATAGCGATTCCGGCGTGGTCACCAGAATATGCGGAGCGTGTTTCCTCATCCGCTGGCGTTCGGAAGCGGGCGTGTCTCCGGTACGCACGGCGGTGCGGATTTCCGCCAAGGGGATTCCTTGCGCTCGCGCCAGCGCCGCTATTCCTTGAAGCGGCACATCGAGGTTCTTGTGAATATCGTTGCTGAGCGCCTTGAGCGGAGAGACGTAGAGCACCTGGGTCTGATTCGGCAGCTCGCCCAGGCGAGCCTGGCGCACCAGATCGTCAATCGCGGTGAGAAATGCCGAGAGCGTTTTTCCGGCGCCCGTGGGCGCCGAAATCAGAACATCGCTGCCGGCGCGGATTTCCGGCCAACCGAGCTTCTGCGGCTCCGTCGCCGCGGGGAAGCGCGACTCGAACCATTCGCGGACCAGGGGATCGAACGAGGTGAGCGGCATAATAAGGAGTGACCGCAGTACCAGTGTAGCGATGTTGCGGTATCCTGAGGGGCGGAGATAAGAGCGAGATGAGAGCGATTCGAGCCGCGTTGCTCGCGGCCCTCGCGGTGGAGTTAGTGTCGGGTGCGTCCGTCCGGGCCCTCCTCATCGACGGCCCCGAATGGCAACCGCAGACAGCGGCATTGAAGGCCATCCTTGAAGCGTCCGATGTCCTTCATGTGGACGTTCTGACCGTTCCGCCCAAAGGCAATGCCTTCGAGCCAGCTTTCGACCGCTACAAAGTCATCGTGCTGAATTACGGCGGTGACGGTTGGTCGCTCGCGACCATCGCGGCGCTCGACAAATACTTGCAGGGCGGTGGAGGATTGGTCCTGCTTCCCGCCGCGGACGCTGCCTTTCCGGCCTGGACCGAATACAACCTGCTGCTCGGCGTCAGCGGGGCTCCGAACCGCGATCAAAGCGCGGGGCCAATTTTGTTCTATCAACAGGGGAAGATGGCGGCCGATAGCGATATGAAGGGTCCGGCCGGGCAAGCCCCGCATCCGGATCAGCCCTTCGCCGTCACTATCCGCAACACGGAGCATCCAGTCACGAAGGGAGTGCCACTGGTATGGATGCACACGGCCGATACGCTGGCGGGCGATCTTCGCGGGCCGGGGAAGAACATGCTCCTGCTGGCGACCGCACACTCCGATATGGAGCGTGGCGGCACCGGCCGCGATGAACCCGTGATGTTGGCGCTCTCCTACGGAAAGGGGCGCGTGTTTCATATCTTGCTGGGGCGGACGCCGGAGGGCATGGCGTGCGTCGGATTCCAGACCATGCTGTCGCGCGGGGCGGAGTGGGCCGCTACCAGCAAGGTGACGGTGAAGATGCCTTCCGATTTCCCGACCGAGGAAAAAACTTCGACGCGGCCAGTGAAATCCGCTCCCTGACGGACGGCCGCAGCGGGCAAGACGGCTCGGAATCGGGTACACTCACAGTTCGCATGCCTGCCCCTTCCGGCTCCCGTCCCACCCACGCCCGGCACATCGTGCTGGCCCTGACCGTGGCCGCTTACATGATCACGTACATGGATCGCACGGTCTTCTCCACGGCGGCGCCCGAGATGCGCAAAGAGCTGGGGATTTCGCTGGCGCAGATGGGAGCTATTTTTTCGATCTTCCGCTGGAGCTATGCGTTGTTCCAGGTCCCCGGCGGCTGGCTGGGCGATTGGATCGGTCCGCGCCGCGCTCTCACCCTTATCGTGAGCTGGTGGAGCCTGTTCACTTCGCTGACGGCGGCGGGTTGGAACGCGGCATCGCTGTTGGCCATTCGCTTCATCTTCGGAGCGGGCGAAGCGGGGGCGTTTCCAATTGCCACTCGATCTCTGTCTCGATGGATTTTGCCCGCTGAACGCGGCTTCGCACAAGGCGTCACCCACGCGGGCTCGCGAATCGGAGGCGCGATCGCCGGACCCGTAACGGTGTTCCTGCTGGTGCGCTACGGCTGGCGCACGCCGATCGTCGCTTTCGGCGGAATCGGACTGCTGTGGTCGGCGGCTTGGTATTTTTACTACCGCGACACGCCGGATGAGCACAGTGGCGTGAATGCCGCGGAGCTCGAAAAAATCCACGCGGCCAGTGGAGGCCCGCGCAAGGCGGTGGGCACCCCGGTGCCATGGGGCCGAATTCTGGCGAGTCCGGTGGTCTGGCAGATTTCGGCGATGTATGCGTGCTATCAGTGTTCGCTGGCCTGGTACACGGATTGGTTCCCGACATATCTACAGGAGGCGCGCGGCTTCACCGTCAGGGAAATGGGACAGTTCACCAGCGTTTCCTGGATTGCCGCGGCCATCGGCAATCTGGCGGGCGGATGGCTCACCGATCTTGCGCTACGCCTCACCGGCAACGTCAAGCTTTCCCGGCGCGTCGTGGGGATGCTCGGCTTCCTGATTGGCGCCGCGGGAATGCTTTTCTCGACGCTGACTCACGATCCCAAGACGTGCGTGTACTTCAATTGGATCGCCTTTGCTGGGTTTGAGGTGACGGTTTCGGTGTCGTGGGCGATTCCGCTGGATATCGCCGGTGACTACGCGGGCTCGGCTGCCGCGGTGATGAACAGTTGCGGTAACATCGGAGGCGCGCTTCTATCGTTATTGGTGCCGTATATGGTGAAGGCGTCGGGTTGGAATATGCCCCTGCTGGTGACTGCTGGCTTAAGCATAGTGGGGGCGCTGATCTACGCGAAGGTAGACGCGAGCAAGCGCGTGGCATTCGCTTAAGGCGGTTTGGGAGCACGACATGAAGAGAATAAAATTAGTGCTGGCAGTGATTCTGGCTGTTGCGGCCGGGGCGATGATTGGTTCGGCCCAGGCGCTGGATTTCGCGATCTATCGCGCGCGCGTCGAGCCGATTTTTCTGAAAAAGCGCCCCGACCACGCGCGCTGCGTGGCGTGTCATGAAGCCAGCGCCAGCAACTTCAAGCTCCAGCCGCTGGATCCCGGAGCCGCCACTTGGACCGAAAGCCAATCCCACCAAAATTTCGAAACCGTGTCACACTTGGTGGTTCCCGGCGATCCTTCGAAGAGCCGTTTACTAATTCATCCTCTGGCGCCCGAGGCCGGCGGCGACGATTTCCACGGCGGCGGGCATCAGTTCGGATCGAAGGACGATCCGGATTGGAAGACCATCGCCGATTGGGTGCGGTCGGCGAAATAACTACGGAACCACCACCGTGCCGTTGCGCTTGGGCACTTCGCCCACCGGAATCCGCGCGACCTCCTTGCGCGAGGCCACGTCGACGGCCGAAACCATATTTACGCCCGAATTGGCGACGTAGACCGTCTTGCCGTCGGGTGTGAAGGTCACCCAATCCGGCACCTTGTCGGTTTTCACGTATCCCATCATCTTCAGATCGGGCAGCGAGTATTCAAAGATGCCACTGGCAATCGAACTGTTCACCCACAGAGTCTTGCCGTCCGGCGAAACAGCGATCCCGTGCGACGGCGCTCCCGATTCCGCTTTGCCATTCACTGGCTGATCCGGAAGAGTGATGCGTTGCGTCACTTTGTGCGCTTTGAAGTCCACCACATCGAATCCGTGAAGGTTGGAAAGCTGCACGAACAGGCGGCTGGTAGAGCCGTCCGGCGCTTTCTCAATCGCGATGGGCCGTACGCCCTGATCCATCGGCAGCTCCCACGCCACCGCCAACGTCTTCGCGTCGATGACGGTGATTATCTTTCCGGCGATCGACCCCGCGATGGCGAATTTGCCGTCGGGAGTCACATAGGTGTTGTGCACGGCGCCCTTCACCGGAATGGTCTTGGCGATCTTCATCGAAGCGGTATCGATCACGTCCACCGCGCCGGGAGCCACGGCGATCCCCACAAACACATACTTGCCGTCGCTGGAAACGGAAAGATTGTTAGGATGGCCGCTCAACTGCGCTTTGGCAATCAGCTTTCCGGTCTTCGTATCTGTCGCCCATAGCGTGCTTTCGGACTCGCAAGTGATGTATGCACGGGTTCCATCCGGCGAGAAGCCGACGCCATGCGGGACCTCGATCCCTTCCACTCTCATCACCACTTTGTTGGTGACGGGGTCGATCACGTCCACGTGGTCCCCGGCGCTGTTGGTCTGGTAGATGCGGACCGATCCGGCCCATGTTGTCAAGGCAAGGCCCGGGAATGCGAGAAGCAGCACACTGACGAAACGTTTCATGGTAGGGAGCTTATCATCTCCGAACATTCATCACAAGGGCTGGCATCACAAGTGTCGCTAACATGTGATCTGTCCGCTCCAATTCACACATGATCTGTCCGGTTGGGATGCTGGGGAGGTGCAAGGA
>Ga0209415_10001496_pt1 | contig 44857 bp, 42 predicted proteins | sample PeaSoiSIISIP2007_FD_187696 | JGI IMG/M metagenome (GOLD analysis project Ga0209415, IMG submission 187696) | Peat soil microbial communities from Weissenstadt, Germany - SII-SIP-2007 (SPAdes) (version 2) | ecosystem: Environmental > Terrestrial > Soil > Wetlands > Peat | place: Germany... | reverse complement strand
TCTTGAGGATGATCTCCAAGTCGAGGCCGAGCGACCAGTGCTCGATGTAGAAGAGGTCCAGCGAGAAGCGCTGCTCGTGAGACACGTCGGAGCGGCCGGAGACCTGCCACAACCCGGTGATGCCGGGCAGGAGGTTCGCGCGCTTCTTCGCGGTCTCGCCGAACTCGCGCTCGAGCGCCTCGATCTCGCCCGTCGTCAGCGCGAGCGGGCGGGGCCCCACCACGCTCATGTCGCCGAGCAGGACGTTGAGGAATTGAGGGAACTCGTCCAGCGAGAAGCGGCGCAGGAATTTTCCCGCGCGCGTCACGCGCGGGTCGTTCTTCGCCTTGAAGAAGGGACCTTTCTGGTCGTTGAGGCCCTTCACGTCGGCGATGCGCTTCTCGGCGTCGGCCACCATCGTGCGGAACTTGAAGGCCTCGAAGATGCGGCCCTTGTGGCCGTAGCGCTTCTGCGTGAACAGAATGCGGCCCGTCGAGTCGAGCTTGATCAGGACGCAGATCACGACCCAAAGCGGGGCCGTCGCGAGCAGGAGCAGGGACGAGAAGACGACGTCGAAGGCGCGCTTCGCGGCGAAGTTGGCCGGCGTCAGCGAGGTGTGCTGGATGCGGTACGACGGGACCCCGAGATGCTGGTCCATTTGGACCTCGCCCATGCGGATCTCGAGGAGGTCCGGCACCATCTTGAAGCCGACCGAGCGCGCGTCGCAGGCCTCGGCGGCGGCGAGCACGCGCTCGCGCGCGTCCTTCGCGTTGAGGAGGATCAGCTCGTAGTAGTCCCCGCCGGCGAGCACGCGCTCGAGCTCCTCGGTGGGCGGCAGGGAGGCGAGTTCGCGCAGGCCGGCCCCGGGATGGCGGTCGCGCAGGCGCTCCTTGATCAGCGCGGCGACGGGGCCGCCGCCGACGAGGAGGATCGGCCGCGCGGCCTCGTGGCGCGCGAGCCAGGCGTCGAGCCAGAGCACGAGCAGGTGGCTCGCGCTGAGCAGGACGACGGCGATCGGGAGCACGCTTGCGAGGAGGAGGCGCGAGTAGGCGAGCCGCTCGTACAAGAACGCGGCGACGAGCATCGCGCCGGTGCCGAGCGCGCAGGACTTGACGATCTGGACGAAGCGGTCGGCCGCGCTGAGCCACGAGGCCGTGTAGAGCCGGTTCAGGTACAGCATCGTCAGCCAGATCGGCACGGCCGCGTTCAGCAGGACCGCGTACTTCGTCCAGGCGACCGGCTCGCCGGCGAGCGGCACGCGCGCGACGAAGAACGCCCACTCGAAGCGCAGCCAGAAGGCCGCGCGGTACGCGCCGACGACCGCACCCGCGTCGCAGGCGACGTGCAGGGCGGTGCGCAGGGCGTGGCGCAGCCAGGGGGGGAGCCCCGGCGTCGGGGCCGGGGCGGCCTGCCCCTCGGCCCGTCGGGGGCGCGGGGCGCGGAGTGCCATCGGCGGATTATATCAATTCGCCGAGGCCGGTCCGGTCGTCAGGCCGAGTACAAGCGCGAGAGCTCGGACAGCATGCGCTCGAGCGAGAACTCGCGGCGCACGCGCTCGCGGCCGGCTGCGCCGAGACGGCGCCGCAGGTCGGGGTCGTCGAGCAGGAGTTGGCAGCTCTCCAGCAGCTCGCCCTCGCCGGCGACGAGGAAGCCGGTGCCGCCGTGCACGACCGCGTCGCGGTTTCCGGACGCCGCGGAGGCGACCACGGGCAGGCCCGCGGCCATCGCCTCGAGCACGGCGTTCGGCATCGCGTCCCAGCGCGAGTAGTGGACGAACACGTCGAGACCGCGCAGGCGCTCGCGGGCTTCGTCGGCGGTCAGCCAGCCGGTGATCTCGGTCTTCGCGAGCAGGTTCATGTTCGTCAGGTTCGTGCGCGCCTTGGCCTCGTCCTCGCCGCCGCCGATCCACACGCACTTGACCCCGTTGCGGGAATCGGTCACGCGCTGGGCGAGCAGGACCCAGGCGTCGGGGTTGCGCGCGTAGGTCATGCGCCCGCAGGAACCGACGACGAGCCCGTCGTGCGGGCGGGGCTCGGGGAAGCCGCCGAGGTACGCGTCGCAGACGACGTGGACGGGCCGCTTCGAGAGCTTGCGCGCGAGCTCCCCCTCGCTCGGGGAGACCGCGATGGTCTCGCCGACGCGGGCGGCGGTCTTCTCGACCAGCCGGTAGAGCGCGCGGCTCGCCTTGGAGCGGTCCTGCATCTGGAAGCCGTAGCCGTGCGCGCTGTAAAAGATCTTCTTCATGCCCGCGGCCTTGGCCGCCGCGCGCGCCAGCGCTCCGGCCTTCGACGAGTGCGCGTGCACGACGTCCGGCCGGTGCTCCGCGAACAGGCGGTGGAGCTTGCGCAGGGCCTGCGCGTCGAGCGCGGGCGAGATCTCGCGCTTCATCTCCGCGACGTGATACGCGGCCTTCGCGCCCGCGCACTTCGCGCGGTACTCGTCGGGCGTCCCGCCGCGCACCGCGAAGACGAGAGAGACGTCGAAGCGCGCGGGGTCCAGGCCGTTGCAGATCGCGGCCACCTGCTCGCCGGTCCCGCCGGGACCGCCGCATTCGACGACCTCGAAGACCTTGATCACCGGGAGATTATAGATTTTCCCCCACGGAACTTTTTTGACGGTCGGCGCGTATCTATCGCGGGGTCCTGGGCCTTAGGACCCTGGAATCAGAAAACGATGGGAGATAAAATATGAATGTGGAAGCAGGGAACGAGTTGCCGGCCACGAAACAGGACGTCGTCGACGCGATCGACTCCCTGCGTCGTGATCAGCGCGCGCGCATGGACAGTCTCGATCGGAAGATCGACCGCGTGGCGGTGGAGGTCGTACGCAGTCAGTCGCGGCTGCGCGCGGTCGAAGAGAACATGGCCACGAAAGACCGGTTCCGGAAGTACATGGAGGCGGTGCACGATTTCGCGTCGAAGGCCGAGACTTATGGTCGGACCGCCGTGCTTCACGGTCAAGCGTTGACGGAAGATCGGATATCGATCAAGGATCATGAGCGGCGTCTTCAACGTCTGGAGTCCTGAGAGAATGAAAACCCGGAGCCGAAGGCCGATCAATTCCGTTGTCGACCGCGTCGACGATCCAGTCGGGGAGGATTTGGAGGCGGTGCTGGCTTGCAACACTTCCATCCTGCGGCAGATCAAAGCGACCATGGTGACGAAGGACGATGTCGAAAAAGGGATGGAAGTGATCCGCGGCTACCAGGCGCGGATGGCCGTCTGGGGACCGGCCTTGGAGCGGAGCAACCGGGCGCTGGCCAAAAGCATGGGCTTCACAATAACCGCGACCGGCGACTGGGTGCGCGAGCCTTAGTCCGCGATCCGGTAGCGCAGCAGGCACCAAAGATAGGAGAAGCCGTCCTTCCAGGTGATCTTCTTTCCCTCGTCGTAGGTCCGGCCCGAGTACGAGATCGGCGCCTCGTAGAGGCGCAGGCGGCGCTTGCAGACCTTCGCGGTGAGCTCGGCCTCGATGCCGAAGCGCTCGCTGTTCAGCGGGATCGCCTTGATCTTGTCGGCCGCGAAGGCCTTGTAGCACGTCCCCATATCGGTGAGGTTGATGTTGTAGAGGACGTTCGTGAGCAAGGTGAAGAACTGGTTCCCCGCGTAGTGCCAGAAGAAGAGCACGCGGTGCGGCCCGCCGAGGAAGCGCGAGCCGTAGACCGCGTCGGCGCGCCCGTCGAAAAGCGGCGCGAGCAGGCCCGGGTAATCCGCGGGGTCGTACTCCAGGTCCGCGTCCTGGATGATGACGTAGTCGCCCGTCGAGTGCGCGAGCGCGGTGCGCACGGCCGCGCCCTTCCCGCGGTTGACCTCGTGCAGGACGACCTTCGCGCGCGCTCCGAGATTCTTCAGCAGCTCGCGCGTGCCGTCGGTCGAGCCGTCGTCGACCACCACGAGCTCCTTGGCGACGGGCAGCGCGACCGCCTCGACGCGGCGCAGAAGCTCCAGGACGGTGTCCTTCTCGTTGTAGACCGGGATCAGGACGGAGAGGGTCTTCGGCACGCGGCGATTATAGGATTTCCGCGCCGGACCGCGCCGTGCCGAAGGCCCAGACGAGGAGGAACAAAGTCGCGAACTGCTCGTTCTGCCAGGCGGTCTCGGTCGCGTTCATGACCAGGAAGGCGGGCACCGCCGCCGCGGCCCACAGCGCCGCCGGGCGGGACCCGCGCGCCGCCCGCCAGGCGCGGACGAGGAAAACGGCGAACAGCGTCAGCAGGACCGCCTCGCCGACGACGCCGCGCTCCGCGAGCTGATGCAGATAGAGATTGTGAGCCGTGGCCCAGTCGCTCTGCCCCTCGAGCGTTCCCGAGAAGTAGCGCGGGAACGCGGTCAGGTAATGGCCGGGCCCCACGCCCGTCCACGGATGGTCGCGGAACATGCGCCACGCCGCGTCCCACAGGACGTAGCGCGTTCCCTGCGCCGAGGCGGCGCCGGAAGCCGAGACCTCCGCGCCGAAGCCCGCGCGGCCGTAGCGCAGCCATTCGCCGAAGATCGCGCCGAGCGCGCCGAGGCCGACTCCCGCCGCCGCCCAGCGCCGCGCGCGCGGCTCCAGCCAGGCGGCCGCGGCCGCGCCGACGCCGAAGGCGAGCAGGGCCGCACGCGTCTGGCTGAGGACGAGCGCGGCGCCGACGAGGGCCGTCGCGGCGAGAGCCCAGCCGCGCGCGCGTCCGCCGTCGCGCTCGCGCGACAGAAGGCACAGGCCGCCGAGCGCCGCGAGCGCCATCTGCTCGCCGAAGGTCACCGGATGGACGAACGCGTGCGCGCGCTCGAGCCCGCCGGCCGCGAGCAGGCCGCGCAGCGCCTGGCCGACGCCGACGACCGCGGCCAGCGAGCAGCCCGCCGCGAGCGCGGCCCACGGCTCGGCGCCGGGCTCGAGAGCGAAGACCGCGACGAAGAGCCCCAGCGAGACGAGACGGTGCGCGTCCTTGACCGAGTCGCCGAGGCTGCGCGCGGGTCCGTCGCCGAGCGCTCCCGCGAGCAGGCCGGCCGCGACGTAGGCCGCGACGGCGGCGAGCGCGGGCTCCGCGCGCCACGCCGCCCAGACGCGGGCGCGCGCGTCGGCGCCGCGCAGGCGCCAGAAGAACGCGAGCAGGACGAGCCCCAGCGCGGAGTTGCCGGCCGCGATGGAGACCGGCAGGGCGAAGGCCGCGGCCCACAGCGCGAGAACCAGGGCCGGGGCGCGCTTCACGCGGCGCTCCCGGCCGCGGCGCGGGCGCGCGCGTCCGCCAGGCAGTTGGCGAAGCGGGCGAATTCCTTCTCGGTCGAATGCTCGCGCGCGAGCGCGATCCGCTTTTCCCGCAGCGCCGCGCTCTCGGTCCGCGGGAGCTCGCGCGCGATGCGCGCCCAGTCCTCGGGCGTCTCGCCGACGTAGATCAGTCCCTCGAGAGACTTCAGCGACGGCAGCGGCGTGGCCAGCACCGGACGCCCGGTCGCGAGGCATTCGTAGATCTTCGCGGGGATCACGCCCATCAGGAACGGCGTCAGCCGGTACGGGAGCAGGAACGCGTCGTAGCCGCCGAGGTTCTCCGCGACGAGCTCGCGCGGGACCGGCGGCGCGCGCCGCACCGACGGCGGCAGGGCGGGCGCGTCGCCTTTCGTGAAGCCGCGGACCGTCGTCTGAAAGCCGGCGGCCGCGACCGCCTCGACGAAGCGCGGATCCAAGTCGCGGCTCCAGGTCCCGTAGTAGCAGAACTCGGTCCAGGTCCCGCGCGGCGCCGGGAGCCGGAAGAAATCGGCGGGGACGCCCTGGTGGATCTTCGCGACGCGCGGATGCTCGGCCTTTTTTTGCTCGTAGAGGAAGTCGGAGTCGCAGACGACCTGGCCGCTGAGCCGCAGGAGCTCCCGCTCCGTCGCGGCGAAGTCGGCCGGCGCGCTCGGGTGCGCGCGGAAATTCGACGCGCAGTCGTAGAGGACCGCGCCCGGGCGCAGGCGGCGCACGAGCTCCAGCGTCGTCGCGGTCGGCACGTAGACGACGCAGTCAGCGCCGGGACCCAGACCCAGGCGCGCGAGCTGGCGCTCCAGCGCCGGCAGGAAGACGCGCGCGTTGAGCGCGCGGAACAGCGCGTTCGTCGGCGGCAGGACGCGCGGCGAGACGACGCGCACGCCGTTCGGGATCGGGTTCGCGCCGCCGGCGGACTTCGGCGAGAACAGGTTGACGAGCCGCCGCCACAGCCGCGGGACGTCCTTCCAGCCCGGGCTGCGGAAGCCGGTGTTCTCGACGAAGAAGACCTCGCGGCCCGCGGCCGCGAACGCCGCGGCGAAGATCTGATGCCTCTGCCAGGCCGTGTCCCAGTCGATGCTGCTGACGACGACGACGGGCTCGCGTCCGCCGCTCAACGCGCGGCCCACCAGGCGAGCGTGTCCGCGAGGCTCCGCTCGAGCGGGATCCTCGGCGACCAGCCGAGCGCGCGGAGCTTGCGCGAGTCCGCGACCAGGTCCTTGACTCCGGACACGCCGCGGCGCGACGGGTCCGCGCGCTCGCGCACGCGCACGCCCGCGGCCGAGGCGAGCCCGCGCAGGATCGCGCTCATCGGGACCGAGCGGCCGAGGCCGACGTTATAGGATTCGCCCGAGACGCCGCGCCGCATCAGCAGCTCGAGCGCGGCCGCGACGTCGCGCACGTCGACGTAGTCGCGGCGCGGGCTCAGGTCGCCGACGAGGACCTCGGGCGGCTGGAGGCCGGCGGCGACGCGCGCGATCTGCCGCGCGAAGGAGCCGGGCGCCAGGTAGTCCGGGATTCCGGGACCGAGGACGTTGAAGATGCGCGCGACGACGACCTCGATCGGGCCGCGCGCGAACGAGAGCGCGGCGAGCGACTGCGCGAGCTTGCACGAGCCGTACAGGGACAGCGGCTCCAGCGGCGCGTCTTCGCGCACCCGCCGCGCCCCGCCGGCGAGGCCGTACTCCGCCGAAGAGCCGGAGACGACGACGCGCACGGGCTCCCCCGCGGCGGCGAGCGCCTCGAGCAGGTTCACCGTGGCCGTCGCGTGCGCGGCCCACATCGCGTCCCAACCGCGCGCGCGCGCGTCGCCGGCGAAGTGGTACACCTGCGCGGGCCGCGCGGCGCGCACCGCGGCGCGCGCCTGGGCCGGGTCGGCGAGGTCGTACGCGCGCACGCCGGGCGCGGCCCGGCGCCCGAGCTTGAAGACGCGCGCGCGGCCGTGAAGCCGCCGCAGGAGGGGGCCCGCGAGGAAGCCGGCCGCGCCCGTGACGAGGACCCGGGGCGCCCGCTCGTTCGGCATGTCAGACGTTGTAGAGCTCGGCCTTGTAGTCGGCCAGGTGCGAGCGCACGTACTCGAGAGTTCGCGCCAGCCCCTGCTCGAGCGGCGTGCGCGGCCGCCAGCCCGCGAGCTTGCGCGCCTTCGCGTTGCCGCAGATCAGGCGCAGGACTTCGCTGCGCTCCGGGCGCAGGCGCGCGCGGTCCTCGGCGACCTTCGCGCTGCGGCCGGACAGCTTCATCAGCAGGCGGGCGGTCTCGCCGATGGTGACGCCGCGGCCGGAGCCGATGTTGATGACCTGGCCGACGGCGGCCTTGGAGGCGGCGACCGCAAGGAAGCCCTCGACAGTGTCCGCGACGAAATTGAAGTCGCGCACCGGAGCCGTCGCGCCGATCTTGAGGCGCGGGTTTTCCTGGAGAAGCTGGCAAGCGATCGTCGGGATCACCGCGCGCGCCGACTGGCGCGGGCCGAACGTGTTGAAAGGGCGGCAAACCGAGACCGGCAGGCCGAACGACTTCTCGAAGCTCAGCGCGAGCTGGTCGGCCGCGACCTTCGTGGCCGCGTACGGCGACTGGGCCTGGAGCGGGTGCTCCTCGTCGATCGGCACGTAGCGCGCGGTCCCGTAGACCTCCGACGTCGACGTGTGCACGAGCCGGCCCACACGATGACGCCGGCACGACTCCAGCACGTTCAGCGTGCCGGAGACGTTCGTCGCGACGTACGAGGCGGGGGCGACGTACGAGTACGGGATCGCGATCAGCGCGGCGAGATGGAAGACGGCCTCGGTCCCGGCGACCAGGTCGTCGACGCAGCCGGGGTCGGTGACGTCGCCGGCGCGGATCTCGACGCGCTTCTTGAGGGACGGATCGAGATGCTCGAGGAAGCCCCAGTGCCCGCGCGAGTTGTAGTGCACGAGCGCGCGCACCTTCGCTCCGCGCCGCGCGAGCTCCTCCGTCAGGTGGCTGCCGATGAAGCCGCCGGCTCCAGTCACGACGACGCGGACGTTCTTCCAGTTCATCGGGGAGATTCTACCAGACGCCGCGGCCCTCGGTCGCGCCGTTCATGCGCGCAGGTAGCGTGCGCGGCGGCGCGGCGAGGCGAAGATGTCCTGCGCCAGCTCGTAGTCCGACGGGCGGCCGATGTCGAGCCAGTCCGCCGAATTGCGGAAGCCGGCCACGCGGCCCCCGCCGGCGAGGATGCGCGCGACGAAGTCCGGTATGCCGACGGCTTCTCCCGCGCGGATCAAGCTCAGGCAATTCCGGTCGAAGACGTTGACGCCCATGCTGACGAGATATCGGTACGAGGGCTTTTCGACGTAGCCCTGAACGTCGTCGTCGGCGTCGAGCTGGAGGACGCCGAAGTCGACGAGCGTGCGCCGCTCGCAGACGCCGATCGTCGCGGCGGCGCCGGAGCGGCGGTGCTGCTCGAAGAGGCGGCCGAAATCCAGCGTGGTCAGCAGGTCGCCGTTGACCGTGAGGAAATGCGGCTGGAGGCGGCGGACGAGCTTCAGCGCGCCGGCGGTGCCGAGCGGCTTGTCCTCTCGCACGTAGCGGATGCTCATGCCCCAGCGCCGCCCGTCGCCGCAGTAGGCCTCGATGAGCTCGGCGAGATGACCGGTCGAGATCACGACGTCGCGGAAGCCGAAGTGCCGCAGCTGACGCAGGACGATCTCGATGATCGGGTGATCGCCGACCGGGACCAGGGGCTTGGGCAAGGTCGCCGTGAACGGCCGCAGGCGCGTGCCCTTGCCCCCGGCGAGGATGACCGCCTGTCGTCCGCGGCGGACCGTCACGCGGACTCCGCTCGGCGCTGGTTCATGACGGCAGATGTTAGCATGGGCCCTCCCGCCTTGGACAGAACGCGCCGGACGCGCCGACGGGACTTCGACGAGAAAAGATAAGATTCGGCCGCATGACCACGAAAGGCTCGAGGCGGACGGCGGGCTGGCTCGCCGCGGCGCTGCTGCTCGGCGGCTGGCGCGAGCCGCGCCTGTTCGCGCTCGGCGGCGCGGCGCTCTGGGCGGAAGTCCTGCTCGCGCGGCCGGCGCTCGGACCGGCGGCGGCCTGGCTGCCGTGGCTGGGCTGGGCCGCGCTCGCGGGCCTCGCCGGGCTTCAGCCGGCCGCCGCGCTCGCGCCGCTCGCGCGCTGGGCGGCGGCGCTCGCCTTTTTTTCTCTCGCCGCGGCCTGGGACGAGCGCGGCCGCCGCACGTGGCTGAAGACGCTGCTCGTCGTCGCGCTCGTCCTCGCCGCGGCCGCGGCGGCGACGGGCGCGGGCCGCGGCTTCGGCGCCGCGATGACCGGGCTCCTGCCGCCGTACTACAACTACACGGCCTTCGTCCTCGCCGCGGCGTCCGCCGCCGCCGCCGCGTGGGTCCTGCATCCGCGCGGGCCGCGCGGCGCGTGGCGCTTCGCCTCCTTCGCGGCCGCGGCCGCGGGCGTCGCCGCGCTCCTGCTCGCGCGATCGCGCGGGGCGACGCTGGGACTCTTGATCGCCGCGCTCGTCTGGTCGCTGAGGCGCTGGGGCCGGCGCGCGGCCGTCGCCGGAGCCGCCGCGGCGGCGCTCGCGCTCGCGGCATGGGGGGCCGGGCTCTTCCCCGCGTCCCTGACGGCGGCGATTTTGAAGCGGGATCGCCAATATCCCGACGTGCGCGCGCAGATCTGGCGCGAGGCCGTCGACGTCGCGGCTGAGGCGCCGTGGCTCGGCGTCGGCCCGGGATCGTTCGGTCCTGCGTTCGCGCGGCGCCCGGTCGAGGAGCCGGGCGGTCCGGCGCGCTGGGGGATGGGAACCGAGCACGCGCACTCGGAGCCGCTGCAGGCCGCGGCCGAGACCGGCTGGGCGGGACTCCTGCTGTGGCTGATCGGCGCGGCGGCGGCGTTCCGCGTCCTTCTGCGGCGGCAGGACGCCGAGCCCGCGCGCGAGGCCGCGGCGGCGGCGCTCGTGGCGATGTCGGCCCAACTCCTCCTCGACAACATGCTGCACATCCCGGGGCTCGCCCTGCTTTTCTTTTCGGCCGCGGCGGTCGCGGGCGCGCGCGCGCCGGGCGCGCTCCGCTGGCCGCGGGCCGCGGCCGCCGCCGGCTTCGCGTTGACGCTGGCGTCCTGGATCCCGCGCGCGCTGGCGGGAGCCGAGCCGGCGCGCGCGGCGGAGCTGTTCCCGGCGGAGGCCGGCCCGCGCGAAGACCTCGCCTACGCGGCCACCGCGGCCGGCCGTCTTGCCGACGCCGACCGGTATTGGTCCGAGGCCGCGGAGCGCGCCCCGTTCGACGCCGTCTATCCTTGGCGACGCGCTCAGCTCGCGGCCGCGCAGGGACGCGGAGCCGAGGCCGAGGCGTTCGCCGCGCAGGCGCTCGCGCTCGAGCCCGGCTTCCTGAGCGCGCGCATGCTCCGCGCGGAGATACTGGCTCGCGCCGGTCGTCGTAAGGACGCGCGCGCCGAGCTCGACGAGGTGCGGCGCCGCGTCGACCGCCGCAAGGACATCCCCGCCGCCTCCGGCTACGAACTGACTGTGTGGACCTACGACGCGGCCGAATTCGCGCGCGCGAGCGCCCTGGCCGCGGGTCCCGACCGCGCCGCGCCGCGGCCGTAGGTCCGTTTCGGCACCCCCGGCGGCGCCCGGGGCCTTTTGGTACAATGGCCCCTTCATGACCGATGCCGCCTCCCTGCTGTCCCGGGTCGCCGAGATCGCCGCGTCCGCCGGCGACGTCGTCATGAAGCATTACCGCGGCGGCTCGTCCGCCGCGACGAAGAAAGCCGACGATTCGCCGCTGACCGCGGCCGACTTGGAGTCCGACCGCCTGATCGTCGACGCTCTGCGCGCGCTGGACGCGTCGATTCCGGTGATCTCCGAGGAAGGCGGCGTCCCGCCGTACGCCGAGCGCCGGGGCTGGACGCGCTTCTGGCTCGTCGACCCTCTGGACGGCACGAAGGAATTCCTGAAGCGCAGCGACGACTTCACGGTGAACATCGCGCTGATCGAGAAGGCCGCGCCCATCCTGGGAGTCGTCGCCGCTCCGGCCCAGGGCCTGCTGTACGGCGCCGATTCGGCCGGCGGCGCGTGGAAACGCGACGGGAGCTCGTTCCAGCGCCTGCGCTCGACGCCGGCGACCGGTGAGGGCGGCTGGACGGTCGTCGAGAGCGCGTCGCACCCGTCGGCGGAGCTCGAGGGCTTCCTCGCGACGATCCCCGTGAAGGCGCGCGTCAAGACGGGCAGCTCGCTCAAATTCTGCCGCGTGGCGGAGGGCGCGGCGGACCTGTACCCGCGCTTCGGGCCCACGATGGAGTGGGACACGGCCGCGGGCGACTGCGTGTACCGGTTCTCGGGCGCCGCTGCGCCGCGCGTTAGCCCGCTGACGTACAACAAGGAATCCCTGCGCAACGGGAACTTCGTGATCGGCGGCGAGCTCCTCGCCGCGCCCGCCCGCCCGCGATGAAAGAGCCTGCCGCCGCCGTGCTCTGGTTCACGGGCCTGTCCGGCTCCGGCAAGAGCACGCTCGCGCGGCGCGTCTTCGCGGAACTCGAGCGCCGCGGGCTGCCCGCCGAGTACCTGGACGGCGACGCTCTCCGCTCCATCTTCCCGCAGACCGGCTTCACGAAGGCCGAGCGCGACGCGCACATCCGCCGCGTCGGCCACATGGCCTCTTTGCTCGAGAAGCACGGCGTCTTCGTCGCGGCCTCGTTCGTCTCGCCGTACGCGGAGTCGCGGAATTTCGTACGCGGGCTCTGCAAGCGCTTCGTCGAGATCCACGTGTCGGCGCCGCTGGAAGTCTGCGAGAAGCGCGACGTGAAGGGGCTCTACGCGAAGGCCCGCCGCGGCGAGCTCAAGAATTTCACCGGCATCGACGATCCTTACGAGGCGCCGGCCTCCGCCGAACTCACGGTGGACACTTCGCGCCTGAGCGAGGACGAGTCTTTCGCGGCGGTCATGGCCTATGTCGAGCGGAAATTGCTCGGGGCGGCGCGCTGACATGGATCACTTGGAAAAGTTGGAGCACAAGAGCGTCTACCTCCTGCGCGAGGCCTACAGCTGCATCCCGAACCTCGCGATGCTCTGGTCCATCGGCAAGGACAGCACGGTGATGCTGCACCTGGCGCGCAAGGCCTTCTTCGGCCACGTCCCGTTCCCGCTCGTGCACATCGACACGTCGTTCAAGATCCCGGAGATGATCGCCTACCGCGACCGCCTGGCGATGCAGTGGAAGCTCACGCTGATCGTCGGCCAGAACGAGGCCGCCCTGCGCGAGAAGAAGACCTTCCCCGACGGCGCGGTGGACCGCCTGACCTGCTGCCGCCTGCTGAAGACGACGGCGCTGACCGATACGCTCAGCGGCGCGGGGACGCGCCGCCGCCTGAACTTGGAGACCGGGCGCTTGGAGATCGATTCGAACAAGACCCCGTACACCGGCATCATCGCGGGAATCCGCGCCGACGAGGAAGGCACGCGCTCGAAGGAGCGCTACTTCTCGCCGCGCAACGCCGACAACAAGTGGGAGCTCGGCGACCAGCCGCCGGAGTTCTGGAACCAGTACAAGACCGATTTCGCGCCCGGCACTCACGTCCGCATCCACCCGCTCCTCGACTGGCGCGAGGTCGACATCTGGGACTACATCGACCGCGAGAAGATCCCGACGGTCTCGCTCTACTACGACCAGGGCGAGGGCAAGCGCTACCGCTCGCTCGGCTGCTTCCCGTGCACCTTCCCGGTGATGTCGACCGCGAAGACGCCGCGCGAGATCGCCGAGGAGCTGAGGACCGGGAAATTCCGCGACATCGCGGAGCGCTCCGGACGCGCGCAGGACAAGGAAGACCGCGGCACGCTCGAGCAGCTGCGCCGCGAGGGGTACATGTGACGAGCGGCGCCGACGGGCGGCAGAGCGTGAGCATCGTGATCGTCGGCCACGTCGACCACGGCAAGAGCACGGTCGTCGGCCGCCTGCTCGCCGACACGGGCTCCCTGCCGCAGGGCCGCCTCGAGCAGATCAAGGACTACTGCGCGCGCAACTCGAAGCCCTTCGAGTACGCGTTCCTGCTCGACGCGCTCAAGGACGAGCAGAGCCAGGGCATCACGATCGACGTGGCTCGCATCTTCTTCCGCACCGCCCTGCGCGATTACATGATCATCGACGCGCCCGGCCACATCGAGTTCCTCAAGAACATGGTCAGCGGCGCCTCGCACGCGTCGGCGGCGCTCCTCGTCATCGACGCGGCCGAAGGGATCAAGGACAATTCGAAGCGCCACGGCTATCTGCTCGCGATGCTCGGCATCACGGAGATCGTCGTCCTGGTCAACAAGATGGACGCCGTCGCCTATGCCGCGAAGACGTATCGCGCGATCGTCGACGAGTACCGCGCCTTCCTCAAGCAGGTCGGCGTCGAGGCCTCCCATTTCGTTCCGACCGCCGCGGTTCGCGGCGAGAACATCGCGACGCGCGCCGCGGCGATGCCGTGGTACGAGGGCCCGACCGTTCTGGAGGCGCTCGACGGCTTCCGCGTGGAGCCCGCCCCGGTCGAGAGGCCGCTCCGCCTCCCGGTCCAGGATGTCTATAAATTCACCGAGCGGGGCGACGACCGCCGCATCGTCGTCGGCACGATCGAGGCCGGCGCTTTGAAGCCCGGCGACGAGATCGTCTTCTACCCGTCGGGCAAGACCACGAAGGTCAAATCGCTGGAGGCGTTCGGGGGCGCCGCGCCCGCGCGCGCCGCGGCCGGCGAGGCCGTCGGCTTCACGCTGACCGAGCAGATCTACGTTCGCCGCGGCGAGGTCGCCGCGATCAAGGGCCAGCCGCGCCCTGCGGTTTCCAAGCGCCTGCGCGCGAGCGTGTTCTGGCTGGGCCGCGAGCCCCTGCGCAAAGGCCACGAGTACGTGCTGAAGCTCGGCACGGCGCGCGCGCGCGCGTGGCTGGAGGAAGTGACCTTCGCGCTCGACGCCTCCAGCCTGGAACGCGAGGAAGATCGCGACTCCGTCAAGCGCCACGAGGCCGCGGAGTGCGTGTTCCAGCTCGACGCGCCGCTGGCCTTCGACCGCGCGTCCGACAACGCGCAGTTCGGCCGCTTCGTCCTCGTCGACGGCTTCGAGATCAGCGGCGGCGGCCTGGTCCGCGAGGCGCTGGAGGACCGCTCGGCTCAGGCGCGCGAGAAGGTGATCCTGCGCAACACGAAGTGGGTCAAGAGTTTCGTGGACCCGGCGCGCCGCGAGGAGCGCTTCGGCCAGAAGCCCGGCCTCGTCCTCGTCACCGGCTCGGACGACGAATTCCGCCGCACCGTCGCGAAGTCTCTGGAGTCCAGCCTGTTCGCCGAAGGACGCTTCGTCTACTTCCTCGGCATCGGCAGCGTTCTTTACGGCCTCGCCGCCGACATCCGCGAAGGCTCGGGCGACCACGACGAGGACATCCGCCGCTTGGCCGAGGTCGCCCACCTGATGATCGACAGCGGCCTGATCCTCGTCGTCACCGCGTCGAGTCTGCGGCCGGAGGACCTCGAGCTGATCCTAACCGCCGTGGACCCGGGGCACGTCGTCACCGTCTGGGTCGGCGCCGGGCCCACGACCGGACTCGCCTGCGATGCGGAGCTCCCCGGCGATTCCGTCGAAGGCTGCGTCAAATCGATCCGAGGACTCCTCCAGAAAAAAAACCTGCTCGACCGGGATCGCCGCCGCGGCTAGGCGGCCGTGGGCAGGCGCGCCTCGTTCCAGGCGAGCATGCCGCCGGTCATCACCCAGACGTCGTCGCGGCCGTTCGCGCGCAGAAGGGCCGCCGCTTGGGCGGCGCGGTTGCCGCTGCGGCAGATGACGGCGAGCGGGCCCGGTGGGGCTTCGGACAGACGCCGCTCGAGCTGGTCGAGCGGGATCAGCACCGCGCCCGCGATGTGGCCGAGCTCGTCGTTGTATTCCTCGGGATTGCGGACGTCCAAGAGCGACAGCGCGCGCGGCGCCAGCCTCAGCTTCTGCGCCAAGTCTTTCGGCGCGATGCGCGGCAGGTCGTCGTGCGCCGAAGCCGGTGTCGCCGCGCAGGCGCAGGCCGCCCCACCCTGCGGGATGGCGACGGCCCGAGGATCGCGGGTCCCGGAGATATTCGCGCGCACCACTTGTCCCATCCAATCTTCCGGCTCTTGGCGGCGCTTTGCCCACCAGTCGAGGTAAGCGTCGCGAGTCCGCGGCGAAAGCACCGGGTTCATCCTCCGCTCCTGGCCCAAGGTCGCGCCGATTTTTCCCGCGTACTCGTGCGCGGGGAAAACCAGAAGACCGTCGGACAGCGAATCGAGCTTGCGCAGGCTGTCGAAGTGGGCGGCCGGGTCTGAACCGGGAAAATCCAGGCGGCCGGCGCCGTCGGGCCCGCTGAATAGGAAATCGCCGCTGAGCAGGCGATCCTCCACGACGAGGCTCAGGCTGTCGGGCGTATGGCCCGGCGTATAAAGGAAACGGATCTTGAAGCCGCCGACCCCGATGGTCTCGCCGTCGGCGACCTTCCGCGTGACGGTGGCCACCTTCGACTTCTCGTGCATCGCGTAGGCGGCCCCGTCGCTCCAGGCCGACGCGCCAGAAAGATGATCGGCGTGCGTGTGCGTGTCGATCACGCAGGAGAGGCGCAGACCCTCGGCGTTGATGAAGTCTCGGATGGTCTCGATATTGTCGAGAAGGGGATCGATCAGGGCCGCCTCTTTCGATTTCTCGCAGACGAGAAGGTACGAGCGGCAGGAGCGCGTCCCGATCTGGAGGCTCTTCACGGCGGTATTTTATCCTTTCTTCGCGGGATCGCTTTGGCGAATTGCGAACCAGTCCCAGCCGCCCGCGCATTTCCGCGCGAAGTCGCGCGCGTCGTCGAAGCCGGTGATCTCGACGCGCTTGAGCAGGAGCGGCTCGCGGTCGGCCGCGTTCAAGCCGTAGAGCGAGCAGCCCGCGCGCGTAAAGCCCGCCGCGCGCGCCGCGGAGGCGACTCGGCGGTCCGCCGCGCCGTGGGGCCAAGTCATCACGATCACCGCGCGCCCGATCGCGTCTTCCAGGCGGCGGCGCGACTCGGAGAGCTCGCGCCCCAACGCGGCGTCGTCGAGCGAGTCGAGGCGCGCGTGAGTGAGGCCGTGCGCGCCGATCTCGCAGTCGGGGACGCGCGCCAGCTCCTTGAGCTCGTCCCAGCTCAGGTACGGCCGACCAGAGTCCAGCAGTCCCGGCGTGACGCAGGCCGTGAACGGGACGCGCAGGCGCGCGAGGATCGGGGCCGCGGCCGTCAGCGTGTCTTGAAAGCCGTCGTCGAAGGTGACGCTGATCTCGCGAGAGTCGCCGTCCAGCCTTGCGCCGCCGAGAGAAACGGCCGCGCCGAAGCGGCCGTCCGCGGCCGCTTCCATCTGGCGCAGGAATTCGGCGGGCGCGACGCTGAGGCCGTACGGATCTCCCGGGATGACGGTGCCGATCGCGTGATAACCGAGGATGCGCAGTCCCGGCGTCTTCTTCACGGCGCCGGGAGCGAGGGCGCGCGCGGCGGCGACGGCGCGCCAGACCGAATGCTTCCAGCTCACGCGCTCTTCCCCAGCTTCCAGGCGATCAGCGCGCCGACGGGACGGCGCAGCGCCGCGGGCGCGGCGAAGTCCCATTCGCCGAGCGTGTCGATCGTTCGTCCGCCGACGCCGCCCTTGAAATCCGAAACCCCGCGCGCCGCGTCCGGGTCGGCGCCGCCGAGGTCGTAGGACGCCGCGCCGCGGCGGCGCGCCTCGAGGATGAGGGCCCAGAGCAGCGCGTGCGACGCGTAGACCTTGCGCGCGTCGGCCGTCGCGGCGGCGAGAAGATCGATCGCGCTCTTGCCGAACACCGCGCAGGCGCGCAGGGCGACGGTCTTGTTTTCGACGACGGCGCGCTTGATGATCAGCCGCGGACCGAGCGCGCGCGTCAGCGAGGCGAGCTCGTCGGCGCGGTGCTGAGGCGGCAGGCCCTTCAGCGCTTCCATCGCCGTGTAGAGCGACTCCATCTCGCGCGCGTCGGGATCCGTCCAATCGAGGACGACGGCTCGCGCGTTGCCGCGCTTGAGATTGTGGCGCCAATTCGTGCTGAGCGCATCCTTCAGCTTCTCCGGCTCCGGCGCCAGATCGACGATGATCGTGCGGTTGCGGTCCAGCGGGGTCGCGGGACGCGTCCAGCCCGAGGCGGACAGTGCCGCCTCGGTCGCCGCGTCGGACTCGCGGTACGAGCAGACGCGGCCGTAGGTCAGGCGCCCGCCGGCCGCGCGGGCGAGAGCCGTGCGCAGGTCCGCGTTCCACAACGCCGCGTCGCCGACGGGGCCGCCGCGCGCCCACAGCACGCGCATGCCGCCGGGGAAATCCTTGACCAGCGCTTGAGCCGCCGCGGTCGCAGCGCCGTCGGGCCCGGCGAGCGCGCGCACCGCGCGCCAGCCGAAGTCGGCCTTGTGCCGCGCCCACGCCGAGGACTGGAAGACGTTCGCGCCGGGGACCGTCGCGAGCGCCTCGTCCCAGTCCGCGTCGCCGAGCGCCGCCTCGCGCCAGCTCACCATAGGAAGTGCACGAGCAAGACGTCGCGGTAATGCGCCGGCGCCGAGGCGAGCGCCAACGGCAGATCCGGCCAGGGAAGCACGGTGAGGCCTTCCGCGGCGAAAAGCGCGCCGGCCGCCGCGAGATCATTCGCGCGGAACGCGTACGCGTACGGAACGACGTCCTCGGGCAGGGAAGCGAAGACCGGCGTCAGGCCCGCGCGGCGCGCCAGTCCGTCGCAGTAGGCCCACAGCGCGCGGCGGCGCGAGCTCTCGATCGCGGGGTCCGCGCAGGTCAGCGGGCGCTCCAGCTCCGGGCACGGCGTCGCCGCCGGCAGGACGCGCTCGGAGTCGTCGTCGGCGGACACGCGGCCGCTCGCGTCGCCGCGCAGGGCGCGCAGGCCCGTCAGAGCCGCGTGCGTCGCGCGCGCTCCGGCGAGGGCCATGAAGGGGCGCGCGGCCGCCTTCAACTTCGGGCGCCGACCCGGCACGGGCTCGAAGGGAAGCTGAGCCGGCAGCTTCGCCGCGTACACGGCGTCGTTGGCGAGCAAGGCGCCGCCGTTCGGCAACGGCAAGCTCTTGCGCAGGCTCAAGATGCCGAGCGGCGCTCGCGAACCGAGAAGCTTTCCGGCAGCGTCGCGCGAGAACAGCGCGTGGGCCGCATCCTCGATCAGGACCGCGCCGGCGCGGCGCGCGTAGGCGGAAAAGGGAGCGAGGTCCTGCGGGAAGCCGAAATAATCGACTGCGACCACGGCGCGCGCCTCGGGCCAGCGCGCAGGGTCCTCGTCGGGCGCGAGCTCCGGCGTCACGCTGTAGAACACGGGCTCGGCGCCCGCGGCGGCGACGGAGGCGAGAAGATCGCGGCAGACGAAGGCGGGGAGGAGAACGCGGCCGCCGGCGGCGCCCGCCAGCCTCAGCGCCTCCGCCAGCGCGTTGCGCCCGTGGCCGAAGAGGCGGACGGACGAAGGCGCGAAGAGTTCCTGCACGGACCACGGCGCCTTCGCGCGCGGCGGGGCGTACACCGTGGCCGCGAGATCCATATTCAGCGCAGGCGGAAGTGCACGTCGAGGAAGTCGACCAGGCTGATCAGGCGCAGGCCCGGCCGCGGGGGAACCTTCTCCTGCGTGGCGACGAGGACCACGTCGGCCTTGTCCGGCACGTCGGAGAGTCGCGCGGCGAAGCGCGCGCGCGCGCCGGGCAGGTCCATGCCCGCGACGATCTCGCGGAGCACGCCCTCGAACTCGTCCTGGGCGACGATCCAAAACTCGCGCCGGCCCGCGGCGTGCTCGGCGCGCAGGGCGGTGAAGACGTTCTCCTGGATCTGGCGGAAGAGACGGACGGTGTAGCGCGCGTAGAAATAAGTCTTCCGGGCCTTCTCGAGCGCGCCTTTCGGCGTGAGCAGGTACTGCGTGCGCTTCCAGTCCAGCTGGCTGACCTTGATGAGCCCCTTGCGCGCCAGCCGCTTGAGCAGGAGGTTGGTCATGCCCAGCGAGAGCCCCGCGCCGCGCGAGAGGTCGCGCTGGGTCTGGATGGGCTCGCGCGTGATCTCGCGCAGGAGCGCGAGCTCGCTTTCGTCGACGGCGGAGGCGTGCGCGGGGGGCATGCGTTCAGTGATTGAACATTCTACCATGCCGGCGGCCACGACAGGGGGCTAGAGGCCGCGCGCGCGCAGGTCGTGGACCTGGATGAGTCCGACCGCGCGGCCGCGGCGGTCGACGACGGGCAGGACGTTGAACGGGTTCTTGCGGTCTTCCATGACCTGCACGGCCTTGGCGGCCGAGTCGTCGGGGCGCACCGTCGTGGGGCGCGCGTTCATCACGGCGCGGATCGGAAGGACGAAGGGATTCCTGCCGCCGCTCAGCGCGCGGCGGATGTCGAAATCGGTGACGAGGCCCAGGAACCGGCCGCGCTTGTCCACGACGGACGCAGCACCCGCCTGCTGGCGCGTGATCTCGACGAGCAGGCGGCGCATCCCGGCGTCGACGTTCACGACGGGGTTGTCCTCGCCGGCGCGCATCACGTCGGAGACCTTGAGGCTCAGCCGCTTGCCAAGGCGTCCGCCGGGATGGTTGCGCGCGAAGTCGCCGGCGCCGAAGCCGCGGCGCTTCATGAGCGCCACTGCGAGCGCGTCGCCGACCGCGAGCGCGGCCGTCGTGCTGGCGGTCGGCGCCAGGTTCAGCGGGCAGGCCTCCTCCGCGATCGGCGTGTGCAGGACGACGGCCGCGTGCCGCGCCAGCGTGGACTTGAGGTTCGCCGTGATCGCGATCAGCTTCGCGCCGCGCGCGCGCACGTGCGGGAGCAGCGCGCTGAGCTCGTCGGACTCGCCCGACTTGCCGATCGCGACGACCAGGTCCGCGCGCTGGATCAGCCCCATGCCGCCGTGCATCGCCTCCGACGGGTCCAGGTAAACGGCGGGCGTGCCCGTCGAAGAGAACGTCGCCGCGACCTTCTGCGCGATCGCGCCGGACTTGCCCACGCCGGTCAGGATGACCTTGCCGCGGCAGGCCGCCAGCAGCTCGACCGCGCGCTCATACGGCCGCCCGACCGCACGGCGCACATCGCGCAGGGCCTCGGCCTCGCAGTCGAGGACGCGGCGTATCTCCGCGAGGACGTTCGTGCGGCGGCTCTTGCGCGCGGCGCTCATGGCGTCGGCCCTACTTTATCATTCTTGCCCGCCCCGCTGAATTCGCGCAGCAGGATGTCGCGCGTGAACTGGTTCTCCGTCTCGGGGTTCGTCAGGAACTCGTACTTGTAGGAATCGTAGCGTGCGGCGTCGATCGGCTTGAGCTCGAGTTCCTCCGGCGACTTCACGGAGTCCACCTCAATCATCGGCGCGCCGAGATAATCGGCGAAGCCCTTCATCGGCGCGATGCGCGAGTCGTGATAGATCTCCAGCATCTGGCTCGTGTAGACGAACATCAGCGGCTTGCGCGTCATCACGGCCAGGCCGATCGTCGTGCTGTGGTGGCACATCACGAACTCCGCGTCGCGGATCATCTCCGGCGTTCGTCCCTGAACGATCGGGCGTCCCTCGAAGAGTTCCGGCGCGTACTTTGATTTCGGGTGCGCCGCGATCGCCACTCGGAGGCCGAAGCGCTTCTCGACGAGGCCGAAGAAACGGTTCAGCGCGGCGTAGTAGCGCGGCGCGTCCAGATAGGGCTCGCCCAAGTAGGCGATGTCGGGGTTTTCGGCCTGGTTGTTGTCGATAAAGAGCGCGTAGCGCTCCGCCACCGCGCGTTCCGTCCTCGCGAGCGCCTCGCGCATGTTGTCGTAGTCGCACAGATTGATCGGCACGATCCGGCGCGCGGTCGCGTACGCGCCCCGACCAGCGCGGCCGGCGAGATAGACGACGTCGAACGGCTTGACGAAGCCCGTGCGCCGCGAGAACGCGCCGACGAGCTTGTTCCACGCCCTCTCCGCGCCGTGGACCGGGCGCGTGAAGAGCACGGCGAGCTTCGAGCCGAGCGTCGGAGCGGCGAGGGGGAGAAAGCCCCAAGCGATGCGCCCGAGCCTGGCGTTCAGGCGCGTGAACAGTCGGAACAGGCGCTGGTATCGCCCCTCGTACTGCATCGACATCAAGTAGATCGCGCCCGTGTTCTCCGGCCGCTTCACGCGCTCCTCGAGGTCGGCGAAATCCTTGATCAGCACGACGCCCTTCTCGGTCGCGTCGGAGAGGCCGATCCCCGTCCAATACAGCGCGCAGATGTCCCAGTATTCGACCGGCACGCCGTTCTGCTTGAGGAAGTCGTAGCACCAGTCGTGGCGGACGCGCGCGGTCAACGGCATGTAGAAAACGTAGATGACCTTCTGCGCGCCCGGCCTCGACTCGCTCATCGTTCCGTCCGGTTCACCAGGCCGTCCAGCCGCCGTCGACCATGAGATTTTGACCGGTGACGTACGCCGAAAGATCGCTCGCCAAGTAGGCGATCGCGCCCTTTAGGTCCTCTTCGACGGCCATGCGGCCGAGCGGGGTTTTTTTCTCGTAGCGGTCGATGAACGGCTTCGGCTGTCCGCGCAGGACGCCGCCGGGGCTGATCGCGTTCACGCGCACGCGCGGGGACAAAGTCGTGGACAAGTGACGAACGGTCTGGAGCAAGCCGCCCTTCGACGCGGCGTAGCCGACGGGATTGGCCATGGTCAGGCCCTCGTAAAGGCTGTAGTCGGGGCCGACGACGCCGTAGATGGAGCCGAGCAGGATCACCGAGCCGCGGCCCGAGCGCGCGAGAGCGGCGCGCGACTCGTGGACGAGCGTGAAGGCCGAGGTCAAGTTGACGCGCAGGGCCTGCTCGAACGCGCCCGTCGTCTGCTCGCCGAACGGAACGGCCCAGCCGGGGACCTTCGTGGTGCCGACGTACGCCGCCGAATGAACGAGGACGTCGAGGCCGCCGAGCTTGCTTGCCGCCTCGCGCGCGGCGGCGCGGGTCGCGCGCTCGTCGCCCAAGTCGCAGGCGATGGAGACCGCGCAGCCGGCGCGCGCGCGGTTCAGTAGCTTCGCGCGCGCTTCGCAGGCGGCGGCGTCGATGTCCAGGACGGCGACTTTCGCGCCGAGCTCGGTGAGGGCCTCCGCGATCGCCAGGCCGATGTGTCCCGCGCCGCCGGTGACGAGGGCCTTGCGACCCTTCATGTCCATCAGAGTCTTCAGCGCGCGCATCTTCTTCATCGGCGTTTTCTCCCTTTGAGCCAGGGGAGCTTGATCGCTCCGCCCTTCACCAACAACTCCGTGCGCTCGAACTGCTCGAGATCGTCGATCGACACCGCCCGCGACTCGGGCGTCTCGAGCATCAGGTGCTTGCCCTCGTGGCGCCAGCCGTCGCGCGAGCGCACCAGCGCGGCGCGCCACAGGTACAGCAGGCCGTTGATCACGAAGACCTCGGGCACGTCCTGGCGGCGCGCGTAGCGCGACGAGTCCTCGATGAAGTCCTTCATGAGCTCGTCTTTCTCGACGACAGTGTGCCAGATCGGACTGTAGTGCGGCTTCGACACGGAGAGGATGCCGTCGACGTCGGGCCGAGCGGCGAGACGCCGCGACGCCTCGCGCACGTCCGCGGGCAGGCGCGTCGGCGAGGTCGGGTCGAGCAGGAGCAGGTAGTCGTACGAGCGGCCATCCTCCTTCTCGACGGCGGCCAGCGCGTGCTTGAGCACGGGCCACATCGGCGTGTCGGAGCGCGCCAGCTCCGCGGGGCGCAGGAACGGAGCCTCGCCGCCCTGAGCGCGCGCGACCTTCGCGATCTTTTCGGAGTCCGTCGAGACGATGCAGCGGTCGATTTCCGGGCACAGCTTCGCGAGGCGGATCGAATGCGCGATCAGCGGCAGTCCGGCGAACGGCCGGATATTCTTTCCCGGCAGGCCTTGGGAGCCGCCGCGAGCGGGGATCACCGCGAGAACGCGTTCTTTCCCGATCATGGAGTCGCGACCTCCTGGCGCCGCCCGGCGGCGGACGAAGCGCGCGCGGCGTCGCAGACGGCGACGGCTCGCCAGCCGTCGAGCAAGGAGGCGAGCCGGTCGTCCGGTTTTCCGGCGCATGCTCCCAAGAACGCGCGCGCCTGCGCCTCGAACGCGGCGTCACGCGGCTGAGAGATCGTTTCGGTCTTCGGCGTTCCGCCCGCGGGCGTGAACGTCACTGTCTGGGCGAGAAGGTCCAAATCGAGCGCGCCCTTCTCGCCGACGGCGCGCGCGCCGCGGCGCGGCGTGCGAGTCAAGTAGTCGAGGCCAACCGTCACGCTTCCGGCGGCGCTTTCCCAAAGAAGCTCAGCCCACTCCTCGGACGCGATGCCGAGCCGGCCCGTGTTTCCGAGGCGCGCGTCGACGAACTTCGGCCAGCCGAAGAGCCAGCCCGCGTAGTCGATCTCGTGGATTACGTCGCGGAGAACTCCGCCGTCCTGAGCGCGAGCACTGTAGCTCTCTTTGTACGGACGCTGCGGACGCCAGTCGGGAAGATAGGAGCGGCATTCCACGCGGACCGAGTGCGCGGCGCCGATCTCTGGTAGGCGCTCGCGGAACCGTTCGAGCGCGGCGTAGAACCTCAGCACGCAGGCGACGCGGACGCCGCGGCCGCCTTTCTTCGCGGCGGCGAGAAAGGCGCGCGCCGATTCCGCGTCGGACGACAGCGGTTTTTCGATGAGCACGTCGTAGCCGCACGCGACGGCGGCGAGCGCGTCCTCCGCGTGGCGGCCCGTCTCGGTCGCGATAACGCAGGAGCGCGCGCCGGACTCCCAAGCCGCGGCGAGGCTCTCGGACGTTGCGAATCCCGCCGCCTTGAGTTCGCCCCGGCGCTCCGCGCGCAGGGGCACAGCGACCGGCCGCGCGCCGACGGCCTTGAAGGCGTGGAGGTGGCGCGTTCCGACGCTGCCGGTGCCGAGCACGGCGACGGAGATCGGTTCCATCTACTTCCGGGCCGTGACGACGAAATGCGCGATGAGGTTGCCGCGATCCGTGCGGTCGACCGTCTCGATCGCGACGTCTTCGAAGGCGGAAAAGAGAGCGGCGATGCTCGTGAAGACTTTTTCCCGGGTCGAATCCCAGCTTCGGGGTTTTTTTATGGCCATCGCGCTGACGATTATATCTCTCTGGGACCCGTCCGAGGGGCGCAGCGTCGAGTCGGGGAGGGTTCCCATGCTATAATTGTAAGCTCCGCTCCGCTATGAACATCGTCATTTGCACCACGCCCATCCGCCCGGTTCCCACGGCCTTCCCCCCGTTCGGATCGATGAGCATCATCCACTCCCTGCGCAAAGTCGGCTACGATCCCTATTTCTACGACATCGACGGCCTCCGGCCCAAGCTCGAGGATGTCGAGGAGTTCTTCCGGAAGCAGCAGCCCGACGTGCTCGGCATCAGCGCCGTGGTCTCCACCGCGTACGCTTATACGAAGAAGCTGGTGCGCATTGTCCGAAAGGTCTCGCCGAAGACCCGCATCGTTCTCGGTGGAAACCTCGCGGCGAGCGCCGAGATCCTTCATCGCCTCGCCGGCGTGGACGTCTGCGTCATCGGCGAGGGTGAAATCATCTCCGCGAATCTTTTCCCCGCGCTGGAGAAAATGATCGGGCGCCCCCTCGACTTCTCCGTGCTGGAGGGAATCCGGGGAATCACGTACCTACGGCCCGACGGCGAAATGGCGTTCACGGGCTACGAGAATCGCGTTCCTCCCGAGGAGGTTTTCAAGCCGGACTTTGCACTTCTCGAGAAATACTCAAAGATCGAAAACTTCCTCTTCGATCCCGCCGCGCGCGTGGACTTGGTCCAAGATGAGCGCTTCCAGAAGGAGTTGCACCGCAAGGGGAAGCGCGGTGTCGTCCTCCTCACCGAGAAGGGCTGCGTGGCGCGCTGCACGTTCTGCCATCGCTGGGACAAGGGCTATCGTGCGATCCCGGTCGACCAGATCATCGACCACATCAAGTACATGATGAAGACGTACAACGTCGGCTTGTTCGCCTTCGGCGACGAGAACTTCGGCTCGGATAAGCGCCAGCTTGAGGAATTCCTTGTCAAGGTCAAGCCGCTCGACATCCTTTGGTCTTCCAGCATGCGGGTGAAGTCGATCACTCCCGACCTCCTTAAGCGCATGAAGGAGGCCGGTTGCGTCTCGCTCTACTACGGCATGGAGAGCGGCAGTCCGAAGATCCTCGAGATCATGGAGAAAAAGGCCGGCCTCGAGGACAACATCAAGGCCGCCCAATGGACGCGCGAGGCGGGCATCTTCACGATCTTCCAGATGATCCTCGGCATGCCGGGCGAAGACTCGAAGACGATCGCCGAGACAACCGAGTTCCTGAAGGCCGTCACCCAGGATTGTTATCAAACCCCGCGCTCCCTGATGAGTTTGAACTACATCCAGGCGCTCCCGGGCACGGCCGTCTACGAGTACGCGCGCCACAAGGGCCTCATTGGCAAGTCCCTGCAGGACGAAGAGGCGTATTTGATCACCATCTCGGACATCGACGCGGCGGACGACACGAAGATGCCGAATTACACCGACTACGACAATCTGACGCTGCGCTCCTGGCGCCGCCGCATCGTCATGGACGTGATGAGGCACTACCACGCCCACAACAAGACGCCCATCCCCAGCTTCCCGGCCTTCCTGTGGCGCCTCGCGACGAACGGCATCACGGACACGGGAACCCACTTCAACAGCGGCTTGAGCCCTGAAGAAAAGCAGAAACGGATGGGCGCGGAATACGATAAGGGCGGCTACTTCAATCTTCAGCGCGATCTCTCGTACGACGTCATCGTGGCCTATTTCTATCCGATCCGAAACCTCATCCTTGGGGCGTGGCTGATCCAGAACGACTTCCGCATGTCGTCGTTCCCGAAGTTCCTCGGCCACCTGCGCGACTGGGTCCGGTGCCGGCTCTCGCCTCCGAAAAACGGACGGGTCGAAGCCGAGTCCCTGCGCGCGCTCATGGCGCGGCTCACGCCGCCGCAGTTGACCACGACCGAGCGGTCGATGCAGTCCTTGCGCGAAGGCCGCTGAGCCGCGCGGCGGTTGCCGCGAGCACGTTTCAGGCTCATCTTGCATCGGGCAAGTCTGGCGCTCCAACCCCGACGAGGCCAAATACTATACTGTCCGCGCAATGGTCCAGCGCAGAATCTGCGTCGTCACCGGCAGTCGGGCCGAGTACGGCCTCCTGCGCCGGCTGATGGGCCTGATCCGGGCGGATCGCGCGCTGAAGCTCCAGATCGTCGCCACCGGCGCGCACCTGTCGCGCGCGCACGGCGCGACGCATCAAGAGATCGTGCGCGACGGCTTCCGAATCGACGCGAAGGTCGACCTGCGGCTGACGAGCGACACGCCGCGAGGCGTTTGCCGGTCGCTCGGCCTCGCGGTGACCGGACTGGCCGACGCGTTCGCGCGCCTAAAGCCTGATCTGATCGTCGTTCTCGGCGACCGCTTCGAGATCTTGGGCGCGGCGGAAGCCGCGCTGATCTTCGGGATTCCCTTGGCCCACATTTCCGGAGGCGAGACGACGGAGGGCGCGGTCGACGACTCGATCCGGCACGCGGTCACGAAGCTGTCCCACCTTCACTTCCCCGCGACGAAGGTCTACGCGCGCCGTCTCGTCCAACTCGGCGAGGACCCGCGCCGCATCTTCGTCGTCGGCGATCCCGGCGTGGAAAACGCGGCTCGCCTGGAGCTCTTGACCGCGGCGGAGTGGTCGCGGCAGACGGGTTTCCGATTGCGCGCGCGCAACGCGGCCGTGGTCTTCCATCCCGCGACGGCGGAGAAGAGCTCTCCGGCGGCGCAGTTCCGCGAGGTGCTCAAGGCCGTCGCGCACCTGCCCGAAGATTTCAGCGTCGTTTTCACGCGCGCGAACGCGGACGTCGGCGGCCGCGAGATCAACTCCATGATGGCCGCGTTCGCCGCGCGCGCGCCGGAGCGCCGCGCGGTCTTCACCTCCCTGGGCTCCCTGCGCTATCTGAGCCTGCTGAAGAATTCGAAAGTTCTCGTCGGCAATTCGTCGAGCGGCATCGTCGAGGCGCCGACGCTGAAGGTGCCGAGCGTGGACGTCGGCGACCGGCAGAAAGGACGGCTCTCCGCGGCGTCGGTGATCCACTGCGCGTCGAAGGCCGCGGCGATCTCCGCCGCGATCCGCCGCGCCCTCGCGGCGAAGGGCTCCGCGTTCGCGAATCCGTACGGCGGCGGCGACGTGTCGGCCCGGATCCTGCGCGAGCTGAAGCGGGCGAACCTGTCGGGACTCGTCAAGAAGCGCTTCCACGATATCCCGGGCGTGCGCTTCGGGAAAGACTGACATGGCGCGGCGCTTAGGCGGCGAATTCGAGATTTCTGTCGCCGATTTCAAGGCGTCCATCGTCGGTTTGCCGAAGGCGGGCGCCCCGCGCAAACATTCCTATCTCGTCGACACCGGCCGTTCCGCGTTGTGGCTCGCGGCCGACGCGGTCCATCGCCGTTTCGGCCGGGCCGAGGCTTGGCTGCCGCGCTATTGCTGCGAGAGCGTCGTGGAACCGTTCCGCGCGCTCGGCTATCGCGTGCGCTGGTACGCGGCCGGCGGCGACCTCGCGTCGCCGGCCGGACTACCGGCGAAGCTGTCGGGGACGGCCTTCCTGTACATCCATTATTTCGGCCGGCGCAACGCGGCGTTGGAGAAATACGTCGCGGAGCGTCGGCGCGCCGGCGACGAGTTCGCGGCCATCGAGGACTGCGCTCAGGCCGCGCTGACGTCCGGCGTCGGCGCCGTGGGCGACTACGTCGTGACCAGCTGGCGCAAGCTGTTGCCGGTTCCGGACGGAGCCGTCTTGGCCTGCGACGTCCCGGTCGACGCGGCGCTCGCCGAGGCCGACGAGGGCTTCGTCTCGCGTCGCGCCTTGGGCAAGTTCCTGCGCGGCGCCGGCGGGGATGACGCGGACTTCCTGCATCTGTTCGAGGAATCGGAGAAACGCCTGCGTCCCGACCGGCCGCGCGCGATCTCGTGGCTGTCCCGGCGACTGCTGGAGCGAGTCGACGCGAAGGACGTCGGGGCGCGTCGGCGCCGGAACTGGGCGGCCCTCGCCCGCACGCTGAAGCGCGCGCTCCCCGAGGGTTGTTCCCCGCTGTTCTCGAGCCTGGCGGACGGCGAGGTCCCGCTCGGCTTCCCGATCCGCGTCCCGCCCCGACGACGCGACGCCCTGCGCGCCTTCCTGGCGAAAAGGCGCATGTACTGCCCGGTGCATTGGGCCTTGCCCGAGGACGCGCACGCGAACGACGGAGTGTTCGCCGGCGATCTCGAGCTCTCCCGGTCGGAGCTGACCCTGTCCGTTGACCAGCGCGCGTCGGCGGCGGACATGGCGGCGCTCGCCGCCGCGGTGAAGACGTTTTTCGGAGGTGCTCATTGAAGAACAAGGATCGCGTCTTCATCGTCGCGGAGGCGGGGGTCAACCACAACGGCTCGCTGGATCGCGCCCTGCGGCTGATCGACGAGGCCGCGCGCGCCGGGGCCGACGCGGTCAAGTTCCAGACCTTCCGTTCCGAGAAGGTGATCAGCCGCGGAGCCGTGAAGGCGGAGTACCAGACGAAGAACACCGGCTCGAACGAGAGCCAGCTCGACATGGTGCGCAAGCTGGAGCTCGGCCATGCGGACCATCGCAAGCTCGTCGCGCATTGCCGCCGCGCCGGGATCCTTTTCCTCTCCACCCCGTTCGACGTCGAGAGCCTGCGCTTCCTCGCCCGCGGCCTGCGCGTGCCCCAGCTGAAGATCCCGTCCGGCGAGATCACGAACGCGCCGCTGCTGCTCGAGTTCGCTCTCGCGGGCCTGCCGCTCGTGCTGTCGACGGGCATGTCCACCCTCGGCGAGATCGAGGAGGCGCTCGGCGTGCTGGCCCACGGCTTCCTGCGCGGGCGCCGCGGCGCGCCGTCGCGGCGCGAGTTCCTGCAGGCCTTCTCGGACCCGAAGGGGCAGGCGCTCCTGCGCCGCCGCGTTACGCTCCTGCACTGCACGACCGAGTACCCGGCCCCGTTCGCCGACGTGAACCTGCGCGCGATGAAGACGCTGTCGAAGGCCTTCGGCTTGCCGGTCGGCTACTCGGACCACACGCCCGGCATCGCCATCCCGATCGCGGCGGCCGCGCGCGGCGCGATCCTGCTCGAGAAGCACTTCACTTTGGACCGCGGACTTCCGGGTCCGGACCACAAGGCCTCGCTCGAGCCGATGGAATTGTCTGCGATGGTCGCGGCGGTGCGGCAGGTGGAGTCCGCGCTCGGCTCCAAGCGCAAGGTCCCGGCGCCGAGCGAGCTCAAGAACATCCCGATCGCGCGGCGCAGTCTCGTCGCGGCCAAGCGCATCGCGAAAGGCGCGCGCTTCACCTCCTCGAACCTGGACGCCAAGCGTCCCGGCGGCGGCATCTCGCCGATGCGCTACTGGGAGTGGCTGGGCCGCAGGGCCGAGCGCGCCTACGCGCCTGACGAGCCGATTCGCGCCGGGAAGTAGGCGCGGTAGAGGCGATGAGCGTCGAGATCCTGGAGGCGTCTCGCGACGGCGCGCGCTGGAGCGCAGCGGTCGCGGAGCTGCCCGAGGATCGCCGCGACGCGTATTTCTCGCCGGGCTATCTCGCCCTGCACGACGGCTTGGCGCCGGACTCGCGCGCCGTTCTGTTCCGTTTCTCGCGCGGCAAGGACTCCTGGCTGCATCCATTCCTGCTGAGACCGATCGTCCGCGTCGGCACGGCCGCGATCGCGGGCGGCCTGCACGACATCGAGAGCGCCTACGGCTACGGCGGCCCGGTCTCGACCACCGACGAGCCGGGCTTCTTGGCCGAGGCGCACGCGACGTTCGACGCGTGGTGCGCGGAGCGCAGAGTGATCGCGGAGTTCGTCAGACTGCATCCGCTGTTGGGCAACGAGCGCTGGCTCTCGCCGCAGGCGAAGCTCATCGAGGACCGCCGGACCGTGTCGGTCGACCTCGCCGCCTTCGACGGCGACGCGGTTCCGTTCGAGAAAGCCGCGCGCAACGCCGCGACGCGCGCCGAGCGCGGCGGTTTGCGCGTGAGGACCGGCGCGAGCGACGCGGACTTCGAGCGCTTCGAGGGATTGTATCTGGAGACGATGCGAGCGCTCGGCGCCGATCCGTTCTACGACTTCTCGCCCGCGTATTTCGCGGCCCTGCGCGCGCTGCTGCGCCGCGACGGCCTGCTCCTGCTCGCCGAGCTGGACGGCGAATGCGTGGGCGCGGCGTCCTTCCTGCGCGGAGTGCGGTGGCTCCACTACCATCTCGCCGGCTCGAAGGCGGGACCGCGCGTGCCGGGAGCGGGGAACCTTCTGATCCTGGCGGCGGCGCGCGCGGGGCGGAAGCTCGGGCTCTCGCGCCTGCACCTCGGAGGCGGACGGACCGCCGCGTCGGACGACGCATTGCTGAAGTTCAAGCGCTCGATGGGAACCGGCGATCACGCGTTCAAGATCGGCCGACGCGTCCACGACGCCGCGCGCTACGAGGAGCTTTGCGCGAAGTGGCGGACGGAATTCCCGGCGCTGACCGGGCGCTTCGGGGCGCGGCTGCTCTGCTATCGATACGGCGCGAACGCGTCAGCGGTCTGAGTCCGGCGTCACTCCTTGCGCCACCAGCGGCCGGTCCAGTCGATGGTCTCGATCGGCGTCGTGATTCCGTTCTTGGCGCGGTAGTCGTCGACGGCCTTGCGGCAGCCGGCCAGCGCGTAGTCGTCGATGATGCAGAAGCCGCCCTTCGAGAGCTTCGGGTACAGCGTTTCCAAGACCTCGATGGTCGAGCTGTACATGTCGCCGTCCAGGCGCAGGATCGCGAGCTGCTTGATGGGAGCGGTCGGCAGAGTGTCCTTGAACCAGCCCTTGAGGAAGACGACTGAGTCGTCCCAGAGGCCGTATTTCTCGAAGTTGCGCCTGACCTGCGCGTCCGAGACCGCCAATACGGAATCGAAGAGGTGATGCGTATCGCCCTTGTCCAGCGGATATTTCTCCGCGTCCGGCTCGGGCAGGCCCTGGAACGAATCGGCGACGAAGACCTTGCGGTCCTTGACGCCGGACGCGGCGAGGATGGCCTTCATGAAGATGCACGCGCCGCCGCGCCACACGCCGGTCTCGATGAAGTCGCCGGGAATGTTTTGGCTCAGGACGGTCTCGACGCAGTAATGGAGATTGTCCAGCCGCTTCGTTCCGATCATCGAATCCGCGTAGCCCGGCGGCCACAGCTCGCCGCCGGCCCGCTGCTCCTCGGTGGTCTTGCGCGAAACCATCAGGCGAAGGCGGAACAATCGAAAGAATCCTCCGACGACGGACATGATCATGCGGCCGAAGCGGCCCGAGTAAGCCAGCTCGATAGGGTAGGGAGGCTCCGCCCAGAGAGAGAACGAGAGCGTCTTCTTGATCAAGTCGACATAAAGCTGCTGAGGCTTGGTCATCGGCGTTCCTTTCGTTTCGGCGGCGGGGGTCGTCATGGGTTCCTCTTGCCGCCGGCGGAGGCGGACAGTTCTTTCAGGGCCGCGACGACGCGGTCTTGCTGGGCCTCGGTGAGCGCGACGGAGCAAGGCAGGCTGAGCGCGTCTCGGTACAGGCGGCCGGCGATATCGCACTCGAAGGCCTGGTTCAGCTTGTGCGCGGGGCTCAGGTGCATGGGCTGCCAGAGCGGGCGCGTCGAGATGCCGCGCTCGGCCAGGCGCCTGAGGAGCGCGCGGCTGTCCATGCCGAAGCGCTTCGCGTCGATGAGCACGGTGTACATCCAGTACGTGCTGCGCGCCCACTTCGCCTCGAGCATGGGGCGCACGCCGGGGACGGCGCGCAGCGCCTTCTCGTAGCGCGCCGCGATGCGGCGCTTGCGCGCGACGAAGCCGGACAGCTGCTCCAGCTGGGCCGCGCCGACGGCGGCCTGCAGGTTCGTCAGGCGGTAGTTGTAGCCGACCGCGTCGTGCACGTACTCGATCGGGTCGCACTTGGCCTGGGTGGTCAGGTGCTTGGCGCGGTCGGCCATCGCGGGATCATCGGTCGCGAGCATGCCGCCGCCGCCGGTAGTGACCAGCTTGTTGCCGTTGAAGCTGAAGCAGGCGAAGTCGGCGATCTTGCCGGTCGGGCGGCCGCGGTACAGCGAGCCGATGGCCTCGGTCGAGTCCTCGATCAGCGCGAGGCCGTATTTGCGCGCCGCGGCCCTGAGCGGAGCGACGTCGGCGGGATGGCCGAGCACGTCGACGGGCATCAGCGCGCGCACGCGCCGACCGGTCGCCTTGTTGGTCAGGACGCCTTTCGACCAGCGGCATTCCTTGTTCAGGAAGCGCAAAGTCTTCTCGACGTCGAGCTGGCAGTAGTCGGGCTCCGCGTCCATGAAGACCGGATGGGCGCCGACGTAGCGGATCGCGTTGGCCGGGGCGATGAAGGTCAGCGAGGAGACGACGACCTCGTCGTCGGGCTTCACGCCGGAGAGCATCAGCGCGACGTGGATGGCGGAGGTTCCGTTCGACGTGGCGACCGCGCGGCGCATGCCGACCCGGCGGGCGAGCGCGGCCTCGAACTTGCCGACGAAGGCGCCGACCGAGGAGATCCAGCCGGTGTCCAGGCATTCCTTCACGTACTTCCACTCGTTGCCGGCCAAGCGCGGCTCGAAGAGGGGGATCGGGGCGGGGGCCTTGCTCACCGTGTCACTCGAAATTATTGGAGTAGTCGGCGCCGGCGCGGCGATACGACTGCACCTCGCCGACGTCCATCCAGTACTCCTGGATGGGGAAGCAGGCGATCGCGTTCTTGTTCTTGCGCCGTTTTTGGATTTCGGCGATGAGCTGGGGCATGTCGCGGCGCTCGTTCTTCGGGATCCAGGCGAGCACCTGCGGCTCGATCACGTAGATGCCGGCGTTGATGTAGGTGCGCTTGGTCGGCTTCTCGACGAAGCTGCGGAGCTGGTGGCCGTCGATCTCGACGACGCCGTACGGCACCTGGATCTCGTGCGGCTTGATGCAGAGCGTCGCGAGCGCCTTCTCGTCCTTGTGGAAGTTCAGCAGGGCCTTGAAGTTCACCTTGGTCACGATGTCGCCGTTGGCGACCAGCAGGGGCTCGGTCATCTTCCTTGTCACCAGGCTCAGCGCGCCGACGGTGCCGAGGGGCTTGTCCTCGCGCAGGTACTCGATGTGCACGCCCCAGGCGGAGCCGTCCTTGAAATGGCCCATGATCTGTTCGGAGAGGTAGTTGACGGCGAAAAGGAAGTGGGTGAAGCCGGAGTCCTTGAACTGCTCGACGAGGACTTCCAGGATGGGCTTGTCGCCGCCGAGGGGCAGCATCGGCTTCGGCGTGTTCTTCGTGAGGGGTCCGAGACGCTGGCCGAGGCCGCCGGCCATGATCACGACCCAGTTCGGGAAGTGCTGCGGAATCTCCGAGTAATCGCGGATTTCTTTGAGTCCGACGAGGCGGCCGGCCTTATCGACGACGGGGATGTGAGACTTCGGATGCGCGCGGAAGAACTCGGCGATCTCGGCGTCGGTCATTCCTGCCGGCATCGACACCGGCGTCTTGTTCATGAACGAGTCGACGCGCGTCTTCATCGTCCCGTCCTTGAGCAGGCAGCCGCGGATGTCGCTGTCGCTGACGACGCCCAAAAGCTTCCGCTTTGCGTCGACGACCATGGCCATGTCGATGCGCGCCTGCGTCAACGCCTTCAGCGCGTCGCGCAGGGTCGCCGAGGGCTTGAGAGCCAGTTCGGGATGCGACTTCAAGAAATCCGGCTTCATGGCGTTCTTAGAATATCAATTCGCGGCCGCGCGCCGCGGCGCGCCGAAGCAGTAGTTCCTCAGCACGGCGACGCAAGCGCCGAGGTCGTTCTTTTCCGTGTCCAGGACGACCTCGGGACGAAGCGGCGTCTCGTACTCGTCGGTGACGCCGACGAAGTGCTTGTGCCCGCCCTTCGCGGCCCTCGCGTAGTGGCCCTTGGGGTCGCGCTTCGCGCACGCCGCGATCGAGGCCTTCACGTAGACCTCGTGGAAGTTCGGGATCTTCTCGCGCGCCAGCGCGCGCAGGGCGCGGTACGGCGAGAGCGAGGAGACGATCACGAGGTCGAAGCTGTGCGCGGCCTGAAAGGCGGTGAAGATCATCGCGCGCTGGTTGCGCACGCGGTCCTCCTTCGTGTAGCCGACGTCGTTGCCCCAGAACGCGCGGAAGTCGTCGCCGTCCACGACCGCGCAGCGCAGGCCGCGCTCCTCCAGCTCGCGCGAGAACGCGCGCGTCACCGTGGTCTTGCCGCCGCCGGACAGCCCCGTGAGCCAGAGCACCGGGGCCCCGGCGGCTTTCGTCAGGCGGTGGGCGGACGGGACCGCCGCGCGCACGCGGCGCACCGTCTCGAGCACGGCGAGAGGATGCGCGCCGATGGCCGTCTCCTCGGACATCTGGACGCCGTCGACGCCGGCGGCGACGGCGTCCGAGAGACCGCACGCCTCGGCGATGAGCGGGACGTTGTTGCGGACCATCGAATGGAGAAATTGGGTCGCGAAATAGACGCGCTTGCCCGCGGCGTGGGCGCGCTTCAGGATGAGCTTCTGCAGTCGGTCGACGTTCTCGATCCCGACGTCGCACGACAGGTCGCCGCGGTCGACGAGGAACTCGTCCGCCTCGGCGAGGATCGCGTCCAGATTCGCCAGCGCCGGGGAGGTCTCGACCTTCACGATCAAGTCGAGCCTTGTTCCTTGAACCGCGGCCTTGGCCTCGCGCACGTCGGCCGCGTCGCGCACGAACGAGAGCCCAAGCACGTCGACGCCGTGCTTGACGGACTCGCGGATCAATTCGCGGTCGCGCGCGAACAAGAACGGCATAGCCGGGTGCTTGCCGGTCAGATGGACGCCCTTGTTGCTGATCAACTGGCCGTCGGTGTCGCTGCGCAGGACGGCGCTCTTCGCCGACGCGGACACGACGACGAAGCGGAACTGGCTGTCGTTGGCGAGGAGAACGTCGCCCTTGGCGAGGTGCCGCAGGAACTGCGGGTAATTGAGGTCCTCGGGGCGCAGCTCGAACGTCCCGCCGGCGGTCAGCACGATGGGCTGGGAGAGGTCGGACGTGCGGATCTTGTTGCCGGGCAGGTCGACGAGGACGCGGACGCGGCGGCCGAGCGCGGCGCGGATCGCGCGGACGTAGGGGCCGATCTCGGCGGGCTTCGCGTGCGATCCGTTGATGCGCAGGATCGTCGCGCCTGCGCGGTTCAACGCTCGCAAAGTCGCGGGCTTGAGCAAGTGGGTGTTGACCGTCGCGATCACGTCGAAGCCGTCATTCATAGAACAGACCGTCCTTCTTCAATTGGTCCAGGCTGCGCAGGACCTCGGTGCGGAAGATGTGGTGGCCCGGGTCCTCGCCGCCGACGAGGATGCCGCGCACCTTCGTGCCGCTGATGTACTCGCGGTCGGACTGCGCGTGGCCGCAGGAGCGGTCGGTCGCGATGCCCTCGCACTTCACGCAGAAGAACGGCTCGCGCAGGCGCAGGATCTCGATGCCGAGTTCGGGCAGCGTATCGAAAATCTCGTGCGCGGCGTACGTGCCGTAGAACCCGCCGACGCCCGCGTGGTCCCGGCCGACGATGAAGTGGGAGCAGCCGTAGTTCTTGCGCACGATCGCGTGGAACGCGGCCTCTTTCGGCCCCGCGTAGCGCATCGCCACGTTCAGGAACGCGAGCAGGACGCGGTCGGAGGGGAAGAAGGCCTTGATGAAGGCCTCGTAGCCGGCGCGCACGGCCTCGGGCTTGAAGTCGCCGACCTTCTTCCAGCCGACGACCGGATGCACGAGCAGGCCGCCGCAGACGTCGAGCGCGACGCGCTGCTGGTGCTCGTGCGCGCGGTGGACGACGTTGCGCGTCTGGAAGCCGGCGACGCGCGCGAGCCCCATCTCCGTGAGCCGCGCGCGCACGCCCGCCGGATAGGCCAGGGGGTCCGCCGACAGCGCGTCCTCGAACACGGAGACCTTGCCGGCGAGAAGGTGCGGGCCCATGCCCAGCACGAGCTTCACTCCCGGGTGGCTTTCGTCGCGCGTTCCGAAGGTCGCGAGGATGCGGCGGTCCTTGTCGTGCGGGTAGATCTCCTCGGGCGCGATGGTCCCGACGACCTTGCCGGTCGTCGCGGACTTCAGGAGGGCGAGCGGCGCTTTTCCGAACGCGCGCTTCTGCTCCTCAGAGATGTCGAAGACGATCGGGATCGTCCACGGCAGGCCGCCGTCCGCGAGGCGGCTGGACGCGCACACCGACGCGAGCGTCTTCGCGTTCATGAAGCCGTCGAGCGGGGAGAACGCGCCGGTCGCGAGATTGAATAGGTCGGATTCGACGACGTCGCTGACTGCGAGCGTCGGCACGCCCTCGGTCCGGATCGACGCGCGCGGGACGATGCGCTGGACGAGGGTCCCGCCGTAAGGGGCGTTGAGGGGAGCCGTCATCGCGCGCCTCCTCGGTTCCGCGTCAGCGGCAGCCAGAACGAGTCGTAGTCCGCGGCGAGCTGGTTTAAGAGCGTCCGGCCCTCGCGGGAGATCCCGCGAGACAAACGCTTGAGCAGCGCGGCCCGCGCGCCTTCGTCGACGGGACGAGGCAGGCGCTCGCGCCTGAGCACGCCCGCGAGCTCCTTGAGGGGCGCGGCGCCGAGGAACGCCGACAGCCGCTTCACGGCCGGCCGCGGGTCGACGCACAACTCCTCGAAGCTCGTGAAGACGATCCGCGCCTTCAGTCTCGCGGGCAGAGCCAAGTACTGGCGCTTCTCCATCCCAATCGCGGTCGCCAGGCAGCGGACGATGCGGTCCAACTCGCCGTAGGAGCGGTAGTCGCGCTTCCAGCCGACGGCGTACCACGGGATCGGGCCCGAGGGGCCGGCGAAAGCGTGGTCCATAGACTTCGGGTCGACGCCGAAGCGCCTGCCCCAGCCGCGCTTGCGCCACGACTCCGTCAGGGACACGGGGTCGCGCAGGATCTCGATCATCCGGACCTTCGGGAACGCGTCGAAGAAGAAGTCTGCGTGGCACAGCGCGTCGTGCGTGATGAACAGCGGCAGGCTCTTCTCGGCGAAGAACCGCTTCACGAGCGCCGCGTCGTCTTTTTCGGCGGAGCGCGCGAGGTAGCGGCCGGACTTCGGGGCCCGTCGGATGCAGGAGAGATCGTGCACCCGGCCGTTGAGGCCGCGGCCGATCGCCCGGTCGTAAACGCTGAAGTCGATCTCGGTCCGCAACAGGGCCTTCGCGGCCTCCGTTTCGACGTGGCCGAGGTGATGGAGATAGGGCAGCGTGTCGAGCAGGTGCGCGTGCTGGAGGAAGTCCACGCGCGCGAAGGCGGAGACGATGTTGCCGAGCATGAACTTGCCCGCGCGGGTGATGCCGTCGACGACGAGAAAGTCTTCGACGAAGCGGGGACGCGGCGAGATCGGCGGGCGTTTCATCGCGAACCTTCGTGGGACATCAGCGCCGCGAAATGCGCGTCCCTCGCCGCGAGATCCTCGTAGCGGCCGGCGTCGGCGACGCGGCCGTCCTTCAGCAGGACGATGGAGTCCGCGTCGCGGACGGTCGTCGGTCGGTGGGCGATGACGAGGATGGTCTTGCGGCCTTTGAGGTTCTTCAGCGTGGCGAGGATCTCGCCTTCCGTGATCCCGTCGAGCGCGCTCGTCGACTCGTCCATGATGAGCAGGTCGGGATCGCGGTAGAGGGCGCGCGCGATGCCGAGGCGCTGGCGCTGGCCGCCGCTGAGCTTGGAGCCGCGCTCGCCGATCTCCGCGTCGATCCCCTCCGGAAGGCTCGCGATCAAATCTTCCAACTGCGCCTGCTTCGCCGCCTCGGCGACGCGAGCCCGGTCGATCTTGTCCGTGGGGACGGCGAACGCGATGTTCGCGGCGATGCTGTCGTCGAACAGGAACAGGCTCTGCGGGATGTAGCCGATGCGCCGCCGCCACGCGGGCATGTCGGCGGGGGTCAGCGGCTTGCCGTCGACGAGGACGCGCCCGGATTGCGCCTCGAGCAGTCCCATCAGGACGTCGGCTAGAGTGGTTTTTCCGGCGCCGGAGCCGCCGGCGAGGGCGACGAACGCGCCCCGCGGGATGCTGAACGACGCGCCGGCGAGCACCGGCTTGCCCGGGACGAAGGAGAAGCGCAGGTCCTCGAGCGCGAGCGTCTTGCGGAACTCCATTTCACGATTGTCGACCGCGGGCTCGGCCGGGTCCTCGGCCAAAACCGAGGCGACGTTCTCCACGATCGACTCGTGCTGGCGCGTCAGCGCGAGCGCGACCGACAGGCGCGACAGCGACGGCATGAGCCGGAAGCCGGCGGCGGCGAACACCGAGAGCAGGGGGACGATTTCCGAGGCGGGATGGCCCGTCGCGATGAAGATCATCGCGAGCGCGATCATGGTGACGACGGCGGTCGCCTGGATGGTCGGCGACGGGAGTATCTGCGCGACGATCGTCTGCGTGAAGGTCTCCGCGTATCGGGAGGCGGGCCGCTGGAACTTTCGCCAAAAGAAGGCTTCGGCGTCGGCGGCCTTGATCTCCTTGAAGGACTGCAGGGCCTCGAGGCAGTACTCGAACCGGCGGCCGTTGGCCTCGGCGTTCTGGCGGCCGAACTCGCCGACCCGCGCGCGCAAGTAGACGAGCACGGCTCCCGCGACCGCGCTGGTGCCGGCGACGGTCAGCAGTCCCGAGAGCGGGCTCGCGTAGACGACGAGGCTCGAGAGCGCCGCGATGATGAAGCACTCGCAGAACACGGTGATCCAGGACAGCAGGTATTCGTAGGCGACGGTCGTGGACTCGCCGATGACGCTCTTCGCGTGATCGGCGCTGCTGCCGTCCAGCAGCCGGCGGTACGGGCGGTTGAGGTAGCTGCGCAGGAGGCGAACCGAGATGCGCTCGGTCTGTCGGATGGCGAAGCGCGTGGTATAGACTTGGCGCACGAGCATGAAGGCGGTCGAGAGCAGGAAGACGACGAGGCTGAAGGCGCCGAAGGCCAGCAGGAAGGGGCGGTCGCCGTCGAGTCCGAGGACGGCGCGCGCCGCGCCGAGGGCCGGCCAGGCGTGCGCCAGCTCCGGACGCGAGAGCAGCGCGATGAAGGGATAGATCGCCGCCACGCCGACGAGCTCCGCGAAGCCGCCGGCCACGCCGAGGAAAAGACACAGGTAGAAGCGCGGATGGTCCTCGCGGGCGAGTAGGCGCAGCGGCTTCAGAAAGGGCGCGTTCGGCGCGGCGGTCGTCTGCTTGTTCAATCCGTGAACATTCTAGCATGTCGCCGGCGGGGCCGTCCCGGAGGCCCGAGGATGGCCGGACCGCCGCGGCTTCGCTATAATCGGTGCGTGGTGGACAGCGGCGATTGGCCTCGGTCGGACCTGGAGACTCTCGGCCGCTGTCCGCTCTGCGGCTCGCAGCGGCGCGAGGTCCTCTTCGACGGCCTCGTCGACGCGACCTATTTCTGCGCTCCCGGACGCTGGACCCTGCGCTCCTGCGCGGACTGCCGCTGCGCCTACCTGGATCCGCGCCCGACGGTCGCGTCGATCGGGCGGGCCTACTCCGGCTACTACACTCACGGCGAGGACGACGCGCCCTCCCCGTCGAGCCGCCTCGGGCGCTTGAAGGCGGCGGCGCGCAACGGCCATCTTCGCTCGCGCTGGGGCATAAACCGCGAGCCGGCCTCCGGAGCGCTTTCGGCCCTGCTCGTGACGGGCCCCGGCCTGCTGGCGCGTCAGATCGATCAGGGCGAGATGCGCGGACTGCCGCGTCCGGCGGCTAGCCGAGAGCTGCTCGACATCGGCTGCGGCAACGGGCGCTTCCTCGTGCTCGCGCGCGACGCCGGCTGGCGCGTGCGCGGCGTCGACTTCGACGCCGCGGCCGTTGAAGCGGCGCGCCGGCGCGGCCTCGACGTCTCGGTCGGCGGCGTGGAGGTTCTCGCGGCCGAGTCGGGCCGCTACGACGCGATCACTTTGAGCCACGTCGTCGAGCACGTTCACGATCCGCGCGCCTTGCTCGCGGCCTGCCTGCGCCTGCTCAAGCCCGGCGGCTACTTCTGGATCGAGACGCCGAACGTCGCCAGCCACGGCCTCCGCGCTTTCGGCGCGCATTGGCGCGGATTGGAGGCGCCGCGGCACCTGATCCTGTTCGATCACGCGACCTTGCGCAAGCTCATGGAGGACGTCGGCTTCGCCCGCGTCGCGCCCGCCGCGTGGCGGCCGACGTATCAGTGGATGGACATGAGCAGCCGCGCGATCCGCGACGGGCTGAAGCAGGACCAGATGCGGGCGAGCCCGGCGTCGCGCGCCTGGAGCATCTTCGTCGAGGCCGCGAACGTCTTCCGGACCGGACGCCGCGAGTTCGTCACGCTGACGGCGACGAAGGCGCCCTAGCTTCATGGCTTCTCCCGCTCCGAAGGTCTGCATCGTCACGCCGACTTACAACCACGCGCCGTATCTGGAGGAGTGCGTGCGCAGCGCGCTGGCGCAGACGTTTCCGGACTGGGAGCAAATCATCGTCGACGACGGCTCCACCGACGCGACGCCCGAGATCGCGAAGTCCTTCCGCGACCCGCGCGTGCGCTATTTCCGGCGTGAGCGCGTGGGCGTCTACCGGCTCGCCGAAACCTATAACTTCGCGTTGAGCCAATCGAAGGCGCCTTTCGTCGCGATTCTGGAGGGCGACGACGTCTGGACGCCGGAGAACCTGGCCGTCCAGCTGCCGAAGCTGGACGATCCCGAGGTCGTGCTCGCCTACGCGGAGATCGACCTCATCGTCGACGGCGCGGTGCGCGCTCATCCGCAACTTACGCGCGATTGGTCGCCGGAGGAGCAGAGCAACAATCCCGTCGGCTCCGCGCTGACGCCCATTTTGTCTTTCGAGGGACTGCCCGATCCGGGAACGTGGGTCGTGCGCCGCAGCGCGCTGGATGCGATCGGCGGCTTCCGGCAGTCGCCGGGCCTGCCGACGACCGATTACCCGACGCTCCTGGAGCTGTGCCTGAAGGGGCGCTTCGCCTACACGCCGCGGCCGCTCACGCGCTGGCGCCAGCACGCGGCCCAGACGACGAACCGCCACTCGGGCGATCTCTTCCTGCGCGCGGCGGACCACGCGCGGAGCTTCTACGACGAAAAGATCCCGCCGGAGATCAAGGCGCGTCTGACGCTGACGCCGGAGCGCCTGGAGCGTGGACTGGAGCGCCAGCGCGCGATGGGGCTGGTCCGCCAGGGCCGCTGCGATCTCCTCGACGGGCGCTGGACCGAGGCGCGCGAGAATTTCCGGCGGGCTTTCGGACGCGGGACGCCCTTCCTCAACGCCGCGTCCGCAGTGGGTTGGACCGCGAGTTGGCTCCACGTCGACATTGAAGCTTGCGCGCGCGTCATGGGCAAGGCGCATTTTCGCCGCCCTTCTCCACCGGCGGAGCCGGCCGCCTGACGGCGGCGCGCTACTTCCGGCGCGAAAGGTAGAAGCGGACCGGCGGGAAGCCTTTCAGCCGCGCGGACAGCGCGGTCGCCGCGCGCGCGAGCGCCAGCGGCGCGAGCGCCTCGAGACGCGCGCTGGCCAAAGTCTCGCGGCGGAACGGCGTCATTCCGAGGGCCGCGAGCGTCGGCGCGAGCGCGTCCACGTTGGGCGCGAGGCTCTTCGACGTGGAGAGGAGCGTGAGCACGAGGGCGCCGCGCTCGGCCACGTGCTTCGCCATGACCTCGACGTACTGGCGGTGGAAATCCAGGTCGCCGGTGCGCGTGAACGGGTAGAACTCGCGCGCGTGGACCACGTCGAACTTGCGGCCCAGGTCCATCTTGCCGTCGACGGAAACGACGTCGAAGCGGCAGGCCGGGAACCGCTTGCGCGCGTAGGCGATCGCCGACTCGGAGATGTCGATGCCCGAGGCCTGACAGTCGCCGAGGCCCGCGGCGAGCTTCTGCGTGAGGAGTCCGGGGCCGCAGCCGACATCTAATAGGGATATCTTCTTCCCTTCCAGATCCGGAAGAAGGCGCCGGAGTTGGCGTACGTAGGAGAGGAGGTAGCGCTCCTCGGAGACCGCGTGCGCCTTGACCCATTCGGTGTTCTTGCCGGTGAGCAGCGCGTAATACGAGCCGAAATCGCCGCCGGAGCCGTCCTCTCCGCGCTCGACGCTCGCGATGTCCTTGCGCTCCTGGCGCTTGAGGTTCTCCGCTAAAATCCACTTCTCGTCGTCGGCGAGGGTCATCGGTTCGAGCTCCGCGCGGCGCGGAGGAGACTCAGTATAGCAATCGTCGACGGCGGAGCGCCTCGGGTCAATTGTGTATCATGAGCGCGCGATGAGACCTTCTCCGGGAGCCCCGGTCGGAACGCGCGTGCGCGCCGCCTGCGCGGTCTGCGGCGCGTTCGGCGGGCGGCCCCTGCTGCGGGCGCGCGATCCCGAGGGCGTGACGGCGGAGCCGTTCTCGGTCGTCCTCTGCGAGGAGTGCGGGACCGCGCGCCTCGATCCGCGCCCACCCGCGGCCGAGCTCGGAGCTTTCTACGTGCGCGGCTACCACGGGCGGCCGGGCGAGGACTCGGGGCCGCTCGGGCGCTGGTTCGGCCGCGCGCTGATGGCCGAGCGCGCGGCGAAGGCCGCGGGCGATACGAAGAAGCCAGGTCGTGTCCTGGATATCGGCTGCGGCGACGGGACGTTCCTGTCCGCGATGGCTCGCCGCGGTTGGAAGTGCACCGGCGTCGAGTTGAACGACGAGGCCGCGGCGCGCGCGGCGTCGCGCGACGGGCTCGCGATCCACGACCAGCCGCTCGAGAAATGCGGCCTGCCGGAGCGGAGCTTCGACCTCGTGACCTTCTGGCATTCGCTCGAGCACGTAACGGACCCGGCGGACCTGCTGATGCGCGCGGCGGGGCTCGTCGCCGACGGCGGGCGCCTGCTCGTCGCGTTTCCGAACGCGGAGAGCTGGGACCTGCGCCTGTTCGGCGCGCGCTGGTTCCACCTCGATCCGCCGCGGCACCTGCACTACTTCACGCCCTCATCGATGAGGCGGCTCCTGGAGCGAACGGGACTGAAGGTCGAGCGCATCTCGCAGTGGTCGTTCGAGTACAACCCCTTCGGCTTCGCGCAGAGCGCGCTGAACTGCGTCACGCGGCGGCCGAATTATCTCTACCGCCGCGCGAAGGGGACGCTGACCGTCGGCTCGGCGCTGGACGCGGCCATGACGGCGCTTTTCGCGCTTCCCGCGGGATTGCTCTCGCTCCCGTACTCCTGGGCCGCGGCGCTCTTCGGGCGCTCGGGCTGCGTGGACCTGACCGCGCGTCAGCGTTAGAGCCGCGAGCGCTCGCGGTCGAGCATGAAGACGGGGCGCCCCGTCGCGTTCTTGTACGTGCGCGCGAGATAGAGCGCGATCAGCGGCAGGGCGAGCAGAAGATAGGCGAAGCCGAAGACGGCCGCCAGCGCGCCGGTCTCGACGAGCGTGAGGCCGAGCCGCAGCCAGAGGAACAGCGCGGCGAACGCCGCGGCCGCGTAGGCGACGAAGCGCAGAGGGAACGTCGAGGACGCGAGGAAGCCGGCGACCGCGAACTTCGCCATGCTGAGCACGTTGTAGTGCGAGCGGCCGCGCCGGCGCGCGCGGCGCACGTACGGCACGCCCTCCAAGCGCAGGCCCGCGTAGGCGAGCTCGGAGCGCAGGAACGGGAACGTCGTGCGGCTCGACAGGATGAAGTCTCGCACCTCGCGCGTGAACATGGAGAACTCGGCCATCCAAAGGCGCGTGGGGCCGTCGGCGATGCGCTGGTTGATCGCGTAGAACAGCCAGCGCAGGAAGATCAGCCACTCCGGCTCCGGGCGCCGGTCGCGGATGCCGTAGACGGTGCGCGCGCCGCCCTCGATGGCGGCATGAAACTTCGCGAGAAGCTCGGGCGGGTCCTCGCCGTCGACGTCGACGATCGCGTAGAGGTCGGCGTCGACGCTGGACAGCCCCGCGACGAGCGCCGCGTGGTAGCCGAAGCCGCGCGTCAGCGCGGCGATCTTCACGCGCGGGTCCTGGGCGCGCAGGGCCAGGATACGCTCGTAAGTCGCGTCGGCGCTCGCGTCGTCGACGAAGACGAGCGACCAGTCGAGCGGAAGGCCCTCGAGCGCGGCCTTCGCCTCCGCGTAGAACGGCGCGACGTTGTCCTGCTCGTCGCGGCAGGGGACGACGACGGCGAGGGTCTTGCGCGCGCTCACCAGACGACCTTGTCGCGGTAGTGCCGCACGATCTTCGCGATCTCGCGGTCGAAGCTCCGGACGCTGCGCCAGCCCAGCGCGCGCAGGGCCGAGTCGTCGACGCCGTAGCGCGCGTCTTCTCCCTGACGGACGAAGGCGAAGCTCACGTGGCGCTCGAGCGGCGTCGCGCGGCCGAAGTAGGCCTTCAGCACTCGGGCGACCACTTCCCGATTCGAGAGCTCCGTGTCTCCGGAGACGTTGTACACGCCCTGCGCCCGCCCCTTCTCGATCACGGTGAGCACGGCCTCGGCCGTGTCCTCGACGTGGAGCCAGCAGCGGCGGAAGTGGCCGTCGCCGTGGAGCGGGATCTTCTTGCCCAGCGCCAGGTGCTTGACCGCCTTCGGGATCAGCTTCTCCGGGTATTGGCCGACGCCGTAATTGTTCGTCGGGCGCACGATCATGTACGGAACGCCGTGCGTGCGGTGCCAGGCGACGAGGAGCATGTCGGCTGAGGCCTTCGAGGCGGAGTACGGGTTCGACGGCTTGAGGGCGGCTTCGGGCCCATGCGCGCCCTTCCGGCACTCGCCGTAGACCTCGTCGGTGGAGATCTGCACGAGCGTCGGCATCTCGTAGTGGCGCTTGGCGCGGATCAGCTCGA
>Ga0209415_10001495_pt1 | contig 44879 bp, 32 predicted proteins | sample PeaSoiSIISIP2007_FD_187696 | JGI IMG/M metagenome (GOLD analysis project Ga0209415, IMG submission 187696) | Peat soil microbial communities from Weissenstadt, Germany - SII-SIP-2007 (SPAdes) (version 2) | ecosystem: Environmental > Terrestrial > Soil > Wetlands > Peat | place: Germany... | reverse complement strand
GGCATCAGTACCTGGTCGAAGGCAATGATTCGATCCTGCAGGCGGGGCTCAAAGCCGGCGTCCAGTTGGGATACGGGTGCGGCAACGGCGCCTGCGGCCTGTGCAAGGCCCGCCTCGTTGCGGGCGAGGTGCGAGCACTCGTCAAGGGCGATTACCGCCTTACCGACCAGGAGATCCAGCAGGGCTACATATTGCTTTGCACCCATACGCCGGTCAGCGACATCGTCGTCGAAACCCTTGAGGCGGCCGGTCCGCAGGACATCCCGCAACAGGAAATCCTGGCGCGCGTTCGCGCGATCACGCCGCTGGCCCCGGATACGCTGCTGCTGCACTTACAGACCCCGCGCACGCATCGGCTGCGCTTTCTTGCGGGGCAGTCGGTCACGCTCGGCGCCCCCGGCAGCGGCGGCGACGTGCGCGAATCCGTGCCAATTGCAAGTTGCCCCTGCGACGAGCGCAATCTGCAATTCCATTTCGCACGGGATACATGCGGGCCCTTTGGTACTGCGCTTTTCGGTGGATCGCTGCGGGTCGGCGACGCGGTCGATGTGCGAGGACCGGTCGGCGACTTCGTGCTCGATTGCAACAGCCAGCGGACGCCGGTTTTCATCGCCTGCGATACCGGATTCGGGCCCATCAAGAGCCTGATCGAACATGCCATCGCGATCGATGCCTTCGAATCCATCGGGCTGTATTGGCACACGACCCGCCCCGACGGACACTACCTGGCAAACCAGTGCCGGGCGTGGGCCGACAGCCTCGACCACGTCCTGTACCGGGCGAGCGCCGACCCCAGTGCCGTGGTCGGCGCCAAAGCAATCGCTCGCAAGGTACTTGCGGACCGCCCCGACCCGGCGCGATGCACCGCCTACGTGGCCGGGCCCTCCGCATTCCTGGATGCTGTCGCGGAGCAGCTGACAGATGGCGGGATACGACCCGAGCAGATCATCGCCCAGGCGCTGTAAGCAGATCCATCGAGTTCCCAGCGGGAGGTTTCCTCACGATGGGCGATGCGCGGGACTATCGGGCCAAGGCGCGGCCGGGACCGAAGCGACCGCGCCGCGTAGCGGCAGCGGCTCAGTGCCGGCTCAGGCCGGGCACAGCGCGCAGGTGCGCGCGGCGACCGCGTCGCGGCCGCCAACGCGCCAGCGTGCCAGCAGCTCCGTTGCGACCGAGTGCCACTGCTCCTTGCCATCGGCAACGGCGTCGTGCAGCAGATCGCTGTCGATCACGCCGGTGCTGGCCGCCCGGGCGTCGAGCAACTGCGGCGCGAGCGCACGGCGCACACCGTCAAAATTGGAAAACCAGAAATGCAAGGAAGCCGTGGCACGCCGCTCAAGCAGCGCCGGCAAGGTGACCAGGCAGTCGGCGAGCAGATCGCGAACCGCGCGCACCACCAACTCCGACCTGCGATCGCCGAGTTCCTCCAGCATTCGCTCCCAGTCCGGGCCCAGGAGTTGGCCCGCGCGCAGTTCTCCCAGCTCATGCAAAATCAGCGATTCAAGCTCGCCCCGGGCCATGCCCTCGATCGCTTCCTCCAGTCGGCCCGACTCGTTGTAGGCGTTGAGGGTCAGGCGGAAGGCGTCAGTCGGTTCGCGCTGGGCGGCGGCCTCCGCGCGCGTCCAAAGCCAGCGCCGAAGCGCATCGAGGCGCACGACGATCATCGATCCTCGGCTGACCGCCGGGGGCGCGGCAAAGCCACGCGCCAATTCATCGCCGGCAACCACAACCTGCGCACCGTCGCGCAGTGTCTGCGATTCGCGTCGCGCCAGAAAAAACAGCGGAGTCCCGAAGCGGCCGATGCCCGCGCCATACACGAGCCGATTTTCCGCAACCTGCTGATTAACGGTTTCCTCATCGTAGGCATCCAGACCGCCCTGCAGCGGTAGGGCCATCAACCGGTCCGCGCCCGATTCCAGCAATGCCTCCCACTGCTGCTCACGCCGCGCGATCCACGGTCCCACCGCGCCCGGCTCGGCAGCCGCGCCCAGTCCCAGGCCCGACACCCAGCGAAAATACTCGCGCATCCCCAGCAGGTAGGTACACAAGCCACTGTCACGCGCATGCCGGGCGTCGATCACATCGCAATTGTGCTGGACGGCGGCGGCCAGCTCGCTGTACTGCCCGACGGAGGTCGCCGACATGGCATGCGTCAATCGATGTAGCGCCGGGTCGCGCTGCGCTGCCCCGGCCTCGACTTCTGGATGACGACACCTCGGATCAGGGTCCGGTCCGGCAGGGCAACGCTGTCGAACCGGGGATCCAGGGCGCACAGGCGCCAGTGCTCCTGCTCGCGACGCAACTGCCGGAACAGCCATTGTCCGCCGCAGAGCGCGAGCACAAATGACCCATCGTGCGCTTGTGCGTCCGGCTCGATGACGATGACATCACCGTGCTCGAACTCCGGCGCCATCGACTCTCCCAAAACCATCAGCGCAAACGGCTCCGGACCCGAGCAAGCGTGGGCGTCGCCGCTGCCGTCCTTTTGCGGCTCCGCGCTGTCCGGCCGATCGGGTGCTGCCGTCATGGCATCGATTCCACCAAGGTCCGATACGGTCTGCCCATCCGTCTGCTCGCAACCGTGCGTTTTGCGCAGGCCGTGCACCATTGTGTGGAGCCTGGTCCCCGAGCTAAATCACCCATCGGAGTAATGCCGGCTACGCCCTGCTGGGACTAGACGTCTTGTTACCCAGACCCGCTAATAGACGCTGGGCGCCTGGCGGGCGGCCAATGCGGCCGCAAGGCGTGCCGATGGCGCGCCGCGGCCGTGCTCCGGACGCAGCCCCACACCATGGATGGAAGGAGCACTGCGGTGGACTATCAGGTCGAGGGAAGGGTTCTCGCCGCCGACGATGAAGGCTATCTTCTCGAGGCCGACTTCTCGGAGGCTGTCTGCCTGGCGATCGCGGCCGCCGAGGGTCTGAGTTTGGGCGCCGATCACTGGGTGATCATCAACTACCTTCGCGATCAGTTCCGCGAACATGGCCACACTCCCAGTTTCCGGAACATGCTCAAGGACGCCGGTGAACTGCTTGCCGGCTGCGACAGCAAGCGTCTTTACGACCTGTTCCCGCTGGGCCCCGCCAAACAGGGTGTGCGGATCGCCGGACTGCCGAAGCCATTCGGCAAGGGCGGATACTAATTAATCGGGCACGCGCCGGAGCCCGCGACAAGGGTCACATCGGCGGGCGCACACCGGTCCTGTCGCCATGCTCAACCGCGAAGACCGCCGCCTCGACCCGCGATGTCATGTTGAGCTTGGCCAGGATATGGCGCACATGGAGCTTGACCGTATCGTGGCTGATGTTCAGAACCTTCGCGATCGCCTTGTTGCTCTTGCCGCAGGCTACGTGGTGGAGGATTTCCCGCTCTCGTTCCGTCAGCTTGACGGCACCGTCCTTGGCCCCATCCGCGGCGCGCCCCTGCAGCAGGAGCGCAAGCTTGGCAGCCATTGCCGGGGCAACCACAAGTTCCCCCTTGGCCGCCCGGCGAATCGACTCGACGATATCGTCCGGATCCATGTCCTTGAGCAGATAGCCGCGAACCCCGGCGCGCAGGGCATTGGCCAGGTCATCCTGCGAGTCGCTCATGGTCAAAATGACGGCCGGAACCTCGCACCCGTCGGCGCGCAACTGCCGCAGCAGGCTTACGCCATCCATCAGCGGCATGCGCAGGTCCAGCACCGCCAGATCGGGCGTGTGCGTCTTGATGAGCAGCTCGGCCTGCTCCGGGTTACCCGCGGTCCCGATCACGGTAAAGCCGCCGTTGCGCTCGAGCAGCTCCGCCAGGCCCTTCTGGCACAGCCGATGGTCGTCGACCAGCACCAGGCGTATGGGATCACTCATGCAACCGCCTTGTCGTTGGCAGCGCGTGACGGGAATGTCAGCTGCACGCGCGTGCCCCCTTGTTTGCGTCGCTGCAGTTCGATGGCACCGCCGACGCGCTGCGCCCGCTCGCGCATGATGTTGAGTCCGAAGTGGCCATGATCGGTGGCTTTGCCATCCTCCAGACCGATACCATTGTCCTCGACGGTCAGCTCGTATCGGCCCGCACGCTCGTCGAGCACCAGACGCACGCAACTGGCCTGCGAGTGCTTCAGCGCATTGGTCAGCGCCTCCCTGGCGATATAGAAAATCTGCACCTCCTCGTAGGGCGAAAGCCTCGGCTCCCGCACCCGGCAGTCGAGCTCAATTTGCACCCCGCTCGCCCCCTGGAGCTCCTCGATTGCGAACTGCAGTGCCGGCAGCAGGCGAGGCGCGTCCATCTGGGCGCGGAACTGGGTGATGATCTCGCGCACCCGAGATTGCGCCACCGCCAGCGATTCGTCGATCTCCTCCAGGTACTTTGCCGCGCGGCCCTCGTCCCGAGTCGCAACGGCATTGCGCAGCAGCGCGGTGCGCATGCGGATCGAGGTCAGGTTCTGGGCCAGAGAGTCGTGCACTTCGTTGGCCAGCAAGTGCCGCTCCTGCATGACGCTCGAATGCACGTCAACTTCGGTCTGGCGCGTGTTCTCCAGCGCCGCGCCAATCAAGTCGCCCAGCGCCGGCAGCAGATCGAGGAATCCGGGCGGAAGTTCCACGTCCTTGGCCGACCCTTCCAGGAAAAGGCTCAGTACACCGCAGGCTCGCTCCTCGTGCCGGAGCGCAACGGCGATCACCTTGTGGTCGCCGCCGACAGTGCTCGACAGCGCGCTCGCACAGGAGCATTGCGCCGTCGCAACCTGCAGCTCGCCGCTGTGCAGGGCCTGCGCGCACACACCGCAGTCGGCACTGGCGCTGGCGATACGGCTCCGGGTCGCAACGCTGGCCCCGGAAGCCGCGATCAGGTCCATGGGACTACCAAGCTCCGATACCGTTCGCACGGTAATCGCTCGCGCCGCACTCAGGTCGGCCAGGGCATGGAGCAAGCGTTCGATTGGCGCATGCATCTGCGAATCCAGGGGGCGCGCACCAGGGTCGCCGGCGGATTCCTCGCGCGACACCGATCCGCAACGTTGCAACATCAATGAATGTCCCTTGATTGGTAGCGCCGGGCCAACTGGCAGCACCGCTCGCGCCGCTCCAGCGGGACGCCGCGACGATGTGTTTTCTTATTTTGTTCATTGTGCTCGCTTGCAGTGCACGGCGCAAGAAACCTCCCGGCCGCAGCCGATCCGGAGGAGGTGGCACACCGCGCAAGAGCTTGCGCGAGGCGCAGTCTTTGTTGCAATGCAGTATGTGCCTCCCCATCTGGGTATGACCGGGCTCCCCGACGTGGTAATAGACAAGCGGGATGCCATTTCGCCTAATACCCACTCCTACCGAACAAGGAATGAAGGCGGATGCGCCCTCGCGGCTCGTCGCGCCCGTTTGAGCGCACGATGCCGCCGCTTCACGATCCGACCGCACCGCTCCTGGCCGGCGCCAAGACCGAAGTTCGCACCACAACCTGCTACATGTGCGCATGTCGGTGCGGCATCCGCGTCCACCTGCGCGACGGCGAAGTCCGTTACATCGACGGCAATCCGGACCACCCACTGAACAAGGGAGTGATCTGCGCCAAAGGCTCCTCCGGGATCATGAAGCAGTACTCGCCGGCCCGCCTGCTGCGACCCTTGCGCCGGTGTGCCGACGCGGTGCGCGGCGCGGGACGATTCGAACCGATCTCCTGGGAGGAGGCGCTCGGCACGCTCACGGAGCGTCTGGCAACGATCCGCGCTACCGATCCCAAGAAATTCGCGCTATTCACCGGCCGGGACCAGATGCAGGCGTTGACCGGGTTGTTTGCGCGCCAGTTCGGCACGCCCAACTACGCGGCCCACGGCGGCCTGTGCTCGGTCAACATGGCGGCCGGCATGATCTACACGATCGGCGGATCTTTCTGGGAGTTCGGCGGACCGGACCTGGAACGCGCGAAACTGTTTGTCATGATCGGCACTGCCGAGGATCACCACTCGAACCCGCTCAAGATTGCGATTTCCAAGTTCAAGCGCGAAGGTGGCCGATTCATTTCCATCAATCCGGTGCGCACCGGATATTCGGCCATCGCCGACGAGTGGGTACCGATCCGCCCGGGAACCGACGGCGCTTTGTTGCTCGCGGTCATTCACGAAATCCTGGCCCGCGGCCTGTATGACCGGCAATTCCTGGTCCAGTACAGTAACGCCGGTCAGCTCGTCAATTGCGATCCGCACAACGACGAATTCGGCATGTTCGTCAGAACCGAGGTGCCCGAGGAAGAAACCTGCTACGACCCGCAGAACAAGCTCTGGTGGGACCGCAACCTCAATCGCGCGGTCCGCACGCACACCAAGGGTGCCGACCCGTTCCTGCTCGGCGAGTTCCGGCTTCCCGATGGCACGCCGGTCAAGCCCTCCTTCCAACTGTTGCAGGAGCGCGTAAAGGACTACACGCCCGAGTGGGCAGCCCAGATAACGGGGATCGACGCGTCGACCATCCGTCGCCTGGCCCACGAGATGGGTGTCACCGCCCGCGACCAGCGCATCGAGCTGCCGATTGCCTGGACCGACTCCTGGGGTACCGAACACGAATCCGTGACCGGCAACCCGGTGGCGTTCCACGCCATGCGCGGCCTGGCGGCACACTCCAACGGTTTCCAGACGATCCGCGCCCTGGGCATCCTGATGTCGATTCTGGGCACGATCGACCGCCCCGGCGGCTTTCGTCACAAGGTGCCCTATCCGCGACCGATCCCGCCTTGTACACGCACTCCCAACGACGCGCGTGGGGTTAAGCCCAATCACCCGTTGGACGGTCTGGCGCTCGGGTGGCCGGCCGATCCCGACGATCTGTTCGTCAACGACGACGGCAGCCCGGTTCGAATCGACAAGGCCTTCTCGTGGGAATATCCCTTGTCAGTCCACGGCCTGATGCACAACGTCATCACCAATGCCTGGCGCGGCGATCCCTACCCGATCGACACGCTGATGATCTTCATGGCCAACATGGCATGGAACTCGACGATGAACACCGCCGCCGTTCGCGACATGCTGTGCGATCGTGCCGCCGACGGGCAGTACAAGATCCCGTTTATCGTGGTGGCCGACACCTTCCAGTCGGAGATGACGGCCTTCGCCGATCTGGTTCTTCCGGATACCACCTATCTGGAGCGGCACGACGTGATGTCGATGCTGGATCGACCCATCTCGGAATTCGACGGTCCGGTCGATTCCGTCCGCGTTCCGGTCCTGCCCCCGGCAGGCGAGTGCAAACCGTTTCAGGAAGTGCTGATCGACCTTGGCTCGCGCCTCAAGCTGCCGGCCTTCGTCAGCAAGACGGGGGAGCGCAAGTACCGCGATTACCCGGACTTCATCGTCAACTGGGAGCCCGAAGCCGGTGCCGGAATCGGCTTCCTGGCAGGCTGGCGCGGCAAGGGCGGCGAAAAGTCGCTGATCGGCGAACCCAATCCGCGCCAGTGGGAGATGTACCAGCAAAACGGCTGCGTCTTCCATTACGAGCTGCCCCGAAGCTACCAGTACATGCGCAACTGGAACCTCGGTTATCTGGAGTGGTCACGGCGCCACCGCATCACCCGTTACGCCGAGCCGATCCTGATCCACGTCTACTCCGAGGTGCTGCAAAAATTCCGCGCAGCAGCCCAGGGCCGGGGCATCACGCGCAAGCCTCCCGCGCACTTGGCCAAGCGCGTCGAGACCTATTGCGATCCCTTGCCGTTTTTCTACGAAACGCTCGAGTCCCAGGTAACCGACCACCGCCGCTACCCGCTGGCGGCGGTGACGCAGCGCCCGATGGCGATGTACCACTCCTGGGATTCACAGAACGCCTGGCTGCGCCAGATTCATGCGCACAACTATCTCTTCGTCAACAGCCGTACCGCGCGCGCCCAGGGAATCGACGATGGCGACTGGATCTGGGTCGAATCGCCCTGGGCCAAGGTGCGTTGCATGGCGCGCCATTCGGAATCCGTGGAGCCGGGGACGGTCTGGACCTGGAACGCGATTGGCAAAGCGGCCGGGGCTTGGAACCTCGCCCCCGGTGCCAACGAATCGCAGCGCGGCTTCTTGCTCAACCATCTCATCTGCGAGGAACTGCAGGTTCGCGACGGCCATCGCGTCTCCAACTCCGATCCGATTACCGGCCAAGCTGCTTGGTACGATGTTCGCGTGCGCATCTACAAGGCCGGGAGCAGCGAGCCGCAACAAACGTCACCGCAGTTCGTAGCCCTCGAACCGTACCCTGGCATGGAGCCGCGGCCAAGCGTCCTGGCGTTCATCGGCGGACTCTTCCGCAAGGCGGGGGCTCGGTGACCCAACTCGCGCTCGTCATCGATCTCAACGTCTGCGTCGGTTGCCACGCATGCGTTACCAGCTGCAAGGAATGGAACACCTCGGGCTCGGCTGGACCCCTGGTCGACCAAAATCCCTACAGCGCCGAACCGACGGGCACGTTCTTCAATCGCGTGCAGACCTTCGAAATCGGCGAATTTCCCGCCACGGAGACCCTGCATCTTCCCAAGTCCTGCCTGCACTGCGAGGAGCCGCCGTGCGTGCCGGTTTGCCCGACCGGAGCCTCCTACAAGCGCAAGGAGGACGGAATCGTTCTGGTCGACTACGACAAGTGCATCGGCTGCAAGTACTGTGCCTGGGCCTGTCCCTACGGCGCGCGCGAATTTGACGAACAGAACAAGGTGATGAAGAAGTGCACGCTTTGCGTTGACCGGATCTACGACCAATCGCTGGCCGAAGCCGATCGCAAGCCGGCCTGCGTGAAGGCCTGTCCCACTTCGGCGCGGCTGTTCGGGGACATCCACGATCCGGCCTCCGAGGTGTCGATGGCAATTCGCGGCAACGGCGGCTATCAGTTGATGCCGGAGTGGAGCACGCAGCCTGCCAACCATTACCTGCCGCGGCGCCAATCCCGGATGAAGATACATCCCGACGAGCTCGAGCGCTCCGACAATCCGCGCAAGCTCGATGCCCAGTTGCCCAAGCCGGGCACCGCGGGGCCGACCATCGAGGACGCCGTCGGCTGGTAGCCGCAGGACAAGCATGCGTCCCACTCTTTCCGTGATTCTCCTGACTACGCTCATCGGCGCCGGCCAGGGTCTGTTTCTGGCCCTGTACAGCGTGCAGCTATACGCGCTGTTCCACCTGCTGCCGGCCCCCGACGCCCGCGCTTTCTACGCAGCCGGGAGCCTGCTCGCCTTGCTGCTGCTGGCAGCCGGGCTGACCGCGTCATTCTTTCATCTGGGCCACCCGGAGCGTGCCTGGCGGGCCGCGACACAGTGGCGCACGTCCTGGCTCTCCCGCGAGGTCATCGTGCTGCCCGCGCTGATGGGTAGCGTTTGCCTGTTTGGCGCGGCGCACTGGATCGACTGGAGGCCCGCGCTCGCAAGCCTGCCCTCCGGCGCTCTGGTCGACGTGACGCTACTGCTGGGCGCCCTGGCCACGGTGTTGACCTTCGCGCTGTTCCTTTGCAGCGCGATGATCTATGCCTGCCTGCCCTTTCTTCGCGAGTGGCACTCGCCGCTGACCGTGCTCAATTTCATCTTGCTCGGCGGCGCTTCCGGCTTCACCTTGGCCACCGCCTTTGCGGTGCAAGCGGCGCCGCCGCTGGTCGGATTTCTGGCCGGATGGGCCCTGATCATCACCGGGCTCGGCCTTGCCGCGCGCCTGTGGTCGCTGATTCGCAACTATCGCCTGCGGCCGAGATCGACCATCCAGACCGCGATTGGCGTCAAGCACCCCAAGGTGGTGCAGAAGAGTCAGGGGGCGATGGGCGGGTCCTTCAACACCCGCGAATTTTTTCATGGCGCAAGCCCCTCGACGATGCGCTCGGTCCTGTGGGGCTTCCCGCTGCTTGCGTTCGCACTGCCAGCCGCACTTGTGTCGGTGGGCCTGGCAAGCGATCTTCCCGCGGCGTTCGTCGCTGCCTTCGCGACGCAGTTCGTGGGTCTGCTCGGCGAACGGTGGTTTTTCTTCGCGCAGGCCCATCATCCCCAGAACCTGTATTACCAGTCGATTTCCTAAAGGGACGCGATGCGCCTACCCTGGCCCGGCCGCAAGTGGGTGCACGTCGACGCTCAGACACTGCGCCATGACCTGATCGCCGGCATCACCGTATCCCTGGTTGCCGTGCCGCAGTCGCTGGCCTATGCGCAACTGGCGGGCGTTCCGGCCTATTACGGCCTGTATGCCGCGTTCCTGCCGACCATCGTCGGCGCGGTGTTCGGTTCCTCACGGCAGCTCTCGACCGGTCCGGTCGCAATGACCTCGCTGCTGACCGCGGCCAGCGTGGCTCCCCTGGCGGATAGAGGAACGGAGGCCTTCTATTCCTACGTGATCCTGCTTGCCCTGGTTTCCGGCCTGTTCCAGGTTGCTTTCGGCCTGCTGCGCGCAGGCGTCCTGCTGAATTTTCTATCGTTCCCGGTGCTGATGGGATTCATCAACGCCGCTGCGCTAATCATCGGTTTGTCGCAACTTCCCACCCTGCTCGGCATACCATCGCGCCAGTCGGAGCATTTCCTGATCGATACCTGGCAAGTGCTCACCCACATCGACACCACCCACGCGACCTCGCTCGCCTTCGGTTTGTCCGCTTTCGCCCTGCTCTTCGCATTCCGCCGTCTCGCGCCCAAATTTCCCGGCGTGCTGCTGACCGTGGCCGCCCTTACCTGGGTCTCCGGCCTGGTCGGCTATTCCGAGATGGGCGGGCGGGTCGTTGGATCCGTCCCCCAGGGCTTGCCGGCCTTCGCGATCCCCAGGGTCGAGTGGAACATGGTCGTTGCGCTGCTTCCCGCGGCGTTTGTCATTGCGGTGATCAGCTTCATGGAGGCGATGTCCAGCGCCAAGGTCATCGCCATCAAGACGCGCCAGCCCTGGGACGAGAACCGCGAACTCATCGGCCAGGGATTGGCGAAGGTGGTGGCAGCCTTCGTCCAGTCCATGCCGGTGAGCGGATCGTTCTCCCGGTCTGCCTTGAACCTGGCCTCGAATGCCAAGACCGGACTGTCTTCGGTCGTCTCGGCCTGCGCGGTTCTCTTGACCCTGCTCTTTTTCACATCGCTGCTGTACCACTTGCCCAAGCCGGTCCTGGCGGCAATCATCATCATGGCCGTGGCGGGTCTGATCAACTTCCCGGCGTTGCGCAGCGCCTGGCGGGCGAACCGCGACGACGGCATTGCCGCCGTCGCGACCTTCGTTGCCACGCTGGCGTTCGCACCGAACATCCAGAACGGGATCGTGGTCGGCATCATGCTCTCTCTGGGTCTACTCTTGTACCGATTGATGCGGCCGCGCGTGGCCCTGCTCGGCTATCACTCGGACGGCGTATTGCGCGATGCGCGTCGTTTCGGTTTGCCGCCGCTGCATCCGCAACTCGGTGCGATCCGCTTCGACGGGTCGCTACATTTCATTAATGCCTCCTTTTTCGAGGACGCGCTGCTCCAGCTCGAAAGGGACACACCAAATCTGCGCTACGTTCTGGTCACCTGCGGCGGAATCAACGATCTGGACGCCTCCGGGGTCGAGGTCCTGGGGAAACTGGTCGAGCGCTTCCGCAACAACGGCATCGAATTGACCTTCAGCAGCCTCAAGAAGCAGGTGCAGGACGTCATGGATCGCAGCGGGCTCTCCGAGCAAATCGGCCGGCGCAACATCTTTTCCACCGATGATTGCGCTCTCGAGGAACTCCGCGGCCGGCTGCCGCAGCCTGGCGCGCAGGACGTCGCGAACGCCGCGCTGCCAACCTCATAGACCATGCCAAGGCAACAAGATGGCGCCGAAACCAACGCCTGTCGATGACGAGGGGTACTTGCTGGACCCTCTCGATTGGAGCACGCAGTACGCGCAGACCGTTGCCGCGCAGGAGAACATCGAGTTGTCCGAAGATCACTGGGACGTCATCGAATTCATGCGCGCTTTTTATCAGGAGCGTCAAGTCGCCGCCGATGCGCGGTTCGTAATCAAGCATTTGTCGCTCCGCTATGGCGCCGGCGCGCGTGCCCGTCTTTTCGAGCTGTTTCCGTACGGATACGTGAAGCAGGCATGCAAGATCGCCGGGATGAAGCGCCCGCGGGCCTGGAGCACCGGTTAGGCGCTCGACGCTCATCCCACGACGCGAAGTCGCGCCGCTGACTGCCCTCCCGGTGCAATGGCCCGCGTGCGTCGCGGCGCTGAACCGCAAACATTTACCGCCCGGTATCCTTCCCCCCGCATAGGCGGCGGCCGTAAAATCCGCTCAGGAGCGCATATGGCCAACCGGAAGATCATCGACGCGCGCGGGTATTCTTGCACCGGCCCCCTGATGGAGTTGATCGCCGAGCTCAAGCTTGCCGCGGTCGGGGAGGAGATCGAGGTGCTCTCGGTGGATCCGCATTCGGCGGTTGAGATACCCGAATGGGTGCATAAAGTCCGACACCAGCATCTGGCAACCACGCAAAGTGACGGGATTTGGCGGGTGGTGGTGAAGAAAACCCACTGAGCAGTCGCATTGGCAGCGGGCATTGCCGCCGCCATGCACGGGCGCAGCCAGGCCCTGCGCCGCAACCCTGGCGTTTCCGGGTGCACTCTGGCGTTGCGCCGTCCAATGCGGATCGGCTAGGCAGCGCTCCCGACCGTACCGGACGCTCGCACAACGGTGCCTGTCGCGTCGATGACGCGCACGTCCACCGGGATTGCCGCGCGCACGCTCTGCGTGACGACGCAAAAATCCTCGAACTGCGAAAGTATGCGGTCGAGCATCTGCACCTGGGAGGCGGCCATCGCAAAGTGCAGATCGACGCCGATATGGCCGATGCGCAGGCGCTTGTTCTCGTTGCGGGACAGGCGCACCGTGGCGACGGCCCGCAGGGGGCCGGGCTCGTTGCGGAACTTGCGCATGGCAAACAACAAGCTGGCGGCAAGGCAGTTGGCAACTGCGGTGCCCAGCAGCCGTGTCGGGCTCGGCCCTGTGTCGGCACCCACGGGTGCATCCTCGTCGGTGATCAGCACCGGTACCGCCGGATTGTCGAAATGCACCTCGAACCGGTAGTCGGCCTGCTGTCGCAGTTCAATCTGGAATTCTTCCTCCATAGGGCAGATCATAGTCCCGCGGCAAGCAGCGGGCTAAGGTCCAACAAGGCGGCGACGTCGTGGGCACGCACGCCGGCGGTCCACGGCACGCGCCCGAGACAAGGCGCGCGTAGCAGGCGCTGCAAGGCAGCGACGTTGCGCTCTGCCTGCACCATCTGCGCATCGATCGCATTGGCGACCCAGCCGCAAAGGCGCAGGCCCCGCACGGCAATTGCCTCGGCGGTAAGGGCGGCGTGGCTGAGGCAGCCCAGGCGAAGACCCACGACCAGAACCACCGGCAGCCCGAGTTCGCCGGCCAGGTCGGCGCTGTCGAAGTCCGATCCCAGGGGCACGCGAAATCCCCCCACCCCTTCGACGATCACCGCATCGGATTGCGCGCGCAGCACCTGGTAGGCGCGCAGCATCGCCGGCAGCTCCAGCCGGACACCGGCCAGTTCCGCGGCGATATGCGGCGCCAAGGCCTGCGGCAGAAGGTACGGGCACAAGGTGTCACGGGGCACGGCGACATTGCCAGCTGCCGCGAGTTCCTCCACGTCGTCGTTGCGCCACGCCCCGTCGCGCCATTGGGCGCCCGCCGCGACGGGCTTCATGCCCACCACCCGCAGGCCGCGGCCGGCCAGTGCGCGCACGAGCGCGCTGGCAACGAGCGTCTTGCCGACCCCCGTGTCGGTGCCGGTCACGAAGCACGATCCGCGATCGATGCCGGTCGGTCTCATCGGCCAAGGCACCTTTAGCGATCCCGCTGTTGCGCGGCCAGCGCATTGAGCGCGGCCACCAACTGATCGATCTGTGCCGGCGCGTGCGCCGCCGAGAGCGTCACGCGCAGGCGCGAACTGCCCTGCGGCACGGTCGGCGGCCGGATGCCAGCTACCCAAAGACCCTGCTCCTGCAACGCGCCAGCCGCGGCCATCGTGGCGGCGTTGTCGCCGATGATGATGGGCTGAATCGCCGTGGTCGAAGGCAGCAGGCGCCAGGGATCCACCGCTAGGCCCGCGCGCAAGCGCGCGATGCGCTCGGCCAGCGCCGCGCGCAGGGTTTCGCCCTGCGCGCCGGTCGTGATATCCAGGGCCGCCTCTAGCGCCACGGCCAGGGCGGGCGGCGACGCCGTGGAGAACACGTAGGGCCGCGCCCGCTGCACCAGCCATTCGATCACCGTCTCGTGGGCGGCGACGAAAGCTCCCGCGACGCCCAGTGCCTTGCCCAGCGTCCCAACGTACACCAGATGCTCGGAGCGCAGCCCATGGTGCGCCAGCGACCCGCGGCCCCGCTCGCCGAGTACACCAAAGCCATGGGCGTCGTCGACCATGAGCCACGCGCCATGCTGCCCGGCCAGTTCGAGCAACTGCGGCAACGGCGCCAGATCCCCGTCCATCGAGAACACGGCATCGGTGACGATCAACTTGCGCCGCGCGGTGCTTGCGCGCAGCCGCGCCGCGAGCGTAGCCAGGTCCGCATGCGGGTATACCTGCCGACGCGCACGCGACATGCGAATGCCGTCGATCAGCGAAGCGTGGTTGAGTTCCTCGGAAAATATCTCGGTCTCGCGATCGGCCAGGCTCGCTAGCACCGCAATATTGGCCAGATAGCCGGTTCCGAAGAACAGTGCCCGGCACCCCGGGATATGCGGACTCTCGAGCTGGGCCAACCGCTCCTCGAGCCGGTGATGGGCCAGATGGTGGCCACTGATCAGGTGCGAGGCACCGCTGCCCGCGCCCAGCTGCCGCGCGCCACGCTCCAATCCAGCAACCACGGCCGGGTGCGCGGCAAGGCCCAGGTAGTCGTTGCTGCAAAACGCCAGCATCGGGCGCGGGCCCTCGCCGCCGAGCACCGTCGTCTGCGGCCGGCACGGCCCCTCGACGATGCGCCGCGTGCGCAGCAGCTGCTGTTCCTGCAGCTGTCCCAGGCGCGAACGCAGCTCCTGCAGTGGATCCATGGGCCCGGTCCCGTTCGCTCAGTCGCCCACGGCCTGGCGCAAGGCGCCGATCCGGTGGTGCGCTGCCAGCGCAGCGAGCACTGCCATGTCAGTGCGCCAGGGCCGCGTCCAGGGCCCCGATCGCGCCCCGCGCCAGATGTTCCATCTCGGCCTCGGAGAGAATGTACGGCGGCATCAGGTACACCGTGCGACCGATGGGCCGCAGCAGCACTCCGAGCTCGCGCGCCGCGGCGAAGTAGCGGCGGGCGAAGGCAGCGGCCTGTGCGCCGGCCGCGTCAGCGTTCGCCAAGGTCGCCTCGCGCACATCGAAGGCCCAGATCATGCCGCAGCGGCGCAAATGCTCGATGCGCGGATCCTGCCGTAGCGGACGCAGCAGCGCATCGAGCTGCGCGCCGCGGTCCCGGTTGGTTTCGAGCACGGCGTCGTCGCGAAAGATATCGAGCGTGGCCAGCGCCGCGCGACAGGCCAGGGGATTGCCGGTATACGAATGCGAGTGCAGAAAGGCGCGGTCAGTATCGTCCGAATAGAAACTATCGAAGATCTGCCCGCGCGTGAGCACGACCGACAAGGGCAGGTAGCCGCCGCTGATGCCCTTGGACAGACACAGGAAATCCGGCCAGATGCCGGCCTGCTCACTGGCAAAGAACGTTCCGGTGCGGCCGAAGCCCACGGCAATCTCGTCGGCGATCAGATGCACATCGTAGCGGTCGCAAAGGGCACGCAGCGTCCGCAAAAAGAGCGGGGCATGCATCGCCATGCCCGTGGCGCACTGCACCAGCGGCTCGACGATGAGCGCGGAAATACGCGAACCGTGCTCGGCGAACACACGCTCGACGTCGGCCGCGGCCCGCCGCGCCGGATCGGCGGCAACTTCGCCGGCCACGGCCTGCCGGGCGTCCGGACTCGCCACCACGTGCGCCGCGCGCAGCAAGCCCCAATAGACATCCCGAAAAATGGGCACATCGGTGACGCCCAGGGCGCCCAGTGATTCGCCGTGGTAGCCGCCGCGCACGCAGGCGAATTCGCACTTTTGCGCGCGCCCCGCGTTGCGCCAGGCGTGATGGCTCATTTTGAGCGCAATCTCCACTGCCGAAGCGCCGTCCGAGCCATAGAAGCAGTGGCCCAGTGCGCCGCCGGTGAGCGCCGCAAGGCGCTCGGAGAGTTCCACCACCGGGGCATGGGTGCACCCGGCGAGCATCGCGTGCTCGAGGATTTGCAGCTGCTCGCTCACCGCGGCGTTGATGCGGGGATTGGCGTGGCCGAAGAGGTTGACCCACCAGGAGCTGATGCCGTCGAGCAGGCGACGGCCGCTGGTTTCGATGAGCCAGGCGCCCTGCCCCCGCGCCAAGGCGATCAGCGGCACGCGCTCGTGGACCTTCATCTGGGTGCACGGGTGCCAGACAGCGCGCAGGCTGCGGGCTTGCAAGCTGGTTTCGACGGAATCATCCAACGCAAGACCCTCCGCAGAAGAATCGGTGCAGGTACGAAGACGTCACGGATCGGGCGTTACCCAGTCCCGCGTGCGCGCGACCGCGCGACGCCAAGTGTGCATCATCGCGCCGCGCTGGTCCTCACTCCACGACGGCTCGAATACCCGCTCGGCGCGCCACAGCGACTCGATTTCCTGCGTGCTGTCCCAGAACCCCACTGCAAGGCCGGCAAGAAACGCCGCGCCCAGGGCCGTGGTCTCGGTGCACTGCGGACGCACCACCGGCACGCCCAGCAGGTCGGCCTGCATCTGCATCAACAAATCGTTGCGCGCGCCGCCCCCGTCGACGCGCAACTGGGTCAATGCCGCCGCGTCGGCACCCATGGCCTGCAGCAATTCGGTGGACTGCAAGGCGATCGACTCGAGTGCCGCCCGCGCGATGTGCGCGCGGTTGGAGCCACGAGTCAGGCCCAGGATCGCGCCGCGGGCGTTCGGATCCCAGTACGGTGCGCCCAGGCCGGCAAAGGCCGGCACCAAGACAACGCCGCCGCTGTCCGGCGTCTGCGCCGCCAGCGCCTCGACCTGCGCAGCCGTTTCGATAAAACCCAAGCCATCGCGCAGCCACTGCACCACCGCACCGGCGGCGAAAACACTGCCTTCCAGAAGATAGCTTGCCGAACCCGTGGCCAGCTGCCAGCCCACGGTCGCCAGTAGACCCTTGCCGGGCGGGCGCGGTTTCGAGCCGACCTGCAGCAGCAGGAAGCAACCGGTACCGTAGGTGTTCTTTGCCATCCCCGGCGAGAAGCACGCCTGGCCAAAGGTGGCCGCCTGCTGGTCCCCGGCAATCCCGGCGATGGCGACCTCTCCGCCAAACCAGTCAGGGTGGGTCACACCGACGGCGCTGCTGGAGGCGACAATCCGTGGCAGAACCGAGCGCGGAATCCGGAACCAGTCGAGCAGCTGCTGATCCCAATCCAGGCGCTGCAGGTCCAGCAACTGCGTGCGCGAGGCGTTACTGACATCCGTGGCGTGGACGCCGCCGCGCGTTAACCGTGCCAGCAGCCAAGCATCGACGGTTCCGAAGGCCAGTTCGCCGCGCTCGGCGCGCACGCGCGCCTGTGGTAGGTGATCGAGTAACCAGGCGAGTTTGGTTGCGGAAAAATACGGGTCGAGCACCAGCCCGGATCGGCGCCGGATCTCTTCCTCCAATCCCCGCTCGCGTAGGCGCGCACATTCGTCGGCAGTGCGTCGATCCTGCCAGACGATCGCGTTGGCCAGCGCGCGCCCGCTGTCACGCTCCCACAACACGGTGGTCTCGCGCTGATTGGTGATGCCGACCGCAGCAAGATCGCGCGCACCCAGGCCGGCTTGCTCCAGGGCCTCGCGCGCGCAAGCCAGTTGCGAGACCCAGATCTCTTCGGGATCGTGTTCCACCCATCCGGGCCGCGGATAGATCTGGCGCAGTTCGCGCTGCCTCATCGATACGGGCCGCGCCTGGTGATCGAAGACGATTGCGCGCGAGCTCGTCGTTCCCTGGTCCAGGGCCAGGACGTACTGCCCCGTGCTCTGCCCGGTCATCGCGCGCTTCCTTTTGCGCTGCCGCGCGCCAGGCAAGCCACCGATGTGCGCTTGCAGCATGGCCGCGCGGCGGCCGCTCCGGCGGTTTGCCCCCGCCGGTCGGAAAAACTTAAGCGGTGGCGAACGCCGATATGAACAAAAACGTGCACGGTATTCATCCGTTTGTCCGAGACCAATCTCCGGTCAACTCGGTCTCATCGGCCGGCGCGCTGGGCGCAAGGGCCTTCGACCAGAAGGGTCGATCATGCGAATGCAAGTAAGCGAGCACGGCGACGAGGTTTTCATCGAACTATTTGGTGTCGCCGGTCGTCACCAGCGCATCCTGCAGGCCCTCACCGACGGTCATATTGCACTGGGCGCCCCTCGCACCGATCCGAGCCTTGCCGCCGCCGACGTGTCGGTGCGTGCCGGCGCCGACGAGATGCACATTCGCCTGAAGAGTCGGGCGGGCCATCACTTCGAAGCGCTTTCCGTCTATCACTACCTGCGCCACGTGCTAATTGAGCGCAACATGGGCGTGCCAGCAAACGATGACGCCGCGGTCACCGGCCGAAACTCGTCGCGCCCGCCTGAAGCGGGCCGATGGCGTTAGCGCCGCAGCTCGCGGCGCAGGATCTTGCCAACGTTCGTCTTGGGCAGCTCACTGCGGAACTCGATCACTTTCGGGCGCTTGTAGCCGGTCAAGTTTTCGTGGCAGTACGCCGCCAGCGACTCGGCCGTCAGCGAGGGGTCCTTGCGCACGACAAACAGCTTGACCGCCTCGCCGGAATGCTCATCGGGTATGCCGATCACCGCACACTCGAGCACTCCCGGATGGGCAGCGACGACATCCTCGACCTCGTTGGGATAGACGTTGAAGCCCGACATCAGGATCATGTCCTTCTTGCGGTCGACGATGCGCGTGTAGCCGCGCTCATCCATCACGCCGATGTCTCCGGTGCGCAGGAACCCGTCGGCAGTCATCACCTTGGCGGTTTCGTCCGGACGCTGCCAGTAGCCGGCCATCACCTGCGGTCCGCGAATGCCGATCTCTCCGGGGGTGCCGATCGGCAGCCGGGCGCCGCTGTCGTCGAGAATCGCAACCTCGGTAGACGGCAACGGCAATCCGATGGTCCCGTTAAAGCGATCAGTATCGGTCGGGTTGCAGCACGCCGACGGTGACGTCTCGGACAAGCCATAGCCCTCACAGATCGGACAGCCGGTTAGCTGCAGCCAGCGCTCGGCAACGACCCGCTGCACCGCCATTCCACCTCCAACAGAGAGCACGAGCGCAGAAAAATCGAGCTTGCGGAATGCCTCGTCGCTGGCCAGGACGTTGTACAGCGTATTGACCGCCGGAAAGCTGTGGAAGTGCCGGCCCCGCAGTGCGCCGACCAGGGCGGGAAAGTCGCGCGGATTGGGAATCAACAGGCACTGCCCGCCGGTGCGCAGCGAAATCAGGGCGCAGCAGGTGAGCGCGAAGATGTGGTACAGCGGCAGCGCCGTGACCGTAATCGGCTGCTCGCCGTTCTTGATCTTTCGCAATGCCGGCTGGTTCCAGGCCTCGGCCTGCAGGATATTGGCAACGAGATTGCGGTGCAACAGCATCGCGCCCTTGGAAATGCCGGTCGTGCCGCCCGTGTATTGCAGCACCGCGACGTCCTGCGGACCCACTGGCACCGGCCGGCGCATTTGCCCCGAACCTTGCGCGAGCACCTGGCGGAAACGAAAACGGCTCTCACGCGGCAGCCGAAAGGGGCGAACAAGCCCTTTGACATGGCGCACAACAAAATCGACGATCCAGGATTTGGGGCCCGTGAACATCTCCCCCATGGAGCAAAGGACGATGCGCTTGGTGGGAACCTTGTCGAGCACGGTCTGCACCGTATGCGCAAAATTCTCGAGAACGAACAGGGTTTCCGCGCCACTGTCCTTGAGCTGGAATTCGAGCTCGTGCGGCGTGTAGAGCGGATTTACGTTTACCACTGTGGCCCCAGCGCGCAAGGCACCGAAAAAGGCGACGGGAAAGTGCAATACATTGGGGAGCATGATCGCGACGCGATCGCCCGGTTTGACCCCCTGCGACTGTAGCCAGGCGGAAACAGCGGCGCTGCGCCGATCGAGTTCGTCAAAGCGCAGGTCCGCCCCCATGCAGCTGTAGGCGATGCGCTCGGCAAAGCGGGTGAAGGATTCCTCGAGCAGCTCCAGCAGCGAGGAATAGCGCCCCGGATCGATCTCCGTCGGAATGCCCGCCGGATAGCTCTTGAGCCAGAAGCGCTCTGGCAATTCCATGCCGCGTTCTCCTTGACGCGCTCTTCTCGGGTCTCGCCCGGTCCGTTCTCGTTTCCAATCCGGCCCGCGAATCCGGCAGCGCTCTCGCCCGAATAATACGCGGGCAGGCCTTCAGCGGACGACGCGGCGCACTTCCACCAGGCAATCGTAGAAGGTCGCCGCGCGGCCCAGATCGGTGAGGAGTTGGTGCGTCACCTCGTTGGCATTCTTGCCGTCCGCCGTGAGCTTCTTCCACCAGATCGAGAGCGCGACAACGACGCCCGGGCGCGGCCGATCGCTGACGCGCGCCCGCAGGGTGAAGGAGCCCCGATCGTTGAAGACTTCCACCCAGTCCCCTTCGCCGATGCCGCGCGCCGCGGCGTCCTGCGGATGGATGTCGAGGCGCGGTTCACTCTCGGTGTCGCGCAGGCTCTGCACGTTGACGAAGGTCGAGTTGAGGAAATTACGCGCCGGGGGAGAGATGATCGCCAGGGGAAAGCGCCGCGCCAGGTCTGGAGCGCTGGCGTGCCCTTCGTAGGGCGCGACGTAATCGGGGACCGGATCCAACCCCATCTGCGCCAGGCGCGGCGAGAAAAATTCGCAGCGCCCGCTCGGGGTCGGGAAATTGCCGCTGGCAAAGGGGGCGTAGACCGGCGGCACTTCGAGGCGCTGCCAGCCCTCGCGTCGCACACGCTCCCAGTCATACGGCGCCGCCCCGCAGCGGACAAAGGCCTTGGCCGCGATCTGCTCGTCGGTCTCGGCGAAGCAATCGTCGGTTAATCCCATGCGCCAGGCAAGCCGGCGAAAGATTTCGCTATTGGGCAGGCACTGGCCCAGCGGTTCGATCGCCGGGTTGTTGGCCACAATATAGAGGTGGCCATAGGACTTGTGCACGTCAAGATGCTCGAGCTGCGTCGTCGCCGGCAGGACCATATCGGCATAGTCCGCCGTGTCGGTGAGAAAGTGTTCGAGCACCACGGTGAACAGATCGCTGCGCGCAAAGCCCTCCGCCACCCGGGACGACTGCGGCGCCACCGCGACCGGATTGCTGTTGTAGACGACCAGCGCTTCGATGCGCGGCTGGGCCCGCGCCAGCGCTTCGCCGATGGCACTCATGTTGATGGTTCTGGGAGTGCGCCCGGCCAGCAGGTCGGGGCGGGTCAGCGCGGCATGATCGACCTCGAAGGCATCGCTGCTCGACAGCAGCAAGCCCCCGGCCGGATCGCGCCAGTGTCCTGCGAGGGCGGGCAGGCAGGCAATCGCACGAACGGCGTTGCCGCCGCCGCGCGCGCGCTGCATGCCGTAGTTCAGGCGAATCGCCGTGGGCCGCACGTGCCAGTAGTCATGCGCTAGGCGCTCTATCGTTGCGGCGCCGATGCCACAGATCGTCGCAACGCGCTGCGGGTCGTAGCCCAAGGCACGCTCAGCCAGAGCCTCAAAGCCGAGCGTGTGGTGCTCGATGTAATCCCGGTCCAACCAACCCTCGCGAATCAGCACGTGCATGATGCCCAGGGCCAGCGCGCCATCGGTGCCGGGAAGCAGCGCGATGTGCTCGTGGCAGCGGTCGGCCGTGAGCGAGCGGTACGGATCGATCGCGATCAGGCGCGCGCCTCTGCGCTTGGCCTCCTGCGCGCGACTCCATAGATGCAGGTTGGAGGCTACGGCATTGGTTCCCCAGAAGACGATCTGGCGACTGTTTTCGAATTGCTCCAGATCGGTGCCGATGCGTCCGCCGAGGGTGTACTGCAGCGCCTCGCCGCCGGCGCTGGCGCAAATCGTGCGGTCGAGCCGGCTGGCGCCCAGCCTGTTGAAAAAGCGCTGCGCCATCGCCTCGCCCTGCACCAAGCCCATGGTTCCGGCATAGCTATAGGGGACGATCGCCTGCGGATCGCGCGCGGCGATCGCGCCGAGCCGCTGGGCAATCTCCTCGAGTGCCCGATCCCAGGAGACGGGCTCGAATTTTCCCAATCCCTTCCGGCCGATTCGGCGCAGCGGCGTGAGCACGCGGTCCGGGTGGTAGGTGCGCTCGAGGTAACGGCTGACCTTGGTGCATAGCGAGCCTCGCGTCGGTGGATGGCCCGGGTCGCCCGTCACGCGCACGGCCACCCGTCGGCCTCCTTGACGCTCGACCGTGACATGCATGGCACAGGTATCGGGGCAATCATGCGGGCAGGCCGCCTGCACGATCTCGCGCTCAGCGGCAGTCATGCCTTGCGGCAGTGCCGATCCCCGGTCATCCGGACTCATCGTCTCCCCACGCGGTGGCGCTGCGGACCCCGCCAGCATACCTGGGCACGAGCGGGGTGCAAGCGCCGGGGCACGAGCACCGCGCCGGCCCCGGGGCCGCTCGCCTGTCGATCAGGCCTCGCCGTGGTGCGTCTCGAACAACACGCCGATCTTCTTGAGCAGCGGCGTTGGCAGCTCCCCGCCCGCGCAGACGATGATCGCGTCATTGTGGATGGCAACCGGCTTGTCCTTGTAGCGCAAGTGCACGCGGTCGGCCTCGATGCGCGAAACCGTCGACGGCAACAGGACGCGCAGGCGGCCGGCATCCTGGGCCTGCTGCAGCAGCATGCGGTTTTTCTCCTTGACCCGGCTAAAGGCCTCACTGCGATAGGAGAGCGTGACGCGCGCGCCTTTTTGCTGCGCGATGGCAATTGCCGCCTCCAGCGCGCTGTCGCCCCCGCCCACGACGAGCACGCGTTGCCCCTGGTATTGCTCCGGATCGATCAGGCGGTAGACCACCTTTGGGCTGTCCTCTCCCGGCACGTCGAGTTTGCGCGGAGTGCCGCGCCGCCCAATGGCCAACAGGACCGTCTTGGCGCGATAGCTGCCACGCGAGGTCTGCACGACAAATCCGTCCCCCGACTTGTCGATCGATTCCATGCGCTCGCGAAAGGCGATCTGCAGACCAGTTTTGGCGACAACGCCGTTCCAAAATTCCAGCAGTTGCTCCTTGCTGACCTCGGTCATCTTGACCTTGCCAACAATGGGCAGCTTGATCGGGGCCGTCATGGCAATCTTGGCGCGCGGATAGTGATACACGGCGCCGCCGAGGGAATCCTCCTGCTCGATCAGCTTGTACTTGAGTTTCTTCTCGATGGCACCAAGGCCCGCCGCCAGTCCGGCCGGTCCGGCGCCGATGATGACGATGTCGTGATCGGCCTTGCCTGACATCGCGGCGCGCGCGGCGTCAACGGCCTGCCGCCCCTGCTCGGCGGCCTTGCGGATAAGGCCCATGCCCCCCAGTTCGCCGGCGATGAAGATCCCGGGCACGTTGGATTCGAAGTTGGGCTTGACGACCGGGATGTCGACGCCGCGCTTCTCCGTGCCGAACACCAGCTTGATCGCCTCCACCGGACAGGCCGGAAAGCACGCCCCATGACCGATGCAGTGCGCCGCGCCGATCAGCACGGCCTTGCCGTTGACGACCCCCAAGGCCTCCTCGGGGCAGGCCTTCACGCAGGCCGACGATCCGATGCACTGCGTCACATCGACGACCGGGTGCAGCGACGGTGGCTCGGTCAGACCCTGCGCAACCGATTCGAGCATCAGTTCCTGGTGGACCTGGGAGCGCGCCCGGTAGTTGCGCACATACAGGAACAGCGCGATGGCAAACGGCACGCCATAGATTAGCCAGGGGAGAAGGTCATTGGAAATTTGCATAGAAGGTGCCTACTAGCGCGCTCGCGTACGCATACGGCAAGAAGAACCGGCGGGTTTCGCGCCTCCGCCTTGCTCGGCACACGAGCGGATGACCCAGGGACATGCCATTGACGCTCGGCCACCATCATCGCACCATCACTGCTGGACACGTCCGTTACCTCGGCGGGCGCAGTGCCGTTTGGGGGCCTTGTCGAGACAATGATATAGGATTGCTGCTTTGCAGCATCATCCCTTCGGCCGAGTATCCCGCGCACGTCCGAGGAGGCACCATGCGTTAGATTGGCCCTTTGCGTTCGAAGACACGGGGGTTTCTTACGCAAATTTCATCTGCGCTCTCAGATTGGGTTAATAAACGCCGGGACAATCCCGATTGCCCGGATATCGCACCTTAGTTTTGGGGGATTTCATCCGAAGATGTACTGGGGCGCTTGGCGCTCGCCGGTCCGATCCCCAGACCACAGCGGCATCTACCTTCCCACGACCGAACATGAACTCCGTTGCTTTCGCACCGCCCGCCCCTGAGCAGGAACTCGCCACCCCGCGCCAGGACACCGCACGCGCGGCCTCGCCCGGTAGCGCAGGCAGCTCCGAATTCCGCCTGGATATTGCCGGCGGCTCGACAACACCCACTCTGGACACGATCAAGGTTGCGCGCGCGTCGATCAAACCCGACCGCTCCTTTGCCGTGGTCCTGCTTGCAACCACGGTAGCGATCCTCGCGGCCTTGGCTGTCGGCCGCAGCGGCTGGTTTACGCCCGGGGACAACGTGGGCTACTACATCGGCCTGGTTGGCGGCGTGATGATGTTGATGTTGCTGTTGTATCCGCTACGCAAGCACGTTGTCGCATTTCGCACCTGGGGCAAGGTCAAGCACTGGTTCGCGGTGCACATGGTTCTGGGGATCGCCGGGCCGATCTTGGTACTGGCGCATTCGACCTTTCACATGCGATCGACCAATGCCGCCGTGGCCCTGATATGCATGCTGGTAGTGGCTGGCAGCGGCATTGTCGGGCGCTTTCTCTACGTCAAGGTCCACCGCGGCCTGTATGGAGAGAAGCTGAACCTGCAGGAGCTGCAGATGCAGACGGGGCTCGAGTCCGCCCAGATCCAGTCGCGGTTGCATTTCTCGCCCGCGGTCGAGAAGCGCCTGAGCGAGTTCCAGGGTTTTGCGCTGGACAACCGCAGCAGCCTGGCAGCCGATGCGCTGCGCTTTGCGACCCTTGGCCTGCGCCGCTACCTCATCTACCGCGCCTGTGTTCGCGACCTGCGTAGCGCACTGCAGACGGCCTCCGAGGCGCGCGGATGGGACCGCGCGAAGTACCGGCGCCGGCTGCGGGCAGCCACAGACCTGGTCAACGCCTATCTTGGCGCCATGCAACGAGTCGCGCAGTTCGGCGTCTATGACCGCCTGCTCCAGCTATGGCACGTGGCCCACGTTCCGCTGGTGTACCTGCTCGTGATCAGCGGCATCGCACACGTCGTTGCGGTACACATGTACTGATGGCCCGATCCGGTCCGGATCAGCGCCTCGTACCACGCCTGCGCGCCGCGTTCGCGGTCGGACTGCTGGCGCTGTGCGCCGGATCGGCCGCTGGCGCCAACCTCGAGGGGGTGCTCTCCCCAGGGGACCTGATCCAGGGGCACGTAAAAGCCGAATCCAGCTGCGAAAACTGCCATACGCCGTTCCAGAAGACGGGGCAGGACGAGCTTTGCGAGAAGTGCCACAAGGACGTCGGCCGCGATGTCGCGCAGAAGTTGGGGTTTCACGGGCGCATCAAGGACCGCGGGCTGTGCCGCAGCTGCCATACCGACCACAAGGGCCGCGCAGCGCAGATCGTGCTGCTCGACGAGAAGAAGTTCGACCACTCGCAAACCAACTACCCGCTCAAGGATGCGCACCTAAAAATCGAATGCGCCAAGTGCCACCTGCCCAAGGTCAAGTTTCGGGATGCGGCCAAGAACTGCGTCGGCTGCCATAAGAAGGACGACGACAAGAATGGCCACAAGGGCAGCCTCGGAGACAAGTGCGAGGACTGCCACACGGTCAAGAAGTGGAAGGACACGTTCTTCGATCACGACAAGACCGAGTTCGCGCTGCGCGATGCCCACGCCGACCCCAAGGTCCAGTGCAAGGATTGCCATCCCAACAATCACTTCAAGAACACGCCGCTGACGTGCTTTGCCTGTCACAAGAAGGACGACGAGGGCAAGAACGGGCACCACGGCAAGTACGGTCAGAAGTGCGAGACCTGCCACACGGAGAAGAAGTGGACGACGATCAAGTTCGACCACGACCGCGACACGAAGTACCCCCTGCGCTTCAAACACCATGACGCAAAGGTCAAGTGCAACGACTGCCACACCGGCGACCTATACAAGGACAAGCTCAAGACCGAGTGCATCGCCTGCCACAAGAAGGACGACAAGCACAAGGGCAGCGAGGGCAACCAGTGCGAGAAATGCCACTCCGAGCGAAGCTGGAAGGAAACGCACGACTTCGACCACGACAAGACGAAATTTCCCCTCAAGGGCAAGCACGCGGACCCCAAGGTCAAGTGCGAGGATTGCCACAAGACGAAGGTGTATACGGAGGTGCAGAGCAACTGCTACGCGTGCCACAAGGCCGACGACGACGGCAAGAACGGGCACCACGCCAGATACGGCCAGAAGTGCGAAACCTGCCACGGCGAAAAGGACTGGAAGACGATCAAGTTCGACCACGACCGGGACACCAAGTATCCCTTGCTGGGCAAGCACCGCAGCACGAAGTGCTACGACTGTCACACCGGGGACCTGTACCGGGACAAGCTCCAGACCAGCTGCCTTGCCTGCCACCGCAAGGACGACAAGCACAAAGGCAAGGAAGGCGAGCGCTGCGAGGAGTGCCACGTCGAACAGGACTGGAAGACGACCAAGTCCAAGTTCGACCACGGTCTGACGGCCTTCCCGCTGCTGGGCAAGCACGTCAAAGTCGATTGCGCCAAGTGCCACAAGACCCTCGAATTCAAGGACGCCAAGAGGGCGTGCGTCTCCTGCCACGACAAGGACGACCAGCACAAGCGGCGCCTGGGATCGCTGTGCGAAGACTGTCACAACGCCGTGTCCTGGAAGCGCTGGGACTTTGAGCACGACCGGCGCACGCGCTTTAAGCTCGACGGCGCGCACACCAAGATCGACTGTTATGCCTGCCATCGGCAACCCATCCAGGGCCACGCCCTGCTGCCCATGAGCTGCATCGCCTGTCACGAGAACGATGATGCGCACAGCGGCAGTTTCGGCCGGCAATGCGAACGCTGCCACGTCACCAGCGAGTGGCGCACCGTGAAGGCACGCATGGGGGCATGGCGTCTGCCACAGCTTGCCGCGCTGCTCCTCCCGGCCATGCCTGCGTTATGGGCACAGCGGCGCGAGGCAATGGGGCCGCAGACGGACCCGATCCTTACCGATTGATCAGTAGGAAACTGCACATCAGTCTGCCAATGCTTGGCGCCTCATAAGAAAACGACGAGAAATTCGCTGCCGCTGCGGTGGCGGCGCGGCTCCTAATCTCTCCGGATGACGGAAAACACGGCGCAAGTCCGACGCTCAAAATACAATGCAACATCTAGACTCGGAATCGGTTGGACGTGCGGTCAGCGATGCGGCTGCAACGCCCGCCAAAACGAAATGGTAGCCATCGGGACCGCTGTACGCGGTCCGCTGCAACGGGCCGCGGCGGTGCGGCGCGCCCGTCGATTTTCGCCAGGGTATCGAAGCCAGCTATGCGCGCCGGACGACATCGAATGCCGACACGAGCCCGTGCACTCGCGATTGCCGCGGGCCTGCTGCTGGCTGGCCTTCTAGCAACCACTAGCGCGCTAGCGCAGCAAGCCGCCAAGGGCTTTGACCACCTTACCACCGGCTTTGCGCTCACCGGGCAGCACCGCATCGCCCGCTGCGAGGACTGCCACGTGCGCGGCATCTTCAAGGGCACGCCGACCCAGTGCGCCGCCTGCCACCTGCCTGGCACACCGGTGACCGCGGTCATCATGGCGAGCAACCACTTCCCCACCTCGCAACCCTGCAGCAGCTGCCATACGACGTCGAGCTTTTACGGGGCGTTCTTTCCGCACACCGACGTCGCCGCGGGCACCTGCACGAACTGCCATAACAGCATCTTTGCCCAGGGCAAGCCGGCCGGTCACCTTGTCACCAACTTCTCGTGCGACCGCTGCCACTCGACGGTTTCCTTCTCGTCGGCCTACCTGACGCTGCCACTCGGTCACATTCCGACGGCGCAACCATGCTCGACCTGCCACAACACCGCCGCGTTTGTCCCAGGCGTCATGAACCACGCCAGCACGGCCGGCACCTGCGCCCAATGTCACGCGGCCAGCACCGCGCCGTACACCTTCACCATTGCGGGCGCCTTGACGACCAGCGGAGCTCCCGTCACCGTCATCCCGACCTCGCAGGGCGGCCTCAATGCGACCAACACCGGCAGTCCGGTCAACCACATTCCGACCGTCGCATCTTGTGACCAGTGCCACACCAACGGCATCTTCACGGCCGGCGGCTTCCGGGGCGGCGTGATGCACCATGCGGCGGTTGCCGGCCAGCCCTGCGCGGGCTGCCACAACAATCCCACCACTTTTGCCGGCACGGGACTGGGCGCCGGCGGCCAGCCGTTCCAGATTCCCGGGCCGGTCGGCACGCCCGGGGCCTCGGACCATATCCCGATCAATGCGCTGGACTGCGGCAACAGCGGCTGCCACAGCGCCAGCGACACGACGACCGCAACGGGCACCGGCTTCGCCACCCACCTGACGCCCGCTTTGTCAGCCGCCGGGCACCAGGCGGTGAACCTGCCCTGCCAGAGTTGCCACAGCGTCGGCATGAGCTGGAAGCTCGACTCGACGTCCATGGTGACGCCAGCGCCGGCGCACATCCCGCCCGACAACACCAGCGGTAGCCTCGGCTGCAGCAGCTGCCACTCGGCGACGAGTTTCGGCACCGGCGGCTTCCACCTCAGCGGCACTCCGGGCAGCGCTCCCGTGATGACGGTGGCCATGCACGCCGCGGTGGCCGCGGCGGTACCGGCCTGCGTCAGCTGTCACGAGGCCAATGCCGGCGATCTGGGCTTCCAAGGCATTCTGGGGCAGATCTACCTGCGCCCAAACACAGCCACCTCGGGGCTGAGCCTGGCGAGCGATGCGGCGCACGGCGCGGGCAACGCGCTCACGGGCGATTGCGGCAGCTGTCACTCCACCAGCGCTCCGTTCCGGGGCGGAACGCTGCCGGCCAACCACATCAAGCTGATAACGCCAACGCCGTCCTGCTCGGACTGCCACGCTGGCGGCTACGCCCCAGGCGTGACGACTATGAAGCATGCCGATGCCGCGGGCACCTGCACCAGCTGTCACTACACAAGTACGGTGTTCTCCGGCAGCGGCCAGGGCATCAACGGCCAACCCTGGCAGATACCGGGGTCGGTCGGCACCCCCGGTGCCGGCAACCACATCCCGATCAACGGGGTGGACTGCGCCGCCGGTGGCTGCCATACCGTCAGTGACACCATGTCCTCGACCGGCGCCGGCTTCGTGCTAAGTGGCGCTCCGGTGCTGTCGGCCGCAGGGCACGCGGCGCTTGGCTTGGCGTGCGAGACCTGCCACACCATCAACATGGCCTGGAAGCTTCCGGCGGGCGTGACGCTGGTGACGCCGGCCGCAAACCACATCCCGCCCGATAACACGCCCGCCAACGGCGTCCCCTGCAGCGCCTGCCACCTGTCGACGAACATCGTCATGGGGGGCTTCCACCTGAACGGCACGGCGGGAACCTCTTCCCCGGTGATGACGGTGGCGATGCACTCAGCCGTGGCCTCGGCCGTGCCCGCCTGTGCATCCTGCCACGAGGCCAACTCGGCCAACCTGGGCTTCCAGGGCATTCTGGGCCAAATCTATTTGCGGCCCAACACGGCGACCCCGGGCCTGAGTCAAGCCAGCGACCCATCCCACACTGGCACCGCAGCGACCGCCGACTGCAGCGGCTGTCACTCTACGACCCCGCCTTTCAGCAACGCCACCTCCAGGCCGGTCGGACACATTGCCGTTGCTTCCACGGCAAGCTGTGCGACCTGCCATACGACGGGGCTCTTCAACACGGTTGTCCTGCCCATGCCGCACTCGGGCGTAGTCTCGGGCACCTGCGGTTCCTGCCATGGCTCCGGACTTGCCAGTTCCGGATATCTCGGGCCCTTTGCCGGACCGAGCACCCTGGGCGGCAGCTACACCCCGGGCAACATTTTGTTCGTGCCCAAGCAAATCATCTCCTCGCCGGCGATCGGCGCATCTGGCGGGCACATCCTGCCGCCGTCGGCAGACGACTGCAGCGTGTGCCACCTGTCGACCTCGGCCTTCGGCCCGGGGACCGCGATGGTCCACACCAACATCAGCAGCGGCTGCGCCTCGTGCCACAGCAATGGTGCCGTCTGGTATGGCGTCAGCAGCACCGCCACCATGCTGGTCACCACCGGCGGCAGGGTGCTCTCGCCGCTGCACGTGCCGGTCGCGGGCGCGACCAACACCGCGTGCGAGATGTGCCATTCCACCACGGTGTTCACGTCCTTCAGCGGCACGAGGGTAAATCACACCTCCGGCCAATTCATGACCTTCACCGCCCGCACCAGCGCCACGCCGACCTGCAAGAGCTGCCACGGGCCCAGCGGCGCGACCTGGTACGGGGTATCGCTGAGCACGGCCACGGTCGGCAGCCACCAGGGCAGCACCTCGAGCCAGGACTGCATCAACTGCCACAGTACGAGCGATTTTGGCGGCGCCGCGGCCGCGGCCGTCGCCAAGCGACCGTTCTTCCGCATGAGCAACGGTCCGGCCATGAGGCCCGCAGCATCCGGCCTGACGACCGTCGGCGGTGCAGCCAACCTCAACCTCGCGGCACCGTTTACGCACATCGGCGTCGTGCCCGGGACCTGTACAAGCTGCCACTCGGCAAGCGGCGCGGCGCCGGCGCTACCGGCCAATCACCTGCCAACCGCGCTCTCGTGCGACGGCTGCCACCGCACGAGCTCCTGGCTGCCGGCGATCTTCGCGCACAGCGGCGTGGCGGTCGGGATCTGCGCCACGTGCCACATGGGCAGCTGGGCAACAGCCAAACCCGCCGCCCACATGCTCACCAGCCGCACCTGCGATACCTGCCACCGCGGCACGTCGAGCTGGACGCCGCAGACCTATTCGCACCTTGACACGGTCTACACGCCGCATCCCTCGAACGTACGCTGCATCGACTGCCACGCAACCAACACCGAGCAGGTCGCGTGGAAGTACCCGAACCTCAAGCCCGCCTGCGCGGGCTGCCACGGAACGCAGTTTGGCGGCACCGCGACGATCCGCCGATCGAAGGGGCCGGCGGTGCCGCAGCCGCGCGGACCGCAGTAGCCAAGGCGCCAACAACAATCGATGCGCGCATTGGCAAGGATCATCGTCGTCCTCAGCGCCGCCCTCTCGCTGTGGGCCCTAGGCGCGCCCGCGCGCGCGCAGGCCCTCGACGATCTGCGCCTGGTCAGCGATGGACCCGATGCGGTGCTGCAGGTCCGGTTCAATGTGCGCGTGCAGTACCAGCGTCACGCCCCGCTCGAAGCGTCCGACTTGCTGGAAATCTACTTCCTGCTCCTGGGCGGCGACGAAGCGCTGACGCGGCCGATCGAGGAAACCCTGCGCGTGCGCGGCCAGGACCCGGCGCCCGGTGCCAGAGTCACCTACCCCGTCCAGTCCGGGCTTCCCGTCAAGAAAGTCGTCGTCCACCTGGACCGCAAGGTCGAGTTTCGCGTGCGCGCTGGCGGCAGCAACCAGTTGCTGGAGATTATCCTGCCGGGCCTGGCGCCCAAGGCGGCGACCGCCCCCACCGCGCCCGCGCCGATCGTGGAGCGCGATCGCTTCGCCATCTCGCTGCAGACCGTGCCGGCTAGCGAACAGGACAAGCTGCGGGCGATCCCCGCACGGTTGCAGGATTACGCCATATTCGGGTCCCTGTCCGTGCGCAACGGCGTGAGCTACTACGAACTCGTCCTGGGCTACTTCGATAGCCGGGCGGCGGCCGAGAAGGTGCTCGGATCGGTGCAGTCCGACTTCCCGGACGCCAAGGTATTTGACGTCGTCAAGCGCAAGGAAGAGAACCTGCAGTCCGCGGCGCAAAGCCCGGTCCCAGCGACGCCGCCCGCGCCCGCCGCCGAACCGGCCGGGCCGAGGACCGGCGCTGCCGTGGCGGCAAGCGCCGCTACGGCAGCCGCCGCGGCAACACCGGCTGCGGCGGCCACGGCGACCGCTGGCGCAACGTCGGGGGCGAGCACGGCGGCGGCCGCGGCCACGAGCGCCGCGGCGGCGATCTCGCAAGCGGCAACCCCGGCGGCGGCGGCTGGCGCAACGTCGGGGGCGAGCACGGCCACCGCGACGGTCTCGCCAGCGGCAACCCAGGCGCCGGGCGCGGCGCCGGCTACCGCGGCTGCTTCCGCCGCCGCGGCGCTTGCGGCCACTCCGGAAACAGAGCTCGACAAGCAAGGCGCGAGTCTGATGGCCAAGTCACGTGCCGCGCTCATCGCCGGCAAGAATGAGGAAGCGATCAATTCCCTCAACCAATTGCTGCTGCTGCCGCCCAACAAGTACTCGCAGGACGCGCAGGAACTGGTGGGACTGGCCCGCGAGCGCGCGGGCGAGCTCGACCAGGCGCGCAAGGAATACGAGCTGTACCTGCGCTTGTTTCCCACGGGCGACGGCGCCACGCGCGTTCGCCAGCGCCTGGCCACGATGGCACCGCCGGAGCCCGCACCAACGACCGCCGCCAAGCCGCCGCCGGAGAAGCGGGCGCCCCAAGTGACTGCCGGCGGGAGCATCTCGCAGTACTACTACGGCGGTGACCAGAAGGTGCAGACCGTCTTCAATGTTCCCACCACGGTCAACCAGCAGACCATCAGCAACAGCACGCAATCGTCGCTGGTGAGCACGGTCGATCTCAACGGGCGCTATCGCACCGATGCCAATGACACGCGGATCGTATTCCGGGATTCCGACCAGTACAGCTTCATCCAATCGACCGCCCCGAGTCTTAACCGGCTCGATGCCGCTTATGTCGACTACCGTGATCTGCAGCACGGCCTGTCGATGAAGCTCGGCCGCCAGAGCGGGGTGACGGGCGGACTCGTCGGGCGTTTTGACGGCGGCATCTTCAGCTACGACCTTGCGCCGAAGCTGCGCGTGAACGTCGTCGCCGGGGTGCCCGTGAGCCAGGACCAGTATGTCAATGCCTCGCAGCGCTTCGAAGGCCTCAATGTCGAGGCGCAGAACCTTGCCGAGCACTGGGGCGGCGGGGCCTTCGTGATCAACCAGACCGCGGACAGCGTCGTTGACCGGCGTGCCGTCGGCGGCGAGCTGCGCTACTTCGACCAGACCAAGACGCTCTATTCGCTGGTGGACTACGACATCGAGTTCCGAACCCTGAACGCCGCCACGCTCCAGGGCACCTACCAGCTTCCCGATCAGACTTCCCTGTCGCTGCTGCTCGACGATCGCAAGGCGCCCACTCTCGAGACCAGCAACGGCCTGTTGCAGCAAGGATGCTCGTCCTACGCGCAGTACTTCGCCGGACAGTGCCCGCAATCGCACGCCCCCTACACCGTCGACATCCTGCGCCAGGATGCCCTGGCGACGACGGCCAATTCGCACCAGATCGCCTTCGACATCGCGCGCCCGTTCGGCAAGTCCTGGCAGCTGTCGGCCGACCTGCGGGTGACGAGCGTCGGTGCCTTGCCGACGGTCACGATCAACGGCCAGAACTTCCCGGGCTCCTCGGCAACCGGCAACGTTTTCGGCGCCACCTTGCAGGCCACCGGTTCGAACCTGTACTCGCACCGCGACATCAACGTGTTTTCCGCCACCCATCTGCACAGTTCCACCCTGGACGGCACCCAGCTTGCCTACAGCAACCTCAATGGCCTGCTCGAGAATCGCCTGACGCTCGAGCCCAATCTGAGCCTGTACCGCGAAGTCGATACCACGGGCCAGCGGCTGTACCGGGTCGCTCCCGGTTTTCGCACGAGCTACAAGCTCGGGCAGCGCATGTCGGTCGAGGGTACCGTTTCCCTGGAGCGGTCGCGCAACGAGGGCCCGTCGCAAAACGACACGACGACCAATGTCTTCTACTACCTGGGCTATCGCTACGACCTGAATTACTAGGCGGGCGCCCCACGGGCCCCGGCACAAAGCCCCTGCCGGCGTCATTGCAAGTTTGAGCGACAATAGCGGTTTTGGCGCGTGCGCCGCGGCTTCGCCGTGGCCCTGCGGTCCGCTCTAGCAACCCTTGCGGGGTAATTTCCCGCCTACGTAGCGATGAAACCGAGAACCAAGAGACTGATAATGGTGCTTGTGGGGCTGGGGACGGCCGCGGCTGCGGCAACCCTGGTCGTCAATGCCTTCCGCAGCAACCTGGTGTTTTTCTTCACGCCTTCGCAGATCGCGGCTGACGAAGCACCCCGCAACCGGGCGTTTCGCATCGGTGGGCTTGTCGAGACCGGAAGCGTGCATCGCGATGGCACCACGGTCCATTTCCTTGTCACCGACACGGCCAAGTCCGTTGCCGTCTCCTACGTGGGCATCCTCCCCGACCTGTTCCGCGAGGGCAAGGGAGTAGTCGCGCAGGGCCGACTGGAAGCCGACGGCGTTTTTCACGCCTCCGAGGTCCTGGCCAAGCACGATGAGAATTACATGCCGCCGGAAGCCGCCGAGGCCCTCAAGCGGGCGCGCGGCGGGCAGCCCGACTCGACCGCGACGCTGGTCGTCGCCCAGCCCGACGCGAAGACGCCTGGCGGCAAGACGGGAGGAAACCCTCAATGATCCCCGAGATCGGTAATTTCGCACTTATGGTGGCCACTGCCGTGGCCCTGGTGTTGGGCACGCTGCCGGTCATCGGTGCGGCGCGCGGCAACCTGCGGTGGATGGCACTGGCCCGGCCGGCGGCGAGCGTGCTCTTCTTGCTCGTGGTTGTCGCCGCGTCGTGCCTGGTGTCGAGCTTCTTGCATGACGATTTCTCGGTGCTGTACGTGGCAACCAACTCCACGCGCGCGCTGCCGGTGCCCTACAAGCTGGCCGCGTTCTGGGGTGGACACGAGGGGTCGATGCTGCTGTGGCTGCTGATCCTGAGCTTCTGGATGTTCGCCGTGAGCGTCTTCAGCTCCCACCTGCCGCGCGAGATGGTTGCACGCATCCTTGGCGTCATGGGGCTCGTCGCGCTGGGATTCTTACTCTTCATCATCCTCACATCCGATCCATTCGACCGCCTGCTGCCGGCAGTGGCCGAGGGCAACGACCTCAATCCCCTGCTGCAGGATCCGGGGATGGTCGCGCATCCGCCGATGCTGTACATGGGCTATGTCGGGTTCTCGGTGGCCTTTGCGTTCGCCATTGCCGCGCTCCTGGGCGGCAACCTGGACGCAACCTGGGCGCGCTGGTCGCGCCCGTGGACCACGGTTGCCTGGACCTTCCTGACGATCGGTATCTGCATGGGCAGCGCGTGGGCGTACTACACACTGGGCTGGGGCGGCTGGTGGTTCTGGGATCCGGTCGAAAATGCCTCGTTCATGCCCTGGCTCGCGGGCACCGCACTGATGCATTCGCTCGCCGTCACCGAGAAGCGCGGCGGCTTCAAGGTCTGGACGGTACTGCTTGCCATCTTCGCCTTCTCGCTGTCGCTGCTGGGTACCTTCCTGGTGCGCTCCGGCGTGCTCACCTCGGTACACGCATTTGCCTCGGATCCGCGCCGCGGCGTCTTCATTCTGCTCTTCCTGGCGATCGTGATCGGCGGTTCGCTGGCGCTCTTTGCCTGGCGCGCCCCCAAGGTCGGCCTGGGCGAGCGCTTTGAGATGATCTCGCGCGAGTCGATGCTGCTCACCAACAACGTGCTCTTTCTGGCTGCGGCGGCCTGCGTGCTGCTCGGCACCCTCTATCCCCTGATCCTCGACGCGCTGGGGCTGGGCAAGATCTCCGTCGGCCCACCCTACTTCGATACGGTTTTCGTGCCACTGATGGCGCCGGCGCTGTTCCTGATGGGAATCGGTCCGCTGGCACGCTGGCGCAAGGCCAATTTGCCCGAGATCGCGGCGCGACTCAAATGGGCACTGGCGGTGAGCGTGATCTGCGCGATTGTCGTGCCGCTGGTGGAGGGCCGGTGGTCGATCATGGTGGCCGCCGGCGTGCTGTTGGCGGCCTGGATCTTCAGCACCAGCCTCGTCAACCTTTGGTCACGCCTGCGCCCGACCGAAGGGGGCCATGTCGGCACCAAGCTCGCGGCCCTGCCGCGCGGCTACCTGGGCATGCTGACCGCGCACATGGGGGTGGCCGTCTTCATCACCGGCATCACCCTGGTCAAGGGCTACGAGGTGGAGAAGGACGTGCGCATGGACGTTGGCGACACCGTTGCCATCGGCCCGTACACCGCGAAGTTTGTTGGCACATCGGAGGGTTCCGGGCCCAATTACCTGTACCTGCGTGGTCAATTTGAGATTCTGCAAGGCGCCAAGGTGGTGCGAGTCATGTTGCCAGAAAAGCACCAGTTCACGACCAAGAGCGAACCGATGACCGATGCCGCGATTGCGCCGAGCGTCACGGGCGACCTGTATGTGTCCCTGGGCGAAGCGGTAAGCCAGACAGCGTGGGTCGTGCGCGTGTACTACAAGCCCTTTATCGATTGGATCTGGGGCGGCTGCCTGCTGATGGCCATCGGCGGCGTGCTGGCGCTCAGCGATCGGCGGTACCGGTTGGCACAACGGCGCGCAATCGGTACGGAACTTGTCGCGACCGGTTCGGTCTCGGGTGCGTGAGAGGTTGATCCATGTCGCTATCGTTCAAGTCGCTGGGTTTTCTGCTGCCGTTAATCGTGTTTGTGGCGATCGCCGGATTCCTGCTCAAGGGCCTGTGGCTCGACCCGCGCGAGATCCCATCGCCGTTGATTGACAAGCCCGCACCGGACTTCCGGCTCGAGTCGCTGGAAAACCCCGGGCGCCAGATCGACCGCAAAGACATGCTGGGCAAGGTGTGGCTGCTAAATGCCTGGGCCTCGTGGTGCGTCGCGTGCCGCGAGGAACACCCCGTGCTGGTGGAATTCGCCCGCAGCGCGACCATCCCGATCGTCGGCCTCAATTACAAAGACACACGGGTCGACGGTATGCGCTGGCTGGCGCAGTTTGGCAACCCGTATGTCACATCGCTGTACGACGAGGCCGGGCGCGTCGGGATCGATTTCGGCGTCTACGCGGTGCCCGAGACGTTTCTCATCGACAAGCAAGGCGTGGTGCGCTTCAAGCAGATCGGCCCGGTGACGCCGGAGCTGCTGCACGAGAAGATCCTGCCGCTGATTCAGCGCCTGAACGCCTAGGACCAGGAGGGTAATCGGATGGACGACTCCATGCGTGGAACACGCGGGCACGGTGTGCGCCTGCCAAAAGCCATGCGCGCGCTCGCGGCTGCGCTGCTGCTGGCCGCGGCGGCGACGGGGGCCATGCCGACCGCTGTTGCGGCCCGCGAAGCCCAGGAGGTCGGCGCCGATCCTGCGGCCGAACGCCATATGATGCAGCTCGCATCGGAGCTGCGCTGCCTGCAGTGCCAGAACCAGACCTTGGCCGATTCCAACGCGCCGTTGGCGGTGGATCTGCGGCAGGAAATACGCGAGCTGCTCGCCAAGGGTCAGACCGACGAGCAGGTCAAGGCATATCTTGTGGCTCGCTACGGTGATTTCGTCTTGTATCGGCCGCCGCTCAAGAGCAATACGTTCTTTCTCTGGTTCGGGCCCGCACTGGTGCTGCTGGCCGGCCTCGTCGCGCTCTACGTTACCCTCAAGCGGCGCCTCGCACGCCTGGACTCGACGCAACCGAATCCGGAACTGAGCCAGGCCGAATCGCAGCGCGCACAACACCTGCTCGAGAAAGAGACCGAGGAAGGCAGCCTGTCATGACCGGATTCCTGCTCGCCGCCGCAATATTGCTCGCGACCGGCGCAACCGTCGTGTTATGGCCCTTGCTGCGCGCTGGTGCGGTCTCGCCGGACCAGCGCGCCAACGCGATCGTTGCCTTGTTCCGCGACCGGCTGCACGAGCTCGAAGCCGAACGCAAGTCGGGCGCGGTCGAGGAGACGCAGTATCAACAGGGCCGACGCGAAATCGAGCGCGGGCTGCTCGAGGAGGTGGCACGCGTCGATGGCCAGGCGGCTGGTCCGCGGCGGGCGCGCTGGAGCGCGGCACTTGTCGGGGTATTGCTCGTGGTGGCACCGATCGGTCTGTATGTCGCGCTGGGAACTCCCGACGCACTGATTCCCGGCATGGAAACCAACGCCAACGCGCAAGCGGCGGCCGCAACGAAGGGACAGGCGCGTCCGCTCACCAGCGCCCAGGTGCAGAAAATGATCGACAGCCTGGTGGCGAACCTCCAGAAATCGCCCGGCGACGCCCAGGGCTGGGCCATGCTCGCCCGGGCCTATGCGTACCAGCACCAGTACTCGGAAGCCGTGCGCGCCTACACCAAGGCCGTGGCACTCACGCCGAAGGACGCGCGCCTGCTGGCCGACCTGGCCGATGCGCTGGCGATGACCAACGGCCAGCGCCTGGACGGGGAGCCGCTCAAGCTGATCGAGCGCGCGCTGCAAATCGATCCCCGGGAAGTCAAGGCCCTGGCCCTTGCGGGGACGGCGGCATTTGACCATCAGCAGTACGCCAAGGCCGTCAACTACTGGGAGCGCGCGCTGCAGGCGGCCCCAAGCGACGCGGAGTTCTCGCAAAACCTGCGTAGCAGCCTCGAGGAGGCGCGCCAGCTCGCCGGCGGCAGCATTGCGAACGGCGTCGGCGGATCCTCGGTGGCCGCTGCTGGCGCGAGCGCAGGCGACGGCACTGCAGCCGCCAAGGCCCCGTCGGCCATGGGATCGTCCGGCGCAGTGCGCGGCAAGGTGGTGCTGGCAGCCAATCTGGCGGCAAAGGCCGCTCCGGGAGACACCGTGTTCGTTTTCGCGCGAGCGGCGCAGGGGCCACGCGTGCCGCTGGCGCTGGTTCGACGCCAGGTGAAGGACCTGCCGTTTGAATTTTCTCTCGATGATTCCATGGCGATGATGCCCGACTTCACGCTCTCGAAGTACTCTCCCGTCGTTGTCGGCGCTCGCGTTTCGCACTCCGGGGACGCCATCGCGGCGCCAGGCGATCTGCAGGGTTTTAGCAAGCCCGTGACGGTCGGCGCAAGCGCGGTCAGCGTTACGATCGACCAAGTCGTGCAGTAGCCGCTGGCACCAGGGCGCGCGACGGGAACGAGGGATCAGGCTTGCCGCCCCTGGCACGCACGGAGCCGAACATGCGCCTGCTCGATGACATCGTTTTGGCTAGACCGCAGATCCAGGCGATTCGCCGGGATATCCACGCTCACCCGGAACTGCGATTCGCCGAGCATCGCACCAGCGAAATCGTCGCCAGCACCCTCAAGGCGTGGGGCGTCGAGGTCCACCGGGGAATTGGGGGCACCGGGTTGGTCGGCGTCATTCGCGGCAGCGGGGCAGGTTCGATTGACGCCACCGGCGCGATCGCAGCGCGCAGCATCGGCCTGCGCGCCGACATGGACGCGCTGCCGATCCAGGAGGCCAACGAGTTCGCGCACCGTTCCAAGCACGCCGGCTGCATGCACGCCTGCGGACACGACGGCCATACCGCAATGCTGCTGGCGGCCGCTCGTCACCTGGCACAAGCGCCGAATTTTGCCGGAACCGTCGTGCTGATCTTCCAGCCGGCGGAGGAAGGCGGCGCCGGCGCGCAGAAGATGATCGACGATGGACTGTTTGAGCGCTTCCCGTGCGACGCCGTGTTCGCCATCCACAACTGGCCGGGACTGGCCGTCGGTACGCTGGGCGTCGCCGACGGGCCCGTGATGGCCTCGACCAGCGAATTTGAAATCCGCGTCGAGGGCCGCGGCGCGCATGCGGCGATGCCGGATCTAGGCGTTGATCCGATCTTTGTGGCGGTGCAGATCGCCCAGGGCCTACAAGCGCTGGTCACCCGCGTCAAACGGCCGATCGACAGCGCCGTGCTGTCGATCACCATGATCCACGCCGGCGAGGCCACCAACGTGATTCCCGATACGGCAACGATCGGCGGCACGGTTCGCACCTTTAGCGACGGTGTGACCGCCCTCATCGAGGAAGGCATGCGGCGCATCGCGCAGGCGACCGCGCAGGCGCACCAAGCCAGCGCGCAGGTGCGGTTCGAGCGCAACTACCCGCCCACCGTGAACCACCCGCGCGAGGCGCAGTTCGCCGCCACGGTGGGCGAGGAGGTTCTTGGCCCGGACAAGGTCCTGCGCGATGTTGATCCGACGATGGGCGCCGAGGATTTCTCCTTCATGCTTCAGTGCCGCCCCGGTGCCTACCTATTCCTGGGTAACGGCATGAGCGGCGGCGCCCACCGCAGTGCCGGGCACGGCGCCGGCCCCTGCACCTTGCACAATGCGAGCTACGACTTCAATGACGAGTTGATCTCGATCGGCGCAAGCTTCTGGGTGCGCCTGGTGGAGCGATTTCTCAGCGAATGAAAAAAGCGCGGCATGCCGCGCTTTTTCCTTGGTATCCGGCGCGTGATCGCTGTTACTGCACGACGCCGTCGATTACCTTGGGCGCCACCGTGACGATCGGCATGGTGCCCAGGTACTCGCTGTCCGAAGGACTGCTCGGATCATGCAGACCGCCGGACGGCAGCGCGAGCGGCGTAAGCGTCATCGACGAACACTGCCCTGGGGCAAGGCCGAGACGAATTTCCCCGTTCAAGGCCTTGACGATCAAGGGCGTGGGGGGATTGGGCAAGCTCATCAAGGAGCCATCCGGTATCGAGAACAACGGCACGTAACGCGAGTTGGGCGTGTTGCAATTCACCGTACTGTTGTCCACCGGACTGACACAATAGCCTGGGATGCCGTTGAGATTGCCGAAGCCGTCGAACTGCAGCAGGATCGGCAGTCCCGCGTACGATCCGTACGACGCACCGGACGGGACGGTGTAGGCGATGTTCTGCGGCGGGTCGAACGGCACCACATTGCCACCCGTAGTGAGCCAGAGAGACTGGTTCCACTGCTGCGGTCCGGTCTGCCAGGTGTAGTAGGTCGCAGGATTTGCAGGCTGACAGACGGAACCTCCCGGGTATCCAGCAGGACAGGAGCCAAATGCTGTGTCGAGCAGCCACCCGGTCTGAATGCCGTTTTGCGCGTACTGGGAGCCGGACGGGAATTGGCTGGCTTGCTCCAGAACCACGGGTACGGCGCTTTCCATCAGGCCACCAACACCGAAGGTATAAGTCACGGTGTTCGCGCTGCTCGGGGCGCTGAACCACTGCTGGTCGGTACCGTTGCCAAAAGGTGTGGTCGAGCTGTTGCCGGCGGAAAATGCGGCAAGCTGTGCGGCAGTCGGGCACTGGTTCAAACAGTACAGCGTCAGCGAGGCGGAGCCCGGGATGACGGTTGATTGGTTGTAGTAGTACACCGCATCGCCCGTTGCGTGCGGCGACCCGGTCGGGGGAATATTGAGGTTGCCACCATAGGAGTTGGCCCACCCGGAGATCGGAACGGAGTTAAAGGCGCCGACGTTGACAGTCGCCACCGGGCTGATCGATGAAACCACGCAACCGCTGCTGCCGCAGTTTTGCGTACCGACGACGGTGAAGTTCTGGTTGGCCGTGCTCCACTGCGCTACCCAGTTCCCCCAGCCGGTGACGCTCAAATTGCCTGTGGTGAGGCCGGTGAGATCCATCCCGAAGGTGAACGGAATGCCATCGAGAGATCCGAGAGTCGTCGATTGCTGGGTCCACTTGGTCAGCTTGCCGCCGACCTTGCTCAGCGCGTAGGAGGTCGTGTTGCCCGGCCGTTGGTCGGTCACGGCGAGACCAGAAATCGGGCTCGCGTCGGCAACGCTGTTGAGGTCCAGGCCCTGAAAGTTGATGCCCCAGTAATTGGCGTAACCGTAGTATGAAGTCCCGGCGTAGTTGGCCAGAACCGGGAAACCGGGATGCGCCATGTCGACTCGAGTACCGTCGTTGGCGTTGTAGGTCCCGTACTGCCAGACCGAAATCGAGGCGTGGGTCTTGGAACGGTCGAAACATTCGTCGTTGGTGCCATCGCTGCGGCGGAAATAGCCCGAGTCGTACGCAAAATTGAAATTGCTGCTGCCGCTGCCCACGCTCATCGTCCCTGCGCCGGACGTGGTCGACGTCGCCGACATGGCCAAGGCGGTATTGCTGGAATTGGAACCTATCTCCAGGAAGTTGATGAGGCCCGGCTGGGAGTTGATGGTGCCGTTGAATCCCGCCTGGCCGTTCTTCTTGCCGATATAGTCCATGCGAAATACGCCATATGGTGGCGCCGCCGTCGGCGATTGCGAGGCGCTCAGGTAGGCGTATACATTGGTCGTGCCGCCCTGCTCCGTCATGGAAAGCCAGACCTTGGCGATCATCGGGTCGCTGTTGCTGGCGCGGGTGACATCGACGACCGCGGTAGCAAAGTTGGTCGCCCCGGCGGCCGAGTTATTGCTCCCGCCGCCCTTGGCGTTGCAGCCGTTCACGTCGACCAGAGCAATGTACGGCCCGGCATTCACCAGGTCGCCCGGATCCATTCCGCCGATCACGCAAAGCACCATGTTCAGGCTCGATATGCCCTGGGAGGTATCGTCCTGCACATATTCGTTCTGCGGGTCCGTATAGTACGGAGCGCTTGCGGGGATCTGTGCCTGCGCCGCAGCGCCGGCGAGAAGCGCCGTAGCGAGAGCCGCCTTGCGGATGAAATTCGGGTTCATGCCTTGCTCCTCAGTTGGCGGTTACCGCGGAAACGGTCTTCGGGGTCGCTACGCCCATGACTGGCGTCGGGGTAGCGTTCGTGGAGGAGCTGCCGCCGCCACAGGCCGCCAGAGCCTCGACGGTGATCGCCGCCAAAATGAGAAGCCGCAAGATGTTCTGCATGAAGAATAACTCCCGATCGAAAATCGCTTGACTGCCAATGACGCCCCAGCGCAACTGGCCCCGATGCCGGGCTGCTGCGCGTATCCTGTCCGTGGGGCGATGCCGGCAACCGACCGACGGCACTGTCCCGGGCGATCGGCCCGCGGTTTCGTACATCGGCCTTTTTCCACAAATCCGTAGGGGATATTTGAATTGCGGGGTTTTCCCCTGCTAATTTCCTTTGCCTCGCACCGCGAGATCGCCGCATCCCCTTAGCAGCCCATGTCCGAACGCCACACCTGGATCCGCATCCGCGGAGCCCGCCAGAACAACCTGCGCAATCTCGATCTCGATCTGCCCACGGGCGAACTGATCGTCGTAACGGGAGTTTCCGGCTCCGGCAAGAGTTCGCTGGTATTCGACACGCTCTATGCCGAGGGGCAGCGGCGCTACGTGGAGACGTTCTCGCCGTATGCGCGCCAGTTTCTCGATCGCATGGACCGCCCGGCCGTCGACCGCATCGACGGCGTCCCGCCGGCAATTGCCATCGATCAGACCAACCCGGTGCGCACCTCGCGCAGCACCGTCGGCACGATGACGGAGATCAACGATCACCTCAAGCTGCTGTTTGCCCGCGCCAGCCGCCTGCACTGCCGCCAGTGCGGCCGTCCGGTGCGGCGCGACACGCCGGGCACCATCGTCGATGAACTGTTCGCGCGCAGCGATGAGGCGCGCCGGCCGCGCCTGGTCATCACCTTTCCACTGCGCGTGCCCGCGAATTTTGCCCCCGAGGAGATCCGCGATCACCTGCGCGCGCAGGGCTATACCCGGGTACACGCGCAGCGGGTCGATGCGGCGCAGGGCGGCCTGCTCACGCTCGACGTCGTCCGCGACCGCCTGCGCCTGGACCCGCGCGAGCGCCAGCGCCTGCGCGAGTCGATCGAAGAGGCTTTGCGGCTGGGCGGCGGGCGCGTCGATGCGTGGATCGAGGGTGCGGCCGATGCACCGCCCTTGGGCGCGACCGAGGAGCGTGGAGCGGAGACGCCCGATCGCGCGGGCCAGCCCGCAGCCGTTGATGCCGAGCGGCCGTGGGCGCGATTTTCCTCGGGCCTGCATTGCGCCCACTGCGACATCCATTACAGCGAGCCTTCGCCCAGCACGTTTTCGTTCAACTCGCCGCTGGGAGCTTGCGATACCTGCCGCGGGTTCGGGCGGGTGATCGGCATCGACCACGCGCTGGTCATTCCCGATCCGCAGAAGACGCTGCGCGAGGGAGCCATCAAGCCCTGGCAGACCGCCAGCTTTCGCGAGTGTCAGCAGGAAATGGAGAAATACGCGGTGCGGGCCGGCGTGGACCTCGACACGCCATGGCAGAGGCTCGAGGAACCCGCCCGCCGCTGGGTGCTGGCCGGCGACCCCAAGTGGACCGGTAAGTGGAAGACCCAGTGGTACGGACTCGATCGCTTCTTCCAGTGGCTCGAATCGCGCGCCTACAAGATGCACATCCGCGTGCTGCTGTCGCGCTATCGCTCGTACACGACCTGTCCAGCCTGCGCCGGGACCCGCTTGAAGCCCGACGCCCTGCTTTGGCGCCTGGATCTAGGCGATGGGCAGCCGGGCTATACGCTGCACGACCTCATGCTGATCCCGGCACAGGGATTGCTCGCCCTGTTCGCCGAACGCCTCGGTGCCCCGGAGCATGGAGGCGCCGCGGGCGATGCGCGCAGCAGCGGCGAGGATGCGGCAACGCAGATACTGGTCGGTGAAATCCGTTCTCGTCTGCGGTTTCTTTGCGAGGTCGGCCTGGGCTATCTCACGCTCGATCGGCAAAGCCGCACGCTCTCGGGCGGTGAGGTACAACGCATCAACCTCACGACCGCGCTGGGCACGTCCCTGGTAAATACCCTGTTCGTGCTCGACGAGCCCTCGATTGGCCTGCACCCGCGCGACATGCAGCGCGTCATCGGCGTCATGCAGCGACTGCGCGACAGCGGCAATTCGCTGATCGT